>Ga0065711_1000834_pt1 | contig 54080 bp, 32 predicted proteins | sample Hoacrofraction12_FD_59098 | JGI IMG/M metagenome (GOLD analysis project Ga0065711, IMG submission 59098) | Hoatzin crop microbial communities from Cojedes, Venezuela - Epithelial fraction 12 v2 (version 2) | ecosystem: Host-associated > Birds > Digestive system > Esophagus > Crop | place...
ACCCCACCTGGAGTCCTGCGTCCAATTCTGGAGCCCGCAGCACAAGAAGGACATGGAGCTGTTGGAGCAGGTCCAGAGGAGGGCCACAAAGATGATCTGAGGGCCGGAGCACCTCTCCTATGAGGACAGGCTGAGAGAGTTGGGCTTGTTCAGCCTGGAGAAGAGAAGGCTACGGGGAGACCTTATTGCAGCCTTCCAGTACCTGAAGNGGGCCTATAGGAAAGATGGGGACAATCTTATCAGCAGGGCTTGTTGCAGTAGGACAAGGAGTAATGACTTTGAACTAAGGGAGGGTAGATTTCGACTAGATGTAAGGAAGAAATTTGATATGATAAGGGTGGTGAAACACTGTCACAGGTTGCCCAGAGGGGTGGTGGAGGCCCCATCCCTGGAAACATTCAAGGCCAGGTTGGACGGGGCTCTGAGCAATCTGGTCTAGTAGATGTCCTTGCTCGCTGCAGGGGAGTTTGGGCTAGATGACCTCTAAAGGTCCCTTCCAACNCAAAGCATTCTGTGGTTCTATGAAAATCTAGAATGATACAAGTTGGACAGAAAAGGACAGATGTAAAGTCCAAGTATATATAGTTCTACTGATGGTTACATGGACATTAGTTTATTATCCCACTTCTTCTCTGTATATGTGTTTTGATTATAAACATGCAAGTTCTCCTGAATTAGTCCTCACCTCTTTCTCTATTAGTAACTTTGGTACTTCTAGCACAGGGTTCTCTCTGGCTTTTCCCTGGTTTATGAGCTTTATGTGCTAGATGCATGCATAGATTGAGAGAATGAGAAAGTGTGGCATTGCGTATGACTTGGGACGCTTGAGCCTCTGTAGTTGTAGTGCATCACTGCAGCCCCAAACCTACCGTGTACCNCCATGTGGACATGAACTCAGTTGTGTGACTCAGAACAGAGGGGCATAATTCTGTCCGGTGATGTGATGTTGGTTGCTCCTTCCCCTTATTCACATCAAGATTGCTGAATCAGTCACACAGCTAGAATCCCCAACAGCTAGAAAGAACCTCAGGATGTCTGTAGTCCAACAGCATGCTGAAGTTTGGAGAGGGCAGAGATAACTAGGGTGTTGAACTAAGGTAGCTGTTATTATTGTAGTGAAAGAACAGAGTAAGGAAAGCAGAGAGATTCCTATGGGAAATAATTCGTGATTCTACTTCAAAGCCAAATTAAACCATCAACTTGAATGTCAGACTTTTGCTTTCCATAAGCTTTGAAAAAGACATGATTATACCAGATGTCGTGTAAGTATAATTTCATCCTCTCCATGCTATCACAATGCGTACCTGTAAAAGCTGAAGTAAAGCATAAGTAAAGCAAAGTTTGGTTTTTAGTTTACTTGTTGCCCCAGCTTTGTCAGCATAGTTTGGCCCTTCCAGACGCTTACTGGTGTCAAAGAGGTGTTAAGTATTAAATACGAGCAGAGGGTCGTCTTCTCATCCTAGATTCCCCAGATCCCCAAAGGCTTCACTGGTAACCCAGTGTAGGTTCACCCTATATGAGACTGGTGTGCAGGCTTAGCCATCTGTGAGCTTGGCGACACTGAATGCAGAACTGTTTGTGCTTCAAATTTGTCTCTTCAGTTGGAAACTGCATTTGGATGAAGTGTTATAAATCTGTCATTTCAATTCCCTGTGTCCTTGTATGATTTTTGTGTTTCGAATGCTGAATGTTGAAATCAGGTGAAGTCTACGTTGCTGCAGTCTTCAGCTGCCCAAGTATGATAGCCTTACCTCAAACTAGATACATAGAGATGTTTTCCTTTGCTTATTCCAAGGTGGTTTAAGAAAGTGGTAGTCACAGGCTTCAAGTTTATGATAGCTCTTTCCTTCTGTGCTGGCTTTATGCATGTGATCTGTTGTTCTTAAGGTGATTAGGTGTTCATTGCTGACTTTTCAGGTGTTTTTTGTTGTTGGCCTACTGGTAGTGGTGGTGGTTGCTGTCACTGATGTGGGGAGATTAAGGTGTTTGCCAGAAGGCATTGAACTTGCAAACATGCGGAAACAGCTGTAGGATAAGAGTGAGCGAAAACAGAACAGGACGGTTTCTGGGAGGCTGAGCTTGCGCAGTCGAAGCAGCACTGACTGGAGGAGATTACATGGAACTGTCTGTGTGGAAATTTGCTCTCATTGCTGGGCATCGGGGTCATCCATCAGCTGTCAGGGGAATTAACTCACTTGGGAGACTGATAGACATTCCAGTATGTATTAAAACAAACTTAGCTGATACAAGACCCTTACCATTAGGACACTTAACAATTGCCATACTGTTTGATAGAAGACACCTAGGCTGTACAAAGAATACACAATAGGCAAGTGTGAAAGGTAGTATTTGGGCCACATTGTCAGAAATGGACAAAGGTTACCAAAGTTGCGGTGTCACATGGTGACATGTGACAAGCCTGCCCTTTACCAAGTGTGAAAGAATTCTCTGAAGTTGGGAGTATAACTGCCAGATCCTTCATGTCCTTGTGCTATGGGTGGAAAGAAGTGACTCAAAATTGGAGAAGAATTAAGAAGATTTGGAGGCTAGTGGATATAAGCCGCTTGGATTACCACTAGGAAAAGCATAACACATTTCAGAAATGCAGGAATTCAGCCAAATCCAATATTTGGAAAGGAAGTAATGAGGAATGAAAACCCCTGTGAGCTAGGTGCACTGGCAGAATATAGAACTAAACAGAAGATAGACCTATTTATCTGTGAGCTAGGTGCACTGGCAGGATATAGAACTAAACAGAAGATAGACTTATTTATTGTCTGTAAAGACGTGTGAAAACTAGCCAAGTTGTGAAAGTGTTCATATTTGTTTGTTGTCTGTGGGCTAACAGAAGGACTTGGCAACCAGCATGTTGCAATCAATGCAGTAAGTGCTGAATAGGGGTATAAGGAAATACTGGGAAAAGGTTACCCAAACTAAAGTATTCATGCAGCATGCGTGCTTTTTGTCTTTGTGTTTATATGGAAGACGCGTGTAACCAGATCCCATATCCTGCTTTCTTGCAGAGATCCTGGCTGTTTGTACAGCCCAGGGTAGTCTCTCCAGACCTCACTGATCCATGTTTCAGTCAGCTATGCGTAGCAGAGAGGTGAAGAGTAGAAGGAGCTCCACACGCTTTCCAGAAGCTCATTTTTCTTGATGTGTCTCTGTATGGTGACCCCATCCTTGAGCTGACAAGAAAAGCAGATCCTGTTCGATCATCTCGAACAGGAGGCTGTGTCTCACTCATGGTGTCCATATGTGCAAGGAACCATTAGGTTTTGCAAATCTCGTGCATTGTATTGGGAAAGAAACAAATTTGAGAGGCGTGGGTGTGCATTGCGAAGTAGAAAAGAACCACTAAAAAGTTTTAATATGTTATTCTGAGTCGGTTTTGGGAAATTGTAAAGGACTGTGACTGAATGCTGATATTGTTGAAAAATTAATGAGTGTGACAATCCATCTTTTCTCCTTTTTAAAACTCTGTCAGTGTGAAGAGGGGAATGACTACATGTGTACACAGTGCTCTCCATGACTCAAGTCTTCTGACCATCTCTGAGATGTCTGAAGAAGGATACTGGTATCGCTAGGCTGAAGTGTGTTACTAGATTGAAATTTACTATACAGCAGAATGTGTCTCAATCAGAAAATGATTCACAGCACACAGATTGTAATGTACTAAAAATAACATATAAAGATAAAAAGGATTTTAGTCATGTAAACTTGATTCAGAGTGCCAGAGTGGAACAGCAGAGACATGATTCTGCTCCCATGAAATCTACAGAAGTGTGGATGAGACTGGAAATCCTTATGGAGGTGACAGTTTGTTCGAATTTAATCAAATATAGGTAAATGCTCTAAGGGCACCATGAGGGCCAGCTGCTCCCTGTGGGCTGGGCTGCTGGGAGTGTGGGGCCTCCCTGGGGCAGCTGGGCATAGCCTGGCAGCCAGGTCCTAGCCCTCCAGCCCCGCCAGGGTCCGGGCAGGCGGGGGGCACCAGGCCAACACTGAGATAAATTATGTCCTCCACGCGAAACAAGCCACAAGCAGCAGTGTATCTTATAAAAAGACAAAGTATGGAATTACTACTTCTGTTGTAGCTAAAATGGTCTAAGGATAAGAGAAGAACTAGAGGGTTGGACTAGATGACCCACAGAGGTCCCTTCCAACCCCTAGCATTCTGTGATTCTGTGATTCTGTAATGACAGTATATTGTGATCCGGTGGGCTTCTTCCAGCACCTACTTAATGATAACACAGATTATTTTAAGGGGAATCGGATTGTAGCTATATGAATCTACAGAGTATCTGCAACACATAATTACCGAATTTGGGGAGGAATTGGCTTGGATTTATTAGATAATGCAAGGCAGGTGTAAATAAAATCAATAGTAGATACAGCAAGATAGGTGTAAATAAAAAAAATAATGTAGGTTATATTTAGATGATGAGGAAAGACTCTTTTGGGTAGTGATATTTGCCAAAGGAAGCACACGATATTCCTCATTTGGAACACTTAAAATGATGGGGGTTTTAAATTTGTTAGTTCTGTATTTTTTGTTTATGTAGATAAAGTTGTCTGTATATTAAAAGTTTGGGGATATTATATTGATTACACCCTGTAGTGGCTTTGTATGTGTCATGATTTGCATAAAATAAGAATCGTATTACTCCAGTCACACTGTTTTAATGGAAGTTGTACTGCTTGCTCTCACAGGGGTGCGTTTACACCAGTAGGGAGGTACTTCTGTGAGTTCAGTGTATTTCTCACTAGAGAATGAAGTTATATCAATAAAAAGTTTTCTTACACTGGTATACCTTTGTGCTTATTGGATGTTACACCAATGCTATATTTTCTAATTCAGGAATTTTCATTCATATTTTTATGATCCTGTTCCTACCACTGTTCTCACTGCATGCTCTTTGTATCAGATTCAGCAATTGTGTGGTTACAGAGGAAGGCGATTCCACAAACTGATCCAAGAGAGAGTGAACTACCCCCTAAAATCAACAGTTAAATTCTGTGTCAGCTCTCTGAAGCAATTCACCTACGTGTTGCACAGCTGGTGGGGCTGATGCAAAGAAAGACAAGGGAATATGCAGGCATCTTGGAGCCACTGATGTAATTTTGACAGTAGCCTAAGCATACGTACAATGCCAAATGGCAAGTGCAAAATGTGTTTCTAACGCAGCTTAAAACTAAGCTAAAATTGAGTTTGCCATTAGTTGTTCTCCTTTCTGTCCTGCTCTCCTTCTGTCTTATCCTTTTCTGTTCCTGTCTTTATGCTCACCTTGAAGTGAGCCAGGGAGCTAAACCAGCTGGAAGCCATCTTTTATGAAGTTAGCCTTCAGCTGGTTTAGCTCCCCATACCAGCTCATGGCAGAGTGACAAGTGCCACTGCTATGCAAGGTGAAGGGCAGGAGCATGTGAATGGAAGCAGGAACAAGAGTGAAGCAGCTTCGATTTTGACCATGTTAATTGTCACAGGCGACACCCTGTGAAAAGGGGGGCCTGAGACTCATATATCAAGTGGTGAGATGTTCCTAGAACCAGACATTTCCTTCATAGCCCTGGTCCCTCATATACGACATGCATGACTACTTTGGGTTAATGCATGGATAGCCAATATCCCTCGTTTGTTTTATACTGCCTGGTTTATGTTTGCTTCCTTGTGCACACCTAGCAAATTCCACTGTACGTGCAGAATCTAACAGCCAGTGGTCTACAGCTGGTAATTAGTACCATTTAGCAGCCTTTAAGCAGGATAATAGCCTGTTATCCTTGAAGATCTGTAATGCGAATCGTAATGACTTGCTTACATGGCTTCTAAACCAGCTGGCAGAAACTTGCTCTGCATGGTGTGAGAGTTAAAAGAGGGGCTGTCTTGCTGCATATGGAACATAAGTCAGCAGTAATTTGATTTATGCCAATTAAGTAACGTTGGCATAAGATTAACACAAATGATGGGTGAAACAGGGGGGGTGTACAGTCTATTCAGTGGAAAATTTGTGTTGTATGCAAATTCTTTAACTTTTACTGTTACACTAGGGAAAAGCGTAAGTTGGCAATGGTTTTCAAATTAAGCTACTAAGCACAGAATGAGTGATTTTGCTGGTATAGGTTTCAGTATTTATCATTTAATGACTATAAGATTGGAAAGTTTCAAAGTCTGAAATAAGTTTAACATATTTAATAAAATATTGTAAACATCTGAAACTTTTATTCAATTCTGCAAACATTTGAATATACAATCGGGTGCATCTGTAGCAGAAAAATTAGCTTATAAATTACACTGGTAATTTTAAGAGCTTTCAAATTGACACATATTTCTAAGGTGAACCCAGTAGGGTGTGAGCTTTTGTAATAACTGATTGCAGCCTGCTGCTGATGTTCTTGCTGTTTTTAATCAGTTTTCTCAGGACCTCCAGGAGAATCCACACATGGGAGACAGAAAAAATATGTTTACAGAATGCAGTAGGTGACCTAAATGCCAAGATATTAGGTTCCTTTGTTTTGGTCTTTTTAACCTTGAAATAAATAATTCAGATAAGCTAGTTGGAAATGAAAGCTTTGAGAAAAGCCATATTTAAGTTTACTGTATGATCAACTACTTTGCCCTAAGGTTAATTTTAGAGTGTTCATCTTTTGGTAAATTTTAACAGGCTTTGTTTTTATTGTAATTTTATCTCAATAACAGAAATTCAAAATTCAGTGAGGTCTGTGCTACCAGTTTTTGATGACATAGCTATTTTGGCCTGGGAAGTAGCTATGCTGGCAAAACCCCTGCTGTGCTATCAGCTATGGGGATAGAAGCAATATTTTTAGCTAAGCATGTGTCATGTTACTTTGTGAGGTGATGTTGAATCATTTTAGCAACGGCTCTGTAATATATGCAGGTCTTAGTTACAGTGAGGTAAAATCACAGCTTCAGAAACAAGTAAGACAGACCTTACCATAGCAGTGTTCTCCCTGTGACCTGACCAAAGCTCTGCCTCTGGAAGAACTAATTCAAAACGGAGGTAAAACAAGGGATCACTTCCATTGCCTGGTGATGCTGGGTGCGCCCCTTGCAGCAAGATCTTTGGGCCAGAGAACTGAAAGGCTAGTTCCAGTCTTCTCTAAATTGCTGTGATTTACACCACTGTTCTTCCACATGGCTCTAGATATGGTCAGTGCATGTTTGCAAGTCAATGATGTGAATTAGGGTTCTTCTGTTTGAAACAGTAACTATAAAGCAGAGGAAAAAGTTGGATACAGTGAACTGAAAAAGAAAGAAAAGAAGACTTTAGGAATAAGTATCCTACAAAAGAGAGAGAGATCAGATGTAGCTGTTAGGTAATGTGACCCACTTATTTTTAAATCTTGTTTCTCTGAAATAATTTCAGAGTATACGCTGCTTTTCCATGTGAATATCTGCCTTTTCAGGGTCTTAAAACCAGAGATGCTTTGCCTGCCATATCACAACTTAACTCAGGCGTGTCATGTTTGACTGCTGCCCATAGTCACTTCTGTGTAAGGAAAGAAGTTAATTTGTATCACTGTGCTTGGGCACTGTAGGAGGCACACAGTGGTGGCATTTTTTAGGCCATTAGATTCGTGGCCTTAATATTTTCCATTGAAGACACAGACTGCATTAAATATCATATAAATAAAAATGAAATGAAAGAAGGGGAATTTGCCTGAAAAAGAAGTTTTGCATTTACCAGTTATTAAATAATCATAGTCACTAAACTCATAAATGATTACAGCTAAGTCTCCAGTGACAGAAATATCTGCCCTGCTGAGGGAACTGTGATGCTCCTCGTGGATCTTGCTGGAGTTTGACTTAGTGACTGTGTGGCCCAGAGACATAACCATTATTTTTTATGTGGTTTTCCAGTTCAAGGTACCTCGGATAAGAGGAGGGCTGTGCCCTTGACCTCCAGAGCGACAGAGCATTGGCAGGAAGCTGTCAGGGTTGCCGAATGCCTGGGGGTGGTCGTACAATAGCTGGCGGTGCAAGGCATGGTGGGGAAGCAACAGAGCACTAGGCAGAAAGCAAGGGACCTCTCTTGTCATATGCTACCTGTGCTGGTTGAAGTTCAGTCCTGCAGTGGAGTGATCGAGCCCCTGAACTGCTTCCAAGCCTGGGATCTGACTGATTTCTACACAAAGAGAGCAAGTGACAAAACTAATGTGTGTTTTGATCTGGGCCTAACATAAGAGCTGTGAGAGATGTCATCTGGGGCAGTAGGACTACCTCTATGAGTCTGTTCTGTTGGTGGCTTGGTTTGTTTCTTTTAAAGATATGGCTGTGTTGAATGGAGCTCAGGAATAAACCTGACAATTCACATCACGCTTTTAAATGCAGCAGAGAATCAATGGCCCAGTTGCTTCGAGGTCATGGTAATCTGATTCCTGGCTGCCTAAAAAAGTTGTAAATGATGGGAGCTCTGCCAGGGAGGATGGAAGGATCAGCCCTACCCTCATCAGTGCTCTGTTCAAACAGTGGATGTTGTAGATTTGATATGCAAGGCTAACCTTCTCAAATTCAGCTGCTATGGGTATGCTTTTTCCTCTCTTCATTTCTGCATTCTGTGGATGGCATAACACTTAGCTGTCCAAATGTTGTGCATGTTTCCTTTATGGTTTGTTGTCTTTAATCTTTATGCAGCAAACGTGGGAATTTATTTCCAGGAGTTCTTCAGAAAATGAGAAGATGAGGTTTGAACAAGTCTGACGGATGTTGCCAGTGATCACTGGAAATATTTCAAGGATGGGAAAAGCAATAGGATTACAAATCAGTTGTTTGAAAAGCTCATTAAGGGCATGACTGCTCTGAATATGCACTATCAACTGACGGGTAGAGCTTGCTTTGAAAGAAAGCATCAGCTATTACACTAGTCATGACGTGGTAACAGTATTGCTGCTGTAAATGTGTTTGTTAGGTAAACAAGACAACTTAAAAGAATTATTAAATTGCCAATAGTGGTACTTAGATTTTAAAATTTAATTTTAAACTAATCGTAGCAAAAGTGTGAGGTAAGTCTTTTCAAAGACTACGTTCACCAAAAATTTATGACGTCTTGCTTGATTTCATTTGCTGTTCTGATTCAGAAGAGTTTACCAGAGACTGGCATTCATCTGTTCTCATATGCAGCTGAGTTGTGTAGCAGGTTCCTCATAAGTACCTGCGGTACAAGCTGAAAGTAGAGAGTGACTATGTTATCCAAACTAAGTTGTGCTGAGACACTGCTGCTAGAAATGTCCATTGCATAGCCCTACCCTTGCTGGTTTAAAGCCAGACAAGAAACTAATCTTATCTAAACAATGTGCCTTTGTTTAATAAGCAGGAGATGGCTGTCGAGAGCAGAAGTTTAATGACCTATTACTAGCCGGGCTAGTAAACTGTCAAGAAATGCTTGGACTTGACAAAAGAAACAGGTAACTAGAGGAAAGGTAATTCCAGCAGGGGAGGTTGCGACCAGCAACCCACAGACCACCTGCCCCAGTTACACCCCAGACTGAAATGATGAAGTTGAAGAAGAACAACTAAGCATGCGTACTAATTGACATGCTGGATGAAGGGACTTTAACCAATCACTTAACAGAATAATAATGCGTATGTATTAGGAACTTAAATATGTTTGTTCTTTGTGTATAAATATCTGTTAATTTGGAAGCTTGAGGTGTGCTGTTTTGAGTCAAACACCTATATCTGTGCAGATACGCAGTAAAATACCTCTGCTCTGGGTGTATATTGGCATTTTGCACACCAGGTAAAAGAACTCCGATTTTTGGGACAAAAACTACTGAGGAATAAGAAAAGAAAAGAGTTCTGAAGAGGCATGAAGGTGGCAAAAATTCTAAGTGGCACGGAGTTGAAGATGCCAGCGTTAGACCAAAGGTCTGATTATGGAGGGAATAGGGCAAAATATGACACTTCCTTAAGTTATGGAAGTGGGAGGGGTGGAGGTATGCTATTTATCTTCTTTCCGTATCACTTCCATTGCCCAATGGTTCAATTTCATGGTCAGCTTATGCCCACACTGCTCTCAGCTGTTGCTGAAAGTGGTGGCGACCTCATTCTCCCTATTCATACCCATTACCCAGTGCCGCATTCCCAGATTGTTAATCTAGTTGAAATTTAATCTTTGCTTTGTGCCAGCGTGAGGCAAGTGGCAGAAGCATGCAGCCTGAGGCAGGAGGAAAATGGGTTCATCCATTCCAGCAACAGCATGGTCTTGGCTAGGCTTCTGCAGTAAATCTTGTTTCTGCACGTACTGAACAAGTAAAGCCTTCCAGCTAGGGTTGTTCCTGCTAAACTAAAGAGAATGAAAATAGATGTTAACAGGAACAAAGTTTACACTAGCTAGCTGCTGCTCGCAGAGAAACGATTAATAGAAACATCTACTGGTACTCTACACCCAGCACAACAGATGGCCAATGGTTAAGTTTTGCATATGTTATACGCTTTTTTTTGTTTTTCTGTTACTACTAAAACTAGGTTTGCTGTGAATGCAACATTGCCCAGCTCCTAAGTTTGCATTGCCATCAGTAGCTCATCACCGGTGAGTTACTGATAGCCCTGGGCCCTCTGAGTTCATCTTCCAGGTTCTGCTGTCACTTCAGGTCTCTGCTCTTTTTGACTGCAACATATAAAGTCACAAATAGTTCTGTGTGCCAGAGTAGCTAGATGCCACTCAGCATAGCTCCGTGTAAGTACTAGTTATTGCCTTATATATCAAAATTCTTTACACGTTACGCAGCACAGTTATACAAAGCTAAACAAAACTAAAATCTGTTAGGTAATTGTCACCTTGTCATTAGCCAGTTACTGTAACAGCTAACAAAATTAAAATAAAGCTCCGAGCAAGCCAAGCCAAGCATAGACAAAGTAAACCTCACAGCTCTATTCCCACATGCGAAGTTAGTACAAGACCTGTGGCTGGTAACAGACACGGGAATACCATCTTTACTGGATATAAAGCTACATAATAAGTAGTAATCCAGTCAATACAGCCAATGGAGTGTGGAAGGCTATTCAGCTCACTGCAATAATTTAATTAAAATTATAACATCAGGCATATGTCTAAAGGTACCTTGATTATTGTCTTTCTATACTGCTGAGACTATAACTTCAATGCTTTCTAAAACACCTTTATTAAATTTGAAATTAAGTGTGAAATTCTGCTCTAAGTAGTTGACAATCTTGTGTGTGAAATCTAAAAGACATCGGAGAATGGATGGACCTGTTTATACATACAAAGGAAGGGCTTAAGAGTTTTTTCAAGTACATGTCAGCTTCCTGTCTTAAAGTCTGTTTTCAGTCTCCTCATCTTTTCTGGAGGCTTCTCTTCCATATAAGATTACAAATAAAACAAGTTTTAAAAGAAAGTATTGTGAAAACTTCCTTAAAAAATGAGTTAAGATATATATAGCATTTCTGGAATGTATTATCTATGACTTTCTGTCCTCATTTGGGCAATTCATCCCAAATTACTAGCAATAGCTAGGGTAGTTGTATCAAAAGGAAAAAATGAACATAAGGTGAAGATTTTCCTACTGAGTAGCAAAGTCTTAAGTGAATGACCTTACTGAGTTGCATGGTAGGGAGGGGGATTTTGCTTCTGTGATCTTCTTTTCTTTATTTTCTTTTTTATTGTGTTTTGCAGGGGTGATGAATTCAAGGAAAGAGGAATGGTTTTTACCTCTTTTTGTATGGAGAATAGCACATAATCCTGATTCAGAACAAAGACTCTTGCCCAGTTGAAAGGACAGTTTGCATATCTTGCCTTGGTAGTCTTTGTGATGTGAATTTACTGAAGCATTGATTAAGCTACGTACAATAACGAGGAAAAATAAACCAGACAAAGAAAAGAACTGCTGAGCTTTTATCCACTTACCTTAATTTTTTGCAAGTGACTTGATCAGTTGTTTGCAGTCATAATTATTTACTATTCTCCTTTAAGATCACAGTTTATGTATTCTTTATGCTGTAGTTTCAGTGTGCATTTGTGCTGGGGGAAAAATGCAAGGCTAAACATTCATGCTTATGAATCTCAATCTCAAATCTAGAAATGGTCTTAGCTTTTTTAGGTTTCAACAATAAGGTGTTGCTAAAAGAATCTGGAAAGACGTTACTTCATTTTGTGTAGCTTGTCTAAAAGATTCAAGTTTTCAGGGTTTGATGGAAGGAAGAGACTCAATAAATTGTCCATATTTACTATACTCAAGTAGCCACAGGATCTTTCTGTCACTTTGTTACTGTTTTAGGCTCCAGATGAATTCTTGTGCAATATTTTTAGAAATGCAGTTTCCCAACCCTCTGACCTTCTTATGTGTCCTGCTCCTGCCAAAAGAGAGAGGTCTTCATCCTCTGTCTTTGCTTAGGGCTTACCCAAAAGCCAGTTTTGGTGATCCCAGGACTCTTAATGACTGAGTTCATCCTAATGACCCAACAAGAAACTCTGCATTTTATTTTTGCTGGGGTTATTTTGTGCTATTACAGTCAGTTCCCGGATGTAGAAGTAGCCAGAGGTAAATGATGTGTAAGTCCTTTTGCGAATGGGGGAAGGGAACTGATGCTTTTGGTTGACTGTTTAGTTGGCTTATCCTATCTTGTAGAAACAGACTGAGGGTGATATTTCATTGTCAGCCCATACTCAATGTAAGGCTTCTGCCACCAAAATGCAGTGTGCTTGATGTGCCTCCACATGATGTGTGCATTTGTATCCTCTGTACTGGTGCTTACGGAGCTATGCGGTCAGCTGCATTGATGGGGGCTGAAAACAAACCCTGCCAGGAGAGAGAGGGAAAAGAAAAATACTTACTGGTCCAGTTGAATGTGTAACTGCATAGGCAGGGAGGGCTGCCACAAGGGAAGGGCGGGCCATGCAGTGGATAACATGCCTCCTCCTTTTCACAGCAGTGCAGTCTGGGAGAATACACCATAAAAATGGCACTTTAGAAGAACTATATGCTCTCACCAATGTCATCAGTTAAAGCCTCCCTGAGAACAGAATTATGGCAGTTCCTGCAAATCACACTTTTAAGGACTATCTGCTTTAATTCCTATATTTGCAAATAAGACTATCATTGCAGGTGGAACCAAGCCATAGTTCCCATTTTTAGCCTACACAGACAGTCCATAAGGAAGAATGCTACAGAAAAACACTGTATTAAGTGACTGAGAGACTGAAATGGGTGGATCTTTTTTTTTTTCCTGAAAAGTAGCGATGGAGGAAGGGGAACAACTTGGAGCGTTGATTTGTTCAGATGAATTCCTGTTGGGATTGGCAGAATTTCATTATTTTGGGAGCCTTAAGAAATATTCTGTGATATGGAATTAGTATTTTGTGGCCTGCTAAAGATGGCATAACATAGGAACATTGAAAATACTAACTCTTGAGAAGTATGTAGTTGCACACCTATTTAAGGAAGGAGGATTTATAGTAAGGTCTTTACTCTCTAAAACCTGAGGTAGGGGAAGAATCTCCATATGTGGTCAGGAATTTAGGTATTAAAAGAAGGAAGGAAGGAATTTTGTTCTGAACCTTTATTTTTCATGGTCTCTGTCTGGATGAGGACATTTATGTACTTCAGTATTGGATTTTTGGGTCTGAGAGCAGAAAGAAATACTTTGCTTTTTGTTGTTCATCCATTTTTCCCAAGGTTATGAAAATTTGTAAATATTTCTTCACCCTCCCACTCGGCTTCAGTGCTTTTCATCTTGCTTGACAGTTGTTGTACAGTTCATTTATTTCATGTTACTTAATGTTCCACTTCTACTTTTGGCAGACATGCTGGGGACAACAGTGACTTCTAATAGTAGTTAGCTTTCAAATTGGCATTTGTCAGAACATAAGTGTCTTTTACAGTTTTGTAAATTAAATGAAGCAAAACCTTTGGTGAGAAGAAATGGGTACCATGGAATTAATAAATTAAGAATTTATATAATGTTTTGGATTGATGGGTGTTTTTCAAAGTTGAAAAAAGAGCAAAAGATTAAATGGATTTGTGTAACTATTGTAAATATTTGTCCAATATACCAGTGTTTACTATGTGTGAAGTATTTAGTAATGATACAACCAAGTCTTTCCTAGTCTTTCACTTTAATTTTACAGGCTTGCAACCATTGAGCTGAATTTTCTTTCTTAGGCTGAATTTTTCTAGAACACCTGGTCAAAAATTATTTAACTTTTTCAGAAAACATTGCTTATGTAAACTGAAAATATTTGAAGACTGACCCCTTTCAAAAAGTCAACTGAATGTTTGAATGCTGAAAGAAGTGTAAATGTACAGTGAAAATGGAGTTAAAAGATACTCCAGAGAGAAAGAAAATATGTACAAAAAATGCATGGATAAGGGGGAAATGGTGTACATGAGTCTCTTCACAGATTCCCAGTCGTTAGAAGAGCCTTGAGACAAATGTCCTGTAGACAGACACTGCAGTGGAACAGATTTCTGGGGTACTCAGAACTTAAAACGTCTTTGCAGACCTTTGCACAACTCCACCTGAGAATTTTAAATAGGAATTAAACCAGGATGTCCAGATGATGGAGGCAGAACCAGCTGTGTGTTCCTGTACAGGAAACATTATTGCCAGTTATTCTCCCGGAGGGAGGCCTTTTAAGAGGGTTCTTCCTACCAGTTTAGTGAAGACAGACTTGCAATACCAGTGTGGATTCCCCTGATAATGTCTGGCATTGTTACCGTGCAATTCTGGTCCAGGAATGAACACTGGTAGCATGAGTTAGTCAGTGCTTTAATTCCAAGTGAAAAGGTTATAAAGGCAATAAAGACCATGGGGAAAAGGTGCTGGATTTTCACACATGAGTGAGCACCAATATGAAGGGTTGTAGTATTGCTGGTGTTTATAAGCCTGTTTTCATTTGAGAGGGTTTGATACATGTAACGGGGAGTGGAGTTTGACTCCAAATATCATTTTAAGAATTATACTGCATCAGTGATCTGACAATACACTGGAAAGGTTAAATTGAGTGCAGATCGTTTAGCTTTGGTATGATGATTAATTTCAAGTGATATAAGTTATGAACACTAGTTTCAATTACTTACTGAAAAAGCCAACAGATCTCATGGGAATTCTGCAGAGTAAAATAAAACCAATAAAACTGTGATTTTGCTCCCAAATGAACTAATCAGGTGTTTGTGACCTTGAGACAAGGTCTCTCCTCCAGCTCTCCCCTCCCCTCTTCTATGTACAGAACCGACGTGCTCATCTGTCCGCTTAAGAAGTCCTTGATACTATTCATATTTAACATCATTATCAAAGGTCCTTTGCTTCCAGGCTTAGCCATTAAAATAGATGCGATGGGAAATGCTGACATGATAGTTTTGCAAATGTTATCTGAGAGATTTGCATATATTATTAAATCTGTTAATGAAGATGATGAAGAATCAGCCTATTATCAGCTCAGAGTTAGGTATATTGCTGCATTAATTCTTGTTCCTCTTTTCTTTGATATTTCAGTGCTACGGCTATTGAAGGATGGTGCCGATCCTCATACACTTGTTTCCTCAGGAGGCTCCTTGCTCCATCTGGTAAGAGTGATTGAAGATTAGTGTTAGTGACTGTGGATAAATATGGTGGGATACTGAGCAGCAGATTGGCCATATTAACAAAAAGAAAAGCTTAGCAATAATTTTTTATCTACACTGCCCTCCACGGTGATTATGATTGCATCCAGCTATGCGTGTGAAATAAATGGCTGTTTTCAAATTGCTTACGAAAGCACAGATCATGTCATAAGAATGGTAGCTAACAAAGTAGAATGAAATGTTTTATTTATAAATTATCTGTGCAGTAAGAAAGAACAAAGGAAATATTGCTTGATTCCGAAGACAGAATTAGATGGTTCAGAGATTCACAGGTCCTGTATGAACAACAACATGATGTAACATTTTTCCTTTTGGTTTTGTGCATTTTTTCTTGCACCAATTTCCTACATGTGGATGTTTAACACTTTACCTGTAGTTAGTTTATCATTATTTACATAACAATTTAGATTCAGTAACTGGAAGATATAAGGAAAACAGTTGGTATGCAATGACTAAAAGAGAAACAAGATGTGAGGGCATGTGGAGGAAAGATGGATAGGTAGACAGAAATAAAATACTGCAGAGGTAAAATTTTGGCTGAAACCAATAGAAAAACTTATAAATTCCTAAGTCTTATGATGCTTTACTTTGGTCTGCGATGCTTCTGTTGCAGACATGCGTTGTGTTTGATGTAACACTATTTTAAGATATTTGGATCCGACGTTGTTGCACAGTGCTGCTAAAATAAATTTGACTTCACGAATACACAGGCATAACAGACCTGGGGACAAGCCTGCTGGTAGAGTGTTTTATTTTAGAACAGTTGGATTAAGTTTCTTATAGTATGTACACAAAATAGAGCAATTTCTTGACCAGAAAAAGGATCCTATAATATTACTGGACTCCAGCACATCTGCAACTATGCTTTTGCAAGACATAGCATTTCCTTCGTGAAATTAAGCTGTATTTTCCATCTTCTATGACCATGCTGCTTCCCCATGACTTTGGGAAATAGAGGCCTAGGTAAGGGGAGGGTGCAGTAATGAGTTGGAATAGAGAAAATTTAAGTTCTCTTTTCTCTCCTCCAACTATTTGCCTGCTGCAAAGGTGCTCAATCACTCTTTAATAATGCAGACCATACAAGATGTTTGGAATGCCCAAAACTGAGGCATCACGAATCTTATCCTGTGCTGAAAGCCCTAGGAGACAATCTTTATCTTCAGTGTGGCTGGTATGACATCCATCTCACAGGCATTTTAAAATAGAAGAAAGAGAAATCCATCTCTAGGGATTTTAGGTTGCTTTGTCTAGTTCAGCTGATGCACACGGTTTAACTGCAGATAAAATCTGCAGTTGAACTGTGCCTTTTTAGGTTTCTTGATCTTCTGCATCACGCTCCAGTTCACTGTCACAATCAATATCTCTCCCCTGGTGCCTGCTGCTTCACAGCCATAGATATGCTTCAGAAGGAGGGAAAGCTTCCTGCAGTAAGAAATTTGCAACAGAGAACTGTGTGTAACCTACTGCCTCAGTTTAGTCAGAGTTACTTGCAAGTACTCATAATCCATTTAGAGGAAAATGCTGGTCCTGTTGGAGGTAGGGGCAAACCTGATTTTAATGAAACCTGTATTTGACCCTGATTTGGGAGCAGTATGGATAGGAGAGGAGAGTCATGATACAGGGAAACAGATAAGCCAAGTTTATTTTTCTGCAAGAACTCAAAGTAGTAATTTAGCTTGCATCTTTATTACATTTTTAAAGCTCACTCACATCCATTCGAAGTACTAGTTTCACCACTAAAATTCTATGTAAACAGCTTTCTCCGAAGGAGATCCTAATCAGTGTTTATTCTTTCCAGTTATAGGGTAAATGTTTTTATTCCAGAACGAATGGAAAATATATTTATCTTCACATTTTACTTAAAATCTGATTCATAATATAATTCATTTTTCCATTTCTGTTAACTTCCAAAATGTGATGTATTTCAAAAACAAATCAAATGTGACACTTCATAAAGATTCTGTTGCTATCTCTGTAGACATTATCCCAATATGGTTGAATCTCAGGGAAGCCATGGGAGCTTCAAAGGTATTCACTGAACTCTTAATCTCCTCCGTGAGAGGAGAAGTACAAAAAAAAGAGAGTACTTGCCTGAGTTGCCCATTCAGTGGGAAGCACATAGAATCGTATTAATTCACACAGGCAGTCACCCAATCCACCTTAGTAACGAAGTACATGGGTGCCAGTTTTCTCCTGGAACTTTGACTGAGATTGCCCAGTTACTTCACAAAATCCATTAAACAAGAATCAAGGAGCAGTAGCAATTAAATTGATGCTACAAATCTAAGCTGTTTTCAAACTGGTAATTAATCACAAAAAGCTCTGTATCTATTATTAATACACAAAATGGCTTGGTGACATCTGTCATTTGTTTTGTATGGAAACTCTCTAGAAAATTTTTTGCATAACAATGCCTTGAAAATGTGATTGGTATGAGATTATGTTGATCTGTATTATAGAATGTCTTATCTCTAATTTTTTAAAATTTGAACATTGAACAGCTCAATGTAAGTTATACTATGGATATAATGAACGATTCTCATGCAACAAAATAAAACTTCTATCTGTTTCTAGAGCTGTCAGATAAATTACAAGCTAAAGGAAATACATCAGAACTTATTTTCTGTTCTATAATTTAATGGTCACTGTGTTAGAAAATCATTTAAAGCAGGACTGCTTTTTAGCCTGATGGTTTAATTTTCATCTTCTCAGTTATCTGTCTTTATGTACGCAGTAGTACATGCAGCTCCTGCATGCAGTTCAACATCTCAGCTGTGTCTTGACTTCATAGTGGAGTCTGGTTAAGCACTTTTCCTTCCGCTTTTCCTCCAGTGTCCTAGCTTCCATGCCAGATGAATACAGATCAGCAAACTGGACGCCATGGTGTGGTTCCCACTGTAATACAGACATAACAACATAATTATTTAACCCTCACTTGCAAATGATCTGCAGATTTCACTGTATTTGTACTCTCAGTGTATATGTGTGCTTTTTGGGACAGGGAAATATACAACTTTAAGAAGAGACATAGATATTAAGGACAGTATTCAAAGCATCTAAGTATCTAATACAGAAAATTAGTCTCCCTGTAACCTCTCTCCAGAGGGGAAAGAGAGAGGATCCTTCTCTAAAGAGTTACTGGCATTGTGTGTTAGGCCAGAGTTAGGATATTAGGTGCCCTGATTGTCTATTAAAGTATTATCCCTAAGCACATCCATAAAAAGTCACAGATGTGACAGAGGAGTAAGCTCAAAACAATGGCTAAGCCAGTTTCTTCTTTGCCAGAATTAGTGACCTCCATCACCAAAAGAAACGAAGTATAGAAACACACATACACTTGTGCAACCCCTCCTGTCCCTGACCTCAACACAGTTTTAGTGTGCAGAGTATTTGTCAATCAGAGACACTTGATAAGGAATCAGTGTAGTTAGTGGTCTGGAATTAGGAGTGGGTGTGGAGAGGCGTATATTGTTTCTATGAACTGCACAAGAAGCAGAAGTTCACGTACGTGGGGCCATATGTACGTGTGGTTGTACGTATACTTAGATGACACCACTCATAATGTGATCGTCATGCACTGATGCCTGTGCACTGATTTGGAATGACAAAGTAGAACAGAAAGAAAGCCTCATCTTGACTGTAGATTTCAGCAGATTTTCTATAGTACTTTTTCACAGGGAATAAGGGATTCTGTGAATCATGCACATGGAACTTGTAGTCTCCACAAAACTGTTTCTATAAATTCATCACCTGTTGTCCCCTACAAACACAGCAGTTTAACTACTGTGCGTCATCTGCTCAATTTATATGTTAAATGGAGCAAAAATTTTGTGTAATGAATTCAGTTTTACACTGAGTATAACACCATCCCTAATCTGCTTTTCTTTCTTCTAGTGTGCCCGCTATGATAACGCATTTGCCGCAGAAATTCTAATTGACAGAGGAGTAAATGTAAATCATCAAGATGAGGATTTTTGGACATCAATGCACGTAGCCTGTGCCTGTGATAATCCTGATATTGTCCTGCTACTGCTACTAGTAAGTAAACCAATCCAATGCATTGTGTGCTTGAAAAGGAAACAGAATGTAACACTATAAGGTCTGAAACTGCTTTATGAATGCAATATATTACTACTGATCATATAAGTGAAAACATATATTGTCTTTGCTTGTTTATTGACATTGTTTTGATGCTCAGGATTTTTAGAAGGACATTTTTAGGCCTTCAATGAGAATAGAGTATAAACATCAATGTCAAGTATCTCTTGTCTCTTCCCTGTGGTCAGGAGCTTATACTTCTGTTAGCACTCAGTCCCGAATAGGATATTCAGATAATTTATTTTGCCTTCTCCTTGTCACTTTCTGTTAAGGGTTGAGTTCACAGACAATCTTATCTCCTTCTTAAAAGCAAGCATTCACTCAAATACACTCAGTATTCAGAAAGTGTTTGTGGATGTGGTCAAAATAATACCAATTCAATATTTATCTACACAACTTTGACTTTTTGAAGCAGAGTTTACCCAGTGTAGTAACAGATATGGCATTCAGCCTTTGTAGAGAACAGCTTCGTTCATGTTGTGTTTCCATTCCTAGGATCACAGACCCTAGTTTTACACCATGATGTTAATGCAGCTCTTTCTCCCAGTTCGTTGTATTGCTTTTTAAAATAGTAGTGCGGAAACAGTTCACAATCTGACTTATGGTTTTCTAATCTATTTGTATAATTTTATATGTTTTTAATAGGTCATTGCAAGTAGGTCAGTATTTCTTAGCATACTTACAATGGTATTTCAATGTTGCAGGTAAAATGGAGAAATATTTTTAAAGACTGTGTACTTGATGATAGGTTTCATGAAATCACTTTGGGAGATTGTCTAGTCAAATCCCCCTGCTCAGACCAGAGCCAGCTACAGCAGCTTGCCCAGGACCATATCTCCAAAGATGGAAATTCCACAAACTCGCTGGGCAACCTGCACAGAAAAACAAACTTTTTATTAGATTTAAACAGAATTCCCTGTATTTCAGTTTGTGCCTGTTTTTGTTTGTCCTTTCACTGAGCACCACCAAGAAGAATTTGGCTCTGTCTTCTTTACTCCCCTCATCAGGTATTTACACACATTGGTAAGATCCGCCTAAGCCTTCTCAAGGCTGAAGAGTCCCAGCTCCCTCAGCTTGTCCTTGTACGACAAATGCTCCAATCCCTTCATCATGTTTGTAGACCCTTTACAGGACTCACTCCAGTATTTCCATATCTTTCTTTTACTGGGGAGCCTGCAACTGGTGCCTCATCAGTGGCGGGCTCTCACCAGTGCCTAGGCCTGCTGGCAGTGCAGTGCAAGAAATCCGTGGCCCTTTTTGATGCAAGGGCACATTGTTGGCTCATGCTCAACTTGTTGTCCACCAGGTCTTAGTCCCAGAAGCATTTTGTGTGGGAAGCTGTCTAGGTAGAAAGTAGGAAGTAGTAAAGAAAGGAGTATAGCCTAAGTTTTGTCCTTCAAAATAGTTAGCCGAAAAAGATCATCTTGTAGGCAAATATCTGTCTCTGCTTGAAGGTAATAGCTGGGAACACTGTTCTGGATCTCTATGCCTACACTAGATCAGTGATGGGAAGGGGGGCTTTTAACCAGTGTCATACTGATTAGAGCCCTTTTGGGCTTTTGAGGACTTCAGTCCAAATGTCTCCTCATCTAGAGAAAAGTCAGATCAATGTCTTTTCTCCTGGAAGAGTATTTCACTAGACTGTTAGATAGATTTCATAGTGAAGTTATTTTCTTAGAAATGCTTTGATGCTTAATTGATAATGCTAAATCATAATCAGCAGGTTAAGTAGCATCCACAGAGACTAATGTGGTAGTTTACACCTTAGAGTTATTGTTTCAGGCTTTCTTGGCTACATGTGAGCTCTTTCTGAAATGTACAGATATAGTTCCTTCTAGCACATATGCTTAATTTCACAGAAAATAGGGTGAAAAATAACCTGTACTAAATTAAAGAATAAATGAAAAATATAATCTTTTATTCAGTGCAGAATTAGTGAGACTTTCCTTCCCTTCATCTCAGTTCTAAATTCTTAAGTTTCAACCTTTATTTCAAATCAGAACAGGTTAACTCTTTAAGTTTTTCCTGTATAGACTCTAGTTCCATCACACCAAATTGAGAAGAATTTCTGAATGGAGAGATTCTTCCCCAAAAATGTTGTGTCCCTCATAAACATGTGTTGTGCTTTTGAATTGCTGTGAGAACTTTAATGAAACAAAGAGGGTTTTGGTTGTTGTTTTGGTTTTTTTTAATAACCTGTGACTCATCACATTTAGAATCTCATAAGGCAAAGCTATCATTATGAGTTATGCTTTGACAAGTATATGAGTGTGCTGTATTCGGTTAGAGTGGCACCACAAGCAAATAGTCATCAATAGTTTTCAGTAGTAGAGGGGATAGTCTTCTGATTTTCTTCAGCACAGTGAGTTATAGTAGTATGCTTTTGAGTTAATGACTATGCTAACTATAACATAAGGCCATGTAGCTGAAAGTACTGTGGCCATTATCTGACCTTCCGTAAATGGCATGGGCTTCACCAAAATCTTTGTTTGGAAGTGTAATTACTTTTACTCTGTCCTGAGGTTGCTTCTTGCAATCTATAACTTTAGTTGTAACGTCGATCTGTACCAGATCTTCTCTGGTATGCTCTTAGGAGTCCAATGGCCTCTGAGGCTAACCTGCTCTAGAAAACTAGAAAGAGGTGACCAGGAGTCTTCCTGGGTGCTGGACCACAGTCATCTGTACTAGCAAACTGTTAGGGTGTCCTCAGGTGTGACTTTGGCATGTGCCATCTAGATTCCTTCCAGACAACTCCTCAGCATGGTTTTGAAGCTGGAAAGTCCCAGGGACCAGTTTGTATCCAGCTGTCACACTGTAGAGGCAAAGAGTCTTTGCTGGGCTAAACAAGGTCTCTTCCATGCTAGCTGGCTTCAGTGTCTAGAGTTTTCCCAGGTCCATTTAATTTAATAGTAGAGATACAGCCTTTGTCAGGATTGTAATGTTGTTTTCTTAGCTTTTCTATTACAACTATAATTACGTCCAGTAAATGTACAATGCAGTGTGTATAAATGTGATTTTCTATCCTTAGTGCTTAAAATAGTATTGCTTACCCAACCACAGTCATCAGATATGGTCGGTAGGAGTATCCCATTGTCACTATTCTTGGCAAATAAAGGATAAATTTCCAGAAAGTGATTTTTTATCTCTTGTATTACCTTGATCTGTTGAACGTATACACTTTTGAAGCCTGTGTATCCTTTGGATTCTATGTGTACTCCTAAACTGATAAACAGTTAGAACAGAGAAGTTCATCTATAAAAACCTTCATATTGTGGTAAACTCTTCTAATGTGGGGAATTCTCAGAAATACTGAATGCTGTGCTGTTGTTGACATTAATAAGAACAGGTGGGTTTATACAGGGCACTTCTAAAATTTCCCCTGTCTGTTTTTCAAAGAAGCCCAAGCTAATAAAAACTCATTAAGTAATTCTACTCAGGGTTATATTCAAAATTATTTTTGATCCCCCATAATTTGAATGTTTTTTGATTTAGTCCCTGTTTATTACAGGCTGTCTTCTCAAGGTTGTAAGTATCTTCTGATAACTTGGGTTAAATAGGTCATCTGATATATGACTGTTTCAGTAAGCAGGGGTGCATCCATATGGATTTTTGCAGGTAGTGCTTCAATTGTCTATATTATTTGCAATAAATTCTGATAACTTTGCCCACATGCTAGGTGGTCAGCATTTTTTAAGGCAGAATTTCCTTGACTACATCAACAATAATTTTATGCTCTCCCTTCTGAAGTGGGAATAATAGATACAGTGTTGTGGCAGAGAAAGGGAAATATTCTTATGTAAGCAGTAGTTTTCGAACCGTGACATTAATGTTGTCTTTAATAACATTTGACAAAGTGAAGATGGAAGTTGAGGTTGAAGGGAAGTATTTTTCACAACCCTGAAATGTCTTTGTGTGAGCATTTGACATTAGAAATTACTTTGCCTTGAGGTTAGAATGTTTCATGGGCCGTGTCTAATGTGTAGCATGAGCCTGGATAATGCTAATATGAGCTACAGACAGCTTCTATTATGCTACAGTTTTTAGTTGGAAGAGAAAATAACACTTCATCTACCCTTATGGATTACTTTTAGATAAATATTTAGTCTGAATTGACTTTACAGCATAGACAATGCCATATTACCTGTTTTAAAGATGTCAGCTAAAAGGTAACAGCATGGTCCTTTACCTGAGACGTGCAAATTCTGATTCCTGGAAGACTCTCACAGAGGCCAGTGGAGGTTTCCTCAGTAAGGATTTAAAAATGTTTCCTGAAGGGAAAATAGGGGAAAAAGGAATATAGGGTATATGTAGATCCCAGAAGGCTATTAATGAAGACTTAATTAAACATGCCCAGTTTCTGATTTTATCCCAGTTTTGGTGGTCTTCATGTTTCTCTGGCCCAGACAAGTTAGTGACTTGTCGTCTATCAGCTTAGCTGTAGTAACTCACTATTTCTGTCCTCTGCTAGGTAGCAAAGACAAAAGTAAAGCTTGTTAGCTGAAACGCCCTTTCACTGAGAGCTAGGAGGGGCTGTAGCTGTTTGTAATGTGATAATCTGCTGTTCTGTCTATTTCTTTCTATCCCAACGTTTTACCCAAGGTGGTATAGCTTTCCAGGGACATATTTGTGTCCTCTCCATTTTGTAGCTGTCAGCAAGGGGTGGGGACATTGGACCAGCTGGGAAATACATCCCATGTCTGCTAAACAGGCAGCCAAGGAAGAACTTGCCCCCGAGGCAGCTGCTAGCACGTGAGGAAATGTAGAGATCAAAGGTAATCTGTAGAGGTGTGGTTGCCGTACATGCAAATGGGGTGGGAAAGGTCAGATTCATCAATCGTGTCCTGACCGCATCAGTGTTGGGTGTTTTCCCCGTGGGATGGGGCACTTTCTCTGGATGTTGTGCGAAGGAGGCTCCTGTACTGTAGTGGGTTGACGAGAGTGCTAAAGTGCCTTTCATTTGAGAACAGAGATGCATAGGGCTGTATACATTTGTGTCCACGTGAAATCTCCGAGAGAGTCTGAAAAGCAGCCACATTTGTTAGCAGCATCTGCTCTGTCTTGCCTCGCTGCCTTTTGAAGGCTCAGGACTGGATGTGCTGACAGCACTTCCAATCCAGTTGGAGTGTGTTCCTTTTCCACCACCTCCGGACACATTGCAACATTATATTTTGCATGAATTTCCTGTACTAGTTTTTATACTGAATTGAAACATTAGCTAAGATTTGTAACTTAATATCCAAAGTGCTTTGTGCTGCTGAAAATGCTACCTGACTAAGGGACTCTTCAAGCAGCAGTGTTTGGATGCTACTTGTGCTTTGTGAGCTGCAGGAAAGTATTTAGTCCACTCCGCATCCCTTTAAATGGCTGTAACTTTAAACTGGAACCTGTTGCTTGCAGTCTCCACAATATGCACTTTATAGCTTCAGATACTTTTAATTGATATGTACGAGTGGTTAACCTACACTTTATTTGTGTACTGTTCAAACTACTATCTGATATTAATACTGTTGCAGTACAGTAAATTAACTTTAGGTACTCAAGCAGTGGGGTATATAGGTAAAATGTCAGTTTGTAGAATGTTGTATTTTCTTTTCATTTTTCTTCAGTTCAACAGTATTATTTATTGTCATGAGTTCTCTGCTCTGAGAATCAGCACTGGATCATTAAAAAGGCAAAGGAGGTCAAGCTGTTCAGCTGCCCCACCTCCTCCCCTCTGTTTCTCCACCCCAAAGCATTTGAAAATTAAATGGAAAAAGTGTCACTGTTCAAATTCTGATTCATGTATCTGCAATTCCATGATACATTTAGTTGGATCCTGACCTACTGCTTTCTCTCCGTTTTTGAAACATGGTGTTTAGGTACTTCTTAAAAGGTTCACAGTCATACTGAGCTCCTGTGTTTAGTTCCGTTTCTCAAGATAACTGTGATTGTGTTATGAACTGCAGGTTTCTTTATGACTTGCTGTTACACTTTAATTTCAGAGCATGTCAGGGATAATTCATCATTGAGCTGTACTGTTAGAGTCACAACTAACAGGTTGATAGTTACAAGGTTTTTTTTTTAATGTATCTTTGCGTTTGGTTCTTTTTCCTCCTCCCCACTCCCAAATAATCATGGAATCTTTTGATGTTGGCTTACCTAAGGTTGAGAGCAGCAGAAAAAAAGAAAGCAGGTGAAAATGCATTTTTATAGTGTAATTCACGATCATTAGGAGGCACCTTTTAGTGGGTAACATGAATGTAATGTTTTAACCATCTGTAACGTAGATCTTCTCAACTAAAGCTAGGAAGGTGGAGACAGTATTCTAGGGCTTGTACAACACTTTGCACAGTGGAGATTTATTCTTTAATTGATGTGAAAGCATTACTGTGATAAACATGGCAGTTAATGAACTAGAATGGCACAGAGAAGTACATGTAGATAAGGGAAAGGTGAGGAGTAGAAAGACACTCTACTGACCTTACTAGGAAAAGCAGATGTAACTACTGTCTGCCAGCCACTTAAATGTGTTTCTTCATGTGCTTTTTGGAACCTAGAACTGAGGCACAAAATGCAATTCTGGCATAGAAGGCTAAAGGTACAACTATTTAAAAAATTGAGACTAAATACTTTATTCTCTCCTCTGTTTAAGAGCTTAGGAAAATCTGTGCTCAGCTATCTGCAAAATGGAGTTGTAGTCGAATCATTCATAAGCTTTACAGTCATCAGCAGTAAATGAGCAGTGTTAGTTAGGGTATTTGAACAGTATAACGCTATCCAGTGTGTGTGGACATTTAAAAATGTTACTCATTGTCATCCAGATTTCCTGATACGCTGCAAATTTCTTTATGATACCCTGCAAAATTCTTTATGCCATGAGAAGAAACCATATGATGTAAAACTAATGGAATATAAAAATCAGTAGAGAAGTCAACAGCAACAGGATAAGCTCCTATAGGTTCTACAGGTATAACAGTGATAAAAGGTAGGCTAGGGAGAATGTGGGTCCTCTCTGGAAGGAAACGGGAGACCTCGTTACCCAGGACGTGGAGAAGGCTGAGATACTCAATGACGTTTTTGCCTCAATCTTCACCAGCAAGTGATCCAGCCACACTACCCAAGAAGGCAAAAGCAGGGACTGGGAGAATGAAGAACGGCCCACTGTAGGCGAAGATCAGGTTTGAGACCATCTAAACAGCCTGAAGGTACACAAGTACATGGGACCTGATGAGGTGTATACACGGGTCCTGAAGGAACTTGTGGATGAAGTTGCTAAACCATTATCCATCATATATGAGAAGTCGTGGCAGTCCAGTGAAGTATCCACTGACTGGAAAAGGGGAAACATAACCTGCATTTTTAAAAAGGGAAAAAAGGAAGCCCTGGGGAACAGAGTTGCCTGGCAGGATCATGGAAACTGTGCTAAGGCACATGGAAAAGAAGGAGTTGATTGGTGACAGCCAGCATGGCTTCACTGCGGGCAAATTGTGCCTGACAAATTTGGTGGCCTTCTACACTGGGGTTACAGAGCCAGAGGATAAGGGAAGAGCAACTGATGGCGGCATCTACCTGGACTTGTCCAAACCATTTGACACTGACCCGCATGACATCTTTCTCTCTTAAGTTGGAGAGACATAGATTTGACGGATGGACCACTCAGTGGATAAGGAATTGGCTGGATGGTTGCACTCAAAGAGATGCGGTCAATGGCTTGATGTCCAAGTGGAGACCAGTGGTGTTCCTTAGGGGTTAGTATTGTGACCAGAGCTGTTTAACATCTTTGTTGGCAACATGGACAGTGTGATTGAGTGCACTGTCAGCAAGTTTGCCAGTGACACCAAGCTGTGTGGTGCAGTCGACTTGCTGGAAGGAAGGGTTACCATCCAGAGGAACCTTGACAGGCTTGAGAGGTGGGCCCGTCCGACCCTCATGAAGTTCAACAAGGCCAAGTGCAAGGTCCTGCACAAGGTTTGGGGCAATCCCAAGCACAAACGCAGGCTGGGTGGAGAATGGATTGAGAGCGGCCCTTCCGAGAAGGACTTGGGGATGTTGGTTGATGAGAAACTCACCATGACCCAGCAGTGTGTGCTCACAGCCCAGAAGGCCAGCTGTTTCCTGGGCTGCATCAAAAGCAGCATGGCAAGCAGGTTGAGGGAGGTGACTACTCTCTACTCTGCTCTGATGAGACCCCACCTGAAGTCATGTGTCCGTCTCTGGAGCCCTCAACATAGGAGAGACATGGACCTGGTGGAGCGGGTCCAGAGGAGGGTCATGAAGATGATCCGAGGGATGGAATACCTCTCCTAAGAAGAAAGACTGGGAGAGTTGGAGCTGTTCAGCGTGGCGAAGAGAAGGCTGTAGGGAGACCTTATTGCAGCCTTTCAGTTTATAAAGGGAGCTTATAAACAAGATGGAGAGAGACTTTTTACCAAGGCCTGTAGTGACAGGACAAGGGGCAGCAGTTTTAAACTAAAAGAGGGTAGATCTATATTAGATAAAAGGAAGAAATTCTTTACAGGGAGGGTGATGAGGCACTGGCACAGGTTGCCCAGAGAAACTGTGGCTGCCCCCTCCCTGGCAGTGTTCAAGGCCAGGTTGGATGGGGCTTTGAGCAACCTGGTCTAGTGGAAGGTGTCTTTGCCCATGGCAGGGGGGTTGGAGCTAGATGATCCTTAAGGTCCCTTGCAACTCTTACCATTCTATGATTCTGTGATTTTATAAACATAGAGAACCACACAGAATGTGTCAGATCTCCAGGTAGTGAATTGGAGTCTTAGCTGAAAGACTACATCTGCACTCTCTATAAAAAAGGAGAAGGGGATCAGAGTCAGTCATGTGATATAATTGACACATTTGGACTCATTCCTAAACTTGACAGTATAACAGGTAATCAGACTTCGTGTTTGTACTTCCAAAATGCCAACAGCAAATATAAATATTTGCAGCTGTCTCATTAAGTCTTTTGTGAACCAGCCACTCATATTCTGCTATGTGGAGTTCATCCATTCCTTTATTTAGCAGCAGCTTCTGAGGGAATCTGTGGGTTAGCCGTCTTCTCTGAATGCTTTATCACTTTCTGACTTCAGGATCCTGCATTAGAGACATGGGCAAGTAAGCACCTTAATGGTGGCTCTCAGCCTTTCAGCCTCAGCTTCCCAGCCTGTAGCTGTAAAATTATCTATTTTTTCTGGATGTGGTACAGTTTATAAATGTATTAGACTGACAGCCTAACTGTTATATTAATTTGTGCCTAACTACAAGGCACATGCCAGCCTGTGGTAGATGTTCTTGGAGATAGCCAGTTTGCCTGTTTCCCTCTTGATACTTGTCAGTCTCATAGTGCCCGTTCTCCTCACTATGTCCAGGTAGGACACAGTAGTGGAAGCTGGACTTTGTTCAAGGTACCAGTGTATTTAGCTAAACAGCTTTTAATCAGGTGTCCTTTTTCAAGACAATGTATGATTAGTCATCTTGTTCCTGAGAGATGTTTGTCTAAATGGACAAATCAAGCAAAAGGTGGAAAGGGAAATTGCAGAAAGTTTTTTAAAATTACTCAGTAACAGTAAGGATGCACAGAGAGATCTCAGATCTTTTGATCCGAGTCCAGTGGATCATCCACAAGACGTGTGTAATGAACTCATAACTGAATGCCTTTGTGAATTTCACACCACATGCTCTGTTGGATAGCACCTACTCTTGTGCTGGCTGAATATCCGAAGAAAAGTATAGTTGTGGTTAAATTTGGAAGCAAGGTAAAATCTAACTATTAGAGTGTGTTCAGAGGAGGGCGACCAAGATGGTGAGAGGCCTCAAGGGCAAGACTGACTAGGAGCAGCTGAGGTCACTTGGTTAGTTCAGCTTGGAGAAGAGAAGGCTGAGGGGTGACTCATCACAGTCTAAAACTTCCTTAAAAGGGCGCAGCAGAGAGGGGGTGCTGATCTCCTGTCTCTGGTGATTGGCGTTAGGACACGAGGAAATGGAATGAAGCTGTGTCAGGGGAAGTTCAGATTGGGCATTCATAAAAGATTCTTCACTGAGAAGCTGGTCAGTCCCTGGAACAGGCTCCCCAGGGAAGTGGTCACCGCACCAATCGTGTCAGATTTCAAGGAACATCTGGTCGATGCTCTTAGTCACATGGTTTAGTTTTAGGTAGTCCTGCAAGGAGCAGTGAGTTGGACTTGATGATGCTTATGGGTCCCTTCTACCTTGAGATACTCTATGGTTCTATGATTCTAATACAGATGCTTTCAATGAGACTGAAATATGACTTATCCTGCAAAGAGACAATCTTAATATATTATTAAATAATATTTCTGCAGTTCAGGGAGGAATTGTTACAGAATTTACAGCATCCCAGTATAGACCTCTCACTATTTTGTGTAGAGAGATTTGGAGGGGAAAAAAAGTTTAGTATAGGATTTGTTTTTACATAACATTAAAAAGCCATGTCTAAATGTTTATGTGATTTTGGAGTTAGTTTCATTAATTTATTTGAATTCATGAGTGTAAACTTTGTTGGACTGAAATTCAAAACAATATTTCATTCATGCTGGATTTTTTAGGTAAGTTGATTGGATGTCATTTTAGAGCCTATCAAGTAACTTCAGGGCCAACCTCTCACTGATAGCTAGGCAACACTTACAATAATTTTTGATAGAAGACAGTGAAAAAGTATCAACAAATATTGCAAATACATTTCAGCCAAAATGTTCATGCTGGTAAAATGTGAAAAGTTTAATCAAGCCCTGTGCTGGGGTGCCAGCCTGGGAACTTGAATTTCAGGAGTTTTTTATAAGCTTTCCCTTATGTGTATCAACTGTGTCTGTTCCTGCCCTGTCTTTTTGTAGCCTGGCCTGTTGCTCAAGGTGCAGGTCTGTGGCATATTCCTTCAAGTCCTTGTGTTCTTTACAACGTCTGTGTTATCTAGAAACTTCTGTCTTCCTTTGTCTTCATTTTCTTGGGCTCTCAAATTGTTGCCAGAGATATTGAGAAGGATTTTGGTGTGAAGATGATGTTCCCAGGAGGTTCTGGGTCTTATAGGCCACCAGAATAAAAACCACTAACAGAGTAGGTGGGCTGTGGAGCTTACTAGGGGAGAGGTGGGATGAAAGTCGTATTTCACAGTCTTCATCTCATTGCAAGGAGTCAAGATACTAGAAAAGCAGTATTTAAGGCCCTGCAACGGTAGGTAGTGATCTGTGCTTCCTCAGGTTGCGCTTGAGGTACCCTGTGCCTTACAGGCCATGTGTTGGAGGATCTGGTGAAGTTGTACATCAGATGTATGGATGGAGGCAGTTTTTATCACATGACAAACTGGGTGCTAAGCAGAAATCTCATTTATGTGGGAGCAGTATAGCTGTGTCTGTATTCTTGTGACCTCTAAAGGAATATGAGGTTGTCTTGGAGGGGCAGAGATTTTCTATACTTGCATGCATTTGTCCTTATCTTAGTGTGATAAGAAATAATTTAAATTTGTAAGTTGTAAATTGTCAATTTCATGTCTACATCTTCTCACTCGTCACAGTACTGTAGAGCTATTTGGATTTTCAGTGCAAATCAAGCAATCAGTAGAATTAAGCTATTAGGAGAATTTAGCTTTCCCTGTATTGAGACTTAATGATTCTACATAAAGGTCACTACATACTGCATAAAGGAAAGAATACAGAAGAAACTGCAGAAGATATGCCATTAAACACAATATGATTATGCAAGTTCCAACTCGGCTGTCTGATCAATTCCACTCTCTTACAAAACACAGAGTAAGTGCTATGTAACATTTCATAGCTCTCATCCAGAAGTGATGGTGATGGCAGGTCATCGTCCTCTGATTTTTTTCCTAAGTACACTTGAATGTCGTCTTATGCAAGTGGCATGAACTACTCTGATGCCGTTCAGCTCGTGAAGCCTGATAGGATTTTATTTTTGTATGGGGCTTTTGGAAATACTTATTTAAAAGCCTTCCACCAGCACTGCCACATTTTGGCTGACAGGATAAAACCTGAGTGTATTCAATTGAATAGTTGAATTTTTAAAATTTGACTGCTTCTCATTGGTGGAATATATTAGTTATTTCATCCTTTCCTAGTTTAGTCTCAACTTTTTTGATAGACTGTTTTATATTTTCAATAGGATACCTACTTCTGATTTTAATGTAAAATCCCTTTTTCAAATTCAGATATAGTTTTACTGGAAAAAAAATCCCAGAACAAATTTACTGATGGGAGGAGAAAGGAAATCTTTTGGGGCTGTAAGTCTTTTTCCCTTCCCCGTAGACTTGGTATGGCATGTGTCTGAGGTCATGTAACCAGCCAGCAGTTGCATAGTTATTTTGCCCTTGTTCTTTGCAGTTCCATCAGACTATTTAAGCAAGCAGAGATGAATGATCAAAATGCTGTTAGCTTTAGAATTGAATTAAAGATCTTTATCTTTCATAGTTTCAGAAACAATTTAAGCAGAATAAACAATTGATTCCTCAAAGAAAGTATTTCTGCGCTCCCACTCAGTCTTGCTCAATATGACCTCCTCCTTGGAGTCAGTACAAGAGGAAGCAGTGAAGGGGAGAGAATGAAGAGCAGTTAGAGGTCTGGAGGGGATAGCGGATAACAGTTGAAATTACAAAGGAACATGTGGCCTAAAAGAAAAATGATTCTTTTCTCTTTCCAGAGGCAGTTATCAATATCTGGTAGTTGCAAGAAACTTTAAATAGGAGTCTTTTGTGTGAAAGCTGTGGGTATCTGAGTATTTTCTTCACTTGCAGTCTGCAGAGGCTTGTGGACTTGCAGTAAGTGTAGGAGGGACCTTCCAGAGAGTGTGTGCTACTGGCTTGCAGCCTTTCATCATTGCTGACTGAGATAAAACAGAACTAATCTAGGTGAAGGCTATTAGTAAGTTGCCGAACACCAAATGGCAACACTCGGGCGAAACTGTGGAAGTATTGGTCTTTCTGCATTAAGACTGGAAAAAGGGGTGAAGCTAGCTACTGATGTAGCACTGAAGGTGGTCCAAGGAGAGATAAGAACAGGACCCTAACTGGATACAGCTGCTTTGGAAAGCATTTTGTCTTTGAGCGCTATCAGGAGAGTAATGAGATAGCCTAGTAAAGAAATGAGGATACTATGAAGAGAAAAGAAGCAGCATTGGAAACTTCAGTTGACAGAAGAAACAACCAGTGAAATAGAATCTGCAGTTTGCAGTACAAAGAATGCTAAATTATGTGGTGAATCAAAGTCTTTTTACACAGGAAGCAGTCACAGAGAGTAAAACCTGTCTTCAGACATAAGACAGTGATTTTGTCTGAAGAGTCTGTAAATACCTGTTGGATGGCTGGAAATCACCAAGAACTTTGTGGACAGCAGTGGGAGAATTGAATCTTTCTGTCCAAGACCTCACAAAGAAAAGTGCTGCTTGCTCGCAGAAACATAATGAACTCTAGGAACTGGCTAACAGTAACACTACTCCATACTAATTTCAGGTCATATACAATATAGCATATTTACAAGAAAAAGACAGAACTTAAAAGATTTATCTTATTAAAGAAGGGGAAAGAGAACATAAACAGTATTCAAGTGATTTAGTTGCCAGTAAAAATTAGTAACTAAAAACTAGAGGTTGTTAGCCTGGACTATGAGTTGAGGGCCTGGCTGTTCTTGAATACATTTCAAGGATGGGAATGAGGAATCAGTCTAAGATGAAACATGATTTTAAACTACAACAGCGAAAAACTACACACGCATCCCCCTCACCTCCAGGTGCTGGCATAAAGGACTTGGATTTTGATTTTGGAAAACATACACCAACATATACCGGTTATAACATCGATCAGTGCTGGTAACGAGTGGATCTGTGTAATTTAGAGTCCTTAGCAGCATCAGAGCATTTCCAGAAAAAAAATTTCTGGAGGTAAAATATAGTTTGACCTGTTGGGAAAAATAACAACCCCAGTTTTGGCTGGAGCAGGTCAGGACAAGTATGCCAAAAGATGGACTACAAGCACAAAGATGGGGAATTTTGGATCAGCTTCACTGTAATTGTCTTGAGGATGAAGAAATGACAAGATAATGAAACTCAACATCTGGCTGTTATCTTCAGTAAACATAGTTTTGTGCTATGAAGAAGATGGTCTGGGAATGTTCTGCCACTGAAAGATATTTGTAGAAGGTGAGCTTTATTCTTTACGCCAGGTGGTCTCTGCTTGAATCCATGACACAATTATCTTGTGAGCCGCTCTTACGAAGTAGCTAGGGAACAGGAGGAAAACTGTTACCTACGTTAGAGAAGTGAAAAGCTGCCTGGCAGTCAAGAACTTAGTAACAACAGCCTAGCGATTAAGAGAGAAACTATGGGCCTGGGAGTTACTGGGGTTTCTTCAGGATGCTATTTCATTTAGAGTTTTCAGTGATAGAGTCTGACAATGAAATGTGCTAACAAAGCTGTCCTGCCTTGTCAATTTGGGTGAGGATTAGAATGTTGTGCAGAAAGAATAGTGTATCTTTGAAGACTTCAGTAATAAAAATGGGTTGAAGTTTAAGTGTATAAAGTATGAGGTCATGTTCGGAGTTATGAGTAACAGGCATTTCTGTGATATGCTCTGGAATATTCTGTTGAAAATAAGGAAAAAGACCTCAGAGCTTTAGTCAATTGTAAGATGATCATATGCTACAAATATGTAGCTGCCAATACAGAAAAGATAAAAGAGATTCTTGGATTTGTCAGAATGATGATGTTTCCAGTAGAAAGCGAAAAGTGGTGTTGCCGCTGTACAAGGAATGACACCCTGCAGTCATGGTCAAGAATGGTAACTTGTACGAAGAAAAACTACAAAGATAAACAAGGTAATAGAAATCCTATCTTATGAGAAGGGTATAAAAATAATATATTTAACTTAAAAAAATCAAAACAGAGAGGTTGTAAAAATTTCTGTAAATATATCAGGATAGAAGAGAAGGTAAAAATTGCTATTGAAGTCTGAAGTTACTACTGGCGTGAAAACAAGTTATGATAAAATGTCTGGGTATAAACTTAAAACAGAAATTGAACTCACTTTTCTGAGTGTTAGGAGACATCGGCTGGAAAATAGCATTCATGCAGGAGTAATAGGGGATGAAAAAGAACCACGAATTTGCTTTAAAATTGATCTTAAAGTTGTGAATGAGATTATATGTCATGTGTGTACCTGTGTTGTCAAAGTAATGGCTCAGGAGATCCTTTCTAGTCTTACATTCCCACATGACATCTGTTCAGAGGGCTGTGTAGATACAAATAACCTGGTTGTGTGCTTAAAATAACAAAGTGACATACAGAGGATATTAAAAACTAGACTTCTACCAACAACAGCAAATAAAGTTGTGTGGTGGATATTTGATGCCTGTCACATTATGGCTAAATTTCTGTGGCCTGAAAACAGGCAGGAGAAAAATTCATGGAAGAAGATATTTCAGAAAGAGAATTTAGTCATATTAAATATCAGGAAAACATTAGAGTTTTCCAAGTATTTGAAATAATTTTTTATTTTTAATATACCGTTTTCTGATACTCAAAAATGCATAACAGACAAGTAGTACGAAAAGAAGGCAAAAAAATAATAAAGGGCTTTTTTACTCAAGAACAGAAACCCCATGGCTGCAAAAGATCAGATGTATAGTCGCTGGTAGTAAGCTGAGAATGGTATTTAGAACTGTAGTTTGTTGTGTGCCTCAGCAGTATTTTTAAGAGAAACTGCAGACTGGTTCATAACCTGAATATTGTCTCAAAAAGGGGTATGAGAAGGCCAACAGATGAGAAATATGCCAGTGAAAGAGTTTAATTAACCAGGGAAATAATTAAAAGAATTTCAAAGGGAAAATAGAAGCGCTATAAGACAATGTTTTGGTGACATTTTCTTGAAATTATTTACCAGTTCCTCCCTCTTACTGGTTTCCAGGCTTTGCCAGGAGCTATACAAATATAAGAAATATTTGGAAATGAGAAAATATGAATTTATGAGGTCTAGTGCAGTGGTCTTCAAAGTGGATGCACACCCCAGGAGGTGATCAAGATGATTCATTGAGAGTATTAGACCTTCTATTTATTTTTCATCTGAAAAAAAAAAAGAAAGAAATTAAGCTTTTCTAATATATAATATATTGAAGCTGGCACCCTCACTCCATAGGTCGGAGGGTCCCATGTCACAAATGGTAGGCAAGGTATCCTGGGGGAAGAGGGAACAGTGGGTGCTCCACAATGCGGAGGAACTGGCAGTGGTGCTCTCACTCATTCATCTGCATGCAGCGTGTTGCGATGTGTTGCAGTTTGTATATGCCTGGTTGTGTGGATTTACAGATTGTATTATGTAGTTTTAACTAAACTAACCCTCACAAAGTGGGCAAGCGGCTTAAAAGGATTCCTGCAAAGAAACTGCAACTTGAAGATAATAAGGCTAATAATGACAATCACAGTGTGTGACAAAAAGTCACATACTATTGGGGACACCCTTGTTCTTCCTGCCACTGTAAAAACGGCTGAAATAAGACGTGGAGAACAATGTCACAACAAACTCTAAAATGCACTCCTCTGTCAGCAAATACAACTACTTTCCTGTGAGCCACTACAATGAGGGTGGTGAAACACTGGCACAGGTTACCCACAGAGGTGGTGGATGCCCCATCCCCGGAAACATTCAAGGTCAGGTTGGACGGTTGGACCAAGTTGAAGGTGTTCCTGCTCATAGCAGAGGGATTGGGCTAGATGATCTTTAAAGGTCCCTTCCAACCCAAACCAGTCTATGATTCTGTGATTCTAAAAGAAAGATGTGTCAAAGGACATGAAATCTTAATAGTAAATGACTTTAATGAAAACGATATTTTATGGAAAAACCGTGCAAGTGTAAAATGACTGAACCTTGCAGCATCTCGAAATTTCTAGTAAAACAGAACTATGATAAGGATGGTAGATGCGATTCCCAGACTTCAGAGGAATCTTGTCAGCTGCTGTCTTCTGAAAAAAGGGTAAGTTGATGCCATGTTATTTGTTTGGGTAGAGCTGTCCAGCAATGCTCAAAAAAAATCCCACACCAGCACCTTCCACTCTCAGTCTTATATGGCTTTTTGTGTGTTTTCATTTGGGAAAGATTGGAATGAAATATCACTATGGCATAGTTTGTAATGCATAATTTAGAAGGGCTTGGGAGCATGAACCTATGAACAAAGAACCATCAAATGAGTCTTCATGAATTCCTGAATTTCTGAGTGAGCTAGTAGGGGAAAATGGAGCATTGATACAATTTATCAAAGATTCAGGGGCAACTTGTCTTGATATGCCACCATAAAGATGGATGTGTAAAGTCAATGAAAAGAAAACTGCTGCAGGAAAAACTGGCTTACATATTGAAAGCTGATGGTTTAGGTAAATTAGAACAGTGCAGCGTTAGTGGAGGTAAGAAATGAGGTGGCATGATGGTCAGTAAAATGCTCATGTTTGCACATGTTTTTGGAGACTTTTCAATTAGAATACGAGAGGTCGAGAAAAACATGGACTTCCCAAATCTAGAACAACTGATGTAGGCTATGTGCTCCCAAATCTAGAATAATTGGTGTAGACTATGTGCAAAAAAGTAGATAGTTCAGTGCAGAACAATGTAAGATAATGAGACTGGGGTACATAATAAAGTGTAGGAGTTACAGATGTGAACTGAAAAATAGTGGATGTAGGGTTTTTTTTGAGGTTTTGGTGATGAGCTTGAGCAAGATGTCGTTGCTGTCTGCAAGGATGAAAGGCTAAAAGGGTGTTGGAAAACGTGTATAAAAGCCAGAATATGAAAGCACAGGAAAAAAGTAGCTTTTTATATGATTTCTGAATAACAGTTGCATCTTCAGCTAGGTAAAAATCAAAGTATGTCAATTCAGGCTTGCCTTCATTTCAAATCACTCTCATTGGAAACTATGATATATTACAAACTTTTAAAACACAATAAATAATTTTTTTCCAAAATGCTAAAAGTTGGGAAGTATTTGTTGAATTAAAATAAATGCTGCAAGATTACTGATGGTGCATTTCTTGGGAAGAAGGATGTTCGTTATAAGAGTATTGGAAGTTGGGAAAATGTATTTTTGGGGTGGAAGACCAGAGAATGATAGGGAATTATTGTGGACGAATGCTGCTGGGCAAAGTGATAGGAAGATGATAGATGCCTATCACCTCATCATTTAGTATTAAGATTACACTATATGAACATCTGTAAAAAAATCTGTCTGGTAAAGCACATCGATAAATCCTTGATTTGTTTCAGTTTTCTGTGAAATTCTGACACTTTTCCAATATGTACACTAATTCATTGAGGGCGTTTTATGCAAATAAACCTATAATCTCATGTATGTTTAATACATAAATGTCGGCTGTGGTTATGTTTGTATTGGTAGGAGTTATAAGTGTATGTTTTCATAGAATCACGGAGAGAATTTGGCATGGGGTGTGTATTTCCCTCAGTTGTTTTAGGATACTGCAATCCCACACAGCAAGTTTCTACATTTTATGGGTGGAAGTTCTTGATATCTGCTGCACTTCATCCATTACTCAAGCACAGGAAAAGAACAGGAAAATCTGCTTGTCTGGCAAGTTCTCTAATTACATGCTGGTGCTCTGAGAAGCCAGTTTTTCTGTATTAAGATGACTGGCATACTAAATTTCCTAAATACATTTGGTATTTCACACGGTGACTTGTTTGTAGAGTGTATAGATTTAATTACTAACCAGCAGGACAGTGTCATGCTGAGTGCAGATTAAGCTGCTGTACAGTCCCTTCTCTGTACACTGGGAATGTGTTGATGTTATCAATCAAAACAATGAATCTGTCTCATAACAAAAACGCTAATTAACTGAGTTAAATTAGCAGTTTTGTATTCTTCGTTCCTTGCGTGAAATGAATGTATTTATCTTTGCAGAAATGATATACTGTACACAGATATCCTTCATTATGTGTTGTTTAATCTCTTGCTTTTTATACCAGAGACATGTAGTACAGTTTTCTTTATTTTTACAGGACATGTATATACATTAATATAGACTTTGATTTTTTTCTCTGCATTGGTTAAATGGTAATATGTAGTGTCATGCCTGAAGTAGTGCCATTTAATTCCATGTGCCATTTGAAGCATACATAATTTACGTATATATACATATTTGTGTGTGTGTATGTAATCTCAAAATGGACTGGAGAACGAAAACCAAAATATTCAGCATCTGTATTTCTTGAGTTGCGTAAATACAGTCATGGATATGACAGTGTGCATAGACGGGAAGACTAGCTTCCCACACAGAGAGAGGGAGGAGAAGACCATCATGTTAAACAGGGTCTTCGGTTTTGCCCTTAGTTAGATCTTCCGGCGTTTATGTTATTCAGATTGAGCCTGGAAACTACCAGCTCCTCAAAACCAGCTTCCAGTCTTTACTGAGCCATCAGAATCAGCTTCCTTTCTTACCTGCTTCACGTCGTTGTTTTGTTTGTTCTGCCTTCGACAGTGGTGAGTCAGGGTCAGAAACGCTTGGAGTGAAGCTACGAGGCAGAACTTTCCCCATCTGTTTTGTTTGCAGTGTGTGTGTATATATGTATGTATGTACGAGTATTTCCACATAAGTATGCATGTGTACGTATATATACACACATACACATGAAACTTACTAGGAAATATATTAGTAAAAGGTAATACTTACTGTCTTATTTTGCTATTTGTGCCCTATACCTAGCAGTGCTGTAGCTGATCGTCAGAGGACGCTTCCTATCCCCGTTTTGGCCGCAGTAAAATTGTGCCTTACTAACTGTCCAATGTGGTACGCAAATGACAGTTCTTACTAACCCCAGGGAATGATCATTTTATTTCCTAAAATATGAGATTTGGTTGACCTTATTTAATTACAAGCTTTATTAATGATTATAAAGTCACTTTTAACTCTAACTGTAGTGTCGGATTTAAAGGCTTTTTGACAGGGAATTCCGAAGTCTTGCTCCTTGCTGTATGAAGGAGAATTTCCTTCTATTTGTTCTAAAAATAAAAGGCAATAATTACATAAAATGACCTTTTGTTGCAGTATTATGAGACAGGGACTGATCATTTTTCTGCATGCTTGTCATAATTTTTAATGATTACAATTAAAAATGAAAAGGAAGTGTGCTCCTGTACTGTTATCAGAGGCGTTCAGTGCTTGAATAATTTCATTTTTTTCCGTAAGCTCTGCTACTGATGGGGAATGTGCAAGTCCCATGTGCACAAGCAGATGGGGAAATTTTAGTCTTTAGTCATCAGTGCTCTTTGAAGATTCCCTTCTAATTCCCTTTTCTTGCCAAATAATTTGAAAGCTAGCAATATCAAGTCAAATACCCATTCTTCCGTAATTCAACCACCCTTTTTGTTGACCTCATTCTAATCTTCTGCATTTTTTCTGTAGTGTCTTAAAAGTAGAACTGAATGCTCTTCTCGGCAAAGAGAACTTCTATTTGTGATAGAATATCATGAAAACAGGTTTTGCTATGATTTTTTATTGTCACTTCTTTAGTCTACCTCAACTTCCAGTATAAATACTAAATTACAGTAAGAAAACATATTCTGAGATCTATTCTCATTTTTTTTGTTGAAAGAAAATGGTTTCATTAAAAGAGTTAAAGTGTGTCTTAGCTTATTTTTGTGGCCTTCAAACTGGCCCATCCAATTCATACAATTATCCCAATTAAAGTTTTTTTTTTTGCATATTAAGCAAAGCATGCTTTTAGCACCCTGCAGGTACCGTAGTGCCTCATCTTTTTGCCTCTTTTCTGAGAAGCCCTCAGTAAAACTGCACAACAGGTATTTTGACACCAAGAGGCGCCTCCATAAACAAACAAATAAACAAAAACACACAAGTGCATATCTTGACACCAAGACTGCTTCCTGTAATTTCTGTTGGAATAAGGCTCATGTGCAGAGACTGGAGAACTGGATGTTTAAACTCATGGCTGTGTGTGAGCCCTAGTGCTGGACTTAAACGTGTTCTGCCCATGGTCCAAGCTTGTTTATGGTAATCAGTGTCACACCAAAAGCCCTATAGCTTCATTTGCTCTACACTATGTCTAAGCTAATGTGTCCCATCCCTGACCTCACATCTAGCCAAGAAGAGCAAGAGAAAAGATCTTATGGTCTCTTTCCTCGTAGATTTAAAAGCAACAGTGATGACGTATGAAAACGACATACCAAGGCTGATACAATTAGTGTTCATATTGTATGGCAAAATTTGGTCATGCATTTGAGCTGCAGTTTTTTATTATGTTAAGAATGATTAGTTGAAGTTTTTGGAAAAATACAGAATGAAATATGGAAGTACAGAAACAGAAATTGATATAACAAAAATAATTCTGTCCTTCCAATTTCTAATCAAACTAACCTGATGATTCTGCATGTTTTTGGAGATTTAGGCGGGAGCAGAGAGGAAATAAATATAATCCCTTGAGGTAAAGCTAAGGAAACCATACTTTATTTAGTTTAGAAATTAAGACTGCAAATCCCAAGAAACCTTGACGAGGTATGCTATGAGTCAGAGTATGAAGAATAACCGTGAAAGCTGACTTGCCAACTAATTAAGATCCAAGTAAATATCTGTATACATTTAGAATTAATAGAATGTTCTAAAATCCTCATGAAGGCTGTAGTGCTAGGGCATGGAAATAGTGGTAACTTGACAAATGTACGTTATTTTTTGTTTGATAGCTTCTGGGTTAGTAGATTTTAATTTTTCATCTCCTAGCTGTATGCTTAGTTGTGTTTTACTTTGAAAAATGTTATTGAGAACATAATATACTTCTGCAGTGTTATCAGAAGTGTTCAGTACTGGAACTGAGTGGGATTTTATTTGCCTTTTACATGCCTTCCAGCTGATGGGCGGAATTCAAGTCCCCATGGTGCACAAACAGATGGGAAAATGTTGGTCTTTAGTTTTCAGTCATCAGTGCTAATTCTTTTATCTTCTGAATGCATTAGTTGAACAGACTGTGCCTGTCAAGCAATCTGTAATATGTGCCATGACAGTCTTTTTTTTTTTTTTAACTCTACTGAAAATCTTTTCTGTGAACTGACATTGCCTACATTCTGTTAGTTTAAGGAAAAAATGCCTTATTCATGATTAAAGTATTATCAAAATGGTTAAGGAACTTTGGTGATTTTAAAATGGTATTTTTATTATTTGTATGAAGTAATTCAAGAGCCAAGAAATATGTTTTCAAATACAATTGGCTATTTCTGTAGGCATTGGTGATCTTATATGTGTACATCTATGTGATTTACATGTACAATATGCTTTTTATAAACAGACAGTGTATTGGCACATTTCTTTATCCTTCTTAACCAATGTGTCACAGAGGTTAAGATGTCTAGGATTTTTGGAACACAATAATGTTCCTTATGCGTATTGGCATGTATCCATAAATCCTAATTTCTAGATCATAGCAAAAAAGTCTGTTTTGACCAGGAGTTAAGTTGCATATTCAGATTTTGGTGCCCGTTTCTGCAACGTGGAACCCAGAAGTGCCATGAATTAAAAATCTTGTATCCACTTGGCAGCTGAAATACCTACACAAGGACGAGTGAATTTTCAACTTCTCTGACTGGCTGGCATGTAGCTATGAGGGAGAAAAGTAAGTAGTAATGGCATAGCATAAATTTATATTGGTACAAATAAATATGTTTTAGCAATTACGTAAGTGTATTGGCATAAATTTTTTGGCACTGATTTATCTCCTGATTTCCTTTAAAGTGTCTTTTTGGAGACATGTCATCTCTCTGCTTCAGTTTATTTTTTGTTTCCGGAGGGCACTTACAACGCTCTGAATTCAGCTTTGGTTCTGTAGGCTGTGTTGTCACAGACAGAAGGGAGTGAGCATTGTATTTGTGTTTTCATGATGTAGGATCAGGCATGTCGAAAATGAATTCAGACCCTTACTTATATCACAAGTTAAACTCGTCCAGATGGCAGACGGTTCCTCCTTCTTGTGAAAGAATAATTTTGGTAATGTGACAGGCATGAGTTTATAGACAGTAGCAACTCTTACAGTGCTTAAAGCCCTGGCATAGAACAAAGATTGCAGACAGCTGATCGACAGTATCTTTCTTTTGTGAGAGGTGGGAACTCCTGCTTCAGGTGAGCTGCAGGTAACCACTGACTCAAGGTTATGGAAGCAGTCCTGTAGCTGGTGCACTGGGCCAACTCAGTTTACAGAACCGAGCTCTCTGCAAGTCCACTGAAAAGGAAGTGAGAGGTTTTTCCATTTGTATTAAGGGAGGATTTGTTTTCAGGAAGATGCTTTAACATGATGCCCAGCTACAAAGGAAATCATCTGAGCAGGAGGATTTGTTCCCTTCGTTTTCTCTGTAGCTACACAAGCCCATGTAGGGCATGCACAGGACATTTGGTAGTCTATCAAATAGCAAGCATGATAGATGCAGTTAGCTTTTTGAGTTGTTATTTTGATTTGTGTTCCACTTATTTGACTTCTGAATTGCTGTATGGAGTTTGGGTTCTTGTTCATATTATTTTACTAAGAGACACTCTGGGAAGAAAGGAAGAAAATATTTTCAGTTTGGAAATTGCTACAGGATGAGACTGCTGTTTGCATTTCTTCAATACTTTTAAAAGTTCAGGTTTCAATAAATAAGAATTTACTGAGGAAAACCTATTACACTGGAAAAGTTATGCCTACGTCTGGTATCCATTACAGTTGGGAAGTGGTGGTGTTCAGATGTGGAACTTAACTACCTGCAAGTAACTTAACTGCCTGGCAGAAGTAATAGTTTATTATTTGTAAAACATAGTACTTTGAAGCTGAAGTCCTCAGTCTTGACTTACTGAAATTCCCATTTAATCAAAGATCAGGTATGTCCCCTCAGGCTGTAGTGATAGAAACTGCCCTAAAAAGGAAGAAGCACAGGCTTGTGAAATGTTACTTTTGTACAGCTGGAATTTTAATTCATTTGTTTGCCTTTGAGATGTGTAAAAGAAAAGAGGCTGCTAGGATAAGCTGCACAGCAGATATCCCTTTCTGGGGAATGGTTTTCTATCAGTCCCACTCCTGTCTCCCATAAAGGAACTATGTTGTCTTTTTTTCTTCTTTTCTTTTGGCAGGCTACGTTAAGGGTCTTTAAAGCCAAAACAAAAGCTAGAGCAGCTTTGTACTGTGTGCCATGGACTATAACGGAACATAAATATCTTTATAGATGGCTTATAGGTCCCTCTTCCATTCTCTGTCAAGCCCAGGGGGAGGAGGAATAAAAGTAAAAATTTAGAAATAAACAAGCTGCATGGTAGACTCCTAGTCCTGAATCTGCTCAGGGGAGGAGAGCTGGCTTTTTCAAAGGCTTCTTTTGGCCTTTTGTTCTAGAGCAGGAATCCTTGCTTTTCTGTGGAGTGATAGAAATTGATTAACTGTATCCCAAATACTTTAAGAATCTGCAGTGTCATGGGAAAGGGGCTTCCTTAAAGATCTGTGTGGAAAAAGTTAAAATGAAAGGATGAAGACTGCAAATAGCGTTCTGAGAGACAATATCTAGATTTAGTAAAATACTTTCTAGATTATTCTGTATCTAAAAAGAGAAAACAGAAGCATTAACTCAGCTTGTGTGTGCCAGTGCTTCTTAGTGAGCAGGTAAAACTGGATTACGATAGGAACAGGTAGAACTGTCAAAGGAGGATCTATAATTGCAATCACTAAAAATCTCATTTGTTTTTTTCCCAGCTCTTCTAGTAACTAAATTGTTATTTCTGTGAAATAATTTCCTGCCTACAGAAAGTCTGTTGTTGACACGAGTTGGAACGAAAACATGCTTTTGAACTGAGAGCAGCTGCTTGATCTCATTTAATCTTTTATTTCATTGTCTGTCGTTTGCTAATGTGGAAAAATCTTTGACTTTTTTTGAGCCCTGCCTGGAGAACTGTTTCTCTTTTGCATCATGAATTTGTGAAAAGTGAGATCCAGTGCTAATGACCTAAAACACAGTACTGTGTAGAGTAACTTTATCTGTTTCACTTTGTTAACAAATGAGAGTCAAACAAGTCCAACAGGAGCCAAAAAAAGAGGAGCCAGCTAGATTTCTGGAATTTTTTATAATCTTGAATGAAAATTTATGCAAGACTTTGAGGTCGGAGAGCAAGATCTCATGGCAACATGGAGCCCATAAGCATGTGTAATTTCCTGTGTGTTTCTTTGTTTGCAAGCAAACAGAACATTATATCCTGATTACTGTTGCTTTCTTTTTAACTGATAGTATACAAAGGGCTTTTGGAAGGATGTATGATTTGTACAATAACCATAGTATACATGAGAGCATGCATATGTGTGCGTGTAAACCTTGGACATCCTTCAACGAGCAAAACCTTTTAATGGAATTAATGGAAGAAGTAGGTCAATAGAGGGGGGAAAACTTAACTACTTATGTTACAGGAATTGGAATGCTAAAAATATTTAGTGAAGAACTGCATTTAGCCTTGGTCTACTTACATGCTTAATGTCATCTTACAAAAAGGAACAGTTTGTAAATCATGCACTTATATTTAAAAAAAATGAATAAAAAGTTAATTGTCCGAGCTATTACTGAAAAAAAGCTAGCCTTTCCCTTTTGGAAACAGTGGTTAACATAGAAGAGAGAAATCCTATGCGAATTTGGTACATTTAGACATAAATAAATGTATACATTTATGTATATTTGGAGTATGTGGAACAGAATAAAAACTAGATTACTAATATAAATATAAATAAGAATATAAGTAGTTATCAAAAAGTCAGGTTTGGGGAGGGGGGAGCTGACAGGTGACTGCACAAATTGCACAGGGCTAGCATACTGTAGAGCACGTGAACCATAGTAACAACTGTGCAGCAGCCTGTTAGCAGAAGAAAACTGTTGGTTCTTTTTTTGTGTAGAAACAGGTACATTAACAAGATGGTTGTTTCTGCCTCTGTCTTTTTTTTTTTTTATATCCACACATATTCCTCAGTCTATGTTTTATTTCTGATTTCCTTCATTAAGCCTCATGAAGCCAATGGTGGTAATCCTGGATAAAAGAGGCAGTGGCTGGGTCATGATTTCTGTATTGAAAAATATTTTATGACACACCTGGGACTTTCTACTATATGAATAAAGCTAAATTACCTAGTTATTTCGAATATTAAAATAACCTGAATGAAACATAAGTCAGAAATAATAATTTAAGGCATGCAACAGAATACAGGACTTTAAGCTTGAATTTCATTGGATCGTGCTCAGACTTTCTGGAGTCTACCTGGCTTCGACCTAAAGTGGATGGATGCTGACTCTGGTTCAGAAAGCAGTTCAACCGGCTAACCCTTGTGAGCGCGAAATGCCCCGGGTGCATAAGCTGTAGCATTCTAGCTGAGTAGCTAAGCAAGAGACAGTACCTACGCAGAGACATACCTGAATCCTTCCCAAGTCCTTGGGGAACCTCAGTAAGTTATGTGTCCGCTAAGAATGCCTAAATCAGATTACACTGCAGTCCAAACAGTTGTGATGGTGTTATGTTTCTGGACATACAGCCTGGTGGTTAGAACTCTGTCCCTGAATATAACAGGTGGTTGGAGATGGCTGAAGAAGGTCAACCCACAGCCCTTTTTCCCACAAAACTGCCTTTAATTATGTCTGTAGAGTGTTGGGAGAATGTGGTTTTCACCTATCCTGATGAAGTTAGGCTGCATGAAATATTGCAACAGTTAGGAACACAAACTGTTGTGGAATTCAGAGAGGTAGAAGGAAAGAAAGAATTTTAAATCTGTAAAGAAGGACACATTCCTCAGCATGAAGATTCCTGGGTCATTGTTCTTTTTGAAGTAATGGTAGGTAGATATATTTCTCATATGGGAATCATGAGGTAAGATATTTAGGAGACACTGGGAATAAGGCAGGGTATCAAGGATTATTAGTCAGCTGGTAAATTGCACTGGTAAACCTACATCTGTTGCACAGATGGAAGTTTGAAGACTTTTTAAAAAGTCAAATATTTACTTAAAGTTTTGCCCCTGTTCATGCTAGGTTGATTTTTAGATTTCAAGTATTTCTTACAAAAAGATTGATGGAGAAAATTAAAAATAAATTGTTTGCTTGTGAGTTAACCATATCACTACTTAGGCTTACCAGATGTAGAATATGGACTAAACTCAACTCTTATTTTACCAGTGGGAGTTTGGACATTGATCCACTAGGGTACAGCTACAGGACCATAGTCTGAAGAGTTTGTGACTGCATTTATACTTTCGAGCTTGGGCCAAATGACAAGGGGTAGCTTGTGCAGCGACAGAGTCCTGTAGAGGACTCTGACCATGCTCACAGTCTATTCATGTGTGATTATGTGATGAAGTTACTATTTTTTGTAAGTTCCTGCAAAACTGTATTTCCAGTAGTGCTTGGACTTCAGAAGCTATTTAGTTCTTTCCCCACCTTCTGGGATGTTGTTTGGGAAGGAAGAGTTCAGCTTCTGCTACATCCTGGTGTGCAAAGTATTCTTCCCTGTACTGTCCTAAATTAGCTAGAAGTTTATCTATACAAAGGTGTGATCATGGTATAAGTTATGGTGGGAATGTTCTTTGTATCACGTATTCTACAGTGTGTCTGAAGTTGTTCATCTGTTGAATGGGAAGTCATCTCAAACTACTTTATGCTGGCAAAGAAATGGGGGTATGCACATAGATTGGTACTGTGAAATTGTTCACATCCAGCCTACCTCATGCTATATTGCTCCTGAGCTCAGTCCCTAATCGTTAGAGTCACAAGTTTTTCATATATATGGGATTAAGATATTCTACTCAGTTTGTCTGAAATGAAAATGCATCAGAGATTCTACAAATAAGTAAATATGCAGTTCAGTTGCGTTTTGCATTCTGTGTATAGAACTAGGTGTCTTTGGGAACATTTTTTAATAATATATTTAAAGATGTTCCTTCTGCAGTCTTTATAAAATAGAAGCAATTTATCATTGCAGACAAATACTTTTCTCAAAAACATTTTTTTTATTTGCTATATTGGATAAAGTTTTGCAATACGTTTATCTTTTTATTGAGAAATGACTTGAGAATGAGGATGTGTTGAGAATGGGTAAGCAAGCCAGCAACTTTTCATGTACACTGAGCACTATGCAGAATTCAAGCTGGTGGATAAAACCTTCAAACTGAAATGGAATAAATATGGAATTGCATTTTGAATATAAACAAGGTATGCATATACATTTGGAAGCTCTAACATCAACAGCCTAGGGACAGTGTTCCTCATATTTTCTTCAAGAGCTACGAACAGAAACCTAAGAACAAAGTAGAACTCTATTCAGGTATCTGAATTCCATCTGCAGCTCATCTGGGTTTCTTAGCACCTGGCATACAAGGCCATATATGTAACAATAGCACTCAAGGTCTTTAGCATGATTTTGGCCATCTGAATTTGAACTAAAGGTACATTATTTGTGATATTTGCTACCTGCAACATATTCTACATCTTTGTCATGCTCTGTCTGTACTTTTTCTTGAGCCTGCTACTTTTCTGCTGCTTTGTTTGGCGCTCTCTTTCATTTATTCTGCTCTGACCCCTACCAGTTACCTGTGTGAGCTTCTGCCGTCTTCTGCCACCTGTAGGACTACCATCTTGTCTTTGCTTATACAAATAGCTAAATGGAAAATTTGCATTGTAATTAGAAAATAAGATTTTTAATCAGCTTTTGGGACTGTCCGTAACTAGCTGAGATGTGCCTGGGAATAAAAGAAATTCTGAGCAACTGAGAAGTCTGTATCACATTTAACAGCGAGAAATTTCCAATGTATCGCAGGCAAATGTGCAATCAGAATGAACAGGAAAAAATGTCCATACTACCAGCACTTCAAAACGTTGGTGTGTATGGTTTGCATCATACTGACAACTTGTCAGATATCTTTTTGGCAGGAATTTGTGCAATACTTTAAGGAAGGGAAGGAAATACCGTAAAATTTCTCACCTTTCTTTATTAGAATGGCTTTGTTTCTAAAGCATGCTGGAGTTTGGTACTGGGCATAACCCGCAGGATGCCAGCAGCGAGGGGCTGCAAGCAGGGCTGGACCAGAAGAACCGCCCAAGTGCGGCCCGAGCAGGAGGCTCAGGGGGAACTACATCCTGGCAGGGCTGTGGCCAGTGAACGTGCCCATGCCAGAGCAGTGGAGGAAGAGACAAGGAGCCACCAAAGAAGTGGAACCGCAATGTGCTGACCCCAGTGTCCCGCACTGCCCGCTGCAGGTGTAGCGTGCGGGTGGCAAGGGGGTTGGAGGTGGGAAAGGGGAGTAACAGCATCTGGAGAGGAGTCCAAGTGTATTTCTCTAAGTGTTTAATTGCCCGTTTCTATTTTTTGGTAGCAGAATCAGTAACTAAATGTTTGTTATTTGGCCAATAAATTAAGTAAAATTCCCTGATGCAAAACTTATTTTATAGCCAGCAACAGACTTTACAAGTCACAGCATTTGTGGCTATTCTTAAAACATTTGATACAGTGTCAGATGAGTCAAATGACCTTCTGCAGTGAGGTGGCTAGCTTGGTAGCTGGGGAGTGAGCAGTGGGTGTCGTTTACCTCTGTTTTAGTAAGGCTTTTGACACTGTCTTCCTTGGCATCCTCATAGACATAATACAGGTTAGGTAAGTAGGCAGTGAGGTGGACTGAAAACTGGCTGAGTGGCTGGGCCCAGAGGGCTGTGATCAGCAGCACAAAGTCCAGCTGGAGGCAGTTCACTGGTGGTGTACCCCATGGGTTAATAGTGGGTCCAGTCCAGGTCCAGGTCTTTTTGAATGACCAAGACAGTGAGACAGAGCACACCCGCAATAAGTTGACAGATCATACAAAACTGAGAGACAGGGATCATACACCATGTTAAAAATGCTTATTATTAACAACCACAAAATATTTATTTTTGAAACAAGGTGCACTGTTGTCCAGAGTTGCTTCTTTATCTGAGGAACAATTTCTTCACTCTGAGGGTGACGGAGCACTGAAAAAGGCTGCCCGGGGAGGTTGTGGAGTCTCCTTCTCTGGAGATATTCACGACCCGCCTGGACAAGGTCCTGTGCAGCCTGCTGTAGGTGACCCTGCTTCGGCAGGGGGGTTGGACTAGATGACCCACAGAGGTCCCTTCCAAACACTAACATTCTGTGATTCTATGAATTCTGAGAGCTTCTTCTATCTCTGCTACCACAGCTTTCACCAAACTTGACTTTCTATTTGGGAGCAACTCGTTGCGAACATTTCTTAAGAAATTAATTAATATAGAGTTACCCAATAAAAATTACTTGGAGCTGAGTAATTCCATGTTATGTCCTTCTTTCAAGGACATTACATCTTAGAGAAGGAATGAGAAGTGTGCTGCTGGCCAAGTTAATTATCCTACTTTTCCTGAATTTAGTATTGCAAAGGTCTTTTGGTTTCTTAACTCAGCAAGGAAGAAAATGTATGTAGCTTTGTTTTACTATTATCCTCCTGACCTTCTTCTGACATTGCCTGGAGGTTATTTACATGCAGAGAAAGATAGGTGCCTTCAAGACTTTGTGCTTTTTTATTGTATGCAAGTCAACTAGATAAGAAATTTCCTTGATTCTGCCATCACCAGCAAATTCTCATGGATCAGTAAGTAGAAAGCAAAACAAATGAAAACTGTGCTTCCTATTAGTGGAGCAAGTGCAATAAATGGTTATTAAAACATCCTGCAAAGATATTATGATCTTCAAATCCATCCTTTATTTGATATTTGATCTTCTTTTTAATTTTGTCTGGCAGGACAGGCAAGCAGAAATTTGTTTTCACAGCGTTATAATGAATACAAAATTTTATACCTTGTAAGTCTCTTTGCTTATAAGTGTCCTTCCATTCCTTTTCACTAAGGTATGAGAGTGAACTCCTCTCATCTAATCTCCTTCAACGATTTAGAAGATATGCATTTAATCTAAATTTGCTGTCTAGATTCCCCTTATAGTCCACGCAGCAAGACAGATACTAAAATAAAGTAGTATACTTTGTAGCAGGAGAGGTTATTTTGCTGTGTAGGATATGGTATAGTTGAGCTGTTTGAGACAGTCGAGGTGAGTCATTCTTTGATGCCTGTCTGTCCACTCGTCGCTGTGATGGGAACCCAGGAGATCACCACGGACTGGCAGTCCATGTCTTATTTCACTCTGAGCCAGGAGCTGAGCCAATTATGAATTTTTCTTTGATGCAGTACTTACAGAGGAAGCTCCTGAAAGAAGCAGTCATACTTTCTTTTAATAATTCCTTATTAGAATTGACCTCTGCTTCTGTGGTTTTAAGAAAGGCTGTCCTCAGTACCCCTCATTTTTATTAGCTAAACTTTTTATAATACCAGCTGGTACAAAAAGTAATTACGTTTCCCACAGGTCACTCTTATTTCATAATTTCTTGCAGTTAAAGCCATAGAGAAAACACTTGAAATGAATTAAAGTTATGGCTTCTTAAAGAAGATATATGACGTTTCACTGAAATGTGAACTTTTATGTCCACCAGACATTTATAATATTTTCAAGGATAAAATGAGGGCTTTCTTATTAAAAAAATAAATTCCCTTCATAGTGCAACTTCTTACACTAATGATATTTAATATAGAAAATGGAATTTTTGTTATTGTGCTGGTGGTTTCTTTTCAAGCTTCTCATGAATCTATCCCCCCCCGCCCCCAACGACTCCTTTTAGTTGTTTATCCTTTATATTGGATTTTGAATGAAACTTACAGAAATGTCAGGTTGGCCCCTTTAGGGACTGCAGTTGAAATCATCAAGCTCACTTTCATTGTCTCCAGCTGGTGACAAATGGCAATTTTATTTAGCAAGGGATGGTTCTCTTTGGGGTTGGATTGATGGATGAGGCCATAAGAGGTTGGGCCAGCTGACAAGGTTACTCCTGCCAGCTGTCTACCCATCCCTACTGCATGAGTGCTGCTCGTCAGTCAGCTTTTGAACGACTCTTGTTTAATGTGTAGTGTTTTAAGGCAGACTGTAACCAATGACAGCTTCCTTTCAAATGCTGTGCTGCAAATGGCGGTGGTTCCAAAACTCACTGATGAGCAGCTCAGACATCTGTGCAGTAAAGGCAGGCTGGACAGCCAGAGCAGCAACAGTATCAGCTGTCCCAAGCAAAGCCAACCCTTTTTGACATTCAGGAGTCCTTTGTTTTGTCGTTGCTTTTTTGTGTGTTTTGGCTTGCTTTGCTTTGTTTCAGGTTATAATCAGCCTGCTGTCTAAGAATCCCAGCTTTGAAATATTTTTGAATGGGAATGAATAAGAACCCCAGGTAGTGTTTTGAGATTTCACTACCAAATCCTAAATTTTTTTTTAAATTCTCGTCTGTAGGCTGGAGCAAATGTCCTGCTGCAAGATGTTAATGGAAACATTGCACTTGATTATGCCATAGAAGGGACTGAATCTAGCAGCATCCTTTTGATGTACTTGGAAGAAAATGGTAAGTCAGCTCTTCAGCTTCCTGAATGTTTTTTTTGAACATGACTTAAAAACTAAAAGTTTGGATATTGTTTTGATGTAAGTCAGCACTGAAACCAGTGGAACTGTGTAAGTTTGGAGATGAAGGGGAGAAAGATGATTTGCAGTCACAGAAGTTTTCAGTGCGTTTAAACTGGGACAACTAACAATGGTTAGTGACAGTGATCATTGTCAGATTTGCTTTTGCCCATTCATATGGAGATGCTGGAATGTGATTTCAAAGCAGAAAAAGTGCAGTAATGCAGAAGCTTTTAATACAAATATTTGAACAGTGCGAGGACCACGTTTCACGTTTTGTTTCATTTTACGTGTGAGTTATGTGTAACCTCAGAGTATATTTTTCCAGTGGTAGACTGTTAAATATAAATCTCTGGAAATCATCTGAATGGAAATGTGTATGAAACTTTATCACTTAATCAAAAGTGTTAGTGTTGGTTTTGTTTAGTACTGAGAAAATATGGTAGCTAGATTTGTATTATCAAGTACGCTTAGTATGTCATAGATGACAAGACCTGTGTTGAAAAAAGTGTTTATTCACTGGTTCCAAACCTAGATAAGGATTCTGAAGTGAGACTTCTTGCATTGCTTTTGACTATAATAGGTTGCCTTAACATTGTATGTGGCTTGTCATAAAACCAAGGAAAATGTATTAAGCAGAAATAATGAGCAGTAATGTAAAAATGTGTAATTTCAACATTGCATCTCTATAACTAATCTATTTTAACAAAAACTAAGTTCAGTTTTATCCTGTTAATGAACACTTATAAAGAAGTTAACTTAGACTATCAAACAAATCACACTCAGTGTCAGGTTCTATACTGTTAGTCTGTAACAGATCCAGTATATTACACAGGTATATTTCATAATTTTGCTGCCTTGGTGCCTGGCAATGTCTTCACAGATCATGAGCTCTGGTTTTGGGTTTTTCTGATGGCGAGACCGATATTAGCTTTTAAAAGTCTATGATTCTAAATGCTCCCAATACTTTGGCTGATACGGTATTTAGCATGTAGCATACAATAAGATGTAGTCTGCTTACTTGTAATTATTAATGTATCTGTCAGAAAATACTTCCTCTTTCTTTGGTTTCTCTCTTTTTGTTTGGTTGCAAAATTAAGTAATTTGGAAAAAAAAGAAGTGAAAAATATTTGCTAGTTTCTTTGCAAAATATCTATATGGAAGGAACGTGTATGGACCAGTGGATTTTTATGACTCTTATGTTACCAGTGTTACCACTTTTCCAGTAGATAAAAGAGGCACTGTTCCTCATTAAACAATGATTCTGTGAGTGTGGGAATTTTCTAAAGAAAATAGCCGTAAACATTGTGAAGGTGAGATCTACCTCTACTAACTGTAGATAGCTGAGCCTGAGCTAATCATCCAGACTTTTTCTTTTGGGCAACAGAGAGAAATAGGATATGAATGTATCATTTTGGCTCTTTCTAACCTGGCTAGGTGAGGAGGACTGATTTCCAGGACTGTTTTTTCTGCTGATTACTAAGAATCTAAGTCAACAATTAGTTTGTCGGTCTTAGTTTTAGACTGTTAGGATAGATCAGTCCTATCCGTTAACTGCAGTACTGTGTGAAATCCTGGCCTTTGGGTGAGCAATGACAAAATGCCCATCAACTTTGCCAGGTCCGTTACTATTCTTTTCTTAGAAATAAGCAGCTAAAAGTACCCTTGTTTTTCATTTAGTTTTTAAAAGTTAATTAGCATCTCCTGAATCATAGAATCATAGGTTGGAAAAGACCTTGAAGATCATCAAGTCCAACTGTCAGTCCAGCACCACCATGCCTGATAAACCATATCCCAAAGTGCCACATCTGCACGTTTTTTGAACACCTCCAGGGATGGTGACTCAATCACCTCCCTGAGCAGCCTGTTCCAATGCCTGGCCA
>Ga0065711_1027106_pt1 | contig 54071 bp, 22 predicted proteins | sample Hoacrofraction12_FD_59098 | JGI IMG/M metagenome (GOLD analysis project Ga0065711, IMG submission 59098) | Hoatzin crop microbial communities from Cojedes, Venezuela - Epithelial fraction 12 v2 (version 2) | ecosystem: Host-associated > Birds > Digestive system > Esophagus > Crop | place...
GGGCCCGGGGCGCCGGGCATTGTTCCGCCCGGCCGGCGGGAGCGGCGCCCCACGGGCCGGGGCCCGGGAGCCGCCGCCAAAGTTTACCTCACTTTGAGGGACCGGTGCCGGCGGGGCCGCCACTTTCCCGCCAGTCCCCTCGCTTCGGTTTCCACCCGGCGGCGAGGGGCGAGTCGCCGGGGGGAAGGAGCCTGGGCGCCGTGTCCCTTCGGCCCTGCTGTGTCATTGTGGACCGGGGGACGGCGGCTCGCTGCCGAGCGAAAACCTGCGGGTGACGGGGTTCAGCCAGAAATGGGTCAGATCGCGTCCTTCGGCGCGGAGATGTCTGCTGCTGGAAGAATCGGAAAGTAGGGAGGATGGGATGGAGAAAGGTTGCCATTAAGATAATGTCAGCGGAGTGCATTGATTAGTGCTTTTGTCTGTGGGCACTGGCTTCGTTTCCGTTCATTTTTCTCGGCGTGGGTTTACCGAACTGCAGCCCATGAATTCTGCCGTGCCTGTAGGTCTGTGACAGGCAGAGACTGATAAATGTGTGAGTTTCATCGTAATCCGGCGATGGTTGCACGGAGCGATCTGTGTGTGCTAGACTGTAAAACACACCCGTTTGTATTTTACCGAAATCCGAGTAATTCTTGGAATGGACAGATACCCCAAACCAGATTATAATCCTAGCGTAAATGAAAAAAAGAAATGTTGCCATGGACTGGATTTGAGCTGTGTTTCTTCAACTAGTTTTACTATAGTTTGATTTTGTTAGAAATGTGTAAGGGAGCAGTAGCACAATGAAGGAATGTAAACCGGCGGTGCAAGAAATTAATGCAACAACTATGTCACACCATGTATTTGCATGACTAGAGTTGCAATTATCAGGAGAAATATAAGGTGTTTTGAAAGAATGGTATCCCTGATTGGAGACCCCAAGTTTGTAGTATTTACCTCCTATACTTTTAGCTTTGTTGTAAAACCTCTCCTGTTGTTTTAATTCAAAGAGAGTATCAACGACTGATCATTTTAGCAGGGCCTGTACAGCTTAATAAAGTGGATGCGAGGGCTTTATTTTTAAAATGGTATCTAGTGGTTTACATATGGTGATAGAGGAACGCAGACTTTCATCTCCCTTGAGTTTATGAATATTTCATCCTGTTGTGACTGCATGTTACTGTACGTAGCTAAATGATTTGTTGTGTGTGATTATTCCTAGGATCCCTTTCCTTGCATTGTGTTACTTATTGGGACTTAAAATGCTTTTATTTTAGAATAATTAAAATGTAGAGCCAAGGTTGCCATTTACACGAGTTGGTTGTATCAGCACCTTGAGCGTTTAAAAACCCTGCCATCAGCAGAAATCCATGCTCAATAGTGACTTTCTGATGTGCCACACAGTCTGTCTAACGTTTTACCAATTGTGGACATGAGGAAGGCAAACAGAGTATGACTGAAGGTGAATGAACGCTAGAGAAGGCCTGATACTCTGTCGTGTGGCGAATTAACGTGTTTTCATAACTCACTATTGCACTGTTTTGTTCTGTATTTTCCGGCATTTTCTGGACACGGAAACAAAAGTATTACCTTTTTCTGTCCTAGTTGTAGCCATGCTAAAGGACTATAATATAGTCTTTTTCTTTAATCCATCATCAGCTTTTCCAGGCTCGCCATTGCTAAGGTGGTTGCAATTACTTTAGCTTGTATTTTTAGGAAGTGCTGTGATATTTCAAACCTTCCTAAATGTATGTATCTTTTCTGGATGCTGTCCCAGGACAACCCATACTTTTTATTAGTGTAGAAGTATTTCAGATATCTGGTAAAATAGTGGCACCAGAAATGTGATGAGAAGGGGAAAACCTATTAAAGTGATGGTAAAATCCAACACTACTGTGAAAAAAACCATTCCTACCACGAAACAAACCCCAAGTATTGCTGGAAACATCATCTAAGGACTTTATAAATGGATTGAAGTAACAGTACCGTTGTTCATTTGACTCTTAAACCAATGTGAGAGGCGAACTGATATATCCTAGAAAATGAAAATTGTAAAGGACATTAGAACCTGATTTCCTGACACCTGTATGCTTATAAATAACTAAATATTAGTATTTTACAACATCCCATGATTCCACAGTCAGGACTAGTGTTTTGGGATCATGCTGCAGTTATAAAAAGTCTTATATTTTATCACTGAGCTCCATTTCCACTGGAGGTAAGAGTTTTGCTTCCATCTCAATGGAGCTGGGTCAAATTTACGATGTAGTAAAGCTATTTTTTGTCACTGCCTCTAAAAGGGACATTGCTGAATTAACCAAAGAAAGCATTTTCCTGATTCCATGGAATTTCAGAATAAGGTACTACCGTAGTGTCAATTATATGGATATTGTGGTTTTTTTCTGCTATATGTTCATTTTTAATTTGTCTTTGAACTTCAATAAACTTGTGAAATGTGCGTAACTTGAAATATATCCCACTGTCTTCAGCTGGGATGCTGACATGCTGAAGTGTATGCTTAAGTGCTTTGTTGGAGGAAGATCTAGGTTACCTCCCATATATCCTTCTGTGTTGAAACCATCTCTGACCAATGTATGAGAAGAGAAATTGTGAAGGTTGACTTTATAATTTATTAAGTATATGGTACTCAGTGCTTTAAAGCATACTTGCCATTTAGGTGGGAGAAAATTAAGCAGAAATAGATTTAGAAGTGTAAGATTTAGAAGGCGGATGACTCTATAAGGATGCTATTTTTTCTCTTAGAACACATCTGAAAGTATTTTTCTACCATGTTTTCTGTTATTTTAGTTAAAAGCATGTAGGTCTAACCCTATATACAGCAGCATGTTGACATTCTCCAGTGCGGCAAAGTGGGTAACTGGGGGAGAGAGCAATGTGCAGTTCGGGCTGTGCATTCCTGGCTGGAGGTGCAGCTGAAGCCTGTGACAGGTTGGCTGGGTGGGCCGTCACGCTGTCTTGCCACTCCATGACTTGGTGCAAGGGGTTGCAGGCCCATAGATTTTGCCAAGGATTCTTTCAAGCTTGTGTTGGAATGATAGCATCTTTGCAAGGGTTGCTGTAGGAGCACTTTGATGGTTGAAGACAACCCTGCAATTGCTTTGCAGATTGGTGACTACAGGTGACATTTGCCACAGCTGACATTATGACCAGAATTTTCCCAGAGCTAGTAGCCTGAGTTAGGACTTTCAAGCCCTTAGCTCCAACCAGTGTGTTACAGTGTTTCCATTTTCCACAGTGTTCTGTAGCCCCCAGATGTTGGTCCTAGGTATGGATTTGGTAATGTAACTTTGCACACCCAAAAAAGAGCATGTTATTAGGTTTTCCACCAAGGAAAACCTCTGTATATATGAGGTTTGCACAAATCATTTAGCACAAATGATTTACAAGCACACCCAGAGCTTTGACTTTATACTACATTCCAGATAGATATAAACCCCCCTGTGAAATAGCTCCAAGGTGAAGAACTTGTGTGTATTTACATGGAAATGAGCACACCAAGGTTACAGCAAAAGCAAGCCTGTCTGGGCTGGGTACATTGTATTCTGGTTCACAAACAATTTGCCAATGTTTGATACAAGAGTTCTGAAGTGTTTTGTGGGCTTATTTGTATGTCATTTAACAGAATTCTTTCACCTGTGATATTGCTGTGCGAGAGTGGTACCCAGGTGTGAGCTTCTAGAGGGGAAAAGCTGAGTGCTTTGGGGAAAGACACTTGGTATTAACTTGGGAATTTGACTGTACACGTGATCTGATCTACTCGTCAGTCTCTGAAAGCTTTCTGCTAGTGTATTTACAGGACTACTGCTGTCAACAATATGGTGGTTGTTCACTCATCCTCCATCAAGCGGTAGGTCAGGAAGAGTGGAAGACTTTTCAGGGGTAATTCTTTTTTTAATTATTTCTTGTATGTAGTTAGTTTTGTTTGGTTTGAAAAGCTGTATGTTACTATGCGTTTACATTTAGAGAAGAGAAGGCCTAAGAAATGCAGGTTATGCGTAAAGCAGATGGTGGGAAGTTTCTTTTTGGGGGCAGATCACTCCAGGCTCAGGTCACATGGGCTTATCTTACCATAGGCAGTTCCATTGTGCACAGGAGAGTGGTTTTCAACCACCATCTTTTTCCTGGAGGTTCAGGTGTTTTTTCAGACAACCTGGACCCAGCACGTTGAGCAACTTGAAGTTAAGAACCAAAAGCTGAAGCTGAGATCAGTAGTGGATACGAGGAACTAGTCTGGGGTGTGTGGGACAAAGAAAGCAGAGACAGACAATACTCCCAGTTGCTGATGGTAGCAGCTTCTCCTGATAATTGTATAAAATGCAACACCTTGTACTAGCTGGAGCTTCCAAGTACTGAAGGCTTTGTGCCAGGTGTATCCCGGGCTGTGGCCCTGCCAAGATGTAATGCAGGCATGAATAGTCAAGGTCAGGCCATTGTCTGCCTAGATGGACAAATTCTGACCCACCCAGAGAGGGCAGAAAATTTTACTTGCGGCTCTGGCTATTCTTAGAGTTTGATGTCAGACAGCAATTCCAGTGTATCTTCCAGTGTGTGAACAGAGCTGGAGAATAATGCGTCTTTCTCTAACTCATTGCTAAGAATGCTTCAGAAATCATTCCTCGGCCTGGTGACATCAACTCTGTCTGTTTCAGGTCCACTTTTAAGCTCCTTATCTTGATTCTTGACCTGCTCCTTACCATGCTGTGGGCCATCATGGTACTGGTATTGGTCTGCATAGTTCAATGTCTTCCTAGTGAAGCGTCTGTAAAAAAGCTTATTCTGTGCTAGCACCCTGTTCTTCCAGAGTTCCCAGAGCCATGTGGCTGGCTGAGTGGTGAATCTGTCCGAAAGCCACAGACCCAGGACATGCTGAGTCCCTTATATTCAGGTCTTTGTCCTGCTGACTCCCAGTTCTAGGACAGGCTCTAATTCACGGCAGCGTGGGGAGGCTCCCAGATACGTCTACCTGGAACGGCTGCCCAGAGTCCCAGAACCTGGCAGGTGCCTCTGGAAGGGAGGTTTTGGTCCTTTCTGTTGCTGCTGTTGGCCTTAAAGCCATTCACCATGCCATTAACCCGTTTCAGAGAGCAAGGCCCAGGGGCCATCTGCTTTGAGGAGAATTAAAAAAAATTTACATTAAAAAAACCCAAAAGAGTAAATTCACTATGAACTGAAAGCCTTGCTTTGCAGGCAGGTCTACTTCTGCACTTCCATGCATTTGATGTACTCTGCTTCTCACACTTCTCTTGCCTTCTTGGTGAGAGAATCCTTAGATGAACCTAGGACTGTGTCTTTATTACAAAAATAAGTGGATGAGAGGAATAGAGAGAGAGACACTGCTAATACCTCAACTGAAGGTAAGACTAATAAACTCATATTTTATTAGACATCAGAGAATCCATAAGGAGAAGAGATACTGGGAATCAGGCCTCATAATTTTCATAGCTTCAAAATCACTTTTTACCTCGTATTCTGAGAATTCCTTTTATTGATATGGGAAAGAAACTTACCTTAATTAAAGTAAATGCACATTTGAAATGCATTTATTTTCAGGTGGCATATTGAGAATCTGGAATGTGGAGACTGAGGTCTAGCACTGGTTTTATGTTAGAGCATAAAGTTGGAGAGGGAGGAACTGACTTCTATGCTTTGCCTATATCTGTACTAAACCAACATACATGATAGTGCGTGTGAATGATGCTTTAAAATACTACACAGTACTGAGACTTCTGAAAGAAGAATAAGCTATATAAACCAGTTCTCAAATAAATTGCGTGAGAAATGTTTTGGCAAAGAGCGAACTGCTGTTTAAGTTTTTCAACCAACTGATCAATAAGAGGATGAAGCTTGAAAAGCTGATCACACTCTGAATGGTTCGTGGGCTAAAAATAGAAATATTCATTGTAATGCAGAGATTTCATGAAAAGTAAGTAGGTACTACTTACAGTTATTACAAAGTGAAATTAAGTGCATATGTAGTTGATTAGGTAACAAATCCAGGGACATAAACAATGAACAACATCATGGCTGAGAGCTAAACCACACTCTTGAGTCATCGGAAGCACAGCCGCAAATTTTGTATGCAGAAGACACAGAACGGGCTCTCTGGCTAAAAGCAAATTCATCTTGGCTGCAGAAGGGTTGCGAGGATTCCTACTCGGAGGAAGGTGCAGCGCTGAAAAGGGCACTGTTATCTCCTCTTGAGCAGTTGGGACATTGCCTTGACTCAGATGTAGTGGTTGGTATGTGTTCGTGCCTGTGTGCTGTGACTGGAAAGCAGTCCTATTCAGGACTGCACATGACAGCCCAGAGCTTGGCCAGTGCATGGCATATCCCTCTCACTTGTGTAGAGCTTGTTCTCAAAAGCCCAGTATTCACAGGAATTCCTGTCCAAGGGTTGAGTGCCAGCTTGTAACGAATCTGAGGCTCCAAACAATGGACAATCAATGAAGCTAGAAAAGAACAATACTCATGTTGTTGCATGCTATTCCCTGTGTTTTGCTAGATGCTCACAGTGTTTTTAGACCATCTCTGTCTGTGTAAAAGTTTACTGTGTTGTACTGCACCCTTATGGCACAGTAATTCTTACTATGCTGAGGTTAAGGTTTACTTAATTGCTTGGAGCTAAGAGGGAATTGTAGTTACTGATGCATGAAGTGGTTCAGTTTTTGTTTGGTTCCATATTTGGTTGTTCTCTGCCTGGCTGTAGCCATGCCACTCACATAGTGACTGGGATTCTTTCCCAGCAGCTTGTGCTAGGTGGATTTCTGTACTGACTAGCTGCCAGTAGTAATTATCCAGTGAGGGTATAAAAAGTTGCACAGTCCCAGTAGAGTTATTAGTTTCTAACAACCTGTCATAGAAAATACCCAAATAGTAAAGAAGAGGAGCCTGCAGCTCTAAATAGGAAAAATGACAACAGGAGCACTGATTTCCATGAAAGTAGTGCTCAGGTCAGGTTCCAATGTGATGTTTAAACATGTAGCAGAAAAAAGGACAGATCTGAAAGGTACTACAGATATTAAGTATTCTACAGTAGTTTCTTTCCTTCCTCACTCCTCATCCTTTCTCTGTGGCTCTGGAGTTCTCCTCTGTCTATAACAAAAGCTTCTGTTTTGTTTCATTTCCTCACATTGCATTCTGAGCTATAAGAGGAATATGAATTGTTCCAGGAACTGTAGTAGCCAGTGCATCTTAACTGGGATAAAACAAGACACAATTTGGCTCATGGTATGGACAAAAATAGTCATCTATAAAATTTGTTAGACAGCCATGATTTACTAGAAAAAGAGTAATTCTTCCATGCCTGATGGCTTCTGCCATGTGTTTAAATACAGCTGTTATTTTCATTATACATTCTATTAAGTGAAGACCAAGCTTGTTATAGAAGCAGAATAGAAATAGTTTCCTTGACTGAAAAACAAGTGTTGGGTGAAGAAAAATTACAGACTCAAGCCCCAGAGTTTGGTTAATATACTTACTGTTCCTGCGCTTCTGAGTTCATTGCATTGAAAACCTTGGCCTATAGTGTCAAGTTTATTCTTTCCAAAAAGATATTCTGCACAAGTTGTTCAATGTGATAATGTGATCAACGACTGAAAATACTGCAGTGAGATAAAACAAGTATTCTCACATTCACTTGTAGACCGTCTGCAAAGGATTGTTATTGTTGACTGGAGAATGAAAATAAAATGGTATGGAACCTATGCTTTTTCTGTTAGCATAGGGTCCGTGTTAATTGATTTCAACAAGTACCTCAAGCACCACTGACACCTCTTCTTCGCTATTAACTGCTGCTGGTTGTCTCGCTGAGGTTATTACTGAGTCTATACTCATTTCCAGGAGTCCATGGCGGAAAATCTGTTTTTGGATCCCAACTTACATGCTCAAGATAAGTCTTTGTGGAAAGGGAGTTACACGGCTACTATCTACCAAAGATAATTGTTGTAGCTGTTACATTTAGTCATAATTTGATATTAGCTATAGTATAATAAATATGCTTTGTGCTTTGCTGACAATTCAAAAAGAGTACATTATTGCCTTGAGAGAGTTACCATGTGAATCAGATGTAACACAGGAAAGATAACTACAACTCCTCACAGATGGGCAGGTGAGTGTGTTATGTAGGGTATGATGTAAATAACTTCTGCGCTTAAGGTGAATTAAGAGTGAAAGAGAGTGGCATGGAGGGCAAAGAGGGAGTCCTTGCTGGAAAGCTAATTGAAAACAGCAACTTTTGAGTAGGACTGGAAGGAGGGAGTTTGTAAAGGTTTGTATTTTGAGACGAAAGAACTTTATGAAGTGTGTATTGGGTCCATGTGGAGTTAAGGAAGCACACAACAGAATCTCGCAGCGTTTGCAAAATACCTATCTAGGCTTCACAGACATTATACAGTGCCCTGGTTAGCCTTGTTGCCTTTATTGAGTGTGCTTTGAGCACATGCAGACTTTCAAAGTATGTGAAAGCCACGTTTAATAATTAATTGGCTCACTCTCTCCCACCTATTGCTTCATATCTAATAAAAGGCAACAGCGAGTCCTTGCCAAAGCCAACAGATACAATAATATTTAGGTTAGTTGGGTTTGAGATATGACAGGCTAGAAGGGACATCCCCAAAGATCTTAGAAGTGAAACAATCTCCATTTTTTGTCCTGTCTTATTTCTCCCATGAATCTCATGTGATGTGTGCTCTTAGACTAAATTTTCCCTGATCTAATAAGTGATTTCAGGAAGATCAGTCCACTTCTAGAGAACGAGAAGTCTGTGTGTGCATCTGTTTGAACTGATTTATAACTGGAGGCATGTTTCAACTTCACTGTGTCAGGGACACATGCTGAAATTTCCAAGTGATAAACTGATTTCTGCCTTAAACAGAGCAGCCACCATCCACATTATCATCTACATCCACGCACCCGCAGTGTGATGCAGGAAATGGTACACCATTATCAGATGGCTGTTAGGATGGATGCAGGGAAATGGTGAGCTTGCTGGCATGACCTTCAAAAGACAGACATCCACAGATGTTCTGTAGTCACTTAAGTGAGCACAGTTAAAGTGTGCCTGTTGCGCACTTGGGAAAATTTTGTTCAGAGAACACTTCATGAATATGTTTCCAGAGGTAGAAGGGAAGGAAAGCCATACAGGGTTTCAAGAGACCAAGAGGAGCAAGGCAGTAACAAAGGGTCGGATCTTCGTCCTGAACCTGAGTTTATCTGCTTTCCACAGCAGGGAGGTGGCTAATGCAGTGGAAACTTAACTGTCACCTGCTTTTGTGGTCTCATGCAAAGCATAGCCTTGTTAGACCTTAAAATGGGGACCGAACGTGCTGCTTCTTGAACTTGTAAAGAGGACACATCCTGTGCAGAAGATAAGTGAATAAACTATGAATGAAGTCTAAGAGAAGCTGTATGGAGGCTGGAAAGTCAGAGCTGATCAAGGTTAATGTGGCTCAGGAAGTCTTTACAAGAAGGGGCATACCACAGGACTGTCATGAGATAGCCAGGTCTGCATCTGAACTGGAATCACCCAGTGCTGGGGAGTGTTGCTCAGGACAGGAACAAAGCTCTGGCTTCTCGGTCTGGTCTGGTCTCTGCTGTGTGTGTTCTGGCTGTTGGTAAGACCCACCAACTTTCTTTAGGTAGCATTTCATACTCACATCCTTTTGCATGCTCTTGCATGCAGAACAGTCACTAAGGTCTTTATTACTAAGTGGTCAAGTAATGCAGTCGTAATTATACCTAACTGCTATTGTTTTAAAGCTAGACCTAGATCCCCACAACAGACTAGCTGTTAGATCACACTATCCCATGGACTGTGGCTTTACTCCTGGTACCTCAGAACTATCTGTAACACTCATGTTGTCTGCAGGACAAACAAAGCCCATGAAAAGATGTCATTCTGCACGGCCAGCCTGCATTTCAAAAGTGTCTGTGCATGTTACCTCTGACCATATCACGACACTACGACACCTCTTAGTCATACATCCACATCTGATGGTAATGACTGGAAGACACCAGAGCTGTTAAAAGTAGATGACCATAGAGAACAGGCTCTTATGTATTATGAACTGTCTGTTGTTATTAAGAATTAGGAGCAGGAAAACACAGTGATACAACAGTTAACAGGTGCCTGAAGCATTACTCTCTTATTTGCTGATGCAGGTGGCTTGTTTCTCACCTACGCACAGGAAAATTACAGATGAATCTGTCATAGCTAGAATCTTTGCCGGTTTTAAGATGCAGATCAGAGCAGTTGCACCTGCTGACACACAGTTCTGTGGTATCAGTAACCTCAGCATGCAGTATGCTCCTTGTTTTAACGTACATCGTGGGTTCCCTTCTAATGCTGCAGCAGAGACTGTCACAGCTACCCAGAAGACTGTGAGGATGAGTACAGGACTTCAGCAGTCACAGTCAGGACCTCTGAAAGGTAGTGTGGAAATCACTGCAGAGAATTTAAAAGGTAAGGTGCCAAATGATAAGTACAGAAATGCACTGTGCATCAACCTACTTTGTGCATGAACAGAAGTATATGTGTTGTGCAGAGGAAAGGCAGAAAATACTAAGTTCTGCTTTCAACTAAGATTTATTGTGTTATAATGATGCATGAAGTAATGAGGAAAAAGCACATGTGCAACAGTTAGGCAAAAATAATAAAACTTGCATTTAAAAGCCAAAACAACAGAAAATGCATAAATGCAACAGAGGGATCTAGTGGTAAATTTTAAGTGCAAAGTTAAGGAAAAGAGACATCTTCCTCTGTTATTAGCAAGCGTGAGGGAATGGGACCTACTTGTACTGCAGGCCATTGCTTGCTCTGAAGTACCTGTGGCCACATTCACCCTAGGTAAAATAATCTTGGGGTTCTCTGTCTGTCGAGGTGGTACTGGTGCAATACTGGCCATACCGGGGGACAAAGTGTCACCTCTGATCTGTGTAGTCTGTTACTGTCCCCTTTCCTGATCTCCTCCCAAACTGGTGCCAGTGTGTGCTGGCAATGCTCCTGTGGACTGAGGAATAGAGGCCAGAGACTGCACTCTTGATTTGAGTATTGTTGTATCTCTCTGACAGCAGCTTTAGTGCTCTAGCATCAGCCCAGATGTGCAAGGGTCAAAAGGACTGAAAAGTTAATCAATTTAAAAAGAACAAAGTTTGGAAAAGTGCTTCTAAAATGCTAACAACATTTTTAAAGCTGACATCAGATTTTTTATGTCGTAGTAGACTAAGGACAAATTTTGTATCCTACTGGTAAAAGAAGTTCACTGCTTTTTCGTGGGCCAGAAAGCATGTTATATTTTACCTTCTTGAAATGATTTGTGACCAAGTAAAACTTATTATGAGCAGAAACCATGCAGAAGGGAGTGTGGAGGTACAGATTATTAAAAATAATGCAGAGGAAGGTGGATTAGTAGGCTCAGATGACGTAGTCAGATGTGCATTGCCAGTGCACTAGCAGCTTGAAGGATTCTTACATTTACACACCTAGCAGAAGGCCATGCTATAGCGTGAATGGGAAATTGAAAGTCCCTTGTGTGCATTAAGCTCTTCAAGGTTTTAAGAGAATTGTTTTGCCCAGTATAATTTTGGGAATAGTTTTCATGTTTGGAGAAAAAGAAGAGAACATGCACAGTTCACAATCTGAAATAGATCTGAGGGTTTAAAGTTTCTTAAAATAAGAGTTTTACTGAACATGCATAGTCCAAATTTTACTCTATTCCACACAAAAGACAGAAACACCCTTGATGACATTTTGTTTGGGCTTAGGAATTATCCTGCCTTGGAGCAGAAGAATGCCATAGATCTTCCACTTCATTCTTGTATGATTCTGTGCTGGAAAATGCTTTGATGCTTTTTTGAAAAGAAATTGCATCTACACAGAGATTTCAGATGCACTCAGACTCCAATAGTTGATATGAATTACCTGACAGTTGTATAAAATGAATGCAACTGTAAATAAAATTACTCACTGCAGCCTCATGGTCAGGTGTGCACACTTGCAGGATCAGATCTTGCAATGTTGAGTTTGTAAGGGGACGTACCATCTCTCTCTACATTGCTGTTACAATGAAAACTGTATACTTACATGTTCATGTAGCACTGAGTATAATACTTCAACAGTGTAAAAGTGTATTTCCTACTATATCAAAAACAGCATTTGAGTTCAGTAAAAGAAGTGTGCAGTGGAAGTGATATCCTAAAAATAGTGTATCTAACCTGAATATTTTTAGTAGTAGATAGTACATATAAAGTGCTAGTATACTAAATGAACAGTTGTTTGAAACACCTTGAAAAGAAAATATATTTAAAATTTGAAACCATCAGCAAACATTTTCCTAAGGTGATACATTTAAAGAGGTATTTTATTATAAGGCAATATTTCAAATTCCATATAGTTTCTTTCTTTCCACGTAGAAAGGATGCATAACAATGTCAAATATTGCTATTGATACTAAGAGCCTTAGCCTGCGCAACAGATTGTTAATGGCAGAATGCTTTGTCCTCTTGCTTTTGCAGGACCATTGGTTTGAAGAGTAACACATCTGCAGTGGATTCAGGTTGCTTTTTTATCAGCAGCTGATGGTGACACTCTTAAGAAAGGGCCGAATTCTCATACCTACAAATACATTTGTCAACAAAATAGGAGCATGTGAGACGACAGTTCAGTCACATTTCGCTTTCATTTTTTCTCTTTTGTGCTCAGGCGTAACTTCCAACTGTCAGCTCTTTCAGCTGAGTGTCAGCCTTTTTATAATTGCTCCAGCCTGTCAACCCCTTTAAAATTACCATATGTCAGCTGTTTACCACATTGACTGAAAGCATGCGTATTGGGTTGTTCCCCTTTGCCCTACCTGTGTTGCTCTTGGTGACAGTCAGGTGATTATTTTAGCTGACAATTCAGCTGCTGGCAGGAATGCCCCAGGTGTATTTGGTGTGGCTCTGCCGAGTCCAGGAAAGTCAGTCAGTCGCAGATCCAGGCAGCGAAGAACGGGGTTGGGAGGCGGAAGTGCTTGGCAGGCTGGCTAGTGGGCAGGCAGACTTATGGACCTAATCCCTTTTTCCCTTGCCTGAATATTTAGACAACCAGGAGACAATTACACTGTAGGCTGTGTAATCTCCGTGGGAATTTGCTCCTGAGAAGACCTCGCTACAGAAGCAGGAGAATCTGTTTGTCCTAGTGTCTGCCTGAGTTTTTGACTGATGCCATCACTGTAGGATGTTAGCACCTTGCAAATATTTAAAAATATTGCAATAACCCTGTTTTTCCCCATCCACACTGACAAAAAGATGAATGGCAAAGAGCTTACTCATGGTAAACCTTGTGTTAGTGGTAATGTGCCAGTGTGTGTCTGGTTTTGGACCGTGTCCGGTGACTGGTTCCTGACTGTGAACCAGAGCCTTTGCTGGCATTTTTCTGTGTCTGACATCCAATTTGGACCTGTACTGCAGAGGGAAACAGTAGTAAGCTAGTAACCGAGTGCCAGATAGTAAGAGGATGACAAGTCTTTTCCAGTCTTGTGTGAATGTTATTGAATGAGCAGTCAGTGTGCTAGGGGCCAGTGAGCCAACAAATATGTTCAGCGTTTCCACATAATAGTTTTCAGAGTAGTAGGAGGTGTGATTATGAAGGGGAGGCATTTGAAAGCTATAGCTAGTGGAGTTAGGCAGGGAAAGTGAGCTGGCAGGAAGGCGCTTTGGAGCTAAATGAGTCCCTGCGCAAGCCTTTCCTACTGCAGCTCTGCTTGTCCAGCTTGCACATCCCACTGGCACGGAGCAGCTGAGGGCAGGAGGCTGCCGGCATGTTTCCCTGTGGGAGAAAGGGAGTGAAGGCTGTAGGAAAGTGTCAAGCAGACACACACATGGCGTGGGCTCAAAGAAGTCTGAACAAGGGGCATCTCTGCCAGGACCACAGCTGTAGCGGTGAACAGGACTGGCTGCTTATATTTTAGCTGCTTTCACCAAGTGTCTCCATACCATGAAAGTGAAGTCTCTGAGGCTGAATTGTCTGACATTCTCTCCTTTTATATTACCTGTATTATTTACCAATTTCAAAAATGATTCAGTGGGGCATAACTAGTGTTCTGAGATCATGATGGGTCTAGTCAGCTTTCCAGAGAGTACAGCAATTACCATGTGAATAGAGGTGAACATGACGGACAGGCTGGGTGGCTGCTCTCTCTAACTTAAGCATTAGTCTTGTGTTTATGTGCACACCTCTTCTCTGTGATTAGCCTCGATGGAGACACTGTCATGAGGGTCCTGTTGGCAGAAACAACTTAATAGGTGAGATGGAGGGGGTGAGGTGTTCTTCTGTCTTTTTCATTTTTAATTAAATAAGGCAAAATACAGAATAAATGAAGTCTGATTTGCATGAAAATTTGTATGCATGTAGAATACATCTTAATGTTAACGCAGGAAATTACTTACTTTCCACTCAGTGGCCTGTATATTTGATTTTTAGAATTATTTGCTTCTTTGTAACTTTCAGTAAGTGTCTGTGGCAAAATAGTGCCTCTAGATTCCTTGTGAAATACTCAAGCACTTTGTAGTCTAGTAGATAAGGACATTGCCTCCTATTGGAAAATACTTTTTATTAAAATCCATTGGCAGTTTTTCAATAAATTCTTCTTTTTTTCCTCTGTCAAATGTATTATTATAACAATGAATGCTATCATTAAGAAATACCAGGCATTTAATAGCCATAATTTAAAACTTTTATTCCACAAGCAAATGTGTCTGTATGTCCATGTGTGTAAAAGCCAGTTTTCATCAGATTTTTGAATGCAGCTAAGTCTTGGAATGAACTAGCAAATATCCTTTGTTTAAACTTAACAATGCTTGTATTTGATATTTTCAGAATTAATTTTTATAGCAGATTTCATTATATCTCTGTTGTGTTCCGGATACTGTGGGGCAGCTCACTTGCAGCTGAATTAAAATCTGTGGTTTAAGAGCAGTTTGACTTGCCTAGGCAATAAACTATCTCCTGTAAATGGAGGTACTATCAAGGTAAAACAAGTTAGGTTGATTCTGTAACGAATCCCTGTGTTGCTGACGGAAAATATTCCAGAAGAATTACTCCTTGCTATGCTTGGGGCCTTCATGAATTTCAGGATGATGGAGATTACTGTCTCTGAGGGGTCTGCTGAAATATACCCTTTCTCAAAGCACTGTCTGAATTATTTTTGGAAGTCCTTGTGGATCAGAAACTGGCTATGGCCTAACTAGGCTTTCATTTGCTCTCCTTTAACAAAAGGTGTGATTTTAAACTGACTTTAGGAATGTGGTGAAAAATCCTGTGTGGATACACTTAATTCAGTTAAAACTAGATAATACAAATTTAGTATGCACAGTAATTTATAAGTATAAACTAAGCTAACAGAGTAAGTTTTTAACTGTTTACCTAAATCAGTTTTTAAACAGACAAGGAAAAACTTTCATATAGTGCAAGACTGAGAATATTGGGACTGTTTACCTTGGAGAGGAAATGAATCAGATGAATCAGAATGAGATGATAAAAGGTTAGAGACAATGAAAGCGTAGGCTCTGCAGAGCAAGAAATGCTATTCTACCATCAAGGAAGAGCAAGGAGCATTCAGTGAGGCTTAAAAGTGGCAAAAGCACAAGTAAGTAAATAGAAATGCACTGCCATGCAGTGAATTAGTTGCTGATGGAACTCATTGTTGCTGGATATCTCTGAGGGCAAGAGTTTAACAGGACTCCAGAAGAACAAAGAGTTGCATGCAGGGTAGATGTGGTCTTGACTTAACTGAAGGGGGAGGTTTGAGTGATGGAAAAGAGCTCTGCAGCTTGATGGTCCAAGATCATGATGATGCTTAGGAAGCTCAACACTAATGTATACGCTCACCTGTTTCGGCAGATAACAAGGGTATGCAATTGCAATGGTAGGGATGAAAAAACCAAAAAGAATGGTGGAAAAAGTAAATGCCTGTTTGGTTCAAGCTGGTCTGCTATTAATGAGGTCAAAAAGACTTTATTTCCACGTGTTTCCTGTATGCAGCTGCTTGTGCAATCTTTTGATTGCAGGATTCTGGCTGGTTAGAGCTCCAGTAGCGATTTTTTGTTCCTGTACAGATCACCACAGTTGTACCCATTTCCTTCCAAAAGCTTGTCACAATCTGTTTATGCCTTAAAAGCTACAGCAAACTCTGTTGCAGTCTCATTGGGAGTTTGAATCACTACATTTCAGTGTTTCTAAGGAGCAGATGCTGCAAATTCATCTGTTAAGGTGACTGTCTCTCCCCCACGCTTGGATAATAGAAAATACCTTTGTCTGGTTACCAGAGTATGAAATAGGACAGGCCTGGAAAACTTTGTGTTGCTTAATGCTTGCTTCCTGGGAAAGGAAGTGCATCATAGGGCAAGGTGGTTCGTTCATGGTTTTAGCTGCTCATCAGATGAACTGGGGTCCCTTTGTAAATAGCTATAGAGAAGCAATGCAGAGAGAGCAGGAAACCAAAGACGACCTGTTCTCATCCCACGGCCTCACCCTGGTGACTCTAGTCTCTCAGGCACACAAAGACACCTCCTGGACACAGTTTCTAGAGCTTAAAGGGGACTGTATTTTGCTGGTCAGAGCAGGAAAGCCTGGGATCGGGCTCCCAAGTTGGATTTGTGGAGGCCGTGGGAAAGACTGAAGTGCACTTCTGGGTTGGTCTCAGTTCAGCCTGAAGAGCTGTGCGCTACAAGTAAGACAGATCTGAAAAGTGACTTCTTTTTCATATGGGTTCTTGCCTTTTTGTTGCTTACCGCTTTGCAGCAGACACTGAGGGTGTCTGTGCTGCCTCTTGGCTCTCCTTCGTCAGCACCTGCTGCTTTGTTATCTGTGGAAGAAGCCTAATCATCTCCCCAGGTAGGCAGCTAGGTTGTTCTGGGACCCAGCTACTACCTGGATCTTCTGTGTTGCTGCTGCAGGCTGCACATTGTGGCAGCCCAAGAATGTGTGCAGTACGCTCTTTCTTTTGTCTCATGTGCTCAGCTAACCCTGCTGTGTTGTTTGATCCACACACAAGTTCTCTCACTGTTTGCTGTTTATGATAGTATGAGGTCACATGTTAAGTCTAAGGCCATTTAATTGTTGACTTTGTCTGTATCATCTACCCTCACATCCCGCTGTCCTTAGTCGTGCCTGCAGTATCGATAGACTAATTGTGCTATGGTGGAAAGACCTGACATGCAAATCTGCCATTGCTCATTATGGTGGCCTTGGTTTGTGCGCCCGGTCTTCTGATCGTCTTCTAATGAACTGTGTACTCCACAGGATTACAGGCTGTTGACAATGATGGAGTCATATTCAAAGGCTGAGAAGTACCATCTATGCACAGAGGATGTGTTTTTCATTTTTTTTTGTTATTATTCTATTGTTCTTCATTAATGTGCATGTGAGACAGGCATAAGATGAGAGAGTCGAGAGAGTCAAGATTAACTATTTTCCTACTACTTCATTCTCCTCCCCTCCATTTCTTCTAGTCCTTCTCTGTGGATCTCTGAGGACACAGCTTCATTAAACCCGGTGAACTGGAGGTAGAGTTGAAGGGTAAATGGGGGAGGAGAGCTGGTCAAAAGATTTTTTTTCCAAAATAGTTCACTGGAAATATTTCATATTTGGTCTGATTTCAGTAAATCAAAGACAGGTACTCACAGTCACATCTGGACTCAAGGCAGGCTGACGGGGAGCCTGTTAATTGAAGATATTCGTTTCAGAAAAGCCTGATACCCTTGCACTTCCACACTCGGCAGTGTGGAGTGAAGGCTTTGAAAACTGAAAGTCTCGGCAGTAAATGGTGCTTACCTCTTAGATCGTCAGCAAAAAGCCTAGATACTTCAAAAGCTCAGTTAGCTCTGTAGAGGCAGCTGGACCGAAGCTCTGGTTTCCCAGCTCATGTCGGTGTGGCCGCGGGGATGGTGCTTGGCCCTTCTGGAGCCCTGGCCCTAGGAGGCCTGGCAGCTGCTTGGAGAAAATGACATGTTCCTCAGGCTCCTGGCTAGTGCTAGCACAAATACCAGTTTCCCTCAGTCCCAGAGAAGTGGTGGGGGACCACCTCCGTCCCAAAGCAGCAGCCTGCAGACTGTCCCAGTGGCAGCTTTTAAAATTTTATTGTTTGTTAAAATATTGCTTCAGTCTCAAGGCAGATGAAAGGAAATAGAAAATAATTCCTGGTGAACATGAACTGCTGTCTTCTGGCTGGCTCCAAAGGGACAGCTTGCCAGCTGCGCTGGGGAGCGACTTCTTCTATTAAAGAGGTATGGCAATGCGTTTCTCTTCCCAGCTGGCATTCACTGCAGCTCAGGTTTATGGCTCTTCCCAGTGGAAGTAAAGCTCTCCAGAGGACTCCTGGTAATAGCACAGTCTAGTGGAAGGGCCTGTGTACTGGGTGATGCTGAGGATGGAAGCATGAGCCTTACTGCTTGCATTAAATAGTCAAGCCCTGTAACTAAAAGCTGTAATGATTCATTTCCTTCATGGACGGACTGTAGAGAGGCTTGCATAACAAGCAGTGATGAGGACGCTAGTAAAACCAATATAAAACAAAACTATGCCAGTGAAAGAAACACTAAAAAAATGTCAGTGAAAGAAAACAAAGGTGATACACAGCTCATTCGAAAGCCAGGAAGTTTTTGTCAGTCAGTCTTATGGGAATATCAGTTGTAATTCTGAGATAAGTAACATTAATGCTGAAATACTTTTGTGCATGTATACAAATACAGGTTTTAAAGAGGGTGGTAGTTTTAGAAAAGCCCTTTTCTGACACATACCTGTTGCACGTTTTTGAAATATTGTTTGTGCGCTAAAATACACTGCAAGTATGAGTGTATGTCTTGTATTTAGATATAATGTTACGGTGGCTATAAAATAAGCCATTTATAATAATATGCAGTTGGACTCCGTTAATTTTGTGGTTTAGCCTAAAATTTCTGCTGTAGCAAGGTTATTTTTATGTAAATAGAGAAGTTTGGATTGTAAAGTAAGTAATTTCCATTCTGCATTCAGCGACTGAACTATATTTCTTTTTGACACTTTTGCAAAATGTGTTACACAGGATTAGTAAAAAAATCGCTCACTAGAGCTTTTATATTTAATTTCACACGGCTGTGCTAAGTGAAAGAGGCAGTACTATGTTAGAAGTACAATATTTTCTTTGAAGAGGAGGATGTTACCTATGATTTGCTTACTTGTGGCTATTGGTTGTTATTGGGAACGCTATCATTTTGAAGCTGAAATGAATAAAGTTGAGATCCATTAAGCAGAAAAATAATATAAAAGAGAAAAATGCGTGTTCCTGTGAAAAATCCCTTTGTAGGTAATAGTATAGCTATGTGTCATTTTTTAGCTACTGAAATGTAGAGTGGGTAATTGGAAAATGCCTACGTTTTCCAACTCCCTAGGATACTAATAAACGTACTTCTGATATAAACACTGCATGTAATGGTTTTACCAACTCAGCCTGCTGCTGATGGGATACCGGTACCATGAAATCACAGGCCATACCAAATGTGGTTAGGTGCTGTCACAATAAATTTAACCCTCATCTGTTAGGGAAAGAGTCCAGGTGAAAGGTCACTTCCAACACCAAAGTGGCCATTTAATGCTTTTATTTCCTCTAATTGGAAATGATAATCAATGAGAATCATTTATAAAACTTGTCTAGAGTAGTGATTCTCTACTTAAAATGGCATCTTCTGCCTAAAGCAGTGTAACTGCAATCAAGTTTATGCCATATGATCATAACAGGATTCAGAACTTAATGATGTATATGGTTAACTTGTTTGCAGTACTTGGCAAATAGACCTGAGTAGGCCATTTCTCTGATAGGAACTTCATCGCGTTTGACCTTTTGTTATCTAAGGATTTGACTAAAGTATTACCTTCTCTGGAATTAGGTACTTGAGTAAAACATTTCATGGGCCTGCTTAACAGTTCGTCTGTGCTACAATAGCAATTAATGTCTGTGTAAGTAAACTTTCTATTTTAAAGGTTATTAATTTTCTTTACACGATACAGCTCAGAGAGCCTGCTACTAAAATAATTGAGAGCTAGAGGTATTGATTTACGAGGAAGGATTAAAAAGACTAAATATCTAAAGATTAGCTAAGTGGTATCTAGGAAAGGGTGTGATGTAAGTCTGCCTCTGGGTGTTTTTGTTCGCATTGTGTATTTGGGTGAAGTTCTTTGGCTTTTGTTTCAAGAGAGTCAAACTAGATGTTCTAGTCATCCTTTGTTGTCTTAAAGTCCATACACCCTACTTATCTAATTCTTTAAAACTGGAGGAGGAACATGGTTTTTTACATGGAGAAATATTTTACCCTACAGACAAACCAAGGGGTCCAGTTCTGCTGTAAGACTTCGGGGCGTAAAGGATGTTTGGGTGGTGATGCAGCTCCAGTAACACCGTTGTGTCGCTGCGTTGTTTCCCTGGGCCAGGGGGGAGCCTGGGTCAGGCAGCCTTGTTCCGCGCAGAGAGGCTGCTTTGCAGTGGTGTCATACTCCCGTGTTAGGAGATCGCTTTTTGCTTTGATGGAAAATGTGCTTAGTCCTGGCTCTCTTTTATGCCAGTTCTGACTCAGATTAATTTGAGTCACCTGTATGGGCGTTACTTTGGTTTTACAGCTGTATTAGGAGCAGACCGTGTTTCATTAACTTTATGAAGACTATGCTAATGTGAAGAAGGGTTTGTAGGACTGAAGCATTTCTCACTGATGAGATTGATTCAACAGTAATTTGTCTTACGGATCTGGTTTGTATTTGGCTTCTTCAGTTGGCAGCACAATTAGTTCTGTGGCATCTGGAAAACGGTTGTGCATCATGCATTACCGTCATAAGAATCAATATTATAGTACATTATTTATCTGTAGCAGTGCCCACTATTTGTTGGGGCTTTCCAAATCATAAGAAGATCTTTACTCTGAAGTAATCACAACCTAAATAATCAGTAGCTTACCAAAATTTAGAAACTAACCATTGTTGCCAACTAGATCCGTAGAGAATATTTGATGGCATGGCTCATAGTACATCAATTAAGAATTGCTGATGAGAATCCAACACAGAGAGTAACAAAATTAATGGAAGGGCAAGCAGTGGAGCTTCTTGCATCATTTCAGTGTTATAAAGCTCCATTACTAAATTAGGAGACTGTGCATTACCAGACTTTCAGCTTGTCACTGATCCAAAGCTGAGTGTTGCCCATTAAACACTATGGGACAGTGTCATCTTTGTGAGGAAACCACGTGATGAACTGTGCAGGAGAAAGCAACGTTTTCTTTGGCAATTAAAAAATAGGTATCTGTTTGAACCTGTGCAGAAGCTGAGGTGTGAGAAAGGCAGAGGGAAAATGGTCAAAATTAAAGGTGAAGAACTGGAGCTGAGCATCAGTGAAAAAGGGGTGAGGACTCCAATGCGTGGCTTCTCTGCCTTTACTTCTGGTAGTCTTGTGGGGCTGAAGCTGCTTGTGTGCATGTAGGCACACTTAATGCGGTGAGATTGAGATCCTTAATCTGGCACTTCCAAGCAGCAGCAATAGTTAATAATTTCGCATCATATTTTTCTAGAAACTGATCAGCGCTCTGAATTGTAGGAAACAAATTCACAAAGAAAAGGGAGCTGTAGAATTCTATTGCTTAACCCATACTTTGCAGTATACAGGCTTTTCTTTCACTTTTTTTAAGCAAAGAAGAGTTTAAAGCATCATGTGAGGCACATCTTCTGTTGGATTTGTTTTACTTTTGCGTAAGATACTTCTGTGAATGAATGTGAGTTGTCTTCCCTTTAAGACTTACGTTGACTGGCAGAAACCGTCTCTTTAGATGTTTTTATGCCTGTTTAATTGATAATCAGGACTGAATCCTGTTGTTTAGCAAATCTGACGTGCCTGTTAGTAAACATTCTATTCCCACATTAAACTCTGAAGTATAGAGTACACAGAGAAAAAAATTCCTGACCTGTAATAAAACTGACAACCTGTACCGTCTGCTAGTATCTGTAAGTACAGCCTCTTTAATCATGGTGTAATTGAGGCTTTGGTATTAGAAGGGAAGAGGAGGCTGTTAGAGCCTGAAGGGACAGTTTGTCGTAAAATGCCAAGAAAACATCCAGGGCTCCCTAGCACCCAGAGTAAAATGAGTTATGTTCACCTGTCGGGAAGGGAAATTCAGCAGTTCTGCTAGACTTTGCAGTTCAAATCATGAATCAGGATCCCAATGATGAGTATGGCTTAGGCCTGATGAATGATTTATGAATGACTTCTGCTTTTTAGCTTCTGGAGGAATCTTCTTTTCAAGCTTTCTCTTATACTCTGCCCAAAAGAAGTACAGTAGAAGTAGGAATTTGATCATGAGAGTTAGCAGGAATTTTTTAGCTAAGTCTTCAGGTCTCTAAAGGTCGTGTGTAGTGGAAAACTCTTACTGCTCTCTCACATATGTCCTCTGTTCTTGTTGTGTTCGCAGTCTGCTCCAGGTCTAACTGATGGCAACTACAGTAGTGCTTTCTACTGGAAGAAACTGCCAGTCTCCACATCTTGTTCTTGGTATGTTGGGCAGTAATCAAATCCAGAACTGAAAGTAGGGAGAGGAAGAGTTTTCTAGCTGTGATGGACATGCCCCAGGAGTTGTAGATTGTGAGGCTTCAGGAATTTGAATACACCAGTGGCTGGTCACAGCTGTCTAGAGGTGTTGTGCTACTAAAGCAGTAACTTTTAATGTTGTTTGCAGACTCCCAGGTTTCTGTTGATAGCTTTTACAGGTGGCCACTGCCTTCTCTCTACCACAAAAGGTAACTAAAACCATGTAACAAAGTTATAAGGGAGCCTGCATCTACACTGAAAAAGTTGTAGGAATCTGAAAGGGGGAGATGGATAGGGGGTAGGTGGGTGGGTGGTTGAATAAAGTTGACCCAGAAAATTGCGGAGTAATTAATAGAGGGGAACTACGATCTAGTCCATGGTCAGTGCAATTCTCCTGGAAATGCATCTATATGTAGAAGTATGCATGAGGAAATCCTTGGAGCTGTAAGCAAAATTCAAATGATTCCCTGCGTTATTTGTTTGAGGTAAGGGGTCTGCCGTATACCTGCATGCAAGCTACGTGGCAGGTTTCACTCTCCCAGACTGGGAGCTGTGATAAGTAATCACACAGCTTCTTCTACTTGTTCTGCTGCAATCACTAAGGTTTAGATTGCAGCTAAGCATTATTCTCGCAAGGCTTAATGTTGAAAGACAGGTATTTCCAACCACTACAGCATAAGTACCAACATTCCTGTTTGAAATGGATTATGTTTGTGCATGTAAGAATTTTATTTATGGCTGTTGTCTGAAGTGTTGCATCTTATGCTCTGTCTTCGCAAATGTGGTGCGTGTGTTCCAGGGCTGAAGCGTGCTTTTGTAAGGGTGAGAATGGTTTCATTTGCCCATGAACACACTGCCTGTGCCTTGGTTATATGGAAGGAGTTTTTGTAGAACACAATGAGGATTTGAATTTAGAGTGTGTGCCAAGTGGGTGATGCTACCCCCAGAGTGTCTCTGTAGTTCAGATTTGGTGGAGAAAGGGGGCCTTAGTGTGGAGTAAGAGGGCCCAGGTGAGAGTTAACGTGGAATAGCTGTAACTTGCTCCTTCCCCAAGTAGACAAACCCTAGAGAAATTTACTCTTTGGCCATAAGGCCAACAGAGACTCTTTTTCCTTGGATTACTCCTTATATTACAAACCTTTGTAAATATTTCCTTTGACTTTAAATGCAACATTTCATAGTCTTAGATTTTTTTTTTTTTTGCCATAATGTTAATGGACGCTTTCTTGTAGCTTAAATGGAACCAGTCATGATGCTGGCTTGTTTGCTTGCATTGTATAGGGAATTTGGTATGAGAAGTTTTCCTCATTGTGGTGTGTTACTTTCTTTTGTATCAGATTTTTTCATCATTTTATTTTTAAGTCAGCGAGCACGGAGCAGAATATGTTCTCCTCAAACCCTGGTAGACTTGATGAGCAGTTTTGCTATTTAATCCTCAAAGCTGTAGTGCCACTTTTCCCCCGCCTTCGTGATTTCAGTCCCTGTTTGGCCCAGTGCATAACAAAAAGAAGCTCGAAGGATGCTGTAAGTTATATTGGCATGTGTGCTCTCTTGAGAGACAATGTGCTGCTTCATCCAAGTCCCAGGGTACCCCGACACCCATCTGCCGGGGAACTCCTTATCTGCGTAATGTGGGATTAGATGCTGTATGAAGCACTTGCTTTTTCTTCCTTTTTAATACATTTTCTGAATACTAAATATCCCTTTCTACACCCACATAGCTTACCTCTTTCATGTTGTTTTATAATAAGTATCCGTTATTAGCATAATAACTGCTCAAAGTGACATCCTACATTGTATTGTCAAAGATCCGTGTATTAATATTTCCACAGTTCTGATGCTATGATACACTGTAGTACTGTAATTTTACCAGAGATTATTATTTTTATGTCAAAGATCTGCCTATTCAATTTACACACCATACAGTGACACCAAAGCTACTGATAGTGGGCTGTTATGAAGCTTCTGTGAAGCAACATGTCAAAAAAAGTATATAAAAGTATACCAGACCTCAGAGTGCTTTGATTTCTTCTTGAATTGTTTGAAGAAAGGAGAATGAGGAAATTCATTCATGCAGTGTTTCCCTGTTGCGTATGTATTTATTTATCTTAAAATTGTTTAGGCCTGTCTTATATCCTGTCTTCTAAGCAATGTGAATTCGCAAAGGCCAGTATGCCAGTCTTAACTCTTATTTTATTATTTATCAAAAAGCCTTTGTATAAAGATTAACTGTGTTTGGTCTCTATTTGCTATTATTTCCCCCCACTGTTCAGTAAGTACCCCAAGCAGTTTGATAAGATGATGGAAAGGTTGTCTGGTTTCATTGTTGCTCCTTTCAGAATCTCTTGTATCCTCTGGTGAAATGTTATCTTGTACTTTCTTACAGTAATAGTCCTCAGTGATTCAAAACAGATATTCTTTTGTCTCCTACCCTAACAATGCACATAGGGGAGACCGTTTGTTCTCTTTCACCAGCTCGCTGCTGTTAACAAAAGCAACACTGGATCAGAAGAACGGCTGTCTTTACGCCCATTATCAATAGATCGCCCGCCTCTTCCTGCATGATGATAAGCGGAGAGGGGACCGCAAATGAGCGGAATCATCTTGACTCTCTCCTCGACTCTCTCCTCGCTCTGTAGGCTACAGACTTCCTTTTCCCTCCCTGCTACAAGGCATGTTTCAGTGCGTGGTTAGAGAAGATAACAGTGGTACTCAATCAAACGCATGCGGTTGTGAGGTATCTTTCTTGAGATACCCCAGTTGTAAGCCAGAGTGTATAAAATAATTTTTAAAATATTGATTCCCTTTGACAATGGCGTACTTACAAGGTTTGCTTGGGTAGAACTGCTAAATCTGTGCTCTCTGTTTATGTATAAAATTTTCAATATAGGAAAATATTTCATCAAGTCACTCCTTTTTTACCGTTCACGGCTTCTTGAAAATGATCTGACTGCTGTCGCATTTTTAAATGTATAATGAATGCTGTATCAGTGGATAATGCTATTTTAGCCCTCCTTGCTTCTTTTGGGGTGGCAGGGAGAGGGGTTTGGGAGAGGAATTGGTTCTTTTTTTTCTGGGGAACTTGGGAGAAAACATGTTACAGAAATCACTTGTGTGTAACAAATAGACTCAGCCCTAAGGAAACTCACTTCATCATGGGGTTTTCTAAAGGACACCGAAGGATTGAAGCCACAGATGGTAAGGGGAGAGAAGAAAGAAGGAAACAGTGCTTGTTGCACCCCACCACTGGAGATCCTAGAGACCTGGTGTGACTTGTGCTTGACCTCGGCTCAGATCTTCACTGGGTTAATGTTCCTTACCTACCTGAGAGCAGCAACTTAAAATGAGCGCTCTGTCTCTCTGTTTGTCATAAACACCAGCACCCTATAAACATTTGATTGTCACTGTAGAAAGCATAACTTACAAAGGCTGTGTTCCAAGGTCTTCCATTATCTGAGGGGTTTGGATTGTTTTATTGAGCCGTAGTTATTTGCCAAATATTACGTGAATTTCTCATGAGCAATATTGGGATCACTGTGAATCTAAAAGGTGTACAATAAAACCAATGTCTTCATCCCCTAAGCAGACTTTGACCCAACCCTGATTGCTGTCTCTGGTAAGAGAGAAAAAAATTTGAGATGGTATTTTGGTGGACTGCAGCACCTACACAGTGGAGTTTGCCTTTCCATCCTCTGATCTAGTCAGGGATGGCAGGTTCTTAGTTTAAGGACTACAAGATTCATAGAAATAAAACCCTAACTAAGAGAGAGAAGAATCAGTACATTCTGTAGTTATTGTACTGTATTTATTTGAGCTTGTTCAGTTAAATTATTTGTGGCTTTAAATATTTTGGCGTGATTTCCATAATCATAAATATTTTGCCGTATGGTGTTAATAATTTCAAAGAGTCAATGAAAAGTACAATATTTTCTGTATGTATTTCCATTCTGACTAATGAGACTTCTTATTGTATTTAGCTATGCAACAACATGCAAGATAGGAAGAGACTGTGTTCATGAAGATCTGGAGGGACCTCCCAGACAGGCAGTTTCTCTAATATGCCTATTGGTTATCTGGTTTCTCTGATGAGATTTTTGTTGTAATGTGCATTTATGATGAAAATTATAACTTCTGTACATCTGCAGTAACTCTAGCAAACTTCCCTGTTGAGAGTGGCATGTTCCACAGAATTAAAATGTAAATGCGCTCATTTATTTCTAATAGACTAGGTGTTGTACTCTGTAATTCTTGCAATACCTGGCTGAACTCTTGCTTACACAGACACAACTCTTATTGATTTCTGCAGAAAGTTTGCTGGAACATCACGGACTAGGACCATGCATAGAAGTGTTCTTGGACTGACTTACCTGCTGGTGAATACTGACTCACCAATTAACTTCAAAGACAAGCAAATGAACACCTTCACATTTTGTTTCTCTGCTCGATAATAAATTCAAAGTTGTAGGCTGGACCAGTGGTAGGTAGGACAGGACTGTGATACTGATGCTGGTTGTATTTATTAACACCACGTTAAGCTATAACACAGTCGATTTATGTTTTGCCTTTGACAATTCTAAAGTGGTTGGAAACAGTAGGTTATTGTGTTCTGTTGATGTAAATCTGAGTGGCTTCAGGGAAAACTGCTTCCCTCTCTCTGATCTGTGTAGGTAACCAATTTATTTATTTGGGATTCTGGACTTGGAATTGATTTTGTTTATGTGCTTTAAGCTGCTGTGAAACAGTGACAAACATGCTGATGTCTCAGTAACTCTGCAGATGTGATTATCTGAAGGCATTGCATTATGTGACCTCTCACTTTCCAAATCTTGAATATTGGTATCTGTTCTGAGAAGGTCTCTAAGAGCAGCTCCAAAACGAAGCTGAACTGCCCCCCAAGTGAAGTTTTGTAAGAATCTGGGGAAGGGAGAAAATATTAGTTCACTTTTTCCCTAAATGCTTATATCTCCATGTTCATTATACTGGCTAAAATGAGAAGGAGGTAAGAAGGCTCTGCATGCTCTTTCCTACCAGCTTTGGCAAACACGGTATCTGGTGTGCTGCTTAAGACAGTAACAGAACAAGCTAAAAAGCCATGGAGATCAGCTTGTCTCAGGTTTACAAAAAAAAATACAGTTTAATGAGAATTTTTGCTTTAATAATAAATAAGGCTCTTCTCCTTGAGTCACAGACTAATCAAGTGGCATTTCCAACAGTACTGCTCCATTGGGCTTCTGATTAGGAGGAGACTCAGTTAATGCAAAATGAGACACTGCATCTTCGGATGCTCGACTGCTGTGAAGTACAGGAGTAGTATGTCTGTTTTCAGGCAGTGTTTGCTTTGCTTTATCTTTGCTTTAAGGCCATTTGTGCATGGATTAATGCAGCAAGAGCCAGGGTAGAATTTGATCATGAAAATACTTAGGCCTAATTACCTATTTATTAATTCATGCCTTTATTGACTATCAGGGGACTTGATTACGCATAGGTGCAGCTAGTATCAGGACCTAAACGTGCTGGGGGACCGCATTTGGGGGTAGAGGGGAGAAACCCTATGTGGAGCAGTAAAAAAGGGATGGAGCTAAGTTTTCTTCTTGAGATTGTTACTTAGAAAAAGTGAATAGCATTGAAAACTACCCTGAGTGAGTTACTGCTGTCTGCCCCCCCCCAGACGCATCAGAATTGTCCCAGCCAGCTCCTGGCTGGCCCTGGGATGTGCCTCTGGAAGGACACTGCTACAGCGCTTTTTGCAAATGTTTGACACATTGTTTTTTCAGTAACTTATTATATCTAATATTTAATATTTTATTCAAGCAAATTTTACTTTAAGAAAAAATACTATAGAAGAGCGGCTGTAAAACTGGATCTTTTCATCTGTTCTTCCTGAATTTTCCCTTTCTCATTAGCTGCTCCAGTAACTGATTCTTATGCAAAGTTTTAGAGGAAAAAACTGCAGCTCATTAGGTCAGCTCACTGCTTTTCCCCTTGTAGTTTAGATACATTTTTTCTTTCTTTTTTATTCTTTTCTTTTTCCAATATTTTCTTCACAAGCTGCTCGGAGTGATCATGTCTCTGCCCTGCCTCAGTTCGGGCTGAAGGAAGCCTGAGCAGGATGGTTATCAACACTTTCCCAAATGCCTGTTCACACCTGGACTTGCTCTTTACCGGGAGGTGTAAGTTGAAAACTGTGAAGGACTGAGGTGAAACAGGAAAGCATCGAACTCTCTCTCAAGTAGGTTCCCTTGCCCTTCTCAGCAAAGCCGTGAAGACTAAGCCCGGCCCCGTGTAACGCTGTTTGCGCTGGAACGTGGCTGTAGCAGGTTTCACAGTCATGGGCGCCTGCTTATGGCAGTAGATGGCTCTTAACTCCAGCCATAATCCAAGCCTCTTTTTCTATCTATCTACTCCATAATAGTGAGCACATCTTCCATATGTGCCCCACCTCACAGGTGCTTTCAATTTTGCACAATCCTTTTACTTGACGTGCTCTATGTTCTGAACCTTTTTCCTCCTTTGGTAAATACTAGTTATACTGAATTTGGAGCAAACCTGTTGTCTCAGCACTATCTGTATCTCAAGCTGACATCCTGAGCTTGCAGCTTTTAAAATGGAGCCTCTAAAATGGCCATCATAAAGGCAAAGATGGTTTTCTGGTTTGAGAGTTTAAGGTTTTTTTCCTTTTTCTGTTTTTTGTTCTTGGTTCCTTGAGATGTTGGTGATCTTGAGTAACTTGTAGCTGCATAAAACTGTCTTTACAACATGGACAATTTGTTGCAATAACCTCAGCTGCTGGGTAATAGACATGAAACGGGTGCTTTCTAAACCCAGTGGAAATCGTTGGAGTGGTTGTGGCAGCCACCAGACACAACCCAAATACAAATTCCTGTAATCTCAACAGACAGCAGCGCTGAATCACTTCCAGCAGTCCCTTGCCAGTGTAGCGCTGTGTGTTTCAGAGGCGGAGGTATCTGCAGCCCTGCAAATCCTCACGGTGCTGGGCACTCCTGAGTAGCCTGGCATCGTGTAAGCAAGGCCTCTGGCCCCTCCGCCCCGAGGGGGAGCCAGAAGAAGGTGAATTGTGGCTGCTGCTGCTCAGTGCATCTTCAGCAGAGCCGGAGAGGAAACGGAGCGGCCTGAGACTGAAAGAAGTAATCCTGGCATCAGGGTCATGACTGACAGTTTAGACAAGGAGCCTGATCTTTGTTGACCTGGACTTTTGTCATGGTCTGTGAAAGCAGTGTTTCATGCCCATACTGCTCTAAAATAGCGCAGGATAAAAGGCACCAACTAGAAATTCTCTGTGTCTTTCCACTGGCAGCATTCTTCCATCCATTTTACAGAGGCATACGTGACTGCAAAGCAATGGAAAAAATTGACTTTACTACGCGTCATTGTAAATGTCTCCTGTCTCTGCCCAGGTTCCAGAAGGGAGGAGGAGGAGGAGAGGATTTTTTTTTTTCCAGAGAGCCTAAAAGATTGATATTTCATACTGTTTATATTTAGCCTAAGAAAACTTCTTACACTCTTATAAGTTATTTTAAAAACCTCTCTGATTTTGAGTACTGACCAGTAGAGAACTTGCAGCTACTGTTAATAATTGTTTTGTTGTAGTTTGTCCCTGTTTGGAAACTGAAAGCTACATATTTAAAGGTGATTTCTGTATGAACTTCTGGCTAGCATAAACGTGGGTTCAGTCATTAAACTAGTTTTCAGTATATTAAAGAATTCAGTCTGTACCCGTTTGCATTATCTCTTCATACGAACCCAACATTTTCATATTCTGTTACTTGTTGTATGGAGATATCAGGCGGTGAGTTTCAAGACAGCCAGACAATAATAGCTGGACTCATGTGTTTGAAGACCTGATGGGGTGGAAGTCTTGGTGATTTCTGCATAGTGATTTGGTGGTATTGAATATAATAGTAGAGCTTTTCTTTTTGCTAGTTCTGAACTTCCGTTTCAAAGGTGGGAATCAGCAAGTAGTATCTTGTAGTCCTGTCTTCACTGGACTTCTGCGCGCTGAAGATTGCTGTGGTTGAGCTGGGGTTGCTGGGCACTTCTGCACAGTAGGCTACTTCTCCTTTCTTTTTTAAAAAAAATGGTAGAAGAAAGTTTTATGTATATGCTGATTTCAGGAAAAAAAATGTAGTATTTCAAATAACCTCATGGTTTCTTCTATTCCTAAAACCCTAGGAGACAATTGGCAGTGGGAGACAGGCACTCCTTGGTTCTCCTTCTGCAGAGGGTCAGGTGCTGTCTGGCGGAACCCTTCTGCACTGGCTTTCCAGTAATGCTCCTGCGCATCAGTTTATGCTCCATATGCGTCAGTACCAATCCAAGGAAAACCGTTTGTTCTTGGGGCAGAAAGCATTCTTGAGAGGCTCTTCACCGCCTAGGCCTTCATGCTTTCGTTTTGACAGTATCTCTCCTCACACTGTCATGTTCCCAAGTCCTTCTCGGCTTCAAGACTCTTATGTAAGGAGTGTGGAACTGAAATAAACGTGGAGGGCCAAACTTGTCCTGACTTGATCAGTCACAGAAGCACATCCTGGTCTTGCAAGGAAAGCTTGTCTGAAAATGGCCTTTTTTGCTTCCCTGTGTAAATAAATGATGGGTTTTTCTCCAACTGGGATACGAGGCTGAGTATGTCCACACCCCCTTTTGTAAACATACTGTCTGGCAGTGATGGCTGGGTGCAAGAAAAGGCCCCTGGCGTATCATCTCTTGTGGTGAAGTATGCTGAATACAGAAAAGCAGGAAGAAGGATTATTTTGCAAAGGTACAAGCTATTCTGACCTTCTTGGGGCTGGGTGACTTCCCATTGCACTTTCCTTGGGGCTGTGGTGAAATGCCATAGTCTAGCCCACATGCTTTTGCATGGAAATCTGAACCTCCAGTCGTAAATAACTTACTGGAATTAATCTTCAACTGTTGTCATCCAGTATTCAAATATTAATGTGGCTGATCAGAGTGAGGCAGTGCAACCATGGTGTTCTTGCAAAATAGCACATCGCACAAGTGATGTTTCCTAACATGAATCAATGTTTGTTCTTCTGTAAAAGGCGTTCTAATATTTTTCTTCAAACTGCCAGGCTAAGTGGCTTGTGCTGGCCCAAGCCCTGTGCAACAAACAGTGCATCTGTGCTGAATGGCAAACGTGAAGAAGGGGGAAGGAGGAATAATGGAAATGCAAGAACCTCTCCTGGAGGTGATCAAAGTTCTGAGATACTCCAAGTTTAGTAGTTTTTCCCTTGGTCAGCCACGTAACCAGCGTAGCACTCGGAAAGAAATGGCACAGGGGTCTGAATGAAATGATCCTTCCAGGAAACAAAAGACCTGGTAGTTTTCAGAGTAGCAAGTGAGGCAGGGTCATGTTTCCAGATATGCCAGATTTACTTTATGCTTTGAACTGGAAAGTTTTGTGCAAGTTCGTGAACTATAACAATGATTAAGATTTGTTTCAGGCCTTCTACTGAAGGGCGACTGTCACCATGAACTAAATAATCTTGGATCTGGGTTTTTTGTTCCCATACAGATGGCTTGTGCTGCAGGAGGTTACACTGCACTGCTCTTCTCTTCCAGCTCACCTCCCTGGTTGTGTTGGGACCTGGGGCAAATACTCTTCTCTTGGAGCTCTCTTTTTCTCATCTGTAATGACGCTTAGAGATTTTATTTAGTGAAGTTTTTTTAAGTAACTGTTGGAAAGTGCCATGCAAAACTTGAAATAACTATATTTTAAATAAATTCATGAACGAATCCCAGAACAATACTGTCTGTGCTCATTCATGAGAAGGAATGCTGTCCTAAGTCAGTGAGGCTGCTCAGATAAGCTTTTACCTTAGTATGCAAGTGATCATCTTGTATGATATTAGGATTAAAAATCTCTTTGAGGGGAAGGAGGCTGTACTGTCAAATATGGCCATAACTATTTCTCAGGCATGTAAAATATCTCTTTTTTTGTTTCCTCCACAGTGAAAGGACTTTATGCAAGGACAGCATGCACATTTCCCAGCATGTGAAAAACAACAGAATTTCCTAACTTTCTTTGAGCTTCCAAGTGAAGGTAGATGACTACAGGGTGAGGCACCATAGAGATGGGTCCAGCTGTAGGTAACCAAATCTAATCTGTTAAAATCAACCTACATGAACAGAGCAGGGGATGTGAGAGGCACAGGGGAAGAGGTTGCTCTCTGCAGACTCACTTTTTACAAAAATCAAATTGATGATACAGTGTGAAACGTGCATCTCTCAGAGCTGTTGGACAGACTGTAGCTCTTGCTGTCCACCACACCAAGCAGGGCCACTTGGGCTGACGGAGTAACTGGTGGCCACCAAGCATCTTCCCCACAGGCTGGCATGAAGGAACATCAATCCGCGTTACAATTCACAGATATTTGACAGAAATCTCAATTTTTTGCTCAGCCACACAAAATCCTCTGATCACAGATATTCTCCTGATCTGCCTCTGCTTGAACTTCAGTATTTTCTGCCATGTTGGTTTGTTCTCATTGAACCTCAGGCCTGAGCTCCTTTCTGAAGATACCTCAGGCAACTCGTACCGCTTGGACAGTCTCAGCATTTCTTCTGTATCCAGTAGCATCAGAGCTGTGACTCTTGTCCACTTTTTCACAACACATTGACGCCTTGCCATGGTTTTTTTTGCCAAATTTCAGTGCCAGACTTGTGAATGATCTCAGGCTCCCTGACTCCCAGATCCCATTTCTCATCCATTCCTATTTCAGCCTCTCCAGGCCAGTCCTTAGGAGCTTAGGGAGACATTTCCCCGCCTACATGTGTTGTCCTCCTGTATTTCTCGCTAAACTTTGCAAGCCCAACACTTTTGTCCTTAACTACATTTGGTTCTGAAAACTTTCTCTTTCATGGACCAAACAGGGGATGTTGTCTGGGAAAATACTGATGGGGGAAGAGGGTATCCGTGCTTTTGTTTTAGAGGTCTGGGTCTGGCAGCATTCAGCATGCTGGAATTGCAGTTCCAAGGAAGGTCCCACTCAGCCCCAGGCTGGAGCAGTCCTGCTGGATTGGGAGACTTGAGGGAATGGCTGAAATTGCCTAAGCAGCTTATTGGCCGAAACAGCTAAAAATCTAATACGTTTGTATTGACAGTTTTTGAACTGAAGTTTTCTGTTATGTTTGAGGACTTACACCTTGCCCAAATTCAGGTAGATTTTTGTTTAGACACATTCCTAATACAAAGGGCAAATTTTTGATGTGTCATATTTATTGTCAGACCTGAAACAGGGAAGTAGTGGGGAGCCTTTCTTGAAAAAGAGCTTTTCCCCTTCTACACCTTTCCCTGTAACCGCTTTCCCAAAACTGCCTACAATATTACATCTAGAAGGCTTTTCCTCCACCTCAGATCAGCCTGCAGCACATATTCAATGCATTTCCGCCCCAGATTCTCACTCAAGGGGGTCAAAGTTTTGCAGTTATTGGCAACCGAAAATGAAATTTTACGTGAAGAAATATCAAGTAACCTTGGTAACAAGTAGAGCTGTGTCCCATGGTACTTTGAGCTGACACCCCCCACCTCCCAGCTGTGCCTTTTCTTGTTGCTTTATTTAGCTCAAGGTTTCTTATGATTGAGCCAGTTCTTGTTCCCAGCTGAAGTCAATGACAAACTTCTTGCTGGCTTTGGGGCCAGAGTTCATTGCTTGGTAAAATGGGAGCACACTCAAGGGATCACTCAGAGAGTCACAGAGCCCAGCTGGCTGAGGCCACCACACGATGTTGTGCTGTGGAAAAATACAGAGCAGGGTTGGGTGTGCTGTTCTGTTTTGTTTTAACTTTGTAAATGTAAGTCCTATTTAAATAGTCTGCCCTTTTTTTTTCTTTGAAAAGAAAACTATTTGCTGGAGGTGTTGTAAGCAGGAAGAAGATAAGTTGTTTGATGCTGCATGTGGCACAAAGCTTGGGGTAATGAAGGAATGGGTATGTTCCAGGTCAGCATGAGTTCAGGCAGTGAGGTCTAAATAGCTGCTGGAATGGCACAATTTATCATTTTGTGAGAGAGAAGGTTTTGGTTGCTAGACCAGTTTGTCTATGATCTATGTACCTTTTGAAATCACAGTGTTTTATTTACCTTAGCACAATAGAGGTTTAGATATGAACTTAAATACATTTTTTTTTTAGTGCACTAAGAGTTTGGGAGTGTCCAGGTATTATGACAGTGTTGTCTTAAAGTGTGAAGTTGTGGAAACAGTGTAAAACAAGGTAAAATATCTGAGACTAAAGTAATACCTTTGTGTAATTCTTACCTGTTATTGACTATTTCCTTGTGGTATTGGAGTGGGATAGAACTCTATGGCATTCTTTTCTTGAGGCAAGACTTCTTTTAACCTAATATGCATTTGCCATAGGCCCAAAAAGCCCAAACATGTGGCCAGCTGATGTGAATCAACAGGTGTGCAGCAACTGATTTGTAAGTCCAAGGCCTTACTACAGTCACATGTTGTCATATTACTGGCTGCTGGCCATGGGCTCATATGTAGGCTTTGGATTATAGAATCATAGAGTCATAGAATCATTAAGGTTGGAAAAGACCTCTAAGATCATCAAGTCCGACTATAAACCCATCACCACCATACCAGCTAAACCATGTCCTGGAGTGTCATATCAACGTGTTTTTTGAACACCTCCAGGGATGGTGACTCCAGCACTTCCCTGGGCAGCCTGTGCCAATGCCTGACCACTCAGTAAAGGAATTTTCCCTTATATCCAATCTAAACCTCCCCTGACGCAACTTGAGGCCATTTCCTCTCGTCCTATCACTGGTTACTTGGGAGACTGTTAAAATGGTTAAGGACTATAATTCATTGAATATACAAAAATATGGTGAGCTGGTATACTTCAGGATACAGACTAGGCGAGCTTTTTGACAGATTTAACTATCTATGTTACTACATCTGCAAAGGAAAAGTATAGCTATTGACATTAGGCTTCTTTTTGATAAGGGCTTGTGCCATGTGAAGTCATCTCAAGGTAGAATTGAAGCACTTTCTGTATCACATTTAATACCAGAGAAATTAAAAATGGAGGTGAGGTGGGGCGAGTGATTAACATAGAAGAAAAAAGGACGATTTGAATATATAGAATAGTTAACAGAAGAGAATATACTTGCATGAACAGTGATGAAAAAGGAGTGGTGCAGGGCAGAAGGTAGTAGAGTTGCATGGCTGCAAAGACAGTTGATCATGAAGAAAAGCTAGAAAAGAATGCCACTGGCAGTGGTTCTGGGGTTTGGTCTCGTTTTTAAAATGCACTTTCAAAATAAGCTTTTAGCAATGTCACAGGATTATCTTATTGCTGTCATTTGTATGCACTATTCAGCTGCAGCTTTCCATGTGTGCTGGAACTGTGTGAGCTGGGAGCGGGGATGGCACACAGCAGATTCCTGCAGCATTCAAGAGGAGGGGAGACTAGAGGCTTGAATGCCTACTGTGGCTGAGAAGATGGCGAATGTATCAGTGCATTCAAGAAGCATTCGAGATGGGGGGAAGAAGTCTTCCCTCTGTGTTGGCATCTGCGCTTTGTCAAAACAGATCTGACTCAAAGGCTTGAGACTGGAAGAGGGGAGGGGGTATGCTGCTATATAACTGTGGGTGCTTCTCTGAGAAATTTCTGGAAAGCTTAGGGGTTACGCCAGGTTTATTTAGTAAAAAAGACATGATAAGGAGGGAGGAACCCTGCAACACAGCGAATTTTTCAAAAAGTCCATAATTTTGATTACTGAATGCCTGCCCTGAAGTCCTACCCAGAGCAATATTTTGTGTTGGATAATGAAGTGTGTCACAGTTTTTAGGGGAGTAAAGATATTCTTACACTGCTGTAACAGGTAAATCAGTAAAACTACACTATATAGCAGAATTTCTAAGTTAAATCAATAACCCTACACACTAAAGTAGCGCTTTGTAAGCTAAAACTGCTCTACACATCATACTAATCCTTTGAGAGTGTAGAGAGTTTAGGAGATTGGTTATACCATCTGCAATATCAGTAAAATACAGTATTAGGTTACATATGCCTACTAAGGCAGGCGTCAGTAAATAAGTATGTGATATTAAAAATCTGACACTTCTAAGTCATTCTTTGATAGTAGAATGTGCGTGTTGGTGTGTTGCATTTACCTTTCTGTGTATGTGATCTGAGTGAAAATCAGTCCTTTGGTAGAGCTAACAGGCTACTTTAAGCATTTACCAGTGTATATGAACCTCGAAGATTAACGCTGTAATAGGAACAGGAGTTGGAGGGCTGACACTAGTTTCCAGAGGTCTCTGCGGTGACTTATCTGCAGCTAGAGAGGCTGCATTTGCCATTAATTTTTAAACGGTGAATGAGCTGGGCTGAATCCTCTCCCTGCTCCCTGCTGAACTACGTCCTAGGGAAGCAATGGGTGCTGCAGGAGGTGCCGTGCCGGCCAGGCTGGCAGGGGGATTTCTGCTCTCTTCCCACAGTGTTTATGTCCTTGAAGAGGAAAGATTGGGGTTTCCACTGGGTGCCCAGGGGAAATGTAGAGGATGTGTGTAATGAATAAGCGTATCCTTTAACTCTGGTGTTGACCAGTTACCGGAGTCGTCTCTTGGGAAGAGAAAGTACGAGCTATTTTTGTGCTATAAGGTTGCAATGGGCAGAGCTGAGCTGGAGAAGGCAGAATCAGAATCTTACCAATATCTGTTTTCTTCAAGTTTTACTTTTTTTGACTCTTTGTTGCTTAGGAGCAGTTATTTACTGCTTCTGGTGCAGTACCTTGGTAAAGGGCCACGCAGGGCCTGAGCAGACACCTTGCCATCTACAGCACTTCACTACAAGGGCCATCCAGCCACATCAGGGCTGGTTTGTGCCATGGGCCCGTACTTAATGTGGTGGTGGTCCTGTTCCTAAGAAGCTCCATGTTGTAGCACAGCCATTGCCCCATGTGTTGCCCTAGCGATCCTGGAGTTGTGCTTGGCTGAGGCTGCATTGCTGTCTGAAACTTGCCATTCTTTTGTTTTTGTGCTTTGCCATACCTGTGCATTTTGTTTGCTGATTCAGAGTAGCCAGCTTTATCCAGATACTTTGAAGTAAAATACTCATATTGGGTTTCTGTAGTTTAAAGTGCATGCATGCAATAAGAATTGCCTCCTTTGTTATTCTCAAAGGTACTCACCAGCTCTGGTCCCCTGAAGGGTTATTGGCATTATATTTGAGCCAATTATTTTTATTTAGAAGATTATACTTACTCATCTACTGTAATATTAAGTAACCAGTGTTGATGTTTTTCTCTTCCTTTAGCCTGTATTTGCTGAGCTAGATCTGGGAACATATGCATCACATTTCATTTTATTTGGTGGGCCTTGGAGTCTAAACTGGGACTTTTGAGCTTCTCTTGAACACTGGGAAACCATATGTGGTGTTGCGTTGTCTGAATGGCACTCAAAACCAGAGGGTTTGTGTAAACACGTCATTGAAAATATAGCTCAGTCAGTGAAAGAACATGCACCGTTGTTCAACCTATGCATGTGTACAGGAGGACTGAGAATAGGAGAGAAGAGCTGCAGCTTTTCTAAAATAAGAAGGAACAGGAAAAAAGTCTTTCCAGATGGACTCTACAGAAAAGATCTCCAAAGCTGATGTCTCCTGCTATGTACCTTGGCTTAATGGACCTGGAAGGAATGAGGCATTGCAGCCCATAACTGCTGGTAATTCCAAGGGACTGGAATGGGCCCTCCTGTTTAGCAGTTCACTATGATTACAGAAAGCAGGGTGAGAAAAGCCCTCTTCAAGGGTGAGGGACACATTCCCCACAGGGGGAGGGTAGCTCCTGTGGCTGGGGAGAGGTTGTTAAAAGGTATAGATACATGTGCTGTTATTTTAAGAAGAAGCTACAAGCTTGGTATGTGAAGGGTAAGAGTTGCTTTAAAGAAGGATTGGACAGTAGCATAGATTTCTGAGCTTCAGAATATTTGTACTTGTGTTATAATTAAACAAATTTTCTAAGATCTTTTTTATGTACACCTCTTCAAAAACTTTTTATGAAATCAAGCTGCCATGGGATAAGGGGCAAAGTCCTTATACGGATTAATAATCATTTCAGTTTAGGAAATAAAGGTTAGGGAAAAAGTGGCCAGCTTTTAAAAAAGGGGTGGAGTGACCAGTGAGGTCTCTCTAGTGAGTCTGGTGCTGTTCAGCATAATCCTGAAAGAGAGAGAGAGAATGAAACAAAGCAGCCTCCTGCAGATGCCAAGTCAGGCAGGGTGGCTGAGGTGAGGATGTGCTAGGGGACTGCAGAAAGGCCTCATGATACGGAGTGACTGAAGGGCAATCTGGGAGTTGAAATTCAATGTTGGTGAGTGTAGAATAGTACAGAGGAGGAGAAACAATCCTAAACTGAAATACACAGCGATGGAATCTAAATTATCCCTTGGGAAGAAAGCTTGGGTTATACTAATTGTGTAAAAATGTCTGCTGAATGAGCAGTAGGAATAAGAAAGGAAAAAAAAAAAGAACTGAATACTAGGAAATATTGGTAAAGGAATTGTGAACAAAAAGGAAGATCTTTACGGTACAGTATAAATGCATGGCATACTTGAATGTTGCATCCTCGCTCCCTCGTTTTAGAAAGGATGCAGGAGAGGGAAGGAGACACAGGAAATGTTGATAAAAGATGTGGAGTGACTCCCATACGGATAACAACTTAACACTTGGGGATTTTCAGCCTCCTGTCAGAGGAAGAAAACGAAGGTCTATCAACTCTCAAGTGGCATCAAGAAAGTAAATAGAAAATAACTATTTACTCTCCCATATTATGGGAGCCAAACAGCCTCAAGTGAATGGTTAGGTGACCTGCTTAAAACTAGCAAAAAGGACTTCCTATAGCTGTGAAACTGTAGACGCTGAAAGTTCCTGTGCTGACAGTGGTGTTTGGACATGCTCCTTACAGAAAACTTTCCTGACAGATATTGTACACAAAAATGCAATTCTGGTTCAAGGAATCACCTCGCCAGACTGCTGGGAGCTGGGGAGGCCCAGAGGCTGGGAGACTGGGACAGGGAGGAGGGCTGCGGCCATTGGCACTTGTCTGAGGAGGAAAAAGCGTAAGTGGTGAGCACGATAGGACATTTGACTTCCTCGGTCTCTGAGCCGATCCTGTCTCGCTATTCCTGTGTAATTAGACCCACTTTGTGCCAGGGTGTTGTTTAAACACATGACAAGAGAAGCTTCTGCCCTTAAAAATCTGAGCTTTTGTGAAAGGATTTCAGTGAGTGTCCTTGCAGAAGAGAGAGACAGAAGAATTTAAGAAAAGAAAAGGCTGAGTTGAACGAAAATGTGTACTGGGTGAAGTCCTAATTTGAAAAGATATTTTAATATTTTTGGTGGGTCTTTTGGTCTTAATAGCTATACATAGTACATTAGTGTGTCATCTACATGTGAATAACAGTGATGTTGACGTCTGGCGATAATCTCCAAGTTGTGAACATCTTTATATCCAGGCACTTGCTGTAGCTTTTCACAGAGACTGAAATGCAGCTGACCTGAATAAAACCTGTGCATTGAAACACCTGATTTTCTTTTCTTCGAGGGTATTGTAATGTGTGCGGTGTATGTACTAAATACGTTGCTTTCTAGTTGGCTCTCCATGTAATGTTGGATTGCAGCAGACTACTCTCTGTCACACCTGATGACTAAACCTGTCTCACGCACGCCATGGGAAAGTACTGGTGCATTGAGCCTTCTTAGAATCAAGCTTTAGGTTGTCCTCAGATTTCAAATCTTCTGTGCACTTTTTTTAATATGGCCTCTAACTCAAGAGATACAAGCACAAAAGGATTCCAGGCAACAATTAATCAGATAAGTATTTATTTATTTAACTCAACCTATAGAATTACACTGGCAATAGCTTTTTCAGAGTTAGACTTTCATTGAGCGAAAGACTGTCTTTTAAAGACTCTTTTCTCTTTTTCAGGCATCTGCACTGAAACATTGTGGATTTCACTGGGCAAGGTAAGAAATCCCCTCTTAATTACAGAAAAAAGAGTCAGTTAAGAGCTGGCTGTTTTGTTTACCTTCTCGTATGTTCAAAGTGGAAGTATGGCTGTGGAAACTAGATGCATTTGATTTATGTTGCCTGCATGATGGAGAAAAGTTGGTGTTTTTTTTAAACAATATGTAATAAACACCTGTTAAATGGTCTTGGTGAGCACACAGTTGCATACTTGATACTGTAAAGGTTGCCTTAGCAGACCCACGATTACCAGAGTATGGGCAGGAAGCAAGACAAAGCTGGGCAACTGGGGAGGATGCACTGTGCTGGGAGGGGTAGAGCTTGTAATATAAACATTGCTGAAATACGAAGTAGTTCAATCTCATAGAGATGAAGGCTTTAGTCTTGCTGGCACAGCTGTGTCAGGAAGGGATTTATTATATTTTTGTCATCATTGCTATGCTAGCAAAAGCCCTAGATATATAAAGTTACACCAGGGGGGAAAAAAAGCATTTTTTTTCTTGGACAACTTAATTTGCTCATGGAAATGATGTAAAACTGTACCTGCAGAAGGTTTTTTTTTCTAGTGTAAATTGTCTGTGCTTGTGTAATTATACCAATAAACCATTACAAGAGTCTACAAGGACTTGCTGAAAAGAAATAATCTATCTGAAGATAAAGACAACAAATAATCCTCAGTATAAATTGGCTAATTCATATGATTGGACATGGTATGTAAAAAGTAAATGCCAAATCCATGGATGCCCCAAATTTGTGGGGGGGTTTGTTTTTGGTTGTTTTTGGTTTTTTTTAACCATCCCTCTCAACATGTGGTCACTTTTTGCCTGAAGTTCAAGCTGAGAAAAATTCAAGACAGCATCATGCAGATGTTTTTTTCCTCCTTGGGCGTTTACTGTCTCTGAGGGACTAGGTAGTTCTGGTGGGGCTTGAGACATTGAGTCCCAGGAAGCCTGCTCCCGGACTGTGCCAAGTACCACTTTCTTGGGCAGTGCCGAGGGAGTCTCTCTTTGAAGACTCCCTCCCACATCTGTGTACTGGGCTTGAAGCCAAGCCTCTCTTCTGTACAGAAATCTTGCTAAAATTTCTCATTTCATGCCCCTTTATGGAGAGAGAGAGAGTGTGAGGGAGAGAGAGAAGGAGGTACGTGCCAAGTGTATTGAGAGAACATGGCAGAATAGGCTCTTGATTTTGTGTGTTTGGGGACGAGGGGGCAGCAAGGAAGGAGAAGGCTTTATATTAATTAGCACCATATTTGCTATCCCTTCCTCCCATCTCAAAAATGATAAATTCTCCTTCTTCTCCTCTGCAAAAGACATCTATTTTTTTTCAGACAACTGTTTATGTTTAAGTCCTTTGAACTAGCAGAGGCACTTGAAATAAATGCACTTATAAATGTGCCTCCTGCCAGCCTCTGTCTAGTCTGCATATGGACACTTAAAAGAGTTGAAGAAGATGTCTTACATATCTCAGAAATATGCTAAGTTCACAGTGGTGGCACCTGAATAGCTTTATTCTTCCCTCCCCTTTGGAGTACAGAGAAATTGCTGGTGTATTATTTGATAAGCAATCACCAATTAGTCGTTCCAATCCTTGCTAATTCAGCAACTGCTCTCCAGGGCCTCCAGGCAGCTTGTACGCCAGTTCATGTGCTCGACCCAGGTAGCTCTGAACTGAAGGAGGTTTCCATAATTGTTGTTGCTGTTGTGTCTGTTTAAAAGGTTTTACTGCTCCTTTCATGAGCTGGGTGGTGTATTACAAATGCACGCTCGCTGTCTTACCTTTCCCCAGCGTGCCGTTAACAGCATGAGTAACATAATCCCAAAACGTAGTGCTACGTCCTTGCGGTACCTCTGTACAGGAGGGTAGAAACACCCACTCTGCGCAGCGAATGGAGGGTGGTCTTGCTGAATGTGGGCGACAGGTGTGATGCTGCTTCACCTCCTCATTGTTTTATAGGTTTGGGTACTCATGGATGTCTTCAAGGATAGTTCTGCTGCCTCTGCTGTACACCTAGATCACAGATAAATCAGATCTCATTCATCTGCTGATTGCAGAGTAGTGCAGGACACGAAGACAAATTAATCGTCCTTGTTGATAGATGGTAAAGATTCTTGCAAATTCTGTTGAGCAACAAGCTGCAGATGGGAAAAGTGTCTGTCTGCTAACACTTGTTCTTTGTTCTTTTGTCTTACAGTTGCCCATTAATTACTACAAAATCTGCTGCTGAAGCAAATTCTAGAGGAGGTGGCAGACCTATGGTTGTGGATCCTCTGCACATATAAATGTTATTGTGTGTGTCTGTTTGACCATGGTAGGATATTTAATGTATCACAGAAACAAGTTTTGTACCTCCAGATTCAGTGTTGCTCTCACCATAAATCCTTACTTCCAGCATATTTTCCCTCATTTGAGCGTTTTAAAAAAAAAATTCCTTGAAAAATTGTAACTTTCTATTAAAAATAGACCCTATTGTCATTTTCTAGGGAAAAAGGGAACTTTACTGTATCCACTGTTGTTGTAAGTGAAACATGGTGTCCAGCGTGCTCAGTCAAATGTCAGCGTGAACCCAGAAATCCTCAGTAAAGGAAAAAAATAAATATTTTTATTTTCTCTAAAAGCTTCCCAGTAAAATTCTTCTAAAAATTGTCTTCATGAGACAACACAAAGCAAGCAGATGGATGCCTCTTCACTTCTCAGCCTGGTGGCAGGGTTGTTGGGACTTTTGGCCAAGCGCTCTGGAAATATTCTAATTCTCCACAAAGATGAAGCCCACGTAGTTAACCAGGGATATACCTCATCTGGGGTGAGCAGGAGGCTTGAGTATTAGATGTTTCTATTTTAAGTCATACTGTTATTCCTTTATCAGTTCCTCCAAAGAAACTGCAAAGACAACTGATGTGAACATTCTCTGCTCACAAGGTCTGGGCAGAAAGTTGGGCAAAGCTGTTCAGCTACAGTAATTACCTTTTTCTTTCCTTTCCTTTCATGTGCAGTGACATCTTGCCTTTTGAAGTATATATCCTTTTTTTTTTCACATTACACTGCCTATGCTTCAGCATTTTCATTCTGATTTGTGTAATTACTTTTTTTTATTACACTTTTAATTTTCAAACATATTTGCTGTCTTTCAGTCCTTCAGATGGGTTGTTTGGCCTCAACATACATAATCTTCTAGTCTTATATTGAAGATTGTAGAGAAAAGCTGATACCACAGCGTAGTATTTGCAGTATGGTGCATCATCATGTAACCAGACTAAATACTGAGGCATTATTCACAGGAGGTGAGGTTATATTTGCTGCTGCTAAGTTCTTAGCTGTTTAGTTTTAACACTGGTGCCTGGGTTTCTTTTTATGGAGTGCCTGTTTACTCTTATATATTTTTATAGAGTAAAAGGCTGCTGGGGAGAATGAGGGTGTTATGTGCAGTAATGTTATAAATAACATTGGTTCTCAGGTTATTTGCATTATATCCACTTGCCTGAAAGTGTAAAGTTAAATAAAAAGTCTTAAAAAAAAAGGCAAAACAATGGCATGAGTAAGAGGTCTAAAGGAAATGCTACAGAATATATTTATTGGGGAGTATTCCCTACCTAGCTAATAAGCAAGACAGAAAATTGCTTACTTCTCCCACAGCCTCAAACAGATCCAACAAAATAGAAAGCCTTAAAGATGATGGGCTAAGGAAGAAGGTGGGTTACTCAGCACCCATCACGCTGAACTGACAGGCAAATGGGGAGCATGCTGGGAGCAGAGCTACATTCCCAACCCAGGGATGGTGAGTCTAGGGTGGATGACATGACGAAATGCAGCTGTGATGGAGAAGGGGAAACACACACATAGGGTTTGTTGTTCTTGTCTTTTTGCTCTGTGCACTATATACTTTTGGGGTAAATAAATAAACAAGAAATGCTTACTGTTGAGCTGCGTTTCAATCAGTGTGGTGGTATTTGGTTCAATAATGAGACATTCAATAAAGTTGCAAAGTCCTGAACAAACAAGGTGCGGGACAGGGATCCAGGGGAGAACGGCTACAGTTCCTCCCACTGCCCGTCTGTGAACACTCATATGGGATGAAGATGCCAAGGTCCTAGTGCTGCAGCTGCTGAAACTGGAAAGGGCACAGACTCCAATTTCAGACAAGAAAGGACTGAGCCCCGAGGAAGCAATGCCGTCACTGTGAGGGCTGTCTGACAGGTTTCACAGTATGTCTATGCTTGTGACTTTTTCAGTGCTGGAATTTGATTTCTAAAGTGCAGTAACACCTGTGCATCCTTCTAATTTTATTGCATTTTTTATTATGCTTATCATTTACAATAACCCTGCTGTCATATTGGCCTCTGGTATGGTTTCACTACTCTATGACTCTCCCTCCAAGATGATGGAGGTGAAGTTGGACCATTTCATACAGGCTAGGTTTTCTTTCTTCCTCTCTTTCATTCTTCCCAAATGCTAGTTGAGTCAGTGGGATTCTTCTGGCTTGTTCTTTCCTAGCGTTCATCCTTAAAGGTACACAGCATCCAGGTGACCTTTCCTCAGAGTTGAAGGATTAAATAGAACTCCTTGACAGAGCTGCCTCCTTGGTGCAGCAGAGATCATGGAAGATACTGTGTCCTGTTTGTTTTTCCTGTCCTTCCTAGATTTCCCCATTCCCATCCTGTATCAAAATCTTGAATTCCTGCATGGCAGCTGGGCCTGGCCATTGCTTTCCTTGAAGAAGGGAATTCAATATCTGGAGGGCTTTGGGGCAAGAGGAGCCCTTGAAGGACTCCTAGAATAGCAGGGCACATTCTGGATCCCAGAAGTGGTACAGAAGCACCAAGTGAATCTGCATGAGTGCACAGCAGATCTGCAAAGGAGAGCAGGGGAATGCTGGATCTAGCAAAGCCCTGTGAGAAGAAATGGTTTGGCTAATGGATGAGCACACACTGCAGAGTGCTTCAGCGGCAAACCTCTGCAAGACCGATTGGTCCCAGATGCCAGAGGGCTTTGATTTGTGGATGGGTTTAGCAGTGATCTGAGGCTTGTGTCTCTTCTATAAATTCTGCTGAAAACAGGGGTTCGGCTGTGAATCAGTTACAGGCGTAGTTTGTTGATTCAGTGATATATTTAAGTAGGACTTTACATCTGGACTCGGCAATCAACCTGAAATCTTCATTTAAAAACAATGGTAAAGTATCAGAGAGATTATGGCATGATGTAGTCCACCAGCATTTTGTTTTACAATGAGAGCTGATGTTTCAGTGATCTCTTAGAATGGAGAACATGTTGGAGAAGTCATGAGTAATTGCAGACAAAATTCTGTGAGTGACAGGTCTTTGACAAAGCTCTGGACATAAGATTACGGATAGTCCAGTGTTCTGGAGTGACAGGCAAAATACTGTTATGGCTGAAAGCCGGGGAAAAGAGGAAAGCTGAGGGTTAGGCTAATCTGCTGGGGTAGAAAGAGACTAAAGCTGGGCTTTGGACATCGGCAAATTAACTAAGATTCCTGTTGTTAACCTGTTTATTGCTGATGTTGAGAGAGGACTGGAGTCATAAAGTTGCAAAGTCTGTAGTGGAAATACTTACATAGTCTGTTGGGGAGCAGTCAGAACTATGAATACCTTCAGAGAACTGTAAAGCTTTCCACCAAGTGGGCAGAACAGTGCTGGATAAAGATCAATGGTGAATAAAGAAAGTAAGATGGAGTGCGAACAGTCAGTCCTGCTGCATCCAAAAGAGCCAAGTATGAGAGACCAGTGGGGAGACTTGCTCAAATTACGACGACAGTCAAAACCCAACTGTGGTATTAGGTTGCATATCATTCAAGACTACTAAGAAATTGAGTAAATGGGAGGGTATTATACAGCCGTTTGTATAAAGCTGTGCCTGTGGTCTCAGCTAGAACACAGTGCGCAAATTTGGCCTCCTGAGCTCAAAAAGGACGTGGCTGAAATAGGCGGATTGGGAGAAGGCTAACAAGAACATTCAAGAGCCTGGGAAAAGTCATGCCTTTTAGGGACCAAAAATTTAGCCTTAGAAGATAGAGAAGAGGAGAACTGATACAAGTGTGGAGGATACTGGTTGTGTTGTTGGGAGACGAGAGGTCAGGAACTTGCTCCCTTCTCATCCGGTAGTGTAGGCTCACAGGGGCATGGAATGAAACTTCACAGTTGTTCAAAAAGATACGAAGTGTGACTAATTGAGGAGGTGATAGTAACAGTTCAGGCTTCGTGCTGTAAACTCAACTTTTAAGATTTTAAGAGGGGGAAAGGACAGGCGACAGCTGCTGTCCTACAAAAGCCTTGCTCCTAACAAATGTGCCTCTTCAGAGGGATTGTTACTTAGTTACTTCATGCTCCAGTTTTCAAACTGTTACTTGAATTTTTCCTGATTAATCCCTCTTCTGAAATTCTGTTTACATTTTGTAAGAGAAGTTAATAATTCAGTGTACTGTGCTCATTTACAAAAAAACCGCACCCTTTGATAGAGATGTCTAGAGCTTGTGTTGTTACGGCATCATTCAGCTACTGTGCAACTTTAAAGTATCTTTTCTAATATGAAATATTTAATGATTCCAGTTGGTGTGCCTTGGAAAAAATGATACCTCTGATTGCTTGATTAGCTGGCCTAAAACCACTTACTGAGTTGTATATGGAACAAATGTGTATGAGTGTTTGTGTGCATGCACAAATGAATTTATAGGGAAACATGATAGGGAATTGCTCAGTACGACTCAAATAAGAATGACACAGGTTTGGTTTTTTTTCCACTGACTTTTGTGAGCTCCTTCTTTCAGGGTTGTACGCAGACGGCTCTTTCCCCAGTGGGTCTTAGTTCCCTTCACAGCATCAGAAGGATGGCTGCTGCTTTGAGAGATTGTTCCTGGAAGGAGGGTCATCATTTTTTGCTTCCTTTTGCTTTCCCAAATATTCTGCTGCTCTGGGTCCACACATTCTTTGTGCCATGGCAGTGAATGAGTTAAATTTTCCTAGAGGCATGATGCAGCTCTAAAGTAACGTGTCTGTTGATGATAAAGTTGCTGGAGACCACAGAAGCTAATGCATGGCCTTAGAAGTTTTTGGACTTCTTGGAATACAGATACTAATCTAAACATCCATGTGCCCTTTGTATTGATTTGAAGTATATGGAGACATTGAACAGCTGATCTGATCTCAGAAAAGGTCTGTCATACAGAGCCTTCCCTCCTGTTTAGCTTACTCTGAACAGCTCTCAAGAAATCAGATTTTTTAAAATAAGACAAAAATTTTGCAGTCTGAGTCTTGCCTCTGACAGAAAGATTCTTCTTTTTTTCTAAAAGAAACATGAATAAATTTATTAGATTTTTTAATATAAATGTAGTTAAAGACTCTTTCAGGCTTGTAAAGGAGGGAAGTGTTTATTTTAGAATGGTGTCTTTTTCTAGATAGAGATCAATTACTAAATTATTCATTTTTCTGCTTTCTTCATTTTGTTGCAGCTTTCATTTCTAGGTGGCTGGAATGATTAATGGGATATGCTGGGTTAATGCCTTGTGTTTGGGTACTCAAATGAGAGAAGCAGCTTTGTTCAAAGCTTTTAGTGTGGGTGCAAGATTGGAAGATATTTTGAAGGCAGCAGATTGGCCATGGCACTTCCACTTCCCTCAATTTAGCCATAAATCAATTGTGAATGATTTTCCCATAGTAATTTTTCATACAGTTTGAACCTGGGTAATGAACATCCCTGTCCTGGAGTGAAATTGTGATTTTTCTAGGTCTTGTTGAAGACATGATCAAGATTTATGGAGGGTGACGATGTAAACCCATTACATTTTCCTCTCTCGTTTGCCTCTCCACCTCTTTCCTTCCTTCCTTCCTTCCTTCCTTCCTTCCTTCCTTCCTTCCTTCCCGCCTGCCTGCCTGCCTGCCTGCCTGCCTGCCTGCCTGCCTGTCTTCCCCCCACCTCCCAACCCAAGAACGAGATGGTTCAGATTAAGTAACAGTAGGATTTGGGCAACTTCCTACACTTCTGAACATATTTTTCCCTCAATCTATTGCATTCACTTTTAACATTGCTTAATATCAAAGCACAGTTCTGCTTAAAAAGCAACTTTGTCTAAATGGCATTGTGGAGTCTTATATTCATTTTGTCTCCTCCTCAGTTTCTGTATGAAATGCTGTTTGAAAGCAAAAGGATGCTTTTTTGTTTGTTTGTTTGTTTTCCTGGCAGTCCCCAAATTTCCTCTGGACTCTGATGCTCAAGGTAGAGTAATTTCTTCCCTCTCTCCTCCTCCCTCCCTGTCTTTGCCGTTGACTAAAGTGAAGCTGCCAGTGCTGGGTAACCTATGTCTGCTAATGGTGCCCTTTGTACCAGCACAGTAAACCTCCTTGACAATCACACTGGAATACTGCATTTATGTATTGTGTAATATTCTTCAATATTGTATTTCTGTCTTGCTTGGCTGGTAGCTGTAATGTTGAGTTGCAATTTATTAGATCTGGGGCAGAGACCTTTTCCTTGAGAAGGACCAGCTAGGTCTCTCAGAGACATTTGGCAAGTCGTATGTTAATAAGCACCTTTGATTTTCATCTAATAATAAATACACACGCATGCAAACTCATCTGACTGCAGTCTGCCTGAAATTAAGTTGCAGACTGTATCTGGCCCTTGGGCCAGGAATTCCTTGTTTCTGTATTAGACAGTGTCTAATAGTAGTTGAAAGAGAAAATTTTTAGAAATCGTTTTGCAAGTGACTCTGGAGAGACAATGAATGTAAATCCTTGCAGACTTACGAAGGCTGCAGTCAGAATACTGAGTGAAACTCAAAGTGCAACATAGCGGTTCCTCCCTACATCACAGGCTTCAAAGATTTGGTATTCAAAAGAATGTGGGAAATTGGGTCATTTCTGTACAGTTTAGAAAAGATCTGAGGGTACCAACTCTCTTGCGTTAGATGTGCAGAAACTCTAAGTCTGGATTACCAGGAGATCTGAACAGGATTTTTCTCTGCATATAACATGAAAATCTAATAAATTTCATTGAACTCAGTGAGTGAAATTCTGCCACCATTGCATTGGATGTGAAAATTTCCATTGGCTTTTGTGGGAACAGGGTATCACCCTATAATCATAAAAACAAAGTACAATCTCTAGGTCTTAAACACAGTTATTTCTGTCAGGATATATTTATTGTAAGACTTACTAAATGTCTTGTTTTAAGAAAAGCAATTTAGCATTGTTACTTGGAGGTAAATTTCTGCCTTTAAAAATGGCTAAAATCTTCTTTTCAGTAATTGTCACTTAGAGTGACACCTTAAAAGACCTGAAAGTAATGAGAAGGTGGAGTTAATTGCCATCAAATAAATACATGTTCGCTGTGCTTCCTGCAAGAAGTCTGAATTTCTATTACTCCCCCCCCCTTTATTTTTGGTGAGTAGTACAAAAGGGAGTTGCTGTAACAATTTTATGGTCCCCACATAGTTTTCAGAGTTTATGGGATAGTATTTTATAACTACATTCTGTAAGCAGTGGTGTCTTTTGGAATGGCAATGAAATGTTATACTAGAGATTTCAAAAAGACAGGGTCTTGGCATAGGTTTCTGCAGGGAGAAAAAATTACTTTAGACTGGTTTTCAGCATGTCTGATGCCAGGGATGGCCCCAGAGCTGCCTGGTTTTGTAGGTCTGTTTTGTCAGGTGGGAATTAGTAGATGTAAGAACAGCCAGAAGGAGGTCAGAGTGAAAGCCCAGGTTGCCCATACCTGTCTCCAGCACGAGGAAGCAGTGGATGTCTCGGTGAGCTTATGTTGCTACCTTGTCCTTACACTTCCCTGGATTCGGCAACTTCCTAAGCCAGAGGGTACAGTAATAGAGTAGTGGGGGGCAGGGGGCAAGCAACATCTGTTTTCTCTTTCTCCGTGACAAGGCTCTGAAGGAAGCCTTCCTTTATCCATTTTTCCACAACACTTGTGTCTCAGCAATTAGCCTGCTAGAAATTAGTACAACCTGACACTATTTTTACACAGAGCATGAAAGTAGTTAATGTGTAAGTTACGTGCAAGAAATCTGATGGACAAGGCTGAAGGAAATGCAGAGAGTTAAAGAGGGTGTAAGATAAAGATATGCGTGGCTTTTTACTGTATTTTATTCTTAATTACTCTTTCAGATACTTCACCCTTCCAGCATCTCAACATGCAAGGTAAATCTGTTTTACCCCGCATGAATGCCTACTCAGTTTGGTTTTCTTTTCTATATACAACTGTTTCTTCAAACAACCACAGGCCAACATTTTCTGTTAGTGTAGAATTTGCCCAAGAAAATAAAGTAAGCTTGGGCAAGAAAAAGAAAAAAAATCTAATGGTATAATAGCAGTGTAAGTTTAAAGGCATAAATTGATGGTTCACATAAAGATTATAAGACAGTTTGGTTGCAGGCTGTTAAGCATGCTACAAGTACATTACAGAAGACTAGCTTGCAGTTGTCAGCATTCCAGAGTTTCACCCACTAAGTCGTTAATTTGTTCTCATGTCTCTAAGATTTAGCATGCTACTATAGTTTCTTGAATATTAATTTTTAATATGTTCAAAAAAATTGTAACTAAAATGTTTTTTGATATTAGAACCCCAAAATACCTGAGACTCCATTTCTCCTGTTGAATGCCGAAATCAGTTGTATTATTTGTTTGTTCAGTAGGCTTGAAAGACAGAAAAATATCATACATTGAAAAATGCAGGCACTTCTTTTTTTTGTGCATGTCTGAAACTGAACATAAAACAAGTATTTCTGATTGTCATAAGAAAAGATGGACTCTGCTACAGTATCTCATAAAACATATTTTTCCAGTTTCTAAGAGGAACAGATTAAGATATTTGAACACTTCAACTAGACTTCTTAGAGGTTGGCTTGAAGTTACTGAACATACGGTGTTTTGAGTAAACAGAGAACCACTAAGAAACTATTTGAAATCTTTTGGAATATATACGCCAGTCAATTCCCACCAGGATCTGACACTATTGCATGGAGTTCAGATCATGTAACCGCTGCTTTACCTGACCTAAAAAAGAAAGCAACTACCCCAAGCTAATTCTCTGGGTTGCCTCTACAGTCAAGGAATTAAAGAGGTAAATTCATTGCACTTAATTTAGAAGCCTGTGTTGGAATTAAATGAATCTTCAGCTGCCTCTGTCCTTACTGATTGTAATGGGAATTATCTGGCTAGCCTAGAATACATGCCCTAACTCTGAAATAAAGTGAGTTAGATGAGGTGAATCCTGTCCCAAACATATTACTTTCCTGCAGTGTGGTCCAGGTGGAGTTGTAGTCAAACAAACCAGTACTTGTGTCAACTGACAATTGTTACCCAGCATAAACTGTGTAGAAAAAGGTTCAGGATAGGGGGTCCAAAGTACTGGCGGGGGAATGGATTCTGATGTTTTGTCAGGGAGCTTCGGGACCGCAGCATCCGAAAACTGCTGGAGCAGTTCGTGTGGTTAGAGCTGCCAGACACCAATTAAGCCTAGCAACGCGGGCTGTTTGCTGTCGAGACTGAAGCATATGAGTTGAGTACACCCCGTTCTAGAGGGAAGTTCATGGGCTGGCTGTTTTGCTTTCGCTGAAAAAAAAAAACCCCAAGATGAAGGAAATACCCAGAGTTCACGCTTTCCTTTCTCCTTGGTGATTGTCACTAAGGCAAGGGTTTGGAGGGGCTGGGGTTTTACTTGAAGTGGTGCAAGGGCAGGCTGGTCTTGTCTAGAAGACTCTGTCGGCAGCAGTGACCGGCGCTAGTCCTGTGAAAGCAGTACTCTCACCAACTTCAGTGGCAGCAGATTTCATAGAATCATAGAATGGTTTGGTTGGAAGGGACCTTATAGATCATCTGGTTCCAACCCTGGAATGAATTGGCCTGTATTGAAGTTTGCTGTTGACAGAAATTGAGACGACAGTAATGGATATTCTGTTTGTCCAGAGTGTTCAGAAAGGCAGGATTTGGGGAGGAGGAGGGAACCTGAAGTATGCTGGACAAACAGAAATTAGTAATATTTATTATATCCTGCCCTTTCCCCCCTGCAAAACTATCTGTTTCTGACAGTGACCTACATGCTTGAGTCCTTCAGATAGAGGGATGAATGCTTGTGGGTTTTAAGCTCCTCTGTTATCAGTAGGCTTACAATAAAACAAAGTTTGCATTTAAAATGATTGCTGTGCACTGCATGCATACACGCACAAAGGCAATGTATCAAATGACATTAGTTTTCTATGCCCCCCTTTCTGTCGTTTTAGACCTGTTTTAGAGGTCTGCTACGTCATACTGTGAGAAAAGAAATAGGACCTTGGCTCGTTGCTTTCCTTCCCTCCATTATCTGCACTGAAACTGCAGAATGTATTACTGCTCTGAGATGAGTTAGGTACCTATGGCCTCTGGTCAACGGGTGCTCTGTGGAGGTCACCTAATTTCCACAACTAAGATGAAGGCCTGCAGTGTATCCATAGCATGTTTACCTATGGTCATGACACATGATGGATCTTCAAAATCTCATAGTACACGATTTTAAGGATTTTATGTGTACCATGCTTTTTCTGTGTCAGCCACCAGACTCATGCCTTAACCTGAGAAGAAGATAAGATGATAAATTCATATGGACTTTCTGGCCTTCAGAATTTGATGCATATCAGCTCTTTGGAGAGGATTTATGAGAGAGGAATAACCTGGGGAAAAAGCAGCTGAATATGCCTCAGATTATGAGGAGTGTCTAAAAAGTCTGTCCATTTCATAGCTAATGTAAAATATTTTTTTTCTTTTTATTTATCACCTTTCCTGAAAACACAATAATCCAATCAGCACTAAAAGTTTTTTTGATGTCATTGGTTTGGAAGCTAACACACTGCCTAATTCCTTGTTTCTTTCTGGGATGACTGAGAAAATGGCAAAAAGCCAACCTCAGAAGCAACCGATCTCGGCCAATATGTTAGACCCTCTCAATTGGACTTTGGACTAGAATACAGCAGACATTACTTTTGTGTTGCTGATGGATGATTTCTTAGTCATAGCTCATAGACAGATTTATTTTTGGCCTGTCTAGAATATTTGACATTGTGAATAACGCATTGCAGCTGATATACCTTGAAGATCTTGCAAAGATGTAAGCAAATGATGTGGATTCAATCCAGCTTCAGTGACTGAACTCTAATGCATAACTGCAGCTGTTACCCTGGTAATCTTCTTTGTAAAAAAGCCTGAAAAATGCTGTCCTCTCTTCCTGTCTTGGTATAAACACTGTGAGAAAATTAACTGTACCTTAGCATGTATAAGCATCCGTCCTTTGCATCCAACTCAGAAAATACAAAACTCCTGACCATTCCTGTAACTGAGCTGAAAAAAAAACTTCGCTGAAAAATTTCGGGCTAAAACCAGACTCTAGCAAAATAAAAGCAACAGAGGGGAAAAAGCTAACATTTTGAAGATGAGACGATACATAATTTCATCAGTTGTCCATGAAACTATTCCAAATATAATGTACTGTTCCAGTAGGATCTTTACTTCCCCCCC
>Ga0065711_1004906_pt1 | contig 54065 bp, 21 predicted proteins | sample Hoacrofraction12_FD_59098 | JGI IMG/M metagenome (GOLD analysis project Ga0065711, IMG submission 59098) | Hoatzin crop microbial communities from Cojedes, Venezuela - Epithelial fraction 12 v2 (version 2) | ecosystem: Host-associated > Birds > Digestive system > Esophagus > Crop | place...
CAAGGGTTTGACTAGCACTGTGAGCCATCAGGATCACCACTGAGACTGTGTAGTCCCCTTTGATACTGATTTTTCAGGTCCTGAAATACAGATTGTCCCTGCCTTTTGTCTGCCACCATGAAGATGGGTCCTTCTTTACTGAAAAACTTATTAGCATGTTTACTGTCACTTTGTGAACATCAAACATTTACTAACAGCAATCCAGTATTTTGTATTACCAGTGTTTCTTTACACGTGTCCTATGCCAGTTACTGGCAAACACATGAGTCCTCCTAACGATAATTGTTCTGGGACACAAACTCTTTGTCTTCTAAACTATATTTTCTCAGCCTTTATCAGCATTTAGGAAGTTGGAAACTACATTGCTTTTAATAAAAGAAAGACACCTAATTTCTCTTGTATATTGATGCATGTGAAGGATCCATAAGTTCTTACGGCTTCTGCTGCCCACGCTACAATGGAGCTGGACCTGAGAGTCCAGATTGTGGAAGGAAAACAGCACAAAAGTAACACCAGAGGAAAGCTTTTCAGTTTACATTTCTTTATGCCCTAGATGTGTCCAGTAAATAGGAGCAGTACAGTGGCAGACAGCTCAGGCTCAGTCTGGTCAGGCAGGAGTGATACACTACGTAAAACCAGGAATTATTTGCAACAGGCTTATGGAGTAAGAATATTGAGAAGATCACCCTGCCCATATCGGAACTGCAGAACCAAGAGAAAGGCAAGTCAGAGGCCCTACATTAAGATATATCAGGTAGGTTACACCTGAGTCAGTCAAGGCAGAGCACACATAGGATGTTCAAGCAGGAGGACAACATATCTGAGGAGATGGAGTTGAAAACTCTGTACTGGTACACCACAGCTGGGAGCAGTGGGAATATCCTGGGAATTATCCACAGTATGCAGGCCTCAAGTGTGCAGCACTGACACAGAGGGACACAAACCAGGACAGATACTTGCAGGGATCCAAATGACGCTCAAACATCACTGGACCTCTCAGGGGAGAAATCTGCACTTTACAAGCTACAAACTCCTACCTGAGTTGACTTGCTAGGCTGTACATGCAGTCAAATGGAGAAGAACTCTCCTGTGAAAGGCAATACATCCTAAAAAGGATACTCTGAACTTTTCCATGGGCAGTCTGGGAAGAACAGGGAAACTTACCTCCAGCTGTAGACATCTATATAACTATAAGTAGTTTTAACCTACCCTGTTCCTTACAGGGTCTCTTTTGGGAGACGCAATGGTCTGGCCTCCAGCTACCCTGCTTGCTGCTTCATAAGCCAGAAAACATAACCCAGTAGCCACACCAGTATCTTCTGGGGAAATCCAGCCTTGCTCTGCTGCAGTTCCACATTATGCAAGGCTGTCTGCTGTTTTTTCCTGGAACTTCACCTATCTTGTGCCATTTTCGTTCCAGTCTACAGAATGGTGTCCAGATCCAGGCAGGATTTTTTTGTCACATGGATATATGTGATGTCCTGCCTTCTGCTGTCAATTTTTATGGGACTTTTTAGAAACACACAGATTAAAAAAAAAAAATAGGTATAGTGCAACATGGTACATAAATGGAATTAGGATTGGGATTTTTCTTCTTTACAAAAGAGAGCAGATTTCTCTGTTCTTATAATATACATAAAGTGAAAGAAGCTTCAGATGGCTGATGATCTGATGATTAGATTTGGTTGATAAAAAATATGTAAGCCTTTAACATCTGAAAACTCACAATTTCCAGGCATAGTTACACTGCCTAAATACCTGTGATAGGTTTATTTGTGGCAAAGTGAAAAATGAAAGAGGTACGTAATAATACAGAAAACTCTTATGTGGCTGCACTATCAATTATTTCATGGTATTCTCTGTGATATTTTTATGCTTGCAAAACACAAGGATCATATAACAAAGATTTTTTTTGCTGCAACTTTTCAGAAAACCGATTTCTATAGCATGCCCAGCAGTTTACATTATGCAGCATAAAAATGCAGTGTATGCTTAAAGAATGTGAGGTCCTAACACGTAAAAATGCTCTTCTTCAGATGAAAAAATGAATGAAATGACCTCATCATGACCTTACTTACTAAACATATTTTTGCCCTTCACAGTTCCTACATATTCAGTATTTTAAGTAAAACCTGCAATGCCAAAGTGTGGCATATTTTTCTCATATTATTTTACATGGAATTTCTTCTCTCACTTTAAGGTCAAGAAAGGCTTTTCAGCCAATGACTGAAAAATAATAGTGTAAAAATGCACAATGATTTATATTTTCAAAATTGATTAGCAGTTTAAGACAGTGACAGCAATTTATGTGGTGTTTCCAGTTTACTAGAAGCTAAAATTGATTAGCACTTTTTGAAAAGTACCATGCTAATCAAGGTAAATTAAGTCATGAAATGACTTGATTACTAGACAATTTGCCCTTTCAGAGACTATTTAAATAAAACTAGTTTAGGAAACATTTTCTGACAGCAGATCTGCTAAAACTATTATTTGCACTGGGAGAGGGTAATAATTTTTTGCTTTCATACTTTTCCTTTTGTATTTCCTCATATCTTTTCAGGAAATAACAATCCTAATCAATATCGCTCTACTGGATTTTTTTTCCTTTCTTGCTCTTTTCACTTCAATTTTTAATTATATTTATCCTGATAAATAATTCTATGTGTTATCAACCTGTCTGCTAACCACTGTACCCTACAACGGAATAATGTGTGGACTACAGTCTGAAAACCTAACTCTACTGCCCCATTTAGAAACAGTTCCAGTAAGACAGATAGTCTAACAAATCTACCTTCAGACTATCTTCCAAGTGCGTATTTGATGTTCTAGAGATATGTATATAGTTTTAATGGGAAAGACTCCTGAAGGTTATTTTCACTTAAGGATGAAATTCAGATACACATAAAAAAATATACTAAGCCAAACTACATGGATTTTTAAATTGTTCTGGAAGAGGTGGTGGAGACAAAATCAAAGCATCTTCATTGTCTGTGAGAGTGGTTTAACTCTGTTAATGGTGAGTGAGGTATACCTTAAGCACTGGCTCTGTGACCCCTTCAACTTTTTTTTTCTCCCAACCAGCCCATATTCATTTGCTGAGGGATTCATCACAGGTCAAGGTACCTCTGAGGACATGCAGCTGCATCAATTAAGGTGTCACCTCTCACACATGCACACATGCACACACACTGGAGATACTGAGCTGAAGTCTGCCTTGTCTTTTGCTCAGTTCTTCACTCCTGGAAAAAAAATCTCCGTAAATAAAGGTATGCAATGGAGAACTGCACGAACTCACTGTATGCCAGGCCAGAGCTCTTTACATGGCAACATAAATCCTTGTCTACCGCCTGTGGCACCTCCAAGAACAGAGACCACAGTCCCTGCCAAACCCTTCCTAGCGATACTGGCATCAGTGCTTCATGCTGTTTAAGCCAGATGCTTCTTATTTAAGAAAGTGATTGGAAACACATATAGCACGAAGAAACTAATGTTATCTGTGTTCACATCTGGCCAAGATATACGGAGCTCAAGGCTGGTTTACTTTAGGAGTGGGATGGAATTCCTAATTTTCGATAGGAGACAGTATAGTGAGCTTAGGGGAATGTACTTAAATTAGGGGAGGAGATGTGGCTGTCACATTGTTCGTCAAGTGAAACTTTGTCAGGGTGATCTGGTACTAGAGTGAAAGTCTCCTGCTGGAAGGGAGGAAGGATAATACACAGGCAGAAGGAAGGAGAATACATATGCAGAAGAAATTAATTTAAACCCTGAAGTATTTCTGTATTTCCATTTCCCCCTTTCTATAGATCAGACATGCTTTTGCACAATGGTTCCAATATCACTAAACATATGTAGATCTATGCAAATCTGCAGACACCTGGCTTTTGTTCTGATGATATTGCCAGTAATGCAGATAGAATGGTTAGTAAAGTTAAAAACTAATAGCAGTAGCTCTATGTATCCAAGATTCCTACATTTCTGCTTCCCTTTCCTCTCCCCTCTTGTTTGTGAAAGGCTGCCTTTCCTTTCTTTCTTCAGACTGTTTCCATTTCCAGTAAGGAGCTGTCTCATGTGAGAATCCTGCCTCTACTTTCACATCCCCTCCACAATATTCAGCTGAATCTGGTTTTGGCAAGATATAAGATTTTTTATACCTTTTCAATTTTATTTTTTTCCAGACTGTCCCTCTTTCCCTTGAGAAGCCTAAAAATATGTAACCTTCAAAAAAACCCCAACAAACAACCAGACCTTGAGAATTACAGTTCAGGAAAGTAAAAAATATGTGCAGAGTGGTAAGTAAGCATGGACAGCCATGCTGTGTGGCAGAGATTGCAAGCTGAATATTTTGCTTATGCTCATACTGATTGTAGCTCTTTCTAGTTTTTCACACGAACCTCATATATTATACACCCTTGCAAACTGTGCCAGCTGTCATTTAAAATTTGCTCCGTACCACTGGGAGAAAAGGAACAATTAATGAAGCGGTGACAACTCGTGCTTCCTCCCTTCCTAGGGAGACAGAAGACAGGGACAAAACCCATCCAGCGTGGATGACAGATGCAGTTACTCACACCACCATGTGAAATTCCTTGGGTTTTGATACAAATGCAGAGCAACATGCTTTAATATTCCATTTCAAAATTTTTTTACAAAAGAAGGAGGCAATAGGAGACCATGAGGAAGCCACCCCCCTCTCCAGGTCCCCTGGGTGATGAAAGCATCCAGGGGCTTTTGCCGCTCTCTTGTTTTTCATTGCAGCCACACTCCAGAGCCACATAATCTGCGCTGCTGCATATGCACTGCTTCAAATGTCAGAACTGATTTACTCTGCCCCTTGGAAAGAGAACAAAGCAAATCAGTTTTTGAAACCAATAATGACAATAAACAGCAGTAGTTGTTTGAAAATAGCCCAGATGAGGAACTAGATAAAGAGGGCACTGTTTATGCAGTTAACCATTCTCCATGCTGTTCCTACTAGCTTTTGCTCGTAGTGTAAACACTTCCATTGATATTAACTGTATCACAGCTTGTCAAAAAGCAGCCATATGAGCCAGGCCTTGAAGGACAAAACACCTGTGCTTCCTAAATTTCTGCTATAGTGACAATAAGAAATATGGCTGTCTTCAAACACACATGCTAAAAACAAACATTAGCTGCTAACTTGGATGTCACATTTTCAAGCCGAGCTCATTTGACTGCATTTGTGTAGCATAAAACAGGGCTATGTAAATGTTTTCAGGCTAGTGCGTGCCCTGGAAGCAGCACGGTGCTGTTCAGGAGGTGAACATACCTTCACCAGCCAGGTGAACATACCTTCTTAATCCAGCTACATTGCTTTCAGCAACTTGGTGTTGCACCCTTTTGGTGAACCTAGAAAGCCGTCTTTAGAATTTAGTAGGTCAGTGTCAGTGCCGAAACTGATGCCTTTCAGAAGTCTGTGTTTGGATTCCTATTTTTGAAAACCTTAACCATAGTAGTCCTAAAAACCTTATACCAGTCAAACTATCCTGTTTAAGTATGCTAAATAAAATTTACTCCTGTAAATATGCAAGACATCATGCAGCCTAATGTTTTCAAACAGATTATGTCTTATTTTAAAGGTGCAACCCTACGCTAAAAAACATGAAGAAACTGTAATAAATTAAAGCGAGGGTGAAATGCCTGAATTCTTCTATACGGAGCTACTTCACACTTTTGCTTGCTGCATCTAATTCTTCTGCAATTACTCAAAGCTTGTACCTTTCCAGCAATGAAAACATCAGCCCCAAAACTGGAAATTTTATAAAAGCAACATCAATGGTGACATCTTCTGAATGCCCTCTTGCCACCAACAGGAGAGGTGTTTGTTCACATGGTGTGTACATATTTTTCTGCAATGTCGAAACAAGGTGGCACAGTTGACAAACTTGTTCCTGTTAATTGCCAAATCCTCACTTTCAGGGCTGCATAAATCTTCTCAATATAAGATCACAGCTGATGCTGTCAGGTCAAGAATCTCACAGTATATATTTGATGCCAAGTCAAACACAAATTCCCAAGGGTTCACACTAGTAACACCTTCTTATACATATATTTTTGTTCTGGATCTGTGGAATAACAGCTTTGAATTCATTCTGATGTGTTGGTTTTTGCTGCATGTGTGGGGCTGCCAATTTCTGAACCACTCGACTTGAGAAATTCTGCTGTGAGTAAAGTCCCTCTTCTGGCTTCTGGTCACCAAAATATCACCAGGGACACCATGAGAAAAATACTTTATGTCTGGTTCCTCTTTGTGAAATGGCAATAGCTCTAACCTGGTCACTTTGCTTTTTTGTACATCTGTTTTTTTATGCTTTCTACAAAAACTATGTTTCCTTTAGTTTGGAGTTACCCCTGGCTGCTTGGCCTAAAGCATGGTATGTCTTGGGTTCAAGGTTGAAGGGTTGTTCGAGACAGGTATAGAGAGCGAATTCACCTCCATCCTCCGTGTTTTCACCCCCAGGACTTTGGGTGCAAACATGATGTGTGTCTTTGCAGTTCTGGTAATCTCACTGGTAATACTTTACTTGCTGCAGCACTGAAGGCAAGTCTGCCACGTAAGCTAAAGCCGTAGCTCTCACTTCATGCTGAATGCAAACCCCAGCCTGCAAAAGGAGACGCCTGGTTTCATCCATGCTGCCAAGCCCCGTGGGATGAAGTGGGAGACGGAGAGAACAGCCACCGCCTGCTCTGCTCTGCAGGTGGTCCTGGCCCCACAGAGCTGTCAGCTGAAAAGGGGAGCCTGCATACGGAGTGGGACCCCACCACCACCCACGAGGAACACATCGCCTTCAGACTCTCCTTAAGGCAGTAATAAAAGTGGAAAAACTTGAATGAAAGAAAAGAGGCATAGTTTGATGCTTCCTTCAGCATTCCTCTGGCTCAGATGGATGGCTGGCCATGCCACAGAGCTGAGGTCTTCTGCCCCATGGCAGCTTGTGTCAGCATCACTCCTATCTAAGCCAGTCCCCTCCCACTGCAAAGCCACCCGACCCTCAGCAAGAGGCTGCCCCTGGCTCTGGGTGTGCTGTCACTCACACCCAGCCTTCCCAGACTCTGGCTTCAGCAGTCTCTGGAGGCCTCATGTGTTTAAAACAGTACCAGGGACTTGGCAAGACATAGATGATGGTTCAGCTGCACAAAGCTGATCTCACCTTGCTGTGTGCCAGTCTGCCAAATGAACAAATGGTGCCAAAAATACCTCATATTGCTTGGCTATAACACTGAATTTTTAAATTTTTTTTTTTCTAAATGCTCAAGCTTGTTCCCTTGATCTTTTGAATTGTAAAGAAATTGTGGAGCTCTACTGAACTGTGTCCATCATGGAGCCATTAATGGTCTCCTTCTAGGCACCCTCCATAGTAGTCCGTCTAAAAACAAAGCCCCACCCCAAGATCCATTTTCAAATAACAGGTATTCCCAGACTTCCTGCAAGGTCTATCAGGACGCGCCAGTGAACCTGGCTGGGCTTCTGCTGCTGGAGAAATCTGCCAAGGGAAAAATGGGCCTGAAGAAACTGCCACTCCTATTTGCTGTTCTTTTGTTTGAGGCAGAGGGAGGAAAATGTTGCTTGTGTGCACCTCTCTTTATCTCTGTGGAGCATCTGTTCCCATAGATGATCTTGGCTAAGGATTTTTCTGCAGCTGTTTCCAAAGCCTAACAAATTCTGTAGACTTTCCTCCTTTCTCTCTGATAAATTTCATATGAATGTGGCTCAACTATCTTTGCTAGATTTGCCCCTGGAATTTGTAAATATCTTTCTGAGGAGCATTATTTTGTTTTATTTTATTTTATTTTATTTTATTTTATTTTATTTTATTTTATTTTATTTTATTTTATTTTATTTTATTTTATATGTAGTCAAGAATTTAATTTCATTTCAGAATTGATCAAATTGTACCAGCTGCAGGCTTATCATAAGAAGTTTTTTTCTCACCTGTACAGATAGGCAGATCAAGTGTTGGCTTGGATGATTGGAGAGATTGGCCTCCATCGAGTTGTGGATAGAGAGTTTCTGGGGATAGCCCCAATATACTAGTTAATGAAAAGGATCACATAGATTTGAACTACTAGGACCAACAGTTACGCAAGCAGCTGGGTATTATTTCTACTCTATGTTTCAATCAATGGTGTTGGCACTGCAGGACAACTGATAAAGGTGGTGTAGTTTTTCTCTTAAATTCCTTTAAAAACTACTTTTTTTTTTCCCCCCTGGAAGTAGAATTTTCTGATTTGCTTGCCCATGGAACTCTTGCAGTCTGATCGCTCAATTTATCATCATCAATGTGTTCGTATGATGATATTGTAGCTGGAAAGAGGGGAGCAGGCAGAGCTTATGAGTGTTATATACCAGCGTGCCACTCTGATTCTAAATGGATCCTGCATTAAATACAGAGGGATTGCTTGCTGTTGGAGGAAAGTAAAGGAATCATTCTGTCACTGAAAATACACTGAAAGTTCCTGTACATTGCTGTAGCCCTGGGTCACTTTCTGTCATGTGCTCGTTTTTTTCTAGTTGGACAATTTTCACCCTTCTTTGCACATTCTAAGATGAACCTCCTTCTCAGGCCTTCTTCAAACAACCAAAAAAGCAATCCAAAGTTTGGCAGAAATTCTAGATGGAAGATTATGGAAGCCATGTATCTTAAATGAGACGGATGAGTAATGCAGCTTACTTGTCTAAATCACTCAGAAATCCAAATTACATGCCACATCGTACTCCTTAAGCTAGTCAAGAGCAGGATTTTTTTTTTTAATTAATTCAGGCTAAATGCCTTTAATAACAGCAGAGCTGAGAAGACAGAGCACCGCTGTAAACAGTGTTTTGATTTCATTTGACCCTTGCATTATGATATCAGATCTTAAGATACCTTATATGGAAATGTGATGGTCCTTAATTTTTTCCTTGGAGTGTCACTGGTTTAAGCAGACTTCGCAAGGTTAACAGCTCATGCAGTCTCTAAGAAGAAGTTGGTCACTCTGGTATGCTCTTAGTTGCTACTTGTTAAAAATGAAAAACGAGACCTGTACTGACATACAGGTGTTGCATGTTTCTGAGGGGACAGCTTGGAAACACAGCAGTAGAGTGGGTACTTCCAGACACTGCAATTTATACATATGTATGTTTGTGCTGACACTTTGCCAAACCAAAATAACAACTCTGAATATCTTAAGATAAGATTAAATCCAGATTTAAACCAGGGAGGCTTAGCGAAGTCTAACAAATAACACACTCATTGCAGAGATGTAGAGTTGCTTGCTTAGAGGCCCAGGTATACCTGGGTGGATTAGTTACATACTAGGAGGAGTAAGCCTTCTGCCTCCCAATAGCTGTGTTCATGCAAACTCGGCGCATATGCCTGCATCCGTGAACACAAGTGAAATCTGTGCTTGAAATTTGTGTGATTTGTGCTTGAGGAGAGAGTCGAATCTGTTAGCCAAAATGGACACTGTCTTTATAGGCATTGTCCTTTCCTGGAGGCATTCCAAAATTGAACAGATGGCAAAAGCCTGATGACTTTTCAGATATTTTATCTGGAGCACAATGCAAGTGACGCATTACCATAATGCACGTTCTCCCCTCCCTCCACTAGCTTGTTCCCAGACCTGCTCCTGTCCAGATATCCCACTGCTAGCCAAAGAAAATATAAGTTTTGTTTTAATACAGTCCCAGCCCTAAGCCAAGAGAATCAAACCTTAGCAAGGAAGGACACATAAGTGCCCTTATTCTTTGCCTTTCATTTTGCTTTTATCACAAGGAGGAGGGAAGTCCAAACTAAACGCCATGGCAGCTAGCTGAATAACAGAGATGCGGAGCTCTGACCTCAGACACGCCTGGCAGCAAGATATTGAGACAGAAAAATTTGCTCAGAGAATTGAAAGGGGGTATGTGCTGAAAGTAAGGCAGTACTTCCCCTCTGTATTGCTCTCTGTAGTGCCCTGGAAAGCATAATCCAATGGTGCTTCCCAATGAGCAAAGCAGAATGAATGCTTGCCTGCTTTGCACACCTTTCTCATGAAGAAATCAATTTTTCATTTTTAAATATAACATTGCACCTGCTTACAGTTTCTAAAGCTAGGTACTGCAATTTTCTCACACAAACAGCTGATCCTATAAATTTCAGCAAAGTCAGGTAATGTCTGTGGGGAGTTCAATCAATAAAAAACCTCTCTCTCCTCTGTTGCTGAGTGATTTCACCACCAAATGACCTTGTTTAATGCTGTGAAAGTGGCCTACCATACAGTGTCACTCAAGAGAAAAAGAGATTTGGAACCTGAAAGCATGGGGAGCGGAGAACCAAGCGCTATGATTATTTCCCTCCATCAGTGGGTTTGTGGATAACCACAGAGGCAAGAACTGTTGCCTTCCAGGATCGAATCTCAGAGACCCTGAGCAGGGACATTTGGACTCTGCAACAGCAAGCAAGCTGGCACCAGCAGTGCTCCGAAAAGAGGATTGGAGCTGCAATCTCAACATATGCGGCTTCCGGATTTCCCAGCTGTACAGCAAAGACAGGAGTGTCTTTTTCTGCGCCAGAGTCAGGGTGCTTGCCCTGATAATAAGCTCTAGGGAGTTGATTAAATCTCTACAAAGAAGACAGCAGCTTGGAGAAAAAGGTCTTGTGAGTTTTCTGCTTCTGTGCTGAGTGTTGGCTTCAGTCACCTTGTTGACCTCTGGTTGAATGCAGCTAAAGGACAACAGGAGTTTATGAGATGGGTGGATCTGGCTTTAACTGAAGGCATTTTACAGCAATTCAGTTTGAACACAATGGAAGAGATCTTTTTGCATTTAACTATTTGAGTTTTCAAGACTGTTATCAGAAATTAGGCTTTTAGTTGAGCTAGAGAGGTGGTCAGCTTTATTATGTCTTTCTCAGGAAGAGCAGCATAAAAAATAATTTTCAATAAAATTATTTGTTGTTTTTTAGACCAATATTTTGACTCTTCTCTCTGTCCTGTGCTGGGCTGCTGTAACTTGTATTGTCCTCCCAGTGATCCCAGTGGAGCAATGAGAGATGTGAGGATGTAGAACAGCTGCTCTGTACAGGCTCCTTGCCCCCTGAAGCAGCTCTCATCTACTCTGTTCTGTCACTGTAACTGGGTTTAACCCCCCCTGAAGTGGATTAAATTAATTAAGGCAAGGATCAATTCACAAAATATTTCTACTTCAGCTGAGAGATGGTGTGTTGCTCTTTAAAGGGGAGCCTTCAAATTCTTTTAAAATATATTTCAATATAAAGTATACTAAATAGAAAGGTAAGAGGAGGCAGTCCTCCAAAATCTGCTCCTGTTTCACACAGCCTGTTCCAGCCACATGCACCAAGTTAGGCTTGGGACATAGATGCATCAGTAAGATGGGCTGCTGTTGTTTTGATTGTTTTGTGATGAATTTTACCAAAGGTGCCAGCTGTCAGTGGTATGAGTGGGTTTCTGGTCAGAAGGAAAATTCTGCAAGAATATACCTTGTTAGGGCACCTGCCAGCCCCCCATAGATTCACCTTATCTAGCCAACTGTCAGAAACAAACACTTGCTGTAGTCAGTTCTGTGGAGCCGATACAACTGTCAAAGAAACAGGTATTTCTCAGTATCCTTGATATAATTGCCACTTCAATTCCCAGACACTGATTCCAGAAATGGTATGCTAAGTCTCTGCTTCAAACTCTTGGGTGAGGAGATTTTACTGTTTCTTAAGCAGGTCAAAGCAGTAGGTGGGGGAACTGAAGCCCCCTGAGACAACACCACTGGTCCTGGAACGGGTTTGAAGCCCACAGGTGCTGCTAAGCTCAGTACCCTGGAGGGAAATTCTCCCAGCATCATTGGCACCATCCAGTCGGCTGAGGCTGAAACTAAGAATACCAGTCAGTGGTACATAGGAAAAATTATTTTACAGGAGCACCTACAGGCTGCAGCCAAGAACTGTGTAGGTGCTGACTCTGTAGGTATTGTGCACATAATAAGGCACAGTCTCTGCCCTCAGTATGCAGTATAAGCAAAGAAGACAGATGAAGGGTGTACACATAGAGGGGGAGGCAGAAATATTATCTCTCTTTTGCAGATGAGGAACCATACAATCTAAAGGTCTGAATGCTAGCAACTGCACATCAGGGTCAGCTTCCCATAAAAGGAATTGTTTACCAATGTTTTTCATTTGCAAGTCACATCTTTTAAGACATTCGAGAAGAGAAAAGAATAGCATTGCATCTGAATGAAAATCCCGAGGTGTTATGGCAATGTATTAAAACATATCACATCTGAGTATTTGTCAAGTACAATATGCAAGTGGCTAATGCTGCAGTCAAATGCATTTTTCCAAGGAATCAGCTGCTTTCTTATTGCATTTATCAAATATATCTCCATGGGATGATATTTTCTAAGACATGAATCAACACAACATATGTTATAATGCTTCAGCTTTGTTTTCATAATGGAAAGAAGCTGCTTTAATAGCTTCTGTTGTAGTGCTGGGAACATAACCTACCACAGTTTCTCAGTGAAAAAACTCCAATTTCAAGCAAGAACTTGGATCCAGGTTTAAAGGAATGGGCAGACTACTTGTGGTCATGCCTGTTATAACCTAGTTATCTGTTCTGCTCCCCTCTTTTCTCCTTAATTATTTAGCAGAGCTATCACAAAAAGCATAGTAAAAGAAACACTCAGACTCAGCGTATCATTTCTGGATGCAGATATTCTTTGAGCCAGACTACAAAGTCCTATTGAAGTCACCATTATTTTTCATGTAGGTTTGTATCTCCCCTGTACTGCAGTTTTCTTCTAAAATGTACATTGTAGATTATCTTCCTTTGAGAGAACAGTAAAATGAAAACTTGCTGTACTGGGACTTGGTAAACTGCCTCTAATCTAATTTATATTATGGGGCACCAATTACTGGGGAATTCATATGCTACTAAATGTCAGTTCCACTCATGTCCTAGCAATGACAAAAGCAATTTGTAAGTCATTCTAATCACAAGAATGCCACCCTGAAAAATCTCCTTATTTTGTTCCTTCACAATTCCCCTGATAACCGCAAGAGTATGGCTTTTCAAGGTCCTTCCACCCTTAGCACTGCCCTGCAGCAGAGCGAAGTAGGAGATGTTTGAATTTTGAGTCCTTTCTCCAGGGACAGTAAAAAAAGCGTAATGGCAGAAGGCTGGAATAAGTTTCTCTCCTTTTGACCCTGCTAAGGTACAAAGGATTACAGAAAAAGGAGCAGTTAAGATCAGGAGATTGCATTAGTTTTTTATCCACTCTAAATACTCTAGCTGTGGTTAATAGTTCATATTTCCATACAGCGTGATAGACACAAAGGTGTGCAATGTGTGTAGATGTGATACCTGTTCCAAAGCGCTTTGGTCTAAATCAGACCCATGGGGATTTCACAGGAAACGGGGAAAGAAGGAAGATGTCTGAGGACAACAGGGAAGGCTCTTAGGGCATTAATACATTAATTACACCAGTCTCTGCTTTCTCGGTTTGGTTTTGCAATTCTTATAAGCAGAACTGTAGGCAAGTTATGCAAAAAAAAGCTATGCCTGGCACAGGGAATGCCCTTTGAAAATCCCTGTTTATTCAGTAGATAAGGATATATGGACACATGCTTTAGTGATGAGTATTGAAATGCCTGGATTGATACTTCTTTGCTATATATAAAAATAGAGAGAGGAAATAGAAAACTTTGACCTATAAAAGAATGAGAAACTAGAAACATAATTCAAAAGAACTCTGCCAGTGCCTGAGCGCCTGGCATTTTCTGCTTCATGAATTGTGAACTTTGATGGGGGGCAGGGAGGAAAGCTAATTTCAAGTCAGAGAAAAAACAGAGAGAATTTCTGATGAAAACCCAGGTTGGCTTGAAGGTGTGTTTGGGTCTCAGTGGCTCATGCTTGCAAAGTCTGAAGATTTTTTGTATTAGTGAGAACTTAGGGCCATGCCTGGTCATCCTCCAGAAATAACTCCATTGGGGCTGGTGGGGTGGATGGAGTCACCAGCTGGAGACACATCCTGACTACATGCCAACACAGTCGGATCAGCCCAAACACAGGCAGTATCTCCTGCCCACCACTTACTAGAGTATCTACTATAGGGATGTGTGGGTACACGATCACCACTAGGGCAGTCGTCTCTGTCAGGTACTCGTAGTCCCTTCTGCAGGAAGATACAAATGGTTCCTGCCTCATCGCATTCCTGTGAGAAGGGAGGGGAGGCAGATCCCTTGTGCCGCAGGTGAGGCTCTACAGAGCACACGCTGGCCGCTATGAACACAGATCTGACCTATCAGCCAAGGCACTTTCCTAGCTCTTTTTTTTGTGCTGAGTTACATCATCCTCACAGAGCACAACACTTCCAGTAGGCAGAAGGGTCATGGCATCTGGCCCCCAGTTAACTGCCCCCAGCATTTTTCTACCTTTCTGACCTGGTATTAAGTTGCTTTGAGAATATTCTGTCATGCTGATAGCAAACAGATGACAGCAGAATCCACTTACTATAATGAGTGTGGTCAAGGCTGAATTTGATACAAGGATGTGGCACAGCTGAATAGAGCTACCTGTTCCTGTCCCTCTTTGCACTCGAATTCTTCTCATTGAGGTGTTTCTGCTCTTTCACACATCCATGCAGATGATGAAAGCAAAACAAGCTTAGAAAATGCAGTGCACAGTTGTATTCAAGAGTATTCTATCAATAAGCTCATGTAGTGGATGGACACAAACAAAAAAAAAACCAAACATGCTCTTTGCTTATAGTGTCTTTTTTTTTTCTCCTAGAGATTATTATTCTCTATATTGCACCCCTGTATTATATTTAATGCACTAAACAATGCAGATAATGATGAAATTTTGACATTTTAATTCATTGATGAAGTAATGTTGCCTCTGAGAACCTGGAACATGAGGCATATTCCTACTTATAATCTCCATTGTGTGAAGTTGTATGAGCTCCCTTATCAATCCCCTAGTCATCTGCACCCCTTGGCATGATTGCCCTTTCAATATGATGTAAAACGACTGAGTTTTAGGAAGCAATACCTGTGCTTGGCTGCAGATCTGAGCTCTGTTTTAATATTAGCTTATAAAAGTTGTCCCTTAATAAACACTGAAGTCTTCTGAAGGGGGGAAAAATGTCACTCTGGTCCTTTTGACCTGTAGAAGAGATGTAAATTTACTCACACTAACTGGAAAGCAACAACTGCACACCTAAAACTTAATCCTTTGAGCTATCATGTTTGCTCAGTAGAAAAGAAAATCATGTCTAGGGACACTAAGCAGCAGTTTCAAATCACGAATGCATGTTTTCTAAATACAAGGAGCAGCTTTCCCCCTCACAGTTATAAATATGGCTGTGTCACCTATATGATCCAATGGACAGCTGTAGCCAACAGCTGTCTGAACTGGACTGACAGTAACAAATGAGCTGGTGGTCCCATGTCCGGCCAGTCAGGCAGCCAGCTCTTCTGGATTGGATTTATCCATCAGGGGAGTAGATGTGGGTTCAGTTAGGAGGCAATCATTCTGTTAATGCTCTGCATTGCTAGACAATAACCTATGGCCTGTCGCTGGAGTAACTCGTTCATACTTTTCAAATCAAAACACAGTCAGCTCCAGAGTACTGGGACCCTCAGATAATGGTATCATTCCAGCCTCTCGTTTCAAATGCCATTGCTCAGCTGGGGCAAAGAGAGTCACGACCTGACCTCTCCAATGGCCTCTATCATTTTCTGCTGAGCCCAATGAGCTTGATTCACAGGATCAAGGTAAAGAAGAGTGCCTGTCTGGGAGTGCTTTTTGCTACAGATACTGAAAGGAGCTACCTGGACAGTGCCACTTGTCAGGCAGATGACTAATAAAGCACGTGATGCAAGCAATTTAACAAGCACAAACATTGGCATCTTGAGCAATAAATGTACATCTCCTAGCTTTTTGGACTTTTCCTGAGCATGGTAATTTTATACAACCAACACCAGAAACATGGACAAGAATGTACATGCAAATAAAAAGCACGTGTATCTCCTCTATAGCTTCAGGTCTCATCCTTCTTTTGATAAAAGTTCTACATTTCAAAAGCCATCAGTCAGCAGGAAGACATAGTTACTTCTTTCTGAGCCTATTAACACACTCAACACAACAAAGGGGGAGAGGAGAACAAGAAGAAAATGATAGGGGGAAACAAAACCAAACCAAACCACTCCTTGCAGTTCTGAGAAGTATTTACCAATCTCATCTCCCGTAGAAAAATTCTGCTCCGTTTCAGGCACTCCTGAACATACTTAGCACTGCTCTTGAGCACACAAAACATTCCTCGCAACTGCCTCCGCATCTCAGCAATCCACAGAAGATTTTACACATTGATTACAGCAAATCTTTGCAATCTGATAGACCTTAAGCTCCACACAGGCTCCGAGTGCCCCCACGGCTCCCTGCCACCCCCCTCCTGCCTTCTGCTGAGTTAATCCGCAGCTTGGCCAGCTAAGGGGACTTACCACGGGCTTTTCGATGGGAGAATGCTGTTAGGCGCTCTCGCACACTGGAATAGCTGCTACCCAGTAATGAAGCAGGCACTGAGAAGTCTCACTCTTTCAATAGCTATTCAGGTAGTGCTGCCAGCTTTCTCTAGCTCTCTGCATACACACACACGGAGGGAGGGGAGAGCGGGGGGAAAAGAGAGGGCGAGACGCAATAAAGTCTGTCTATAATTAAGAGTGCTCCTTTCTACAAATTACAGCAGCAAGAGAACCCTTCAGCAGCCTTTTCAGCATGATCTCTTCAAAAAGGAGTCCCTTACAAGAAACACTGCATCCATCCTACTCCCTTTCTCTTATTTTTTTTTTTTCCCCCCAGAAGAAAAATTAAAGGCAGCTCTCTCGGATATTTAGTTAGTGAGGTATCATAGGGAGGTTATTGTTGATCGGAGTTTTCTTTTTTTTTCTTTTTATCATGAAAGTTTTATTATGAAATTCAGCCTAGTTTACAGCCAAAAAGAGACTCAGCTCTGCTCTTTGTAAATAGCAGCCTCTCGGGAAAGCAGTTTAGATCAACAATTTCATGCGTTTAATGACAGTACTTATGAAAGAAAGCACCTGTGCTAAGCGATTCACTAACTGGGAAGGTAACAGTTTAGTAAATACATATCACTGCCTTTTTGTACCTGCATACACCATTAAAGGAAAAAATAATGCTAAATGGAAATGAATATGAAGATTTATCACGGAACTCCTGAACCTGGAAATATTTTACAGAGAGCAAATGCATAGTACCCCTTGTTCCACAAGGAAGGAGCATCCAGTCAGTTAGTGGTGGTGGTTACTTGTTCTTAATAGACATGAAGCACAAACTGTCTAAAAATTTGGGAATATTATTGCATTTGGCACAGGGATTTGAAGGATTTAAGAAAGTTAAATCTCCAAGACAGATCCTTTCTTTATTAAAGAATCTTCTTTCTCTGAAGCTTTAAAATTATTTATCCTTTCATTAGTTCTGATGTCACCTTTGACAAAAATCAGATAAAATATATCTTCTCTCTAACTAAAGCAGGAAACTGTTCTGGAAGATACCCCTCCATCAGTCCATCTCTCTTTCTCACACACAGTCACCCATGCACCCATCTACACACATGCACAATGAGACAGTAAAAGTAACAACTGGGGGGAAAATCATCAGTTTCCTGTAATTTGCTAGCAGCCTTGTTCCCCAAATAGCAATGACCTTGTCCAGAGCTTGGTACAACCTCAGTAACCACAGAGTCATCTGTAAAGCAGACGAAAAAAGGGTGAAAAAAATCAGCAGGGCATATGAATGTGACCTTGCCCCTGTGAGCAGAGAAGGCAGCACCACAGAGTCAGCTCTGCAGAGCCCCAGTCTGACAACGACTTGGTACCACCGTTCCGAGGCATGAGAAAACCTTGTAATAAGGATGCAAATGGGAACAACAGAAGAGAAAATAATAGGCAGAAGCCTATTAAAAAAGTGTTCACAACTGAGAGTCGCCTTATTGACAGTTGCACCTAAAACATAGTAACGCTCTGCAACACTCTTGTTCAGCCTGATAAGATTTCTGCAGTGGGTGTTTTCACACACAGCTGTCCAGCTGCCAATCTCCAAAGCACATACTTAGTATTTAATTACTCTTCGTCAAAGACAACTAATTCTGGGGTCTTGCCAAGTTTATTAGGAAGTCATAAAACATGAACTGTCCAGGAAGAGGCTACTTCTGAGGCTTTGACTTGTCTCAGCACCAATAGAAGTCTTGAAAAGATGGAAATTTCTGTCCTTCATTGCTCCTGCCTTCCTGCTTGGAGTGGACAAGACAGAAGATGATGGATACAATCTAGTGTTTAAGCCACAGAGCTGCCCTGCCTGGCACCTCTTGTTCCTAAAGGGGTCCCAACGGATGGGCTCAGGAGGCATCTGGAGTCATCAGAGGACATTGAGAGTAGCAGCCATGACTTCTTTGTTTAATTTGGTATAAAAAAGAGTGAGTATTGTCTACAACCTGTACATTTCAGCATCTCACTGTTATCAGCATTTGCCATCGAAGTTCATTCTCGTGAAATACATGCTCAGTCTCCTTATTCATCCTCTAGAAGGTCAGCCAGGGTGCTGGCGAGCTGTGGTTCTTGCAATGCCAGAGAGCTGCTTCCAAGGTCAGACCTGCTCTGTCAACACTACTGGGGCTTCCCGTCAGTATCTCAAGGAAAGCTCCAGCTCTTCCCCATCACAAGCACCCTCACTGCAGGACCACGGAGAAAGCAAATCCCCTCACTACACTCCCAAAGCTGGCAAGCCTGTACTAACACAGCAGGACAGAGCACAGCTTGGGGGAGAGCTGTAGATGTCTCCCATGGGTAGAAAGAACCTCCCTGCCTTGCAAGCTGTACTAGCTGAAGTTGTTATTTTTGAAAAGCTTGTCCTCTAGGAATTACAAGTTGGCAGTGGAAATCTGTTTACATCATGAGGGCAACCTGAATAGGTGACATTTATCATCTTTTTGCATTAAACACAAACTTTCCAGCCCTCTAGCTACTCCTCCTATTTGCCATTCTTCATTGACATAAACCAATTTCTGTGGTTTGCCTGTCAATAACCGTACTCAACTTTTAATGTGTGATAGTAAAGCCATTGACCTCCAGTAGAAGAAGATTCGTAAAGAAACAGCTCTTATTTTCCCTTGGATGTGCAACATTTATTCTTTAAATACACCTCTGAACTGAAATGTGCATTTAATGCACTAGAGGATGAGGGTGATATGTAGTTTTTATTATTTCTTGCATGGATGCTACTCACAATCATTATCAACTAGGAGTTTTACACACTGATATCTCACTTACTGTCTGAAAATAATATCTAAAACAGCACATGATACTATGGCAGTCAGTGTGGAGAGGGTAGTGACTGTTGCTATCATGTCCTAGTGACGTTTTTTTCCTCTGCTTCTTCATCTTCTCCTTATCTATGCATGACCGACTGGCCAGAAAGGTTACACTAAGGGTAATATACACTAGGTATCAAGGTACATTTTGTAATGTCAGAATTATCCCAGTGTCAGAAATAGTAACACAGGAGAATCAGTATTGATTTTACAATGAAAAGAAATCTGAATGGTGTGAGTTCTGGAAATACATAACTCCTGCATGCAAACAACCTCTGCCCTGTGAGTGACACCACAGACTTACTGTCCTAATGAAAGCATTTGACTTGTTGTGGTGATAGCTTAGATAAAACTGATTTCTGAAGACCTTACCATCCCCTTTCCCTCCTTTCTTACAAAAATCTATTCATTTTACAGTGCAAATGTACCAACACATACTCTTTCAGACATTGACGTTTATGTGTGTTGGACTGCCAGAATTAAGCATGTGCATGTTAGTATCACAAGTGCAAGATATTTCCCCATTGATTAAAGGCATTTTACAGAAGGGAGGTGGGGAATTTTTACGACAATCTTTATGTTCTGTTCTCATTTACATCCAGGCAAACCTAATTTTAATGTAGCTACTATTGATTAGCACCCATGCCAACCCTGGTCCACAACACAAAATTAAGGGAGCTAATGTCATCAAGTCTAAGATAGTATGGAAAAAAATGAAAATTCTACCTGACACACTGAGCTTTTGTACCTATAAATAATACTTGTGGCTTTTTTAAGTCCAAATGCTATCAGCAGGAATTTCTGCAATGTTGTTGCAGAACCCAAACCTCAAGGTCAGGCTGTATCCCCATCAAGTTTTCCAGGCCACACTTTGTGCCACTGCCATTATTCTGAACAAGCTCTTTCTCCATAAGTGGAAGAAGTTCATGGCAAATTTTATTTTTATTTAATTGAGTATCATCAGCACTAATGCACTGCTAACATCAGCTAAAGAAAAACATAATTCACAATAATGTTTATTAACTAATTAGAATTACACGAATTTTGTAATCCAGGAGGAACTTGGCAGGGAGAAAACTCTTTATAAAGCCTTTGTGTTTGTTTTTTTCTGGGTTTAAAAGAAAACACACACATTAATCTTGGTGTACTTCAATAAAACTTGAGCTATCCAGTGGAAAAGATGTTCTGTCTTGGCTTTGTTTCAAGGTGTTCATGATGAGGAAAATTCTAGGCCAATCCTTCCAGAAGCTCTGGCTGACTGAGGGCCCTATTGCAGTGGGCTTCTATCCTTACATTGCCTGACCTAGCAGACGGAAAGCCAGACTAAGTCTGACATTGGACAGGCCCTCAGCATGTGTAAAGCTGCCTGTTTCCGCTACAAAGATAGAAAGCTGAGTTATGGCAACCCAACTGGTAGCTCACCAGTTACTGAAAGCAAACCCTAAACTGGGTTGCCACTTTCTTCTTTGCATTTGGGGAGTTTTAATGGCCTTCGATGCCTATTGAAATCTGAAGAGGCAAAAAAGCAGTTTTCATGGTAATTGCCGTTGAGTGGACATATTAAAATACCTGAGAAGTAGGAACGAAGAACATTAGGAAAGGAAATACTAGACCAAAAACAGGAGCACAGCTGTGCTGGGGAGGTGACAGCTAGCAAAACACCTCTGTGAAGCCTGCAGAAACAGCAGCACAAAGAAGTGAGGTGGGTGTAGAAGTGGTCGGCCGCTGAGTCCAGTGTTTTTCCAGCAAGTTCTTATCTCCCCACTCTATGCTCTGACAGGGAACCACCACACAGCGTGGTTTGCTTTACCTCTCAGTGCATTTTTAACATATTGGCAAATTTAATTCCCATCCATCAGAGCACTCGTGCTAGCACTTGCGTTAACTGATCTGGCAGCAGCTCTGTTTACGTTCCACCTCTGTCCCCATCAAGCTGCTGTGGCAGTAAGTCCTATGTGATCTGAAGGAGATTGTTCCCCTCTCCTGACTCCGGATGGCTGTGGTCGTGGCTAACAAGCATGTGTGGGTGTTGCTGCTGTGCTTGATGGAGAAGAGTTGTGAAAGAGTGACAGGAAATGAAAGCTGTAAGCATGGGTTATACTGTTTGCTCTGGAAGTGCTGAAATGTGTGGTTGTGCTGATGCCTTCCAGACCCGAGTGCCATAACTGTGGGGCAATGACCAAAATGTCTGGGATGTGCCTAATAGTGCATGGTTTCATGATACGACAGGAGATGAATTATCAGCTTGCCTCTGCCAAAAGGGACAATCTGGTCACCCCTTTCCACTTCCTCATCCCTGCTGTGGCTTTTGTGGCATATCTTGAGCCAGAGCTGGGTCTCATCTGGTTGCACAATAAGAGGTTCAACACATTAAATGGCAGAAAATCCCCGGGCTGTTCCCACAGATTATCTGAGAGGAAAGTGCTGGAGAAAAAAAATCAACGACATTCTAAGTGTTAATTTTTGTGTTTCCTAGAGAAAGGTAAAAACAAGATTTCACTGTTGTTCCTTTTATGTGAAGCGCCAGTAATTATTCCAGTTCTTGTCAAAGATGATGGGACTGACAACATGAAGGAGGGGGAAAAGGGACAGAAGTCCTCGCTTCAGTCTGAGTCTAAGCCTTTTTTTTTTTGGAGGCAGAGGTTATCTGCCAGATGGGTAATGTTGCAGCTTCTGTCCATGTGCTTGGCCCACTTTTGAGCAGAAAGTGGGGCACGGAGGAAGAGTCTGGCCCTGATGGGGTGTTGGAATGTAGCCTGGATTTACACCCATGTACAGAATCTCAGTTGTACTCCCAGACACAGAAGTGTGTGCATAGCCAGCGTGAATGTGATCTGGCTGAGCAAATGGTGATTGAAAAAAGGAGACAACACAGGCTACATCAACAACAATAACTATTTTTTTTAGGTAAAGTGCAAATATATTGCATATGATTATCTTGACATCCCAGGCTGACTGGCATGCAGGAGACAAATTCAGACTGGCTTCTGCTAATGCCCTATGACTATTCACTTCATTCTCAGGCAGACCAGACTTTACTGGGATATAACTAATCCCCTCTGTTGCCTCTGCCCCATAACAAGCACACTGCAAGCAGCTTAGGGGAAGGAATACCGGGAGGAGGTGAGGGGTAGCTGAAGGAGTCAGTCTTTCTCAGTACCATTGGAGAGCTACTGGCATCTTGCCGTGCCTTGATAAATAGTTGTCCCTGTGAAGAGATGCCTTTGTTTTTGGACTAAGCCTTGTATTATTAGCCAGGACTCAACCAGTGGTGGCACAAGGCTGTGTGATGAGACCTACAGCAAGGGAAATAGTACAATTAGCAGCCTCCAGAAAGAGACCTAATAAGCATCAAAATCATACTCTGACTACCATGGAAGCTGGATTGCAAGATAAAAGTTGAACAGAAGCCATGGAAGCCATGGAAGCAAGAATTGGGGAAGAAAATGAACATTAGCTATTTTTATTGTCTGCCTGAGGGAAAGGGATGAGAAGAAATAATGCCAAACGCACAAGAACCGCTGATAAAGGTTTACTCAGCTTAGAAAATCCTACTCTTTAACATTTTTTATTCTATGAAATATAAATTAAGCCATTAGTACTTCGGGGGGTTTTGGTTTCTGAATAAGTACAAATCTAAATGCTTTCTATTTCATGTTTGAAAACCTTGAAAGCCTGAGAAGACGTGAGATTATCCTAACTACACAAATAGAGCATTGTAGGAAATGTCCTCCTTTATCACTTACTCAGTCCTAGGCAAAATAGTGCAAAGTTATATCTTCTATGAAGATAGTATACACAGCAGTCAAAATATTTGGAACAGTTCTTTAGCTAAAAAATTGTAAAAATGGAATTAATCCAGTTTACACTAGCAAAGCATCTATATATCTGAGAAAAGTGTAACAGAGGAACAAAGAACTTGTAAATCAGTTTGTTCCTTTTGTTTTCAGTTAATTCCCCCAACACTGACTGTGCATGCTGTAGGCATTTTTTGTAAAGATTGGGTTTAAATTCACCATGTTGCTATGCACTTAACTATGGGTTTATATTTCTGCTTAAAGAATTCATGTGTAAGGTTGTTGTTTTTGTCAGACACAAGTCCACAGGGGAATAAAAGGCATAGAAAGATCAGATAATAAGAGCATTTAGAAAACAATGATAAATCCCCAGCAATGTAATTGAATATGTTGTATGTTTCAAATATAATTTATGGTTGATCTTTTCCTCCTTCTTCTCTATATAAGCCCACAGTACTGAAGAAGTTGTAATGCCCTCTGCTACTAGCCAAGCATAAGAAGAATCTGGCTAAATCTCCTGGGTGCTCAGCACCTCCAAAGATGCAGCAAGGCTTAATGTGAGGCATGCCAGAAAGTCAAACTTAAATTCCTGAATTCAAACCTTCTGCTTAACTTTTTTCACAAACAATGGGCCCACTGAGGAAGATAGGGCAGGATTTTGCTTCAGGATAAGCAGTGACAGAGGGAAGGATAAAAAGCCTGCCAGCAGCAGTAGATGCAGCCTGGGTATGTCTATACTGTATTTGGTGCTACACAAGAGCCTCTGGTAAAGACAGCCATCTCCTATGGTGGGGTGCACGTTCTGCTTCACGACAGGGAAGGTTCGTATCCATAGACATCTCCTTTGAGGATATCAGCCTAAAGGGCTGATGAAATGTGATGATCAGGGTAATCCAGCTACACACAATTGATGAATTCTGGCTGACAGGCAGAAGTTCTTGCTTTCAAAAGGCTGCTGCGGGGCCTTGGACGACTTTGCTTGGTGAGCGACTGGGGAGAATAGAGGGCTAACCTTCATAATCTGGACCAGACAAGCCAGTGGGCTGACTGAAGCCCGGGAAGACTAGTTAGCTTTAAACATCATTACCAGCAAATTCATTTTTACACCCTACAGGCTCTGTGCGTGTGTGTGTGTTATTGACTCCAGAATTTAAAAACCCCTGAAGATATACCCAGTGGACTGAGAGTGCTCATGAGCTGAAGATAACATTGAACTTGCAGATGGCAGTGGGAAAGCCCAGTGCTGGCCTAAGGCAGGGAACTTACATGCTCCAGAAGTTTATTTTCCTGAAGAAGTAACCAAAAACCTGTCTGTGCCCAGAAAATGTGTCAAAAAAACATAGAAAATGAAAAGCAGTGCACAAGTAATTGGAAACCTGAGAAACTACAGACTGGGCAGATTTGAATCCAGTGAAGTAACATGGAGAGTGTTCATGCAAGAGCTGAGGACTTGATATCTTAAGCCTGTGGCTTTTCTCTTGTAGACATCAGCCAAATAGGGGCTGGATGCTGATGGAGAGCTTTTGGATGGCACCCAGACCAAGAAACATGCATGTTACTCTAATGTCAACAGTGGCTAACATGTCTGAAGGTCTTGCTAACAAGAAGGGTGGAAAAGCGGTTGCCCTGGCCCAAGGGGAGGCATCTTTCAAAGGACAACCATGGCAAGACCTCTCTAAACTGCATGTACTGTCCTGCCATCGCTGAGCTAAATTTTCATGTACACCCTACTAGTAAAGGAGTAGTCTGCTATAGATAGTGACTATGGGGTTTTCCTATGATTCATCTTCATACCTTGGAGATAGAGAGATGTCATTGGGGTCAGCTGTTCCCACTGTGTAACACAGATCACAGCGGGTCAAAACACTGACCATGAGATCAAGTAGCGTTTATCAGATGGTGCAACCTGTTACATTCTAATAACTACTGTTTAAAAATATGAAAATCTAGTGCTATAAAATTATTTTATCTTGCATCTAGCAAGTCTTGCTGTATTTACAGCAGTAATTTCCTCAACACAGAATGCTTCTTGGCTGTATTTTCCGCAGTATTTACTGCTCAATGCAGTAATTGAAGGTGCTTCAAAAGAAAGTAGATGAGGAGATTCTGAAGGAATGAAGTACAAAAGAGTAAGCGCTAACAGCTATTAATTATTTCCTCTTTATGTATGTAACACACCAGTTTTAGATTCACTTACTTGTCAAGTTATTGTACAGTTGTTATGGAAGCATCAAGCTGTTCACCAAGTCAATGCAAAGGATTTTAAGCAGTGCTAAGTGTAAACCCAAATGAATTAAAGTGATTTTCATGGGGTTTCTTTGTTTGTTTGCTTGTATTTTACTCCCAGGAGAAAATCAAAATGAAAACCAGAGGCCTGTTCCTGCCAGCTTTTCCTTAGCTAAACCATCTCGTTGATTTCAACAGAACAGTGGAAATGTCTAGGAATTACCCACATGAGCAAAGCTTAGGAAAGCCAGCTACCATGATTGATTGCAATGCTTTCTTCAGTGCAGTCTTGATTAGATAAAGAAAATGCTTTGATTTCAAGACATAAAAAATCAATTTCACTTTACGCATCTTGTACGTAAAGCAGACTGGGACATATTTCCTGTTACCTTGCATGCTGTATAAACACTAGCACTCCATGTAGCAACTTGCACCCAGCTTGAATGTGATGTCAATGGCCAAGTGCAAAAGATGATTAAGAATATGGCTCTGGCTGTTACATCTTGATGATAAAAAATAATGGGTACCTCCATTTTTAGGGATCACCATTCTTTTTTACCTTTTTGTGAGAGACAGCAAGGTATTGTTTGGAAACATTGGACTAAAACAGTGTGAAATGAGTTCTTTTTGCAGAGGAAAAAATCTGGTTTCCTGAGCAGTGTAATAATTAGCTTGCTACAAGTGGTATCCAGGTCTGTTCAGATCCTGTGATAAAACAGAGGTAGAGATCATGGCTTTCTGTACTTTACTGTCCAGGTACAAAGGCTGGCCCATCAGCAGCACATTGCAAGTGTTTAGTCCTTCACACACAGTCCAGGAAATCAGCCTTGCAGTGTAGGACATGATAAAAAAACTATTCCTCATTTTAAAAAATTCTGATTGAAAGCAATGGTGACATTTCCTAATGAAGTCAATAATTTGTCCTTTTTTGTTTACTCCTAAGGGCCTCGAGAGAAGGTTAAAGCAAGTTTAGAGAAATCAAGGGAAGTTGTTTCCATCTTCAACAGCTCTGCGGAAGTCACAGAGTGAAAATACCTTCCCTTTCTGAGAAATTGTTGGCAATTCCAGTGACTGAGACTACATGTGTGCTTATTGCTCCACAAAGAGAGACAGCACACAATCGTTAATAATAAGCATCATCATGTTTACAGTACTCACAGATTGCAGATTAATTGGACAACACATAGATGGAAGGAGAGCAAAAAGCCACCGGCTAAAGGACGATGTTTAGTGTGGCTCTTGAGAGTTTTTATTGGGTATTTATTAGTTTCACTTAGTGGCCACCTGTACAATGCTTTCTGAAAGAGAGTTTGGGTCACTCCTGGGAAGGAGACTGAGTGTCAGAAAGATGAAGCGGGAGAATGAAGATAGGTCAGTCACATGTCAGGAAGATTCCAGGTCATGCAGCAGAGCCCCTCAGATGGTAGAAAAAGCAAGTGTTTAGGAACTGGATCTCACTTTCAGTGATTTAGACTCAAGAGCAGCACCTCTGATAAAGCCAACACCTTCCTACAAAGAAATAAATTCATGAACAAACAACCATGACAATTAAAGTGAGATTTAAACCATTGACCAACTTCCCATCCTCAGCCTTATAGTATCTAAGCATACAAGGTGGTTTGTCTCTGTTCAGAGACAGAATGAATTCAGATGATCTATGGAACAACTGCGTGATATGCAGTTGTTCATGAGTGGTGATAGCTAACTCAGCAACCACCATCCTTCAGCAAAACATCAGGTGCAACGAAAGGGTCCGTCTCCTTCATTAATGTGACAGTTGTCATGTATGTATCTGTGTTTTATCCTAGAGTTAATTCATTTAATTAAACTGTGCTATGAAAAGCTTTCTTCATAGTATGTGTTACATTCCTATAGAAACATTCACATTGATCTTGGATTTTGCTTTTAGCACACGTAACTGCTGGGTCTGTATCAGTCTGACACACTTTCTTTAACTATGAGAAAAATCTGTCTTTTTTGACTACAGCAGCACTGATTGATTCCGTGCTTACAGATGGACTTTTTTTATGGGCTCTTATTCATTGATGCCTCAGAAACCTATTGGCTGGTTGTATTCCCACAGCTGAAATAAACTGGTGGCACAGGAGAAAACTGCCACATTTGCTGAAATGCTACAGACAAATTGCTATTCCTTTAGCTAACCTTATTTTTTTTTTATTTTCCAAGAAATGTGCTACATTTCTAAAGAGACCAATTTCAAGGAAACAGAGCACTCTGCCTTTATAAAGAAAAACAAGATAATATGGGGGTGGAGAGAGAGTAAAAATATTTCTGGTTGTGCTGAAAGTTTTTATTCTTTCCCAGTAAAATGTTATTTTAAAAAGTACTCAAAGTTCAGTGCCGTTGCATTTTTCAAAAAGACCTGCAGACTTCACTCATTATTCAGTTGAGTGGTCCAGAGAGGTCAGCAGACCTGTTCCAATGAGTGCTGTCATTTAGCAAACTCTTGCAGGATGAAAAATTAAAACACCAGTTCTGTAAGTTGCCTCATGCTGGCAGGTGCCCCCATGTCTGGTGTGTCTTTCAGAATGGGCGAAGGATTCCATTCAGGTGCTGACATTTTGGATAAATAGGGCTTTTTTAAATGCCATAGCATACTGGCTGTGCTTTGAGGTATGTTCACACGAACGATGAAAAGAATGGTACAGCTGAGTGTATACATAGGCCAATGAAAGTCAGTGGCTGTATAACTTGAGTCCTGTTCATTTGGGGAAAAGGTCCTTACAGTTTTGCTCTTTTCAGTTAAATTGCTTTGCCATTATCTGTATCTAATTTTCTTGCAGGCTTCCCCTGGGAACAGAGAAAGGAATGGACATATTAGAGGGATCGGACAGCTGTGAGTACAGAATCTATTGTGCAGTTAGAGTCAAATTATTACAGGTCTGATCCTGGGGCATGCCCAGAATTCACAACCCTCACTAAAATCAGAATCAGGAGCCTTCTGCACCTCACAGATAGAAGCTATGGCAAAATCAGGATTCATCCAGGCTGTTGCTAACATCGACAGAATTTTTAGACCTAAATCCACGTGAGATTTAACCTCCTAAACCCAAGACCCCCAAAGCACTTTGCCAGCTGTGTATCCCGACAGATATTTATATTAATTCATATGCCTACACATCCACCACTGCACACACAACTGTCACTGAACTGTTTGGAGCTTGCTACAATACCTTGTCCTTGGAGAAAGGCTTTTCCTCAATACAACCTCATCAGGCAAACAGTTGTTTTCACAAATATGGGCTGCACACAACAGAGATGAGATCTGGTGTAAGTAATTTGGAATGGAGTTGCTAGTGAAGAAGCCTCAAAACTAGTAATTAAAATGTTAACTAGTCTTAATTTGAGCAGCATTCAGAATCATAGAATCATTTATGTTGGAGGAAATCATCAAGATCATTGAGTCCAACTATTAACCCAACACTGTCAATTCCACCACTAAACCATGTCCCTAAGCTCCGCACCTATACATCTTTCAAATACCTCCAGGGATGGTGCCTCAACCACCTCCCTGGGCAAAGCAATCAGATCTGATTCAGGTCCACTTCTGCAGATGGTGAAGGGTGTGCTCAACTTTTTAAAGTTCATGATGCCTTCATTGGAACAGCAATACTCATTACAACAGAAAAAATTTCTGAGACTTGAGGATTACCCGGGTTCAGTTACACTCTTGATGAGTTGTGAAGGGTAAGAGTAATACTAATGCAATAATAAGATGACTGTGATATCAATATAATTGGTTATTCCAGATATAAGTAAATTTTTTCCTTTTGTGTATTTCTGGTCTTCATTTTAAAATTAACGGACCATTGTATTATTCTGCCAAATTCACCAGGAGATGTCAGACACGCGGGATGGTAAGTGAATGATTACACAGCGTGAGGGAAAGAGGGACAGACACCAGTAATAGCAAAAAGAGGTTTCCTGGGACGGTAAGGAAACCAAACAAATACTGTGAGGGTAAAAGCTCTAGAATTGGTTGTTCATACATGTATGACAGGCCCTATTTCTTGTTCTCAGAGTTACCAACATGCAAACTGATCTAAACACGGGGTATAGCAGCATGTAGGATTTATGTTCCAGTCAGCCATGTAATAATGCTGACAGAGGTTAGAGATGTATGTACAGGGTGTCAGGGCACGTCTTATCAGCAGGTGGGCAACCAAACAGTGATGAGTCTTGAGGGCAAAGCTGTCTTCAAGTACTAACAAGGAATTTGTCTTAGCCTGAATTATGAGAAGTAGTGAATTATGGTACGTGGCCAGTGTGGATCTCATCTGAGGCTGAAGGGTAGGAATCTTTCTTGCCTATTTCCAAACCAAGATACAAGTCCTGGAGATTTTCTTGTTTCTGCCTCCCATCAGTGACTGTAGTATGAGGTGATGGTTGTAAATGATTATTCCTCCTCCTTCACTTCCTTGTGGGCCATCTGCTTTTTACCTTTTTGTCTGGATTTTGTAGTTGGCTGCAGAAGTAAACAAACACCTAATAATTTTTGCAAGATAAATTCAGCAAAATTAAGATTAGCTATGTAATTAACACAGTATCACAGAAGTTTAGACCCAAAATGGTCCAATTTTTATTTACTTATTTTGTTATTGTTCCCAAAGGTACCTCTCACTCTTTTTCTACAATTCCTTTCCCATCTGTAAGTTCATTTTTTTTTCTCTCTCCATTCCCATATTTTGCTGTTCCCTTCCACTTCTTTGTTGTACAGCCCTTGCCCAATTTCCCATGTCCTAAACCTGCTTCTATCTTCATTCCTAGATGTCTCCCTTCCTCTCACTCTCTCTGTTTCTCTCCCACTATTTTCAATTTCCTTTTTATCTTACCCCCTTAATTCTTCTTTTCGCAGGCTTTGCCTGGCTGCAGCTGCCATGGTAAGAGGAGAAACTGGTGCTCCACCTACTGCACTTCAAACTCTTACATACTCAAACATGGACTCTCCAGGGTCACCACACTGTTCTCTGCTGGAAACAGGGAGATACATCCCACCAGCACAGCATATCAATATTTACTGATACAAAAAAGTACTCTATAGGAACAGCAGCCTGGGAGCCGTTCTTCCAGTGGTTGGCTACTAATAATGAATTATGCTCTCTTTTAGTTCTAGAGTGAAAGATGTCTTGATGGATACATTTTCATTGCCATCCTGTTTCTCGTAGCATCAGAGTCATGGTGATGACTGGTGTAATAAACCAATAATTGGGCTATTTAGACTTAAAGATCGATCTTCTGCCATCATCGTTAAAGAAAAAAATACCATGTTAAGTTCCCTTCTGATTGATTTTTTCTAAATACGTCAATTTACATCACTAGGTTTTAAGACAGCATTGATTTGAGCAAGAAAACAGATGCAGAAATATTAGTGAAGGCGGAATTAGTATGCTTTTCCCCTTTTTTCAGGATTGAATTGTTACCTCAGTGACAGTAGTGTTTTTCAGTTGATAACCAAACATTGCCTTAGGTAGGATGCCCTCTTATGACATTTATCCCATTCTACTTAAACAGAGATGGATGTTTTGAATGCAATTCTTTTCATATCAGAAACAATGTTATTGCTGAATACAGACTTATATCCAAAGTAGGACTTTTCCTGGTCAGATTTTCAAAGCAGTGACAACAGTTTCCCTGGATCGCTAAACCAGATGCCATCTGTGAGACATTTATATATGCAATTGCCTTCTAACAACATATTCTCTTTTTCCACCCCTACCCCTGGCTTAATTTTCTGTATCAGTTTGCTTGTAGATACAAAGATTGAGGTCTTGCTATCACTTTAAATGAAATGGATGGCTTTATCCCTGACTATCGTAATTATGCCACAGTAATCACTTTGCCCCACTGATGACCTCCACCTTGATTCGCAGGCTAGAGTTTTAATTTGATTTCTTTGCCAACTGAGATCCTCCTTCATCTCATCAGGTTACTCTAAGGACTGTCTGCAGGGGGATTGTTGTATTGCTTTTAACTGCAGGCTGGGCTGAAGCAGCAATTATCTGTGGTATTCACCTAGGGCATTATTAAGGATGAAAATCAGCATTCACCTAAGACAAGTCTCCCAAAAATTCCCACTCCTCACAGATAAATACGGTGTCATTTACAATGAGGGGAGTGGTCATGGAATGACAGTGAAATATATCAGGAGAATGTGGAATAGAACATTAACAACTGCAATTAGTTATGGATAGTAGACTTGCTGGAAAATGGATTTCAATTTATTAAAAGTTTGACACTGACACTTAGTTTATGTATACATATACATCTTAAGTGAAAGCTCAGAAAAAACTTTTCCCTTCCCAAGTAAGCACATGTCTGGTAAAAAGAAGAAATATTTAAGTGTATTGCCTTTTCCATATATGAGGATACTGTGAGCACATTAAGGTTTGCTATTAGCTACATAAAGTCTTTATTTTTAGTAATCTACCTTGAGTTACTGCTTTTCCCTTTTTATTATTTCTGTAATGCTTTAATTTCTTCCCCAGGTACCTCAGTTTGAAATGCTTTCAACAGTAACTTGCAGTATCATTTCCACAATATCTATTATTTATTTAGATGTTGCTAATAGCACAATATTTTAACTGTCAAGACACCTGACGTCTAGACTTTCTCCCACTTCCTTTGGTTTGAGTGACAAATAAGTTGCACCTTTTGGATATATTTCTTAGTGCTAAATAGTAACTAGCTCACTAGCTCTGCAGACCTAACACAGAGGAAGAACAAAGTTTTGCTGTAGGAACAACCTCTTTCCATTAATTGTACAAAGGGTGTCATGTAGGTATTTTCTCAGGTGCTCAATTCAAGTATTTTTTGTTACAAAGTAATAGGAGTATATGAATTACTCTTTAAATACAAGTTTTGAGAGTCTCAACCTTGACTGGGAAGCACCTACATTTCCATTTCCTCTTGTCCTTCAGAGCAATTAACTTTAACAGTTCTTCTCCAGCGAAGAGCCCAAGGAAGTCAAGATTAAAGCTCCCATAAACTTCTGTAGTGTCATGTCTCAGCTGAAGCTCTAAATGAATTGAGCAAATAAAAATACAGAAAGATCAGCTCAATCTCCATGGAAGACATTTTTGTAGGTCAAATCTTTCCCTTATAGTTATTGTTGCAGCAGATCTCAACCTTTGCAGCAGCAGAAGCAATCATACTATTCAAGTTACTCACTGCAAGGAATCTCTGTCTTTTTTATAAGCTTCTGTTTTTTCATTTTGATTCTGAAAAGTTAAGCAGCATCTAGGCTTCCCACTGGCAACGTATCTTCTGCCAGTCGTCATCTATGGACCACTGTATTCTAACTTCTCATTTCAGATGAAGCCCACAAATGCACTGGAGAAAGCATGATATACTACAGAACTAGTGTTCTTGCTTGAACTACATTTCAAAATGGCCCAATATGACTCTTGGAAAAACTGTTCTGGGACAGTCTGCAAATACATCTTATTGCTCCTTGGGGGTTTCAAAAATAGTTGACTTCTCAAGGGTGTAGTAAAAGTGTCTTCTGTTGACTTGGGATCTAGAGGAACTCCTATGATCAAGGGGCCATGAAAACCACCAAAATGACCAAACCAGAGAATCCACTCTCCAATGGCTCTTAATTTATTGTACGATACAGGAAGCCTAGACAACAAGAGAGGTATGATGACACAGTTGCAATGTTCAGTGGTTCTCCTGGGAACTTTACTTAAGCTTCTCTAGACATTAACTTTCTTGCTGTGGAAATACCAGAGAACTTCTATGCAAAACTTGTCTGCTTACATGCTAAAAGACCAGAAAATTATTGCACTATACCACAGCTCATCCTAATTAAATTGACTCAGATTTTTAAAGTTCTCTTGACAGATTGTGCCAGCTCTTGTTCCCTGTCATCAGTTAAGTTTAGCTACTTAATAAATGTATCTTCCTTCATATGAAAGAACACCAACAGTTTGTTATTTTGCTTGAAATGGCCATTTTCTCTCCCAAAATTTCCATTTAAGGTGGAAGGCTAAATTATAGCTACATATCTCAGGCTGTGTTTCCCACAGCAAGCCTTTGCAACTACATTTTTATTCCTCTGGAATCTCTTTTTAGAAATGAATGCTTTTAGGTTTAGATCACAAGGAATTTGACAAATTTAATGGTTATAAGATTGAAAGTAGATATGAAATTAAGACAATATACATACATATACATATGCATTTACATATACATATTCATATACATGTACACATACATAGAAAGAGACACAATTTAGGATTCAAAGACAATTCTTTACATGCATATACGTATTGCATCTATGTATGCCTGCTGTATGTAGAGAGAGATGGTATTCATATGACCAGAAGCTGAAATAGTAAATAAGAGATTTTGATACTTGATATGTTAGCAGAAGGGCTTCTCATTGTCTCTACACATTACATAAGTCAATGTTTCAAAGAAAAAAAATGCAAAAAATTATGAGACAGTCTGGTTAGAAAGTAATGCCGGACAGTGGATAAAGTTTAAAGACATACACTGTCTTCTTATAACTGCATCGCTGTACATGAAAACAAAAAATTTCTGTCAACATCTTGTTCTGAACATATGGTGATGTAAGTGGTGTTTCTTGGAGGTTTACAATGCCACCTTTGAGAATTTGCATGAATGAAATAAATTAGGTGTTGTACAGAAATGCTAGGAATGCTTTCCCAGAATAAAGTATATTACAGCTGAAATCTGCAAGTCTTTCATTTTCAGTAATAATATAGAACATTAAGTAAGATGTGTTTCTTACCATAAGGCTTCATTCACATATGTTCAGTTAAATATTGAGTAACCTCTTTGATTAACAGTTGCAGGTTCTTATCACAGTCAATTACTATTCAAATAACATTATTATCAACATTAGTAAAAACATGATATCTACTTTGTTCATAATTGTATTCTTGAACATATTCATTATAATTTTGGAATACACTTGAAACAGGTCAGAGGTACTGCGAGTGTCATAATCACCTGTAAGAGATGATCTTGCCATGTAAATTCAGAGGGATTCTGTGTATTGTCAAAGTCACAGGTATCAAATCAAAGAAATTGGAGCAGCAGTCATGAGAAGGTTGCATGGATGTTCTGCAAATTGTCCTTGGGCTTGAAGAATATGCCCATCTTATCACACTAAGTAGCTAATTCAGCTTGGTCACTCAGGAAATGTCATTTGAGTTGCAGGGAGGTGAGGGAATTGACATTAGTTATTTCTTTGAGGCACAACTATAGTTCATATATTTCTCCAAGACAGCTATTTTTTTCAGTAGTCTCTTTCCCCAAAGGTTTTAATTGCAGCAAAAATGTCTTTTCATCCCATATTCGCATAGCTCTTATGACTGAAGGAAATATGACAGACCAGCTTTCCTGTCAGGATTTGTCTTGATGCTTTCCATATACCCTTTTCATCCAATAGATTTTTGAAGTTGCCTTAAAATCCAATAAAATTAACCCCTACTTACTGACTAGAGCTTAAGAGACCAATGCTTAAAAGAATGTCTGAATAATTGCTGTTCTTATGGGACCTAATTAAGAGAATGTAAATTTCATTCTTCAAGCCCTAATTTCAAAATGATGATAAATAAAATCATTGCTGCCAATCCCAGAATGTTGTGCTGTGTTTTGAGTAGTTATGTATGTGTATGCAGTTGTGTACACACAACCATGCTTATTGCTAAATTTGGAATCTTCATGTTCCCAAATAATCTTTCTAGGTTGAGCTGAGAAAGCACAGTCATTCTGTGGGACTAAGTTTGGGTCAGATGTTAAAAATACATCCTGTTGCATTTCTTTCTACCACCTCACGCCAATTCCCACCACATATTTAAAAATAGTTTTAGAAGTCATCTCAGGAATAAAGCATAAATCAAACTGTAGATTAATTGCTAAAAGACAAGAGGCCTTTTTCTACCCTTCATTGTCCCAGGCAGACAACTGTCCTCTTTTCCTGCCAGCCTACACTACCTAGGTACACACTCCAGAGGCACTGCAGAAAAGTGCTGCTCTCTGTCTGCTCTGAGCCTCTCCTTACTGCAACTGTCAATATGTGAACGCATTAAAGACTTCTCTTCTTTTGATATGTGAGCATTGCCTTGGGATATGCTGGCCACATCATTTTCTCTCAGTAGATAATGATTTTCCATCCTCTACTTTGTCCTGAGTTGGGATTTGTGGGGAAGGGAAAGGCTTGTCCTATTGCCTTTGAAACCCAGTTTTCTGGGACTTGTGATGTATCTTTTATCAAAAGGGAAATACGACAAGCCAATTGAATATCATCTAAAATCACTCGCCTGTCTTTCAAGGACCTCCAATCCACACAGCCTCCCTTCCTGTGAAATATATCTGCTATTCTCAAGCTTATTTTCAGCACTCTTTTGGCAGTTGTTTTTCTGTGGTCTTCCTGTTCCACCATGAAATAATGCTTAATCATTGGCAGGAGAATGTGAAAATGAGCACAGAAGTGTCATGATCTTCCAGACAGCCAGAATCTTATGGTAAGACATCATATCAAAGTAGTATTAGAGTCAACAAGAAGGCAGGAGTTCACAGCAGAAGTCCCGAGTGAATCTTCCACAACAGCCTGAGTCAATTCACTTCCACTGAGGGATCTGGGTGACAATTTGGCGCTGTAACCACATGTGGCCAGATCCTGCAGACCCAGGCACACCTCAGTATGAGAGACATCCTTAAGTACTTTTTTATAGCTACCTGCAAGAAAATGACATGACCAGCTGTCTGGCATTGGAGGAGCTGTGTGTGACTGTGGAGTATTTCTCCTTGTCCAATCACAAACTCTTTGATCAGACATTTAAATTGCATTCAGGAACAAATTCTCCTAACTCTAGTCCAGACAGGGTTTTGAAGAGAGATCTGTTCGACAGGCATGCGCTGACCTTCTATAAAAATCAAACCCATTCCGTTTGGTACAACTTTTGGCAAAAAAGAGAGAAACAGGGTCCAAACCTGTGCCAGAGGAGCTGTTGGCTGAAATGCATCCAAGAGGTTTCAGGGAACCTCCTGTAAGATGCAGTACCCCAGAGCAAGCACACTTTGGCCCTGCCTAGGGTTAGTCTGGCTTCCCCCAAATATGCACTGGGGTTCAAATGGTAATAAATGCTCTCAGGAACCTAAAAGGGTACTTAAAGCGTGAGAAAAGGAGAACTGGCAGGCTGCATTTCCTAGTTACTGCCATCTTCAAGTATTTTACCTCTCTTCTCTCAGTTTTACTGGCCAACTAATTTATTGGAAAAAACACTGAATGACTGTGAGGTCTAGTCAGCAGCCTCCTTGTTTTGTTATAACTCCGACTACGGAAGGACAAAAAAAATGTCAGGAACTATTGACCTTCTCCTTGCTCCAACAGTTTATCTTCTTCAGTCTGCACGTTTTGCAGCCATGGAGGGGAGAAGCAGTAAAACCTATATTTCTGCTCTCACTGTAGCAGCGCAGTAACCATACCTCATATATTTGCTTGCCGAGAAAATATGCTGCTGTTCTTCATGGAAGGACTGAAGATTTATATGCCTTGTCTTTGTGCTGTGCACATCATTTCCTGCTCATGGCTTCAATAGCTACATCAGTTAGGACCCTTTGAAACGGTCAGCTGGAGGCAGCAGATATTCCCAAGTTCAATCAGAAAGGAGCCAGTCACAGGTGTTTTGCGTCTCCTTAGCCAGTGTGACTTCCTTGGTCTATGCTGTGCCGCTAAATCAATTCGTTTATGAATTGGACATAGCTGATCCTCTCCAGTTCCATGCTGGCTGTGCTTTTAGTTTGTCAAGGAATTAGGTGTCTCACAGGAAACTGCAAGCTGACTTGTAGATAGACCCGGTCTATGGCGTGATGTAAGTGCTGTCAGTTATTTCTGATCAAATTGTACAATTTGAAAGGAAAACACAAAACAATTTAGCTAGCAAAAATCTAGTTCCTCACACAAGACTCCATCATCTGCTTTCCCTTTTTTATACCAATGATTTGATAATTGGGCTTTTTGTTCTAAAACACTTTCTCATGCAAAAATGTACAATCAATCATTTTTGTTCGCATTGCACACTGACATTTATTGGTACCTTTAATATGCATTTTCCATGAATAGTGTTATAGCCAGACGAAGGGAATAGCTGACTTGAACTTCTGGGTCACTAATTCTTCACAGATTAACTCTGTCAGCACTGATGGATGAAGGGGGAGATCTGTCAGAGTGGATGTGAAGGTTTTCACTCCAGCTTTGTAAATCATGCAGGAAATCTCAGTGTAAACTAAGCCTCTGCCTGTCACAAAAGTTAAAACATCACAAGCAGAGCAGCAAGCCCCTAGTTAAATTGGCTTTTGGTTGCTGTTGATCAAATTTCATATAATCCTTCCCACTTGTTTTGTCTAATGCTGCATTAGTGATGAAAAGCCTTAGGATTTATGAAAAGCATGTAAAAAGCAGAACAGTACAAAACAAAACAGCCCAGAAACTCATGGGCAGCAATAAGTATGCAATGCCTTTCTGTGTGATCTCTTCTTTGCCCACAGTTCCCATGGAAGTCATGTGGGTGCAGAGCTGTGCAACGTTTTCCAGGAGTGACCCGAGTTTTTGCACTGGACACCAACAAATTGAGCAATAGTATAAAGCACTTTGGACTTTCTTTCTTGGCATACAAAGAAACCCATGCCCACCAATTTGCAAACAATCTGTCTGAGTTTCCTATTCTGTATTTCAATAAAAAAGTATCCCTCTCCTTCCCCACTAAAGTAAAAAGAAAGATTTTATTTCATGTCTTCGATATAGGGACAAAAACCTTACAACATTAAGTGGAGCAGTGGTGGTTTGTGAAATGGGAGTGTGCCTTTTTTTTTTTGCCAGATTAAGTGATACCTCTTAAGACCCATGGTTACAGACCTGCCTCTTTACAGGATTTTCTCCTCAGTACAGGATTTTCCCCTCAGCTGCAGACCTGCTTTCTTACAGGATTTCCCCTCAAGATTCCTTCATGGTAGGCCCTTTACATTTAGCAGAGACACACAGCTCCAGCCTTTAATGTAAAGCTGAATGATGTATTTTGAGACTACCTCCTATAGCTATATATTTTTTACCTGCCATGGCAGGTAGTCTCCCTTTTTGAGAGGTTTTCTTGTTCTCATCCCTGAGTCAGTAATCCATTCGCATACACTGAAGCAGCTGGGTCAGATTGAATTAGAGTAACAATTTGTCATTAAAAAAATGTATTAAAAAATATCCATGAGTTCTTTTCATCCATTACCAGAAATCACAATGACGCTGGCCTCTCATACAGTAGGTCCTAGCCACTGCCAGATATCGCTTTGTTTTAAAGAAACTATCAAGTGCTGATTGTTAGCATTTATGCCTTGTAGTTGCAGTAATTTATAGTGAGATTGATAAAAGAAGGCAAAGAAGAGGTGACAAAAAGATCTTGGTTATTTAAGCCAGCCAGGGAAGGGTTGAAGGAGAGACAATTTCCTTCTGTGAAAAAGATCTGAGTAAACCAGGAAACACAGATCACTGAATAAGCTTTCCCTTGGGAGGAAGAAAAGCTTTTTAAGCACAATAACTGGCTCTGAATAAATTTAGACTGGAAATCATAAGTCTCCTACCACTAGGGCAGTGATATTTTAGAACGAGCTTCCAGCTGGAGTTGAAGGAGTAAGCGAGTCAAGTATTCCTAGGACAGAGCTAGATAATTACTTTAAGAAGGCATTACCTATTGCATGGCCAGTGGTGATCCAGGGACTGGCATTAAAGAGGGTCTTTCTAGTTCCATGTTCTTAAGACAAGTGCCCTAAGACAAGAGCTGCCTCTACCCAGAACAGCATTTCTCATTTAGTGCTTTTAGGACAAAATAGTCAGTGCCAAAGTATAACTGTTAAGTTTAAAACACACTCCGGCAATAATAAGTCAGGAGTTAGGATGCACTTTCTCTTACCAAGGCTAATTTTGTGCCAGACAGGTATTACTGATTTTGATGGAATCCCTCCTTGTCTGAGGATGTATGATTGAAAAAAACTATACTGAAGGTTATTAGAGATTTACTATTGTCCCCAAAAAATCTGAAAAGGAGATAATGGAAGAAGCAAGGTCTAAGTTCTCTCATTTTAAATAGCTGTCTCCTTTTATAAGTTTCCTGAATGATTTCCTAAGTACTTCTGGCTTAGGATCCTCCTAATTGCCCATTGGAAGTTCGAGGACATGTGGCTCAATCAATTTTTAAAATATAACTGGTCCTGTATTACATGCTTGTAGCTAAAGCTGCAATGAGGGAACGAAATTTCAGAATGTCTTTTGACTCTGTGCGCTATTAAGTCTTGTCTTGATGATCCTTTGATGTGGTTTGCTACTGGATGAATGGTTTATTAAATGCCTTTCAGCCTGTGTTGTATCGGCACATCACTCATTACAGACACTTCAGGAACCATCAGTCCTGCAAACAGGGTCTGAGTGATGAAGACCCTTCTTTTTCTGGTGTGAATATAGAGAAAAGGAAATCATAATTCAGCCTCTTGTTCCAGCAAGAGGGTGGCACTTCAATTGCTTGCAATCATGGTTACTGAGAGCTGTTAGACGAGAAGCGCATTATTTAGCTTTGTCTTACAACATGGGTTTCGATGGCTGTGGTTAAACTGTAGGACAAAAAGCTTCGTGGGCATAAAGAGATTTGTCCCAATTCCTCACTTGTTATCTGACAAAGAGGGTTAATGGAGCACCTCATGGTTCTGCCAACTCAGTTTTCCTCCCGAAGGACACAGAGATGGTGCACAGCAAAGTCACCCCGGGTCAGTGCCAGGCTGGGTCCAAGGTGTGCAGCCTCAAGACACAGAACGAAGGGTACAGAACAGTGAGTGTAGACCCAACCAGTATCGCCATGGAGATCTCACAGTTGTTTCCATGGCATTTATTGGTATTTTTGTTTCTTCTTGAGTGGTGAACAGGAATGAAAAAGACAGTTATTCTACTTTATGGCAAGCAAAAAAGAAAACATGCAGGAGACTTGAAATTCACTGTTTAAGTGATTATTTTTAAATCTTTACATTAGCTGTTTAATAGCTTTTTGTCAAGCAGTAATCTCCTCTATTTTGTATTTTTATATCATCTGCTACTGCCTTGTGACTCTACCTAATAATGAATATTTGCAGGCATTTTATTCAGGCTTTAGTTAGATACTAAGTACAGGCAATTGCACTTAAGCACAAGAAATAGCTGTTTTGCTGTGAGAGTGATCCAACACCGGAGCATATTTCCCAGAAAGGCAGTGGAGCATCCATCTCTGGAAACACTCAAGCCCTGACTGGATATAGCCCCCAGTAAACAGTTCTAGCTGACCCTGCTTGATCAGGGGGGATGGACTAGAAGATTTCCAGAAGTGCCTTCCTGTCTCAGCAATTTTGTGATTCTGTGGTATCAAAGCAGATACGTAAGAAGCCATACCAACAGATGCTAACCTACAAAGTACCAGGATTCCTTTTTGCTGATGTGAGAGGGAATTGAACAAGATCATGGGTGGTGTGCAGCCTAGCCAGGAAAACTAAGATATGCTTTGTTAGAAGTGCAGTGTTAATAAAAGCATCCTTTCTGTGAGATCTAGTTTTACTTTTAGTAACTAAGGGGCACTTCCTACTTTTTTCTATTGAACGGCACATATTTTCTGTCACTGCTGTTCTCCATATTTTTCTGTGACGTCAGTATATACCAATAAATATTGTTCTCTAAGGCAGACCACAGAGAGCAGCAACTTACTGTAAGATAAACAATGACTTTTACCACTTAAAGGAGAAGCAAATGCAGGAGAGAGTGCTATATCATACATGATGTTACAAAATAATTAATAGAAGACTCAGAATATATATTTGTGGCAATGTATCAGTATCAGTTTTACATTTTTCAGTCTTTATTTCTCAGTAGATTTTCCGTTGAAGCAGTAAATAACAATAAGAACAACTTAAATAGATATCTGATGTAAATTTAATAGTCTTTAAAGAAATACTGGTTTGTTGGGGTTTTTTTTTGCCAGAAGGTTGAATTGTAGGACATCTCTTGTTTTACTCTCTACTACTTAAGAAACAAAACTTTTTTATTGTTTACTAGTGTGATCTTAGAAACGATTCACAAAATGTACTTGATAAATAATGATAGATTCTGGGGCAAAAAAAATTAGATTTGGGGCATTGCTGGTTTTAAAATCACAGTGTGTTAGAATAAAGACTGAGATAATTGCTCTATCAGACCGGTTTCCTTCTATTTTGGAGCTCTCCTAGTGCATTTTAGCTGATCTTAGATAGTTCTTTTTAGAATCCATAGCAAATTTCCAAGAGATTTAGACCAAATCCAAGTCATGGCTATCAGCTCTGTCTCACACCAGTCAAGCATCATAACTACTAGTATTGAGTAGTTCTTGCAGAGGTGGAGTATGAATTTTAGCAATATCTGAACTCCCATGGGGTCCTGTTGAAGTTCTCATATTTTTGACAGGCTGTCCAAGGCCAAAGAACAGTCAAAAAGTTGTGAATATATTTTAAGCTCTGATATTAATAACTATGACATTAAAAACCAACACCAGTAAAATGTTTTCATACAGATAAGCTAACTTACAGCAATTCTTGTGAGTACTGAGAGGTCCAGGCAGAACAGTGCAAGAAGGTTCTGCACATAGATATTACCAAGGCTTGATATTTCTTTTCATTATTTCCAGATTTAAAAAACATTTCCAAGTTTCTGCGCACTGGTACACCACCATGCTGTATTGCAGTTTTTAGTATATCATGACACTTTACTCCAGCCAGGCATGTAGCATACATCACCATAGCAACTGTAAGTCAAATTAAAGATACTTTGCATATGACTTCGAGTATATTATGTTAGTGCTGTGTCAATGTCTTAAATTTCTCTGGTTTTACACTGTGACAAATTCATTTTCTGCACCATGTGTTTCACACTGTAAGGGCAGTGTCAAGCCCTGCATTTTCAAGTTCCAATAGGATATTTTCGAGAAGTGATGGCTACACCTCAGAAGCTTTGATTGACTGGGAAGGTTTAGATAAACATCCCAATGATTTCTTGAACCATCTGAATCTCTCATGTCTACAGAACCAGACTTGAAAGTTTTCAGAGTGTAACTTGATTTGTAAAATTTTCAGAAGTTTTGCCTCTTCTTACCAATTCTGCTCACACTTCCTTCCCTGTGAAATATCTTACCAAAACCACTGGAATGGCAAAGGTATAAGCAAGAATGATTTTGATGCTCAGACTTGACCTACAATTGGAAATTCCAATAAGTGATATATAAAATTTTTTTGTCATTTTATGTTTCTGGTGGACTCAGTTCTAGGTTGGGCAAGGCTCTCCTCCTCTAAGGCACTCGGTGATCAGACAGCAGTGGAGTGCAGTGCAATAGGGCAGCTAAAGAAATGGCTGAATGGAGGACCGAAGAATGTCACTGTATTTGTTTCTATCTTTTGACTAGGACAAGCCAAAGAGGAATCTAGCTCAGGGTGAAAAACAGGGACCTCTTGTCCTGGTTTGCCATGCACATAAGCATCGGACTGAGAGCCCAACTACGGACATGCCCTCGGTTTGTCGCTTTTGAAAACATGCACCAGCAGCTTGCAGATCATTTACTGAAACTCTAGATTTTTCATCTGTGCTGATATTGGCACACTACAAAAAGCCAGAGGCCAGTCATGTACTGCATTTCTGCTCCATCAGTACCTGCAGGTCTCAAACATTCAGATAAAGTAGCATTGTGTTTTTCTCAGACAGACCCCAAGGCAGCACCTTCCAACAGAAAATCTGCTTACTAGAATTCACACAATGTTTGTAAGTTACATGTTGGGTTTGATGCAGCCTGTGTCAAATACTTCCACTGTTACCTCTACACAGACTATGGCATTACCGTCCTTCCAAAACCATGGTCCACTGCCAAGATCACCTAAAAATGGCCGTTACGTGGTTTCACCAAGAAAAAGAAAAACACAACAAAACATTGACATCAGAGGTTGCCCAGCAATACAAAAGCTTGAAGAACGAAACAGTACTTTGAATGGTGATCGGTACAGGATATATGTAGGGGTCTAGGAAGCTGGGCAACTTCCATTCTAATTATTTCTTCACTGACATAATTAACCACAGATCAATATCTTTGGGACTTTTTTGGGTAAATAAGTTGAGTGCTAAAGCACCCAGCTAAACCTATATTCAAAAAGGAATGTGAATTTCACACTCATTACACGAAGTTTTTAAGCTCCTGTAAATAGTTTCTTGTAAAATCTGAATGACGTAACGAAACATTTTTCTGGGAAATAATGTGTTTCTTGTTCTTCCCTGCACATTCTTTGCATGCAGAGACTGATACTATGCATCAATTTCACTTCTTTTAGGAGAAAAGCCTATTACCTCCTATTATAGCCATTATTAATACTTTATGAAAATAATAGCAGGTTAGCTGTTACAGGCCTTTAAAAAGCACCTGCTGGAAAAGCAGTATAAAGCCATGACAAACATTTTAAGAAATTTCTTCAACTTACTCACGTGGTTCTGACAAAGTGTTACTAAATGCCTAAAACTGAAGAATTGAAAGCAAAAATTCAACCATTCTACACCACTAACTCATCTCTCCAAGTGATTATCTAGAGATTTCATTCTTTGTTTCATCAGCTGAAAAAGCCACCCAGGACTCCCTGAACACTGACTGCTTGCAAATTATCCTGTTCCATGGCAGGTGACAGGAGAAATAAAACCACAGTCCCCTTTGTCTCATCTTTATTACCCCAATCAGGTCATTCTCTTTTTTCTTCTATAATCACTGCAGAGTGCCAATAAGAGAATATTCTGATGTCAGCAAATGGTTCCTAAATGGGGATCTGATAAGTACTCTATTTGTATTCGATTTGTACATAAATGGTGCCGTTTTTCAAGTACCATACAGTGCACTCTACTTAATCGGGATGTGCTTAATCAGAAAAATCATTTAATGGGGCATTGTTCAGGGATCCATTTTAAGCCCAGTGATAATTAATAGCAAGGAGTGCTGATTAATGGTAACAGTAATTCTGCATACTGGGATACTCTCAAATTATTTTGTCTTGGTGATGCCTTTTGTGTCTCACTCTCCTGGCAATTTGTTCAGCTTGCTTCTCTAAGAATAGTTTTCAATCTTTGCATTGGGAACAGGAGAATCAGTAACCAGCTCACCGTTGCCTGTTCCCAGTACTCAACAGGCTCCTTAGAAGTAATGTTTCAGATTTCTAACTACTGGAGCAGGTAAAAATGTTAATACTAAGTCTGAGAGTGTTTGAAAAAGCATTCTTGCTAAATGATACTTGCTTTTACCTCTTGCTGATTAGTGGTGGTCTGAAATGATGTGGTCAAGATTTGTTGGGAAAAAGGTTATTTTCAGAAGAACAATTTGCATATCCTGCAATAAGGATTCCTCAATCTGAAATTTCACATTTAGGGCAGGGACGTTGTGACTTAAAACCAGACATAACTGAGATACACACTTCCATCCATTTAGTAAAAGGTAGCACCTCTCCCTACAAACCCTGCATTGCTTTCTGTTTAGTAAGGCTCTGCAAGGAAATGAACAAACCCTGCAGAAACACAGGACAGCTGGGCTGAGCTTCCCTTTGTTCTGTGCTATCCTGGCTCATCACCAGTGATCACCACAGTCTTTTCCAACATGGCAAAGCTGCTCCAGACAGCCCAAAAGTTCACCATGTGCACAGTGAAATACAGGTGTGGGACAGCGGTGATCACATTGGCACGATAACAGGAGTTTTACTGTAGCCCCCTGATTTTCTTCCAAAGAAAGCATTTATGAGGCTTTTTTTTTAAATGGTTCTATCACAACACAGACTTTGATTTCCTTTCACATTTCTAACTGAAAAAAAACCAGAATTCCCTTTTTTTAAAAATACCTTACTTTAGGTATTACTTACTGCAACTTCAGGAACTGCATGAGGAAAAAAACCCCTCTCCATGCTGTGTGCTGCTGTGGGTTTCCTCAGCTCATCAGCAGAGTTCACTTCCGATCTTCAGCACCCACAGTGCAGTTTCACAATCACAAAGCACACAGAGAAAACGGTGTCCATTCATCAACCAGTTAACTCAAGATGCCTATAAGAGGTGGTCTTGTACATGCAGAATATTAAAAAGTACACAAATTTTAAGAATGACCTTGAAAGGGAAACAAAATGTTGGGTTTGTTTTATTAAACAAAGACACCAACAGCATAGACATTTGCGTATGAACTAATCACTGTATAGCAACCTCATGCAGCCAATGGAGAGAAAGAGACAGTGGTATGCCACTCATATGAATAATTAAGAAATGAATTTAAGACCATATTTTTTCTCTATGTATTGTGTTATCTCAAAGCTTTGCACAGCATGAAAATTCGTCCGAGAAAAGAGGTTCTGGTGTAGCATCTACACACAACAGGGGAAATTGTATTTGCTGTATTTCAACTATACTGACTGTAATATGGTAATAGAATTTGGGGTCCACACTAAAAGATCACTGCTCATTTTTTCAGCTCCTACAGCAGAAATTTTCATCCTGCGGCAGCCACTAATCAGCACCTAAGTTGGTCAGACCTTCTAAAAGATACCCATACCAGCTGACTTTAAGGTAAAACCCCATGCTAACAAAAATGAACTCCAGCAACACACTAAAAAACAATTTAATGTAACAGGAGTGCCAAACCTAACGAGGACTCTATGCTGCCAAAAAGCCTTGTCTCAGAGTCCGATTCTGGGTTCTGGTCTTCTGATTGCTCACAGGGCATGGAATTTTGTTCATTTCTGGGCTCTTATTTGAATCTCTGTCCAAAACAAACCCTGATACAATTCCGGCAATAGCTCCGTCCAGGAACGCCTCCTGCCAGGCATTATGGCTGAGACTGCTCTGTGTTTGGCTATCTCAGCCTTGTCTGGGTATACACTTCAGGTTCATGCCAAAAACTATTTGTCTTATGGGCTGCAACGCATTCCCCACATTAATAGCTGAAAAAACCCCTGCCCCTAAGAGTAATATTTATGTTGATGGGAAGTAAAGGTCTTGGAGGAGACACAGAGTTGAATGCTATGTAGTGAGATGGTTGAACGAGGACAGCCCACTCTAGAGAAGTGAGCACCCAAGCCATCCTGCACACCTTGCTCTGGGGTCCAGGGGTAACATCCCAGAAAAGCTGCATTTAGTGCAATACTTTCTTCAGACATCTGATAAACTGACAGTAACCCACACAAGTATGGGCTTTGGTGGAGATGCTAGAATTATTGGTTTTGCAAAACTTTTTTTCCCCCAAGACAACTGGTGTGAGTTTGGACTCCCTGTTTTGGTGACTCTTTAAGCATGGTAGTAGAAAGTCATCAGGATTAAGGAAGTATCTCCTGAACAGCACCAAAACACAGATTCCTGAGAAAGAGAGAAAGAACTCCATAATAATGAGAATACTTGTGTTGATCCTGAAAAATTATTTAGAGAAAATACACAGAATATTTTTCCTTTAGGTAAGGTGAGCAGTAGAATAGTTAGTAGTCATTAAGGGTTTCCTAATGGTAACTTACCAATTTTGGGTGAAATGTTGGCTTCAGTAAAATGAAAAGAATTTTTTGCTGTCGACTTCAAGGGAGATGGGATTTCCTCCTTTCTGTTCTTAACCAATAGATAATATTTTAGAGGGTGAGAATCATCTTATTTAACCAATGTTTATGTTTGAGCTGAATTCTGTGTCCTGTTAAGTCACAGAAATAAGCATTTCTAGGATGAAATCAATCTGACCTATTTTAGTTGTCTGGTTTTTAGATATCTATCTTTAGAAGGATGAATCAAATCCTAGAAATGCCCATCTCTTTCCATTTACAATAAAGAGAAAATAAACTCCTAGCACAGATATAAGCATCTACATTTTATAAGATGAACCCCACTCCAGTGTGTCTGTCTGAATACATTTCCAGTTTCCTTCCTCTGAGTGCGTAGTAAAGGAAATCCTGGTCAGATTAACCTCTACGCTGTTTTCAATTTGTGTATCTTTTGGCATAATATTCTAATTTTGTCTTATTAGAAACAGAATGTGAAAAATGTTTTTAATGTGTTTAAAATATGATTTTTAATTATATATAGAAGCTGTATATTCAATAAACCAATACACTATCACAAAATACTCTTAAAATTGTGGAAATATATATAAACACTAAAATATAAATATTATTGTGTCTACTGGTGTCAGGATGTGCATTCACAGTTACTACATTCTCCGTGCAACCACTTAAATGCCTGTGCTTTACACACCCAGTTCACCTACTGTTTATGCTACAAGAAGCTGTATATACTGCATGAAATATTTTATGTGGTAAACAGCTTTGAAGTTCTGCTAAATGTATACTTAATAAAGACTGTACAGATGAAAAAAGGCAGAAAGTTTAGCTTTGCTTTATGGTGCATATGAAGGCACGCATGAGTTGTGCTTGACTAGCTGAACCACACGCCAGTTTTCTATAGTTTTGACAGAAATCTACCACTCTTACAGGGAGGGAAGTGAAGAAGAAGAACTGACTTGTTGCTGGAAGAGGTATGTTTTCTTTACTGGGCTGTAAGTTAGGCTTCCAGTTCAATATATTACAAATTACTAATACATCACTTGCATTACTGAGTAAAATTGATTGCATTGCCTCTTTTGGCCTCCTTTTACATACAAAATGCTGACGTTGGTGCATTTCTAAAGAATTGGTGGAGTTACTTCTCATTTACATTGTCTCCAACCAAAAATCGGTCAGGAATTCTGTTCTTGCTTTCACATGGGGATTTCAATCAAACTCTTTACAGAAAAAATCCATTTTGAAAAAAAACATGTGCAGTTACCTTATCAGCACTTTCTTTCAGCAATGCCTACCCTTGTGTTCTTTTTATTAAAAGAACAAAAAAATCTCTGGTTAGAAGGAAGAATAGAGAAAGTGTTTTCTCTTTAACATATTTACATTCAAAATGTCATTCTCTGAGCTATTAATTTGTTTGATTGAGTTTCACATGGCCTCATAGCAAGATTTTCCATACAAAAATTACCAGTTTGGAAGGAATGACTTTAAGGTTTCCAGTACTTTATGTGGCAAATTCTAAATGCAGTGTAAATTCAGATGATTGACAAAGAGAAGAGGAAGCAAAGAGAAGCACTGCTGTTTTACAGTGCTGCCAAAGCCTCTCTCAAATACAAAGGCAAAAGTGTTTTCGAAAAACTCTTTAAAATTCTCTTGGAAGGTTCTTTTGTTTCTGAAAGCTGTCAGGACTGCTAAAAAGATATTTCTGGAGCAACATCCAAAGAGAGTTTTTTTAAGGTTGGAGCTTTGTAAACTTTTAAAAAATGAGACCTCAAAATTTTCCTTTTCAAGTGCTTTTTCATTTCAACCACAGTCTTTATACACAGCCTTATACAGAATGTAGCAGCAGAAAATTGCCCTGATGGCATTTTGGCCACAATCGCCCAGTGGAAGAGGGGAGGCTGGAGGAACGGTGGTTGCAGGAGGAGAACTGTGCAAGGCCAGGAGACAATGGCCATACTGTCTTCTGGGAGGTGACCTTGAAGGCCAAGCTTGTCTGCTGTGTGTTGGGGAGTATGCAGGTAGGTAACATGGCAGAAGAGCTCCATCAGGAGAGCGAGCGGCCTCAGCACCACCCATAGCTCATCATTTGCCGAGCTTACTGCCTTATGGAGAATCTTCTTTCAGAGAGATGAAGATGAAAACTATGAGTTTTCATAGTTGATGCATTTTGTATTAAGCCACTGTGTGGTTACCAGCAAATTATAACTCCCTGAGGATCAAATAGAGTTTTGATTTTTTTCATATGAAATTAACTATTCTTTTAATTGTTAACCTTGAAAATGGCAATGAAATGCTTCCATATTCAGAGATCCAATTGTGCAACACACCTTGCCTACCAAAATGGATCTTTCACCATAGAGCTTGTAATATGGGGTAAGACAAAGCAAAAAACACAAAGAATATAGAGCAAGAAGGTGGGATTTTTAATCTGCAGGCATCATTTGTCTCCCAGTCTAGGTGAAATGCAGAAGTCCAACGTTGTGTTAATTACATGCTGATCTCTAACAGAGTCTTGCAGAGGTGCAAAAACTCATGCCTTAAATATTGCCAAAGCAGTTGAATCCCCTAAAGCAATTAAGGATCCCTGTTTCATCCCAAGTAATCAATCTGAGTAAAAACGAAGTAGGTGCCTTCCTCAGCTCAGCCCTGTGCAGGGTACCCTCTCATCTCCTCCATGAGGCTAACTGTATCACAAATCTGCATCTCCAAAGTAGTCAAGCAGCTGGTAAAACATTTGCCTACACTTCTCAGGGAAGATAGCCTCAAGACAGCCCTGGATGCATCTAGCACAGCCTGCTCTTCCCTGCTGAGGAGCAGCAGAGGTGAGCAGCTAAGACCCAGCGCCATGCAGATTTTCTTGACTGGAAGGTTTTTACGATGATGGAGGCTAGGAAGCTCATCAAAGGCTGAGGGAATATTTTACTTGCCTCCCTTTGGAGACAGGGAATGTGTTAGTGTGGCAATTTGCCTGTTCCTGTATCTAAACTGTTCCATAAAAATATTGAATTTATTCTCTTTGAGCCTACTGTAATATACTGCACTCAGAAGAGCTCATATCTCCCTGGAAACACTCTGGATTTTCCTGGCCCACAGCCAAGAATGGTGTGTGTGCAGGGGGACAAATTATTAGAAGATACTGAAAAACAGTCCTTTACAGAATTACCTGTGTCTGTCTGGAAATTTGACAGATGTCCCTCCTTCAGTAGCTAAGTACCATGGGCAGAGTTCAGGAGCAGAGACAAGCAGCAGGAAGGAGAAAGTTACAACCAAGCATCCAATGAGAGTCGCTGTTCTTTTTCAGAAGCCTTTTAGATTGCCCCTATGAGATTTAACGACAGGCTTTTATGATGTTCTTTCTCCCTGCAGCCAGTGTTTTATATCCCTTAATCTGGAAAGTGAAAGTTGTCTGACGTCCCTGGAAAAGCCCAAGCCCCATTTCTCAACTCACTGAGGCCAATGAAATCTATGTGGGTGTCTTTTTTTGCATTTCAAACCATGGCACATTTATTGCAGTTTATCAAGCCTGAAAGGGGCAGAAGCTCATATTATTCAGATCCATACCACAGTTGCCTTGGTACAGCTGATGCCTGTGTCAGGAAAATGTTTATTTTTCAATCGCCCTGTTTACCTGTCAAGAAGAAACAGAAGAAAAAAAAATCCTAGCTGAGTATGGGGCATCCAGGCCCTGAAAAGGAGACTCATGCCCTGGCTCAGCCTGTGAACATAACCCAGCCGCATAGAGAGGTAATTACTTTTTGGGAGCTCAGTAGACTGTGCATAATTATATTCTGAGAAGGATTACTGGCTTGTATGAATAATACTATGATGCAATGGTAAGCACACAGTGTATGCCTCAAACATACAATCCAGGCTGGGTGACAGATCCCTCCCAGACCACCCTGCCTGCCACACAGATTAACTGTCTGTGTGGGAAGAATGCCCTGTATGAATCAATTTCCCATAGAGATCTCACATGTTCACATATAGGTAGCAAATGCAGTTTTACTCTATCCAGGAGATGGAGAAGTAGAAACTAGCTTGTCAGAGAAATAAGATTTTGAGTGTGAAAGGGAGAAATACGTCGCTCACCCTGCCTGTAACTTAACCTGTACTCAGTTATCCCTTCCAGTTTCTTGCTTCCCAGCTCCTCCTCAGCCAAGAGACCTACACAATGGATCTGGGATCCAGAGCAACTTTCTGCTAAACTTGGCACACTTAACAAGGGGCAGAACATTGCACAGCCTGTGCATGTGAGCGCAGTGCACAAAGTCATACCCCAAAGGCATGGGCAGTTATGTGTGAGACGATTCAGGGCTTCCCTGAGTCTGCCTGTTCCTTTCCCCCTTCTCAATGAACTTCAGTGAAGCCTCTTGAACCACCTGCCTTCCTGCAAGGAACACACAGAAACCTGTCAAGTGGGAGACTTTTCTATGTGCTATGGAAATGGGTTGTTGGTAGATGAGACCCCAGCATGCAGGAGATTCGACTCAATTAAATAGAACAGTAAAGCATTAATGGGCTTGTTTCTCCTGTTCAGCTACTGGCTTCTTTTGATGATGACTCTAGGCCCTCTTTGTGCAGCCAGATTTCTCAGCTGTTGAGGTTACCAACACCTAGTTACCTGTCCCATATCTTCTGCTTGTCAGTTGGATTCTGAAATCTTCAAGTAGGGAGTTGGACTCGATGATCCTTATGGGTCACTTCCAACTGGGGATATTCTATGATTCTGTGTACTGGATTTGCATGGCAAGGTTTTGGTATCAGGGGGGCTAAAGGAGTGGCTTCTGTGATAAGCTGCTAGAAGCTTCCCCTATGTCTGATAGAGCCAATACCAGCCGGCTCCAAGACGGACCCGCTATTGGCCAAGGCCAAGCCCATCAGTGATGCTGGTAGTGCCTCTGTGATAACATATTTAAGAAGGGGAAAAAAAATGCACAAGGTCAAATTACAGCAGGAGAAAGGAGTGAGAATATGTGAGAGAAACCACTCCACAAACACCAAGGTCAATGAAGAAGGAGGGGGAGGAGGTGTTCCAGGCGCCAGAGCGGAGGTTCCCCTGCAACCTGTTATGAAGACCATGGTGAGGCTGGCTGTCCCCCTGCAGCCCATGTTGGTCCAAGCCAGAGCAGGTGGATGCGCCCAAAGGAGTCTATGATGCCTGGGGAGCCAGTGCTGGAGCAGGCTCCTGGCAGGGCCTGTGGACCCGTGGAGAGACGAGCCCATGCTGGAGCAGGTTTGCTGGCAGGACTTATGACCCCGCAGGGGACCCACGCTGGAGCATCCTGTTCCTGAAGGACTGCACCCCAAGGGAAAGACTCACGCTGGAGCAGACTGTGGAGAACTGCAGCCCATGGGAAGGACCCACTTTGGAGCAGTTCATGGAGGACTGTCTCCTGTGGGAAGGAACCCGCGCTGGAGCAGGGGCAGTGTGAGGGGTCCTCCCCCTGAGGAGGAAGGAGTGGCAGAGACAACGTGTGATGAACTGACTGTAACCCCCATTCCCCACCACCCTACACTGCTCAGCAGGAGGAGGGAGAGAAATGGGGAGCAAAGTTGAGCCCAGGAAGAAGGGAGAGGTGGGGGGGAAGGTGTTTTTAAGATCTGAGTTTATTTCTCATTATCCTACTCTGATTTGATTGGTAACAAATCAAAATAATTTTCCCAAGTCGAGTCTGTTTTGCCTCTGACAGTAATTGGTGAGTGATATCTCCCTGTCCTGATCTCGACCCACGAGCCTTTTGTCATACTTTTCTCTCTCCTGTCCAGCTGAGGATGAGGTCAAAGAGTGGCTTTGGCGGGCACCTGGCATACAGCCAGGGTCAACCCACGATATATTCCTTAGCTACTCTACTAGGCTTGATGGATGACGACACAAAAGAGGGAACAGTAAAGTACTGAAAAATCTTTCCCTTCCCTTAACAAACAAACAAACAAACAAAAGAACCCTGAAAAACCTCACACATCATGAAGACAATATATGAGGTATGAGAACATTTGCTTGTGCTCTGGCAGTCTGTGTAAGGCTAGAAGTTTGAATTAAGAAAGACAGGAAGATTGTGACTGATGTGTCTAAACCACAGAGGAGATAGCACAGAATTGCAGAATCCTTGGGTTTGGAAGGCACTTGTGGAAATGATCTATTCCAGGTTCCTGCTCAAGCCAGGATCAATTATAGCAGGTTTCCCAGGACTGTTGTCAGTCAGGTTTTGAATATCTCCAAGACTGTATAACATCTTTAGACAGCCTGTTCTAGTCCTTCCTCACAGTAAAAAAGATTTCTTTTATGACTGGAGGAATTTACCAGTACTGTAAATTGTGCCTGTTGCCTCCTGTCCTGTCTCTGGGCTCCGTTGAGAAGAGCCTGGCTCCATCTTCTTTACACCCTCCCAACAGATATTTACGCATACTGCTAAGATACTTCTGAGTCTTTTCTTCCACAGGCTTATCAGTCAGTGCCAGCTCCCTCAGCATCTGCTTATATGAGAGAGTCCGCAGCCCATTCATCACCTTAGTCGCCTTTGCCTGACTGACTTCGCTGTGTCCATGTCTGTCTTGTACAGGTGAGCCCAGCACTTTACCCAGTACTACAGACATGTCTCACTAGTGCTGAGCAAAGAGGAAGGATAACCTTCCTGGACCTGCTGGTGACACTCTTCCTCATGCGGCCCAGGATACTGTTGACTTTTGCCATGAAGATGCAATACTGGCTCATGGTCAGCTTGCCCATCAGGACTCAAAAACAAGGAGCTTCTAGCGGAGATCAGGCAGAGGAGAAAGGTCCATGGAAAGTGGAAAGAGGGACAGGCCACTTGGGAAGAGTACAGAAACGTAGTGAGAGCATGCAGGGATGTGACGAGGGAGGCCAAGGCTCACCTGGAATTGAAGCTGGCAAGGGATGTCAAAAACAACAAGAAGGGCGTCTTCAACTACATCAGCAGCAAAAGGAAGGCTAGGGACAACGTGGGGCCGCTGCTGAATGAGGCGGGTGTCCTGGTGACGGAGGATGCGGAGAAGGCAGAGCTAATGAATGCCTTCTTTGCTTCAGTCTT
>Ga0065711_1027107_pt1 | contig 54065 bp, 34 predicted proteins | sample Hoacrofraction12_FD_59098 | JGI IMG/M metagenome (GOLD analysis project Ga0065711, IMG submission 59098) | Hoatzin crop microbial communities from Cojedes, Venezuela - Epithelial fraction 12 v2 (version 2) | ecosystem: Host-associated > Birds > Digestive system > Esophagus > Crop | place...
GGGGGGGGGGGGGGAGGATGCTGGTTTAGTGTTTGTCTTTGCTTCTTACTATCCAAATCTATTTTAATTGGCCATAAATTGAATTCTTTTTCCCCAAGTTGAGTCTGTTTTGCCCGTGATGCTAATCGGTAAGTGATCTCCCTGTTTTTATCTCAGTCCATGAGCTTTTCCATCTTATTTTCTCCCCCTGTCCTGTTCAGCAAGGGAGCTGAGAAAGCAGCTGGGTGGGCATCTGGCAGCCAGCCAAGGTCAACCCACCACAGCTTCCTGCTAAAAATCTCTACAAGATATTATGAAATTACATAAACAAAGGAGAAAGCTTGTAGATGAAACTTTTGAGGTACTTTACAATACAAAGAGTGGAAAGAGGGCACGAAGTTTCCCACAGAAATGAAACGAGTGGCTGGACAGCAATTGTATTAGCAGAGGAGGCATCTGGATACACAATTTATCTTCCAGTCACAGATGTAAGGAAGGTCCATCTGCAATAGGAGAAAAGCTCTGTCTGGCTCAGGGCAAGAAGATGGAAGCTGAGCATACCTGCTATTGTTTGTATCTTTAATCTCTTTTTGTCCATTTTTTCACGTAGAGCACCAGCAACTGGAACTTCAGCAGGATTTAAATGGCACACAACAGCAAAATAGTTCTCCAGTGCCAGCAGAGCCCATATGTATTTATTTCTATATTTACATTTCTTTGTGTTCCAAATTGACAGTGATCCTGCCCTCTTTTACTCTAAATGCGTGGAGTGCACACAGTTTCATGGGTTTTGAGACAAAGAAAGCCTGTGAGATCATTTGGTCAAACACCCTGCAACCGTAGTCGTCATTTCACCCGGCGATGAGCCCAAGGGAGGGTGCACCCCTGCTGGGCTGGCACGGGCGGCATGGGGAGCGTGGCCATCCAGCAAGGTGCAGCAGAAGTCAAGGTTATGCGTCCCAATTTACAAGTATGTGAGAGCCAGTTTGTGCTACTGGTGTGTCAGCAATAACAGGTTTTGCTCCGTTTCCATAAATGATCCATTAATTTGGTGAAGCACCATAAATGAGCACATACAACAGCGCATGGGAATTCGGACGAGGTGATGCTAGCCCCAGCGCTGCCAGCAGCAGTCTCATTCCACCACCTTTCATTTGTCTCTCAAAAATATTCATTACCTCCACTTCCAGTTCAACTAATGTCAAAGGATTACGTTTGGCGTCCTTGGGTAAAGGCTGCTATGCGAGCACTGCTATTAACGGCTGCAGCTTTCAAGAATGATGCTAACACATCTTTAGCTATCCGGCATTCAAACTCAGCTGGCATCCTTCATGAATAATTGGAAACCTCCCCACTGCACTGTCTTTAAACTCATAGTTTAACCATCATATTACATCTTCTGAAATAAGGCAAGATTTTGTAGAATAAATATTGCTACACAAACGGACCACTGTTTTGTTTTCTTAGCATCCAATACAGGCCAGCCTGCTAGGAGGAAACATTTCTACAGCCTTGGACTGCATGAGAAGCTCTTTCTTAATCTAAAAATGTCTGTGACCATGCCTGAACAGTTCAGCAGGTCACCTGTGGACAGCCAGTGTTAGGGGCAGAGTCAGCCTCTTCTTGCTTTTAGGTACAGGCAGCCCCCTGCTACCTCTCCCTACCCAGCAGGTCCTGCCCTGCCAGCCCCCAGCCCACCTCCCCACCGCAGGGTAACACAGTCTTTCAACCCTGCTTCGCAACAGAAATGCCCTGTTTCCCATGTTTTTGAATCCGACAAGTCGGTGGCCCGCTTCGACTTGCAGAGCTCAGCGTTTCCATCACAGATGTGGTGGCAACAAGGAGCAGCCTGCACAGCACTGACGCATGCTGACAGGAGGCTTGCATAGATCAGTAGTAATTAGAAGCAAATCGCAATTAAAATCTAAGCAAATCAGAAGCAAAAGAGACTCAGAAGAGGGACCCAGTGATTCATACTTCAAAATCAGAGTAATCAAAGCCATTATGAGCCCAACCATACAGAGGGGAACTACAAGGCATGCACTGTTTTATTAACTCCTTATCAACTTGGCTGTCTAATCAGCACTTTACATTTGTGGCATAGGGAGTTGTGAAAAAAATTACAGAACCTTGAGGCATTACTGCCCTGATGAAAGAAACCCGTATATATCCTCTGGAGAACAAGGCTTAAGTAGCAGTGCCTCTAATAGGAGCCTCATTCAGACAGATAAGCTCAGGATTTTACCAGTGAAGCTCCAGACACTGGAAATTTTAATATAAATCAAAAGCTAAGTGATGTGGGAGTTTTAAAGTTACAATTACATGTTTGAATAGTATTAATATTGTAGGAGGTAAACACAAACAAAAACTAAGATACTTTTCTTGTGTCTGTGCTGGATGCCAATTTTAACATTGCTATAAGGTAAGAATATATATGAAAGGCAGTTCATATTACAAAGCTTAAGAGAGCATCTTCAGAAGGCGAAACAAGCTATAAAAGATCTACTACGATTTTTTAAATATACTTTCTTCTCTGTGCATTAAATAATAATTTCTACTTCACTTATGAATCAGAGCGCTTCCAACATCACCGCTGCATGCGCATCGGAACGGCTTCCAGCTTGCCAAATCCCAATCCAAGTTGCGCTTGGCAAAAACACACCCACGCTGCTTCATAGCCTGACTGTGCTTGTAATTATATTTATTTAAGACTACTTCAACAAGCCAGAAAAACACGCGGGGCGGAAGGGGAGGGAAGATGCGCCTACCGTACCAGCGGGTCTTTTTTCTCCATGACTGAAGCTCGACGTGGACGCTTCGCTTCGGCCTGGCGCCGGCAGCGGGTCCCGGCTGCTGCCCTTTCCCCGGGGAGGCGGCGGGCGGCCCTGGCCTGGGGCTGGCTCCCGGGGGCTGCCTGGCCGCCCTGGGCCGGGGCTCCCCGTGCCGCGGGGCTGAAGTCAGGGTGCCAGCTGCCCCGGCCGGACAATGGCTCCATTGGGAGACAGCTGGGGGACAAAGGCGCTGCTTTCAGGAACGGTTTTATATGCACGCATGTGACCTTTGCCTGAAGCCACTCTATGGAAAGCGTCCCTGGCCTGAAGCTCTGCTTTCAGACGCGGTGCTCGGAGGCGCTTGCTTAATCTGCCCTTTTTCTTCTTTTTTTTTTTTTTTTTTTGCCACAGATGCCTCAGGAGAGGTCATGTGCAGATAACAAGGTGGTGCTGAGCTCTTTCTGATCATTTAATCGAGCTATTCAGTAATGGATAGGATTATTTTCTTCACTTTTCAAAGTCCTTCACCAGAATCTAAGAACTGGAATGCTTTCATCTGCTTTTTAGCAATTTAACTACAAAACCAGAGTACCCTAACTTCCAATCCCATCTCCTGAGCCAGCCCACAAGCTGCTTCCAAGCTCTGGCCACCTTTGCTAGAGTGCGTATAGGTTTAAATCTATGCATCCAGATCACAACAGAAGAGCCTTTGGATTTTTAGTGGATTGGAGCATCTTTTTTATTTATTGTGACTGTGATTTGTAAGTATTGTGAAGGCTTCCTACTTGACTGGATATAAAACAGAAGCTGTCAATACACAGCACACATGAAACCCAACTATCGCTCTAGCTAGGCTGGAGGTGGGGGCATGAAGATGGAGTTTATCATCCTCACATTTGGATACCATAGCAAAGGCTGCAGCTGAAAGGGAGGTCCCTCAGAGCGATTCTTCGTTAGGTTGTAGGGAAAGGGAATAGCAGTGTGCCTCTTTAAAGTTTGCCAACATTTTCCTTCACAAGATCTTGATTTTCACTCATTATTGCTCTGATAAACTCACATTTGCACTGACCACCTTTGTTCTGGAAAGAGTGGGGGTTTTAATGTATTTTTAATTTAAGGTAAAATATGCCAAACATTTCTGAGATTAAACCAAAGGGTGCATACTTTGCTATAGTGATGTTAAACAAAATTCTCTGCCCTTTCTATAAACAGATCTCAGGCTTACATACCCTAGAGCAACAGATTGGATTTTGGGGGCTGGGGAAGAATGGCCTTTGTTAAGTGAATACATTCATCCATCCTTATGAAATTCCATCCACATTTGGTTAAGTTATAAATCTTTAAAAGATCTTTGTGTATGCCCTGCACTGCGTGCTACTTGCTCACACTTTTCGGATGAGCTCTCTGAAGATCATCCTTGCTGGGTGTGTTTGAGCCCCTTGCAGACCATGGGTCACACTGTAGGTTTATTTCAAGGGAAAGGAGTTTTAAGAGGTGCTCACAGTCACAGCGGGATCCAGGAGTGTGGTTGCGTCCATCCATCTATCATACACAAAATTCTCTGCCCTTTCTATAAACCAATCTCAGGCTTACACACCCTAGAGCAACCCTCTAGCGCAGCTGCACGCAGAGCCCACGTCTCTCCTGTACAAAGTGTGTGCTTGCGCATGCTGGGGAAGGGATTCCTTGTCCTGAAATAAATCCTGCCCCATCCCCCAGACAAAATCAAACCTCGTTGTGAAGTCTCCCCATGGACTCCCCATCTGTCCTCCCTGCTCCCTACAGTCCCTTCCCTCACCATCAGTCCTTCAAGAGAAGGAATGTTGAAGAGGAGGATAAAATCAAAGCTTTGAGGAGCTGCTGAATAGGTGGTGAGTCCTGTATCGTGATGAAACAGGGCTGCTGTTGGAAAGAGAGGCTGGAGTACATGATAACGCACAGAGACGGACAAATTTCAGTTGTTTTATTTAGAAATCTTAAAATATGATGTCAGTATTTTTGCATGTCAGATCAAATAATTTTAGATAAAAATCCAGTTAGAGTTATAGAAGTACTAAATGTAAGTATTTTTTTTTAAATATAGATTCTACAATGTCTAGAAGCAAAATATTTGAGCATCTTAACACAAGGGAGCAAAAAAAGTATGGAAGAAGAAACAAACTAGCGAACTCACAGAAGATGTCTCCACCTCATAACAGGCTGTTCCCAGCATTGTACTCCCTAATACTTGTTTGAATTCCATTTGAAAGAGCATGCCTCTTACTTCCCCTAGAAGCTAGTGTGCAGCCTGCAAGGCTGTTGGCAATTTTTTTACCCTTTCATCCTCATCTGACTTTAATATAATTTTACATTTTATTAATATCAGCTTATCAATTCTAATTATTTGTTGCCCCAGAAAACCACATCAGTTCTAGACTAGAGGGGCTTAAATTAATTGTTACAAGTGTTTGGCTGAATAAAGACATATTTACATAACAAATGCAACAATTTCTCCACATTTACAGAGTTTACATATTATCAGTGTTTGGAAACAAGTACAAGCTTCCCCATTCAGTCTCCTTTCAGCACGGTTAGCAGGAACCAGCATGATTTAGCATGATTATTCGTAGTCATCGAAATATGAAATATCATTCATATTCACCAAAAAATATTTTGGTAGGTATTTACCCCTGTTTAACACCACAACATTCTTAGTTATATGGCTATCGACTTGTTTGATTCACGCTCGGTTAGGATAAATCTTAGCAAACTCTGTCTCACTCCACACTAACTCCAGCTATTTGGCAAAACAGACGCTGCTGTCTCTGGACGTTGTGGGGAGCGGTGGGCCTTGCTTTAGATAACGCTTCGTCAGAACTGACACACACCAACCAGCACAGTTCAAGCGGGGTCAGTGGCCCCGGGGCAGCATGTGGCCAGAGGAGCCCTCAAAGCTGCAAGGGGAAGCCAGGGGCTGTCCTGAAGGGCCCAAAACGCACAGGAAGGGCTTTAGGAATGGATTTCTCCTCCTAAACACATCCTTTTTCTGCACGTACCTCTGAAGCGGTAGACTCCTTTGAGGGGGTCCGTGCAGTGGCACCACCACTCTTTTACAGACTGTGGCCATCACCGTGTTTTATCAGACATCCCTTCGCTGAGGTGTATCCCCAGGGAGCTATGACCAGAGCTGCCGGATCTGCTTTCTGGACTCGGCTTTAGGCAGCAGCGAGGCACAAGCTGCTCAGATCAGGGCAGGGCTGGACATGCACAGGAAGAGAGCTGCTGCACTTAGGAAATTTCCAGGTGTGGCAGGCAGCCACTTCCCATTTGAAGGAGCAGCTCAGCTTGACAGACAGCAGATTGCAAGTCTTGGATAAATAATTAAAAATCCACCAAAGTCCTATTTGAATCATGCAAAACATTCACTCTAATGAAAACCAAACCGACAAGTTTCCAGATACCCTAGGTTCAGAAATTAGCGTTCAGGAATTTGATTTTCCAACAAATGCACTGAGGAGAAGACCTACTGAGGGGTATAGTTTCACGATTTCATATGTAGCCCAGGCCAGGATGTACTGGAAGGTTAATGAAAACAATAAAAAATACTCTTTCAATGTTCAGAATTTAAGGAGATGACAGTGGGTGAGACTGAAATTCTGCAGCCGCATAGCAGAAAAGATTATATGGTCTCAGCTTTACAGCAGCTGTTCTCCTCCTCACAATCAGAAATTTGAACATCTCTTGATCTTCTGCAATCAGAGGGAGTATCTATATTCTTAAATCAGGCCACACACTGAGCACCTATATATGAATTTCCGGAGCTAACATTAAGATCCTATTTTTAAAAACTGTGTGTATAGATGCCCCTGCCTGCTAGAAATAAAGACCTTTCTAACATTATTCCTTTTAATCACTTCATCTTCTGCATTCGTTTTTAAACAGTATTGTTGCAAATACATTCCTCAGAAAATTATAGTGGCAGTTCAATACGGCAGGGGTAGTACAGCGCTAAAATTGACCGTAAGGAAGAGCTCTTCAAAAAAATCACACTGTAGATAGTCACGAATAAAAGAAGATTGTGACTTACAAGAAATATACAACCCCTCCTCCTGCTAATCTTTTCCATATTTGATGATTGAGCGTGAATTACAGCTGAAAAATATCCCGGGGGATTACTTAATATGCTGCCCAATCCAGCCATCCACCCCCTGCAAAGCACAGCCTCATGCGGTTTTGCTTCATTAGGAGTTTCTCTGCAGCTCCAATGTCCCAGCTCAGTTTCACCTCCTGCAAACAGGTCTGAGCATGAAGAAACGGCTTCTGTGGCCAGAACTGTGCAGAAGTATGTAATTCTGTACAAGCATAATTGCATGAGCTGAGCTAATGGAAAAAACATACTTTGTCCGGCTACCTTCGAGGCATGGTTGGAGTTACCCCTCCTGAAGTCTGAATGGATGATGTGGTCCTGGTATCTCTGGCTTTGCTTTGACACATTTTCCTTTTCTTAACCCTTAGTTTACAGTATTTGGGCTGGATAACAGTTTTGCTCTAACTCCAAACGTTTACCGCTTCTATTCAACAACATTTTTCCTGCCATGAAATGTTGTTTTATTTCCACTGGACTTTACCCATCAGTGGGGATGTTGTGGCATCTTTTATCCTCAGTTAATATAAAAGCATACATCATAGAATCATAGAACGGTTTGAGTTGGAAGGGACCCTATAGATCATCTAGTTCCAACTTTGAATTGTCATCAGACCCAGAAATTCTGAAGATCCTCTGACAAAAGATTAATCCTCTGCTCTTAAGCTCTGCTAACCACAGTATTCCAGGCTACGAGCAGCTATAATACAGCACAGGTTTACAACCCTGCACCAGCAGGATCCACTTCTTCGAGGGTACCTGCCACGGGGAGCTTGGGACGGGCGAGAAGTGGTCATAAACTGGAGTTGTGGGTAAACCTCTACACGGAGACAAAGCGTGGATATGTGAAGAATCATAAAGATTGTAAACTAAAGCTCAGTTCTCCCTGACCAGCATGAGAAGGATCTGCATGGGCTGAAGGCTTCCTCTGAGAGAGCACGAACTTGCTGAGACAGTTTAAAGCTCATCGCTTGGGCCGTCGCGCAGGGTGCTCCAGATCCTGGATAAGGCCAGAGAAGGGCCACAGGGGAGAGCAGCGTACTGCCAGCACCAGGCAAGATTCTGCTGCTTGACTTGAGGGCTGACACCACGACTCCTCTATTTTCCATATCACTAAAACGTTGCATCCTACAACTCCTGTCCCTCTCTTCTGCTGGCTTGCTTGCCCTAAGCCAATCGCTATGCCCTACCCCAAACAACATCTCTGTAATCTCACGCAGATACAGCTCCACCTCATTTTGAAGTTCCTGGTCCTGTACAGTACAGTATGTTCCTGGTCCTGTACAGTATGTCAGATTCCACACTCTGAACAAGACGTACAAATGTCTTAAAGGAAACAGTAACTCACGGATTGTAACTGGGGACCAAGTTAAAAAAATCTTTCAAGAAATTTGGCATACATATGCCCCAAAAGGGAACACCACAATTTTTAAGGCCGCTCTTACCTGCTACAGCAAACCCCGTGTTGAAAGCCAGCTGTAAATGTTTGGAGAGATATAGTACCAGGAATAAGGGATATATAGATAAAATCTTAAAAACTGATGAACCAATATGATAGCTACAAACTCCCCACAAACTGTGGCCTTTTCACCAAAGAGCAATGCACCAGATAACACCGATCTGTAGGTGAGAGTAGCCAACAAACACAGCCACAAATATGACCAACACAGCCTAGAGAACTGGGAAGTCAGGAAACTCCAGAGGATGGGGCGACGATGACTTCCAAGGGGTCCTGCTGCAGGACAGGGTTTGGATGCACAGCTGAATTTGCAGGTCACACAACAATACCAGCCTTTGAATTACGACGACCACCCACCAGCAAGGAGATGTTGGTCCAACAGCTGTGGCATGGCTTGGGTTGTTTGTGCAGCATTTTTAATTAAAGAACAGCAGGTTGTCCACCATTACTGCAGTGTCTGGCTTCCATGAAGCCCTGGATTTTCATCTTCCTGAAAATAAAGTTATAATCTGGAGAGAACATAAACATTTCAGTCTTTTGGGTGTTGGGGAAATGGGTTGATGTTTTTTTTTTCAGGAAAAAAAAAGAATTTTAATTCTCATGACCTACAATTGGGGTATAAAAGTTAATTCAAGTGCATGAACAATTCATCCTTGCATTTCCAAGTATTTTGACTGAAAACCATAGAAAATCCACTGTGAAAGGAAGCACAAGCCCAACTGCAATGTGGATTAGGGCCTTCTGAGTGCTAGAATGAGCAGGTATTGATCATGGTGACAGCTGCTCCTGCACTGAAATGCACTCCGTTCTGGGGAAAAAACTGAGAGCAAACTGGCCTGTTTGGTTTTGGATGCTGCAGAGAGGAGCCGTTGTGCAGTGGAGGTTTGGGGGCTACACAAATGAGCTCTGACTGAATTTGACATATAGTTCTTTGAGACTTCAAAAATGACTCCAGTTTGTTCGCAAAGCTCAGTTTATATTCCTGCTTATAATTCGTCTTCTGCTTTTGATTCCTCACAACATCTGTGTCCTTTTTCCAGACCCCCCTGCATGGTTTTATTCACTAAAGCTTTCAGTGTTTTGTTTTTGTTCTAACGTTTTTGCCTTCTAAGTTGTTTTTATTATGATGTACACCACACTGAGTGCTCTGGCAGGCTGCGAGGGGTGTTTTCTAAGAAGAATAAATTATGGGCATTAATAAAACAAAGCACAGAGCTTTTGAACATTTGGCTTCAACGTGGAAGGATTCTCTTTCATATGAGAATCATGTTGAGGATTTATTTCCAGGGAGACTTTTTCTGTTATTAAGATCTAACAAAGCAGTATTTTACCGAAGGCTTTTTGTTTTTCTCTTGCCCGCTCTCTCACGGTTATTGCGAAGCTCTTCTGCTGTTTCTCACTTCACTGCAAGGTACCTACGTGCATATGAAAAGTACACTGTGCAGGGTGTGCTGTCCGGTTTTCAGCTGAGTGGGGGGAGGGCAGTTTTGGGGGTTTTGTTTGAGCTTCTTTTGTGGAGGGAGATTAAGGTAAGGATACGGAAACAGGGGCAAAGTAGTTCTTTAAAATAAATCCAGATCTCCCCTCCGTAAACACAGGCCAACCAAATACACAAATTATCGCAAATTGGTTGGCTGTGTTCATAACTGGGTTAGTGCTAAAAAACTAGAGCACTATAAGCATGAGTTACAACATCTATTTGGACCTCCTTGAAAAGTCTTCCTTTCAGTAGGCTCAGTCCTGCAACATAAGCAATTTAGCTCTCATGAGTAGTCCCATTGACTGAAAGCAGGGCCTGGATTTACGGGGTCACCTAAACCAACAGAAGAGTTCTGAATGCAACATTTTCCCATAAGTCACTTCCCATTATACCCTTTTGCCACCTGGACTCCATCTCCTTAAATCTGTTTTATTGGTCCCATATGCCTTTACTGAGCAAAGTGCTTGAGCTTTGATGGGATGGAAGGGAAGTAAGCGAGCACCAAACAGCTTTCCTGAACTGGTGCTGCAGCCGCGCTCCCGATTAATGCCTCCTTTCATATAGCTGCGTCCCCGCACTACACGCAGGGAACAGCCTCCCACTTGTAGTTCCCAAACACGCTGGCTTTCTCTTCCAAACCCGCTCACAAAATCCACTGCGTCCCGGCTGCCTGCAGCTCACAGCTTTGCGCCGTTGTCCTTTACACGATGGAGGGGCCTTGTGCTAAATACCATTGAGCACTCAACAACACCAAGTGCTGAAACTGCCACGGCGTTTGGTCTGCTCTGGTTCCCAAGAGCAGGGTCCCACCCGCAGCCCCCAGCGGGCACCACTGCCCCGTCCTTGTACCACCTCTGGCCCTCATGGGATTTAATTTAGGTCCCCAAAAGGTACAAAATACTTTTTTTCCCCCCAGTTTTGGTTGGATTTGGTTTCTGGCTGTTAGCAAGCTGACCCATCCCATCCAGGTGAGCCTCTGGGCTGATGCACAGGAATCTGCCAGAACTGGAGTGGGAGGAGGACAGGACCACCACATTCGGCAGGACTGGATTAACTAATTGTAGAATCACACTCTAATCAGGAAAGAGACAGCGGCAGCTCCATATATCCTTCCCGCACTCTGTCTCCATGCACCTTCTCCTGTTTTGCCTGCATTTTACAATACAAAAATACAAAAAAATATTTTAGTGTAGATTTCCCAAAAACAATGGCAATTTTTGCACCTGGACAGATTTTTGGCAGCATCTAAACATATTCCAAAGCTGGTATATGTTAGCTGTGCACCTACTTTTAAGTTAAAGATGCAAACAGTGTGATTACATCATACTCCAGATGAAAAAGTGGGGGTGGGAACCATAAATTTTGCAATGTTTGACTTGAACTCCAGTGAAAACATCTGAAGGCTTTTATGGGTGTTTGTATTTCTCGGTGAAAGGAATCAAGGTAAAAAAGTGTCTTGATTGTTTCTTTTTATCGCTTTCCAGCCATGGTACAAAAACAGGAATCCGTTAATTACTTCGGACACCGATGGGGTGGATTGGCAGCAACGAGGAGCTCGGAGCCTTTTCCTTGTAACTGCTGTCATGAAAAACTCCCGTGTGTTTCCTTCCTTGCCGCACGTCTCACAAAGAGATTTACGGCTGTGTTTTAACCACACATCAATGAGTCATTCAAGATTTACAGCAGCAAATTTGGAGACTTATCTGCAACAGAATTTTCTCACTGATAGGCCATAATTTATAATAAGTGCTTGCATATTTAATTAGCCATATGATGAGATGAAATACTACAGGACGGTGGCCTAAATGAAGTAGGCAAGTCAATGGCACCGTGCCCCTTCCTAGGGGTGAAGAGCAAGCACCCTGAGGAATGAGATCAGATTTCTTAGCTGCACCATGCTGCTCACAAGCAGCAGCAAGTATGTATGTAGGAATACCAAGAAATGGATGTTTATTTGCATGTCCTGAGGTTTTGCTTAGTTCTTACAGAATCTCTTACCATCAATGCTACTTCTGTCAATTTGTTTTCAACCAGACTCCCAAACGTCCCAGCGGAGACGAGGACCTGAACAGTGAATTTAAGCTGGCGATCACATTGACTTGTTTAGCCACCTTTTACTAAACAAAGGATTTGAAAGCCATTTCTTCAGGTGTGGGGGTTGTTTCTTTTTGTCTTTTCTTGCAGTTGGCCTGCACAGGACAGCGCTCTGTGAGGCTGGAACAGAGAGAGGCAATGGGGTTGTGAGGAGAGGCACTGTGTTTCTTGACAGCTCTCAGCCGCTTTCATGGCATGCTTGCCAAGGAATGGGACAGCACAGCAAGGAGTGCCTGTAGCAGGGCTAAGCAATACAATTCCCTGCTACCAGAGATGCGCTTTTTTCTCAGGTCTTCTCCCAGCTTATTACTTGTCAGCCAACGAGAGCTCAAATCCAGTGAAGGTGGTGTCAGCTCCCCCCTCTCATTTTCTAGCATGTGCCCAGAGCATAATCTTCCTCCACATTTCATATAGCAAATCTTTCACTAGGGCTTTGAGCATTTCCAGTTGAAGTTGTTGTAACCTTTTCTGCAACACATCCATGTAGCCAACAGAGCATATGCAACTCGGACACCACAGCAACTTGCCAGCTCGTGTTCAGCTGAGTTTCTCACTTCCATTTGAGTTTCCTGTTACGGATCACAGTATCGAAGGAAGCGTATGTCAAATTTCATTAATGAAGACCTCTTAGGCTGACTCAGAAAACTCTGAAAAGCTCTCCACCACAGCTGAATTTCAGGTTAGATTTCTTTGGTTCACCTCTATGATCAGTAACTCCATTCCTCCAACTCCATTATTCTCAGTACCAGTGTTGATATCCTTATCATGCCTTTTGGCTGAAAGGTTGAAAATATCTCCAGGTTCAGCCTGCTATGCCTCTTATCATCATTCCACTCATAAATTCATTACTCCAGAGAGAGAGAAGAATTTAAGAGAACAAACCCAGGGAAGTCTGACCCAGATTAAGAGGATTACAGCACCACTCCTTCTTCCACTTTCTCTTCTTGCCCCACTAAGTCATTTCCACTAGTGTTGTAATGTTTAGACTATAAATACCTGGGTGCAAAAAAAAAAAAAAAAAAATCATTTTACCTTTTTACAAAGTGCTCACAGCACCTTCAAAAAACATTTAATTACTACGGAAGCAGAATTTTGCTCTTTGAACTATCAATCCTCACACATCTTCCAGGGGATCCATATGAATTTCAAAAGTAAAATGAAACAAAAAATATGTTTTGAAAGACAACCTTTCAAGGTGCCTTCCTACATTTTAAAGGATTTACAGAGCACAATCCCATCTTGTTTCCTTCTCAGGTTACCTGCAAGACACTCAGGAATTCCTGAAGCACAACAAAAAGCGAACTTATGTATAAACATAATACATACATAGCAGAAATAAAACAAGTAACCCATTTTTTAAAACTTCTTATTGGAGCTTATACTCTCCAGCAAGGTTTCACCCCTCCATTAATTCAGCTCATTCTTTACCAATAGCTAAAAACAGCAGGATCGATGTGGAACTGTGCAAACAACTAAGAGCAGCAATAACATAACTTGCAAAGTATTCCAAGAAGGTGTTGCCTCTCTCTTGCAAAGCAACGGTCTTCTCTCTCTGGTCCCTTATGCTTTCGCCATTCATCCAAGGTTGGAAGTAAGATGAAATTGTTAAATCAGAGGCTGGGGAGTACGCCAGGCTTCCAAGCCCGGGCTGTGAAAGGCCCCCTCTGTCCCTCGCAGTTTTACGGGACAGCAGACAGCAGATCTGAGACAGCCTTTCAGGCCTGTCCTTATCAGCCAAACCTCCTCTTGTGCTCCGGAGGAGGAGCCCCCCGCAGAGGCTTTGGCCCCGGCGGTGCCGGCAGGAGGGTGCTCGGGGGTGCCTGCCCCCCACCAGCCTGACTCCCGGGCAGCCAGCCTTTCCCTTTCCGCAGCCAGCTGGCTCTCGGGCAGCACCCGCCTCCCTCTGCTTGCAGGGCTTCTCTTTCTTACACCAGCTTCAATGTACGGAAAAATAAGATACCTGTCCGGAGAAGAAATTAAGCCCTTCTCAGTTTTATTGCATTCCTTCCATTTTATAGGTAGGCTGTTCCTTTCTCGTTTGCTTTGCAAAAGACATCACAATAATAGTTCACCAGTGGAAAGAGTTTGCTTTTGATTCCTTTGGATGAATTGCCTCAGAGACACTGTGTCTGAAGTAGAAGAGATTAATACTATATTTACTAACACACCACAGGCTCAGTGAGAGAAGAAGGGAGTAATCCCTCAAAAAAGGCTGTTTGTTGTAAAACCCACCACAAGTAATCAATACACCCCAAAAGAGCAAAGGCAGCGATGGAGCAAACCCTTAATGTGAACCAGACTGAGTAACGTGAAACAATCAGCTTGATGGGTGAAGTAGTGATTTGGCAAATGTTCTGATGCTCCTTGCCATGGGATTTCCGGACAGTCATGGTGAAAGTAAGTAAACACGCCTCATCAGCAACAACATTAGCAACAGGCACAGCAGTAACGCACAGCCAGGACGTTCATTCAGAAAAGGGATTCCTTCCTCTACCTGACACAGAATCTTACACTCCGCATCGTACCACAGAGCAACTTGGATATGAACTTTATGCAGGGTTCACTCTCATCAAAATACTTTTGAGCTGGAGGTGCAATGACGTGATGGCAGCATTCACACTTCACGACAAAACTGAGAGGTTGCCTGTATGAATCCACATCCGTTATGAATGTTTGAGGGAACAACCCAGGAGCTGGCACTTCCTGGCTCCCAATCCCATGCTCTGTCCATTACACAAAGAAATTCTGTTTCAGTGACAGGATTGCCCAGGCCTTTCTGGGGAGTTTTAAGCCAAACTGATTTCCTCACCTGGAAAACAAGCATAAGAGGGTTAATACACATGAAGAGTTTTAAACATTCACAGTCAAAATGCTAATTGCTATTCTCCACGTAACAACAAAATCTTGATTTTTTTTCCGTTTATATTTCATTGAAGGAACCACTCCCATCCCTGGGGAGCACAAACTGCACAGAATGGAAAGAAGCAGAAAAGGGATGGCTCATTTTGTCAAGAAAGGGATTTGGTCCCTCCAAGAAAAGGAATATAATACATAATATCCCTTTATAAATTTTCAGCTCCAGAGCTACTAATCCAGGATTCCACCAATGTCTTCAAACTCAGATGACCTCCTAATGCCCTGCCCTTCTCTCTGATTAGCTGCAAAGAGATGGGAGATGTTTTGGTGACACCAAACTTGGGGGGAATTTGAGACAATCCCTTAGACTGGAAATCAACAGCAACAATTGTATACAAAGGTTTGGATTTTTGGATAAAACATCAGGGCCCATGGGGAACATTCTTGTGTTAAAGTCAGCATTTGATTCCAAAATCTGACATCTCCAAGATGCTAGACAACTTTCCAGAAAACAAGATCATCACTCAGTGTGTGACAGGGCCTTCTAACTGTTACAACATCATCTCCAACAGGCATTAATACTAAGCTTTAAACACTGAGCACTGGGGTTTGATGCAGCTCCAGGAAAGTGCTTTGCTAAGCTTCGGAGAGGATGTGCTAAATTTGGAACGCTGTCCAAAGAGAAAACCAGTTATTTTCACCAGAAGTCCATCTAGTGTTTTGCAATGACCTCAAAGCAGGCAGATATAACAAGGGATGGCAAGTAGCCACTGACGTGAATTATGTTTCATCCCAGCTCCAAGGTTGCTTGTCAAATACAAATAGTGATCAAATACTGAGAAGACCAGCATCAGGCTGAAGAAAGGTCACAGTATGGCTGAAAGACAGCCGCCTGCCTTCTACAGAAGGAGCTTCCAGTTGGTTGTGGGCTTCTCTGCTACTGAGAACCTGATCGAGAGAGTGACCGGTTTTGTGTGGTAGAAGACACCAATGTAGGCCAATGATTCTCCTGCACTTTTTGGTATATTCCTAGCTCTGCAACAACCAGCTTTAGCATGCTCTTAGAGATATCAGCATGGTCACCTCAATGCAAAATACATCACCCAAAATGTACTCCGAGTCACTCAAACCAGGATTGACTCCCACTCCACTGGAGTATGTCCTCTGGCAAGACACCAATGCCTGGCTCTGCTGCTCTGACTTATTCTGGCATTTTCTGCACAGGCCCTGGTGCTGCAGGACCAGTTGAATCTTCCAGGTGCTGCCAGTGATACCAACAGCAACACAGAGCAGCCCCGCATGGTTACTGCATACGAATTCCCAACTTCTGCATCTATGGAGCACCATTCAAAACTGTTCTCTGGACAAGGTGATCAAGAGCTGTCCTTGCAGTAGTGTCCAAGCAGTTTCCAAAATACTGTGACAATGCTCTTTTGAGCTAAAAGCAGCATTATCACCATTTTCAGATAAGACACAGAGACATTACCAAACTATTTCCACTAATTTTAAGACCCTGCCGTAAGACCTCAAGAATCCCAGTTTTCAGAATGCATAGCATGATACAGCTCTGCTACTGCAGTCTGTAACAGGCACGACCAGAGACCTGCTGTACTGGATGTGTGCAGCACAGACCCCCGTTATCTCCAGATGAAGCCATCGAGACTCAGTAGTTCTAATCAGAACTGTGCGTTTCAACCTGAGTGCTGAACAGAAAAGTTAAAAATTACTTTTTCTGAAAATTATAGCTGAAATGACCTGGCAGCATCCCGTAACAGTTCTTTCTGTGGAGACACAGAAACATGATTCAGCCCTCCAGAACAAGATTGAGCTGATCCGATTGTGACCCGATTCCTCCTGCAGCCTCATTTCCTGCTCAAGACGGTTCTTTGAGATCATCTCGTTACGCTTTGATGCCAGCAGGCTGAGTAAAGTTGCGTGAATGGTTTTATGTCCACTTGAATTGCAACCTCAATCATACTCTCCAAAGAGAATACTTTGTGGGTTTTTGTTTGGGTTTTTTTTTTTTTAAAGATTGAATTCAAAGAAGAGCAATTTCCAGTCTGTGTCGATGATGTGATGCATGGTTCAACAGCAGCACTGGAACACATCGGGCTCACAGAAGGTAAGAGACTGGCAACTAAGAGCTGTGGTATATTCCCAACCTTTGGGTATCTGATACCTACAGAGGAATGAAGCACCCGTTTTAGCAAACGGCTGTGAAACCTGCGGCCCAGCAGCACAGAGACTCTTGAACCTCTGGTTACAGCCCAACTTCTGGAGGCGATTGTTGTTCAAAGGGATTTTGTCTCGTCATTTTTGCCCGTTGTCCCTCGATGCCCAGCTTCTCCTCCTTGTTGCTCTTCCCTCTCAGATCTTTCTTTGAGTTTGTTCTCTGTCACTGGTTACTTGTTCCAGCTCTTGATCCATTCTCTCAGTTCCCTTGCTCCCTGGGCCAGCTTAACTTTCTGTTTCACATTGGACTCGCCCTTCATCGGTGGTCAGTCTAAACCACCAGACTTCACACTGGAGCCGCTGAGCCCGAAGCGCCCACTCCCTGCCACTGCCTCTGCCCTGGGGGCAGCAATTCTGTGAACTGCTTCAGTCGCGTATCAAAGTAGTAAGTCTCACAGATATTCACAGGGCTTCGATTTCTCCATGCTGGAGTCTTTTCTAGAAATTGGGCAAAGACTCCTAAATCACGTGGATGGCTTGGCCAGTTCTACCTCTCCCATCTACTGAAAACCGCGAGTCTTTTCATTATTTCGGGCAGATGTTAGTGGATGAATCGGGGACCAGATACACATAGCTGCCAGCCACTGAGCTGAAGAAGTCCAAGGGAGAGTCCAAGAGATGATAAAGCTGAGCAGAACTGAGAGTTATCCAAAGCTTGTAGCTTGCGCTGAGCTCCCCTGGGAACACACAACACACACTGAGAAATGGATTCCAAAATATTAAGAAATAAGCTAGCGTGTAAGAAAAATAAGGATCTCCTGTTGAATTAAGGAGTTAGGTCATTAATGCTTGTTCATATTACATTACTCACACTTGAGATACAAATAACTATCTGTTGCCTCACTAACCCACATATTTATTTGAATAAATATTTCCCAAGAAGTAGGGAGAGAGAACCATTTCAACAGAAAAGTTCTATATTATGGTCTTATCATAACAAACCACTTCACAGTACGCTGATGTGTATCGTATACAAGCATCCATTGTAAAAAGCTATTAAGAATATCTCCTTTTATGGTGCTGACACGTTCGTTCATTCACAGAGGTCATTAGCTCACAACGGGGCTTCTCATTTCCATATGCCCTACTGAAGTTTTGCTATATTTCAGAATCAAACCTTAATATGAGCATTATTAACTCCAAAGGACATGATTGGTGCCATATAAAGTCAATTTATATAAAAATCCTACAATCATTCAAAACAAATTTTAAATTAAAAAAATCTGTAATCTCTGAATTGGCCCAGACTCTAGGGACAGGTACAAGTCATTGGCCTGACTCAGAACCAGACCAGAAATACATACTGACAAAAATACAGTTCCTTGGTGCCAGTTCCCAATTGTGTTTCTGTGTACCCCAAGTATACATTACTTGACTAATTACAGAACAGGTAAATCAGGTTCGAAGTACATTTGATTTTTGTAAAACAATTGTAAATCATATATTTGAGAGCATATCATCTGTATGAGATCAGCCCTGAGGAGATGACAGCAACCCTGAGGAGGAGGACTTGGGAGTGCTGGTAGATGAAAAGCTGGATATGAGCAAACAATGTGCACTCGCAGCCCAGAAGCCCGACTGTATCCTGGGCTGCATCAAGAGAAGCGTGTCCAGCAGGTTGAGGGAGGGGATTCTGCCCCTCTGCTCCACTCTGGTGACACCTCACCTGGAGTCCTGTGTCCAGCGCTGGAGTCCTCAGCACAGGAAAAACATGGAGCTGCTGGAGTGGGTGCAGAGGAGGCCACAAAGGTGATCAGAGGGCTGGAACACCTCTCCTGTGAGGAGGTGGGTGCACTACCTGAAGGGGCCTACAAGAAAGCTGGAGAGGGACTATTTACAAGGGCATGTAGTGATAGGACAAGGGGCAATGGCTTTAAACTGAAAGAGGGCAGATTTAGATTAGATATTAGGAAGAAATTCTTCACCGTGAAGGTGGTGAGGCACTGGCACAGGTTTCCCAGAGAAGCTGTGGCTGCCTCCTCCCTGGCAGTGTTCAAGGCCAGGTTGGACGGGGCTTTGAGCAGCCTGGTCTGGTGGAAGGTGTCCCTGCCCATGGCAGGGGGGTTGGAACCAGATGATCTGTAAGGTCCCTTCCAACCCAAACCATTCTATGTTTCTATATGCAGATGCTTTCTTTATCCTTAATAGCATAAACCATTAAAAGAGAAAATCCAAGCTGTTAGCTTCAGTTAGATGACAGGTATTCATTCACGGTATGTTGTTCGACTCTGGAAAAGAAATGGAGCTTTTGCTATGCCCTCAGCTAGCACTAAGGAATACAGCATTCAAAGAGCAGTCCTCAAAAATTAAACAGCTGTTGTATGTTGTACACATTATTAGTGTCTTGTTGTCATTTTATAAATGCATCTTTCTCCAATCAAATTGTTGAACTTCAATTGAAAAAAGAATACCGTATTCAACAGCCCTCTCCACACTATTTAGATTTTCATATCCTCTACACTACAGCAGTAGTGAACAGCCAATTCCTTGAAGTCCTTTATCAATTTTCTTATCACATAATTGCACTTCTCTCTTCCGAGAAGAGACAGACAAAAAAGCTTTGTTCTCTCTCCTCCTCTGTGTCTTGTCCTAGGCTTGTAAGTGCTGAGTGTTTCATTAAGTACCTGGAAGATTTTCAGTGCTGTAAAAACAAACACCTCTTTTAAAAAATCTGAGTCTAAAAGTAATAGGAAGTGTTCAGTATTTTGGAACTATTCAAGTACTCTACAGCAAACACATGAATTCCAACATTGTAAAATGCTTGCATCCTTGATAAAAGCATTTGAGACAGAGAAACATTTTCTATACACACTGCTCAAAGCACAAGAAAAAGAAAGATGCTTGCACAGACTCTGGAACTGTACGATGGCCATAAGGGACACGGAACATCTGTGCCTGGAGGAGAAATACGCCGCAGTAGCCTGCTGGTCACGAGCTGGGAGCCGACCGTGAAAAACCAAGACAAGAGACTCCAATCCCCGGCGCATTGCATCGTCCTGCTCCAAAGCAGCTCAAGCCCTCCCCTTTGGTGGATGTCTTCGAGCGATCTGCCTTTCGTGAAGCCTGGACATCTCTCAGATGACTGTTACATCAATAAGCTGGAATAAGAATCGAAGATAAAGAAATAGTGGAGGAAAACAAGTGAAGATGGCAGCAGCTCCGTGGGGAGTCCAAAACACCTAAAGGCAGCAGAGACTGCCTTAGGAAGGCGAGCGACAGAACTGATGTAACACCTTTAGCCTCTCCAAGGCTCTCTTCACAGTGGTGACAGACCACTTAGCCCCTCTTCTTCCTCTTTCCAACCTCCAACTGGTTCCTTCTTCCCTACCTCCAGTTTTTCAGCGTACAGAAAAATTAGGAATTAAGTGACTAAAACTAGCAAAACAATTATGCACTGTCAATAACTTTCACATCACCTTGAAAAGCTGTACTTCAGTATTTCCAAAACCGCTAAAAAAGCTTCTTCCCCCATATACTTCAGTTTGACTCCTGCGTGGGAGGTGAGCTACCAAGAGACCAATGTCTTTTCTATAATACCAAAGTTTAAGACATTAAAAAACTTGAAAGATTTGAGTAAAATAAGTGCCTAGATGCTGAGCAGAACCAGCAGCCCAAGGTAAAACAGGTCCAGGACTGCTTCTGCGCACGCTGAGGCTGCGGGCAGGCTGCGGCTGCCGCGTCCCCATCGGTCCCGCGCCGAGGCCCACAGCCAGGCGGGCGCAGCACGGCTCGGCGCAGGCTGCCCCGGCACCACGCCAAACAGAGGGGCACTCGCACCGACCCAAACGGCCTGCACATCACGAGCGAGAGGAACCATCCCTCCTTTTCCTGGAAAGGTGAGGAACAGAGAACTTCCAGAAGAGGCTTTTTTTCCTGAAACACGTTTTTGAAAAGGAGAAGAGTCAATCAGGTCTTGAAAGGTGCTTTCATTCCTCATGTCCTTTCAAACTTTTTCCTTCTTTTTAGGGCATGTTTTCGTTTAGAAGTTTTATCAGTGCACATTTTACAGCATGATTTATGTATAAAATCATACAGGAACATTTAGAAAATGAAAAGTGCATTTTCAGAATGAAATGCTTCATATTAACACTCTTCTGAAATTCAATTCTGTGGATAAAAGTAAAATAGAATAGAATAAAATAGAAGCCTAATAAATAAAAAAAGCATAAAAATTATTTAAAAACTCCTATTTGACCTGAAATGACTTTTGGAGTAATTTTTGAAGAGTTTCTTTTGCCTTTTATTGTTGGGACAGTTCCTTTTTTATTTTTAACACAGCAAAGAAAAAAAAAAAAAGCCAGCCACGTAAGCTCATCTCACCCCAGCCTTCCAAAATTTCTGAAACGAATCTGATTCAAAACATCCGCTCAACGAATTCACAACAAAATCAAGACTCCCAAAGAGGCGTGGATGTAGAAACCCGGATTCACCCCCTTGCACCGTTCTCTCGGAGCGAAGCCGCGCGGAGCAGCGGAGCCAAGCAAAGCGGCCGCTGGTGCCAGCGCGGGGTGTGCTCCTGCTGGCGCCTCCGGCCCTCCCGCCCTCTCGGCCCAAAAGGTTCGGCTCGCCATCGCAGCAGGAATTCCCCCCGCTCAGTTCACGGGTTGGAGAGCCGAGTCGCGCCACAGCAAAGCCCAGGCAGCACCCAGGACATCCAGCGTGGGACTGCGGGGTCAGGAGCTGCGGGAGAAAGAGCTCCTCGCCGCTGCGGTGGTACGCTGTGAGACCAGACCAAAGTGTACCCACGCAGTTTCATGTTTAGTCAGAAAGGAAAAAGATCTAGCTAAATATGCTCTCAGTTCTCACTATCACTTTATGATGTTTGCCACAAAAATATCCACGCTTTTCTTCCCAAGCACCGTACTAGGTGAAGCGTTCTGCAAAATATGAAGTCTTTCTAATGAAATCTGGACTTACCTACGTCAAGAAAGGTCACTACCATTGCAGATTTATCTGGACAAACATAATAATAAAAGAAAACCTTGGAAATGCATTTGGCAAAACTATATGTAAGGTATGAGATGACTATGGAATAACACAGACTGTATTAGCTGCCATGGCTTAATGTGTATGCAAATACTCATATACCATTATTACCATTTCAATTATAAAAGCAGGAAACAACTATACAAATATATTTAATTAATAAAATATATTTGTATACATATGTAAAAATAAAAATATACAAAAGTAATTTAATCTCATGCAAAACTTTCATATTTACCACGTGTATTTTAAGGGCCTCTATGTAATGCTGATGCTGCACTGAAAATCAGGTTCCTAAATTTCTGTCCTTTAACTGTCTTAAGAAACTGAAAATATTGACAAGACTAAAAATTCCTTATGTTAAAATTTACATAAATTTTCTGATTTCTGTGAATATGAAATCAACTAACATTAAATAGCATTTATATCCTAAAAAGGTAAACAGTGTCTGGATGCTGCGTTATCACTGACACGAACCCCGGTGCCCGCTGCAGCACCGCACGGGATGGCACAGCTTATGGCAGGGACAGTACCAGCTCACCCGGGAACTCAAAGTCGCGTCCTGCTGTCCTTCCTCCACAGCACCAGGACAGACTGACCGGCCTTGGTAGTGAGCTGACCAAACGCGTGCTTACTCGGGCACCTGAGGAAAGAAGCTGTATCCTAATTAGAGACTTGAGCACGTCTACGACGCTGAGATGCAGCAGTTACTTCGTGGACATTTTATTCCATAATTATGCCGAGAAATAAAGAAAAAAAACCAAGATAAATGAAGAATCTGCATTAAAAATGCATATAGATCTTTTAATGTTACATATTTGCCCTAGACTTACATGTATTATAATATTCATAATGAACAAAATCAAGGAATTCATGTTAAAAACTACATTGTCAAAATGAATTCTCCAGAGTTTGACCTCTTTGTGCATTTCTACTTTATGTAACGTGTATTCTTCCAGTATTTGGACACTACCCAACCTAAATCAAGTATTTCTCCTTTTGCTTCGAGGACACTGCACTCCAAACCTGTAGTTTTAACCAAAAACCAGAACCCAGACCAAAAAGAACCGCACAGGTTACAGCCAGCCTACGAGGTCCGAAGGTGGTGGGGATGAATTGCTTAATCCACCATCCCAGCGCAAAGTTTTAATTTGAGCTGATGTCAGGTTATAACTTTGAAATAGTCGTCGATTTTTTGTAGAAGAAAAACCCAAGCTAAACTGCAATCGGTACGATCTTGGCAGGCAAAGAGCTCTGTCTCCTGCAGCTTCCACAAGCGCCCATCACATTCACAGGGAGCCACCTGGCTTTCACACCGTCCTTCGGTGCCTGGTAGAGCATTTTCCATCTAACTTTCAACAAAAATGTGTTTTCTCGCAAATAAAGCTAATCCCTTCCTTCCCACAGGAGATACCAAGAATAACTGATGAACGTTTTTTGTTGTAGCCATCTTTTAGGTATTCGAAGGCAGAGTTCCTTCCTCAGACTTCTTTTATTCTAGACCAGGAATACTCAGTCCCCTGTAGTTTTTTTCTTGCATGCAATGTTAGCTACTGTTCCCATTTACGGGAGTTTGCCCACCTATTTCTTAAAATGCGGTGCCCAAAAATCACTGGCACTTGATAGAATAATTACTTTCACATCTTATATAAAAAATTCCTGCTAACCCTTAGATGAGTTTGTCTTTTTGCAGTCGCATCAAGCTGCTCACCTCTGTGCAACCAGATGCTTTTCCCCCCTCACTGCACCGTGCCAGATGGGGGAACACTTTGTTTCCAGACACTTCATCTTCCCTCAAGTTCCGCATTTCCCTGCTGCTTTGGGATCGCCTGTACTACCTGCCCCGTCACTCCGACTTCCAAGCACTGCCTGACCATGCAGTACCACCTGCAGACCTCGGACTGACTCTGTCTTCCATCAAACACATCAATGGCTGTTCTGAAGCAGGACCATGACATAACATCACAAACGGTGCTGGAAAACTCTTCTTAGATATTTTCCCCTCTCCAATTTTCTGTAACAGTGTCTTCGCCGTATTTCCTCAGCATATATTCAGTAATTCACTTAAAGTCATACAGCCGAACACGATGGGAGAATTATCGTGCTACAGCTCTGCCTCAGTTCTGCGCTCGGATCGCTGAACAACACGTTTCCCTGCAGCGTCAGAGCGTAAACCCACATCTGCAAAAGGAGAAACTACACCGGCCTAAATTATCCATGACCTCATTTTTAAAGCATAACTGCATCTGCCTTCGCTCTCCCGGACAATGCCAGCTTTCATCGCTCGTCAGCCGAGGTCTCCCGCAAGCACCTTTGGCACTGTTACCTCCCTCCCCGGCCAAGGGAAAAACACCTATGACCATTTCCACCGAGCTATCGCTACAGCCGCCCGGCCCCTCCTGCCGCTCGCAGCCCGCGGTGCCAACCTGACGGCTCGCTGGCTCAAGAGCAGCGGCCAGCGCAAGCCAAATTCTACCCGCGCTGAGGGGTTGTCCTGCTCCTCTTGCACCTTCAGCTCACCGAAGCTGTAAGAGCTTGCCGCCGTCGCTGGCGAGGAAGCAAACCACGCCACGGCTGGCCTCGCCCCGCGCAGAGAGCTGCCAGTGGGGTAGTAGACGGGCGCCGTAGCCCTGGGGGGAGAGGCTGCCGTGCTGCCCCTGTCCCTCGTACCCAGACCCACCCCAACAGACCTTCATGCGTGTTCTGAGGACAACGAGCAGCACAACTATCCACCCAGGAGTACTGAAGGGGTATGGTATTCGAATAACAAAATAGGTGTGTGGGTGTACTGCAAATACACCTGAGCCTGTCACCTCTCCATTCCACAGATAATCTGCTATTACAAAAACTACAGGATTCATCAGCAGGTATATAGTATAAAAGTATTTATTAACTTTCATTAAACAGAATATGGCTTAGAAAAGAAAATATTCTTAGGTCCCTGTTGGAACTTTTGCTCTTTGTCCTAAGAAGGTGAATCAGTCTCTCACAGGAATTTGGGAAAAATTAAAAATTAAAAAAAAAAAAAAATAAAAAATTTAACGCAAATACAACCATCTTCTAAGATATCTAAACGTGAACTCTAGGCAACAGAAGTCAACCAGTGCACGGAAATAAAACCCCGGCCTCTACACAGAAATAAAGAAAACGCATAAAAAGTGGCAGAGATGATTTATCTCTATTATCAAAATTTCTAAAAACTTAAGTATTTAAATAAAACATTTGTTGGGTGTAAATAGTACACTGCATAAAACACAGCTGAAGACATTTAAACGCATCCATCATTTAAAGTCCCAGACCTAGATTAATCTACTAATGCATTTGTCCTGTGGATTGATGAGCTGATCATACAGAACGCTTCCAAAAAAACTACCCCATCAGCAGGAGGAAATGCATATTTTCCAATCTTTTAATTTTTCAGCTTTTCAAAAATACTTAGTTTTAGCAAAGCCATCTTCCAAAAGCATACTCCAATGTCAAGCCTGAAGAAAAAAATTCTGCCTCTGTCAAAATAATTTGCAAACTTTATTGGATTTTTAAAAGCCTGATTACAGGACAAAACATGCATTAAGCATTTTGCTAAAATTCAAAAAACATAATTGCAGAATGTCATTATATTCAAAGGGTCATGTCCATAATAAATACCTGCAGCTTAAAAGCAGCTTGGAGTTTTTTTTAAGAGTTTTAGTATCTGAAAAAGGCGAATGTTCCATACACTGTTCTTAAAACTCTGACGTCACATTGCAATGGTTAAAGCAAGCAACAGCTCAACTGAGGACTACAGAACCCCCCTGTCTGCTCAGGAGGTCTGTGCTGGGTTATACAATACCACTCTGGAAACAGCGCTTCACCAAAGGTCTGGCATCGGCTTCTGCTTAAAACATACTCTGCCTCGCAACATTCTTCAAAGGATTAAAACATAATTGAGTCTGGCAGTACACACGGTCAGCATGATGTGCAGGGGGTTGCCAGTGGACGTGGGGCCCTTACATAAAGGGCTGTTTTCTTTGTTTAAAATGGAAAAAAGAGTGGGAGGTGTGGAGAACAGTGAAATAGAAAATGACTCAGAATCATAAAACATATTTTTTGAATCAGATTATTTCAACAACCGCATATGCAAATAGAAGGCTTCAAACGAGGACGGTGGCAGAGCTTCTGAATTGCTAAGGCAATTCGTGTATTCTTATTTCCATAAAAAAAGATAGAAGCTACAGTTATGTACATCCTTCTAAGTAATCAGAGAATATTGCAAGTTGAACTCCAGAGAAGCCATCAATATCAGTCTGAAAGTGACGGGGAACGGATTGATCGTGCGCTGGCTGGACTGTTAGAGAAAGCAAAGGGATCCTTTTCCTTTTCTTTGCTATCATGTTTATGTTTATGCTTATGCTTATGCTTGTGTTTCTTCTTCTTTTTCTTGTGCTCATGGTGGTGATGGTGATGGTGATCGCTATGTTTTGAGGAGTTTGATTCTTTACTAAACACAGAGAGGGGAGCTGCTGAGACGGGGTGCATGTTCATCTCTCCCGAAGACTGTTCTTTACCTAAAAAAATCAGATATAATGGGATTAATAAAAGTTTAGCTTTCATTGTTTTCAAACTTTAGAAATTCTGAAGTATTACATCAAACCTGCACTATCACTTAAATGTGCAAATGCAGAATCTCTTACTCCACTTCTGCCATTAGCTTTTTATTCCAGAAAAGGCTCTGAACATGCCATTAATGTTCCCATATTATGGGTAATTTTGCAGAGGTATTCCTTCCTCCCTCAAAAGTATAAGTGTATGCCAGACAATTAGGAACTGTAGAGAGCCAAGAAACTGCAAGTTATACCAGCTCCCAGAAGTTCTTTTTCAATCAGAAGTGGAAGGCCACTACAGCACGAATAATGAAAATATAACTGCTTATGAAAGCTCTGGTATCAAGCGCCGGACTGGCGTACACCGGAGTCAAGTGCTGGGATGGGGACTCCTTTTCGGCAGGAGCTAAAGACCTGTACAAGAACACACAAACCTTTTGATACTGAGCAGGAGAATGAAATTGCTTTTTCAAAAAATTGCATCTTACAACCCAGTTAGTCTATTTGAAAGATTATACAAAGTTTTGTTCTGAAACAAAAAGCAAATTCCACTCAAGAAAATGACACCATCTTCATTAGCATATATTTCATAAAGACATCAGAACTACTTATCTACTGAGCAAGCCCGGTATCCATGTCTGAGGAGAGAAAACCTGATCCATGACCTCTCAATTCCTGAACCACTTTCCCCTTCTCTCTTCAGCTCATTTAATATTTCGTTATTTCACACAGACTAGAAAGGCTTCAACAGTAAGGATTACAGGGCAATAATCTAAGAATAACATTGTTAATGGAGGGAACACCACTTGGAAGGTACGAAGGCTCAAATTCCTTCAGGCAGAAACTGAATCAAATCACATTGCAAGAACGTGCTTTAACTACTAGACACATGTAGAAAGCACCATCAGATGTCTGAAGGCATCTACTGTGAATTTTATTTAGAACAGATTTTCTACACAGCTGCTCTAAATGCTTGGTGCCCCCCCTCCCCCAGTTTTTGGTGAAAATATCCCTGTTAAATAACAAGGAATTATGTTATGTATTTTGTAATTATCTTTTCCTGTACATTTGAAAATATTTTTTCTTTCCCAGTACATCTTTTTGTTTGGCTGGTTGGTTTTTTATCTTTAAAGGCAAGAACGATTCGTCTGTGGTAGTGATTCCTGGAAGTCCGAAGAGCCAGCTCCTTGTAGTAAGACAAACAAGCATTGAGAAAGAATTCCACGCCATCCTTCTAGCCTTACCCACAAGATTAAGACCTGATTCAATCACACACATATATAGGAAGATTTCTAGACAGTACAGCTGTTCTGGGGTTTGTTTGTTTGTTTTTAAATATGGCTGGAAAAAACAAAATCTACAGCTGTAAGCAGCGTTTAGAAGTCAGAATAAAAACACAAAACATTTTTACAATGAGGATAATCAATGACTTACTATGGGACATGGTGGAATCCCTATTGCTTTAAGCCTTGAACAGCGAAAGCGATGTCTTTCTAGAAATAGGTTTGGGCCTAACCACAAGGTGTGAATACAGTGCAATATAAAATTTTGCTGACCAGACAAAGGAGGCTAGAGTAGAGCATAACAGTTTCCTATACACTTCAAATCTCTAATACGTAAGTATTGTAAAAAGCTCTAATTTTTATTTCATCAGAATTATGCAGTAATAAGCTCACGTTACCAGTGCAAAGATTCAGTGTCAGAACTCACAATGACTTTACGTACATTATGGCAGATAGAAGATATGCACACAGATTCAAACTCCCACCTGCTGGCTTCAATGCACAGTTACTATGACTTGTTCACATTGTTACCTGGATCACTTCTCCACAATGCAGACCACAGGCTGTATGTGATGCAAAAAGGTACAAGACTGCTTCACAATTTAGCAATTTCTGTTTCTCCTAAGGAACTCCTACCTGTACCTAGACCTATCCCCACCACCTGACCGCCTTCCTCTAAAGCTTTTAGACAAGTAAGAAAATTTTCCTTCACAGCTGCAAGCATGTGAAACCAGCTGTGAAACAGAAGACAGAACGGAGGAAAAAGGAGCATACCCGACTCAGGCCATTAGACAAGGAACAGCTGGAGGCTGTGCCTCAGAAAACCAAAGCACACAGTATCCAGCACCACCAAAACAGGCTACAGAAGTTAAACGGGAACTGTGGCAGTGACACAAACACAGCGTCCAGTAACGCAGAAATCAAGGCTGCGGCAAAAAGCCTGAAGACGACCAATCAGTGTCCATCCATAAAAAATGGACAAAAGATTATCTCAGGAACACAATACATTCTCACATGTTCTCCAGTTACAGGCACATGATTCGTTAAAATATATCAGGTAAACTAAAGCCAACTTAAAAGAAAATAACCCCTCCACACACGACACACACTCTAAAAACTTCACAGCTCCAATAGTTCCAAATTGTGACGTTATTTTTATATGGAAACTGAACCCGTAAGTCTAGACACTACATCTGTAACAACCTCAACCCAAAGCTAAGCCTTTGAGCTTTAAAAATTTTAAGCCAGTAGAATGGGTATCAGGACATGGGCTGAACACTGCAGGGATGATGTGGCTGTAGTGCCAAGTGCCGGTGAAGACCCAGGATGCAACCAAGCTTGTGCCAATTTCCTGTTGTTTACTGAACTACCAGCTCTGCTAAGGTAACAGTCCACATTATCGCTTCTTTACTTATTTCAGCTAGCTTATTGAAAAAAAAAAATCTATTATTTAAAGCAGTTCAACACCATTGACTAGAGCAAGTTAGGGAGCAAATACCACAGCAGCTTAAACCAACAGGACTGAAGGAGTGGTGATGAGCACCTGGAAACTGAAAAAGGCAGTAAGATCTTCAGGAAGGGCAGAAATGGGATCCAACTGCAACTCAGGGGCTACTGATGCTTAAGGAGACAGTCAGCATTGGCAATATAGCACAAATATCAATACAAAATGAAAGAATATAATCACAAAAACCTACTTTTACTGAGCCAGTACTAAGAGTACACATACACTTTCTACACAGAGGTGAACGATAGCTATAATCTGCTGGGTTCTCAAATGTGAAAATAACAACTATTCGGAAAATTTCCTCCTACTGTTAAAGAATACTTTGAAATCAGGAATCAAATATATTGATCCTGGACGACAGCTGAGAAAGGACATACGCAGACTACTGATCTCAGCAGTCTGTAAACTGGACAGACCTGTAAAAGCTCTATAAAAAACCTCAGATTCATACCTGTGGAATTCACCATTAAACTTGCAGAACATTTTTTCCTCATGTTAATGTCTTTTTAATTAATATCTACTTAAAGTCCATGCCAGGAACCTGCCAAACTAGGAAAGCAAGGCCAAACAGGAATTGCTTTACAGGGCACTAATACCACCCTCACATCAACAGGCCTGCTGCGAGGAGGCACGGAGCACACGAGGAAACCCCCCTCCTCCTGGCAGAGGGGGCAGGACTGGAACCCGGGGTTCTCCAATCGCAGAAACACACAGTAAGTGGAGGGCGAGCCCAGGAGCTCACTTCTGAAGCAGCCAGTAGCATTCCTTGGAAGCAAATGCACATACATGTGTCTATCCACTTGGATCTCCTTCTGTTTGGGATGTGGAGATTCTAATGTAATTATTGGGTTTGGGGCATTCTAGCTAGCTGGGCAGGTGTTTAAAATCAGAGAGGATTACTCTCCCATGGGAGAAAGATCAGCTATTTTGTGCACGCCTTGTCACAGAGACAAATACAAATGCTGTGGATACCGCGAGAGGAAATGAAGTATGCAAACACAGATCTCATAGCTTAGTTTTGGAATGAAAGGGGTTTAGATCCTGATAAGCTTTAAAGTATCATTTTCCATCATAATAAAAATCACTGTCAGATAATTGTAACATCCTGTTCATCAATTATCTTGGGTAAGTTTTTTTTTCTTTTTAAGAATCATTAGTGCATGAACATTGAACAATGTTGTCAGGTACAGTGTTTTATCTATTTTACTCCTGTCATTGAATCTGTACAATTTGGGAATATGTAACTTGAGACTTTAACATGCCAGCAAGCTCTCATCAGACCTTCGATATGGTCTCTCCTATATTTCTGATTCTGTGTGAGGAGGGTGGGACACACAGACTTACAGTCTCTGTTTCTTTGCATGTACAAGCAATTTAAAACAGCTGGCTTATGTAGGACTTTTCCAAACTGACACTTGATAACAATGACCCCATTTGCACTCCGATTTATTCAAAAGCCAGAGAGGGAGAAACCAGCTTCACGAATCACAGCAAAGGGTAAGGCCCGTGGGTCCAGTGCTTCAGCGGAGGACAGGCGGGTGCTCCAGAACCTGGCACCGACCACCTCTGGGAATAAGGGCATAGCAACACAAGCATGAGAGTGCTTCACACATTTCTCCCAGAACCCAAAGAAAGCTTGCTAATGGACAAATAATGCACTCTTTTTGCCTAGCAGTTGAACTGCAGCTCTGACTAGCATCTTCTCTAAAGAGAGAACACTAAAAAAGCTGAAAAGATCTTGAAAACCGTTATGACAATTACCTTAGTTTTTCTTACTACTTTTTTTTAGTGTTACCCTGGAAACATCCAAGACATGTTATTTTGTAATTTAATGCTGTGTTTATGCATCTGTTGAACCATCAAAGCACATACAGAAAGTCACCAAGCATAAATAATGCCAAGCTTCCAGAATGCAAAAGTGTCTCGTCATTTGTGTTAAAAAGCAGGATTTTCAAATTACGTATGTCTGGGAAAAAAGTTATCAATTTTCTGTCTAGTGGAGTGTTCTTTTAAGGACCATATGACAAAAGTTAAAGTTTGAAAGTGAGAGGTAAAGGTCCAGTTTAAAAAAGAAAAACACCTAGAAGTTTTCAGAGGATGTGCTAAACAAATCAGTTAAAAAAATGAACTAGTTCCAATTTACAGATTCATTTGACTTCATATTTTTAGTGGGATTTATACCCAGATAGATAATTCCTTATACCTACACCAAAGGATAGCCTCTGCTAAAGTATTATGAAGATGAGCTGGTGATTTAACTAAAATATACTTTTAACTGGTAACTGTTTTAGTAATTTCCTCATTTGACTTTTCAACCTCCCTGCAATGAGCAGGGACATCTTTAACTCCATTAAAGCTCAGAGCCCCATCCAGCCTAGCCCTGAACGTTTCCAGGGATGGGACATCTACCACCTCCCTCTTTAACCCATTCCAGTGCCTCACCACCCCCATAGTAAAGAATTTCAATATATCCAGCTTAAATCTACCCTCTTTTAGTTTAAAGTCATTACCCCTTGTCCTATCGCTACATGCCGTTGCCCCTCTCCAGCGTTCTTGTAGGCCCCTTCAGGTACTGGAAGGCTGTTGTAAGGTCTCCCTGGAGTCTTCTCTTCTCCAGGCTGAACCGGCCTAACTCTCTCAGGCTTTCCTCATAGGAGAGGTGCTCCAGCCCTCTGATCATTTTTGTGGCCTCCTCTGCACCCACTCCAACAGGTCCCTGTCTTTCCTGTGCTGAGGGCTCCAGAGCTGGGCACAGGACTCCAGGTGAGACCTCCCAGAGCAGAGGGGCAGAGTATTCCTATCCAAGTAGTGTTCATTTATGTATTTGTCTGTGCTGATGTTTCTGTGACCCTTTTTGACAGGGAGCCACTAACTAATGGCTGAGGTACCGGTGCTCTTATAGCTAACTTGTGTAACCCTGCTGAGCTGCAGAGGACCGGGCTTTTTATACAGTTCACACCGAATTCTTATTAACTACTGTACCCACACTTGAAATACGGTGATTGGCACCACAGGCTCAAATATACTGTTCTACATGCACTGTTTAAACATAATGACTACAGTAGTTCCCTCTACACTTTATTGCACTATATGCTGTACCCAGTTTCAAATAATGTCAGAAAAAATTCAACCCAGCAACATCACTATTTCCTGAAACTGCAGACAGTAACTGTGATAAACAAGACCACAATCCAACCAACACGCATGAGTCTGGCCTAGACTTTCACAGTTTCATGTACATCTACATGGTAAACACAGTGACCTACAAGGTCAGCAGTGGAAATTTCCGGTTTGATTATCCTGGAAAACAGCAACTGGATTAACAGAATGGCCAAAGGATTTTTCTGATCTGCGTTTGAAAGCTTAGGATGTGTCCTCAGAGCTCGCTGCTCCTGAATGTGATCAGAATAACAACTGCCAGTGCACAAAGAGAACATCACTGTATTTACTTTTTTTTTTCTTTTGTAGAAATAAAAATGAGAGATAACTGGATACTGCTTTGTATCAACTATCAAACTACTAAAAATACTTGGGAAAATGCTAACTAAATGTTTATCAGTGATAACCTGTTAAGCCATAACAATGAATAACTTCACTGGTAGATCACGCAGGCCACAGCCAGGCATTTGTTTTGGAAGCAGAAAAGAACAGGTCAGACGATAACCACTGACACATACAGCAGAACTTTTGCAAGCTTATTTTCAAAGTATTGCACTTTCAGATGAGTGAAATATTAAAGGAAATAAAGAAGCATATCTTAATCTGATGTCATGCGTTATTGACTTCCATGAAAAGTCACCCTTCACTCTGAAACAAGAGTTTAAATCTACTGCTTACACAAAATCTTATCTTGAAATTCTTTTGATTTTAAAATGAGAGCAGGGAGTGTTACTACTCTTCTTGATGGTTTAGTAGCAAATAAAAATCTGTTCTCACATTAGAAACATGACCTTACACAGCTTTAGAGGAATAAAGGAGGCTACGATGTTTCTGGTCCTTAGGGCAGATGAATAATCAACACAACAGCATTTTTCAGACAGTCTACAACCAATGTTTTGTTTGTTTTAATAGCTTTGTGAAAAATGCTCAAAATCCCTTATAACTACCAGAGTCCACAGTTCTGTTTTCATAGACAGGATCACAGAATCTTAGAATGCTTTGGGTTGGAAAGGACCTTTAGAGGTCATCTAGCCCAACCCCCTTGCAGTTATCAGGGATATCTTCAACTAGGCCAGGTTGCTCAGAGCCCCATCCAACCTGGCCTTGAATGTTTCCAGGAATGGGGCCTCCACTACCTTCCTGGGCAATCTGTGCCAGTGTTTCACCACCCTCATGGTAAAAAATGTCTTCCTTGCATCTAGTCTAAATCTACCCTCCCTTAGTTTAAAGCCATTACTCCTTGTCCTATCGCAACAAGCCCTGCTGAAAATATTTTCCCCACCTTTCCTATAGGCCCCCTTCAGGTACTGAAAGGCTGCTGTAAGGTCTCACCACAACCTTCTCTTCTCCAGGCTGAACAGCCCCAACTCTCTCAGCCTTTCCTTACAGCAGAGGTGCTCCAGCCCTCGGACCATCTTTGTGGCCTCCTCTGGACCCGCTCCAACAGCTCCATGTCCTTCTTGTGCTGGGGGCTCCAGAGCAGGATGCTTCAGTAGGATTCAAAACATTCTCCATGTGAACAACTATGCACAGTCCTGTAATTATAGTACTGAAATCTGTAATCCTGCAAGAGTTGTAGTACAAGACTTCTTTTACTGCCCTTGCAGCATGTCTCAACCCTAACCTTTCATATCCATGAGCAGAAGCATACAGGGAAAAAAAACTTTTAAAATAAACTATTTTCCTGGCTTTATGGGGGTTACATCAACTTAAACAAATCCAAATTATCATTCGGGGTGGTGTGGAGAGTGTAAAAAAAACCAAAGAATACACAGATACAGCAGGATTTAGACCCAATATGAACTTCCTCCTGGCAGCTGCTGTTCGCAGGCTGTATTTGGCTGATGACCTAACGCTTCATGTGACATGTGGGGACATAATCCACAGCTGTGAGAAGAAAACTGAGTACAGACTAAGAGCTCACTGCCTTCCAAGTAAGAGTCACAGAACTGAGGCAGATACAAGACCTTACAGATCTACTAATAAGATACTGAGACCATTTCAGAACCTGTTGTCAATCTATTTCATGATACTCACTCACTGAAGCGCACCCATCCTCTGTCACTGCTGCAAAAACTCAAAAGCCCTCGGGAAATAATATCTGCAATTCCTTTATAAAACAGAACACTCCTATGTGTGAACTGTTTTATTTACATATGCTTTTATTTTTTCCCATCTGCCTGGCATGTCTTCTCAGAAGTATGCCATTTCCTAAAGATTGAACTGTCTTTGTTTACTCAGTCTGAAATTTATACATCTTTGCTTCTAAGAGAAATGCTATAAGAAACAAGTGAAATTTTAGAAGCAAAGAATATCTGAAGTGAAATTGCTTCTAACCACACAAACCAAAGAAAATGAAATTAATCTGAAGTGTTTCAAAGTAATGCTTTTCAAAGGCTTACTACTGAAAATTAACCCTGTGGCAAAAACCAGCATTAGTCTCATTTATTACCTAGAAAAAAGTATTCCAGCGTGCTGAATGCCTAAATGGCAGAAGTGAGAAGGTCATTCAGCACACATCCAAAACTCAAAGTAGCTTTTGTCTGCTGTAGGTCTACAAAAGCAGCAGTCAACCGACCATTAATACACTCCTGATCAGATCTTACCCTTTCTGAACTCTACTGCAAACTCAATATGCAACAGTCCTGGAGCACAAAGCTGGCGTACAGAGGGTCCCGTAAGTCCTATTTGTGAAGCATCTGGCAGAGTTTTGTTTATGACATTATATTCCATAGCGTGTAAATCTAGTAAAAACATTTGTTGCAAAATATCATGTAAGAGTTATAAATACTAATCCCCAGCGGATCAGCTTCGCACTTGCATGCCCTGGATGTGTCATTCTTTGCCGTAACAGAAATGTGATGGCTGACCGTAACACTAAGGACAAAATTCAAAGCAGCTCTGAGAGGTTGCATGTAGAGGCTGTGAGGAATTAGGCTTCTAAGTCCATGACAACAACCTATATGCAGCCTTCCCCTTTACTCTGCTGAAATGTCTACAATTTAGGCAAGAAGTTGTGAGTTTTGCTACTCTACATATCTAACAACAAATCCATCCTGGCGGAGCTGGCTGCACAGGCACGTGTCATTAAGCAAAGGTCATCTGGAATCCAGAAGCTAGACCTCCCTTTGTTTTATGTCCCCATATGAACTTCATTTGTTAGCTGAGCAATGTCAGCAGTTACCTTTAAAAAAAAAAAAATAAATAAAACCCCTCAATGGCTAGAGCATCTGCCAAGGAAGTAAAAACATAAGTCCCAAGCCCTAAAGGAGTATGAGCCTACAGCTGCCACACCTGCGGCCAGGCACCACAGCACCGGTCTCAGCAGGGCACCCGGTGCAGGAACACCCACCAGCCCTTCTCTTCACCAGGGCCACTAAATTCCCAGGTCATAGAATCATAGAGTGGTTTGGGTTTGAAGGGACCTTAAAGATCATCTGGTTCCAACCCCCCTGCCACGAGCAGGGACATCTTCCACTAGACCAGGTTGCTCAGAGCTCCATCCAACTTGGCCTTGAACACTGCCAGGGATGGGGCAGATGAGGTCGCCTGTCAGCGTAGCTCAGGACCTAGGGCACTAAAGACAGAACCAACGTTGCAGATCCTGCTGCTAAGGTCTACTTGTGTTTTACATTAGGCAACCACTGGATGAAAACAGAAAAGGAAGCAAGAGGTTAACTACTCTGAATCCTCCTTCTAAGGCCAAATACTCCACTTTTACACACCGCAGCACCGCAGCCTTAAAACCTCGTTTTGGATGTGTACTGAAGATGTCTCAAAATGCTTGTTACATAGTCACACCACCTCACCTTAGCTCCACTGGCACATTCTGGAACCAAACTTAAGAAATGTGGTTAAAATATTTTGATAAAATGAGACTAACCACTGAATTTCTTTGCTAGAGACAGATAAGCAAAGAAGGTGGAAGTTCATCAATGAAGTTCAGCCTGCCTTAAGGTTTTTGAGAAACACTGTTCTTTGAGAAGCAATTTTGCCAAATATTTCATGAAAAAGATACAAAGAGAAGTAGTAAAAGATAAGAAGTGCTTGAAACAAAACCATTTTACTTATAGATGCAATCTTTTCAACTTTGAAAAGCCCTTCTAAGCATCTTTGAGGCCTGCATGTTTAACTACTGATGTTAAGTTATAAATCATTAAGATTAGAGACTTTTTTTTACCTGAATAGTCTTGCTATTTTTTTTTAAAGTTAATCTTAAAAATTATTATTTTTAAAATCACAACTATGGCAAAATAAGTTTAATCCAATTGCTATGGGGCTCTGTTTCAGCTTTATGTTCTTTTATTCATTCCTTTGCTTTTCATTTTTACAAGCACAATACATACTTGCCTTAGACATGTACGAAAATACACATGTACACAGTTATCTATAAATATACTGGAAGCTAAAGAAATGTTCTTATGCACCCTTTACATATTTCCTTGAATTCAGTTAACATTTAACACTCACCAGCACTGTATCTACGGGAACAAGCAGTAGCAAAAAACCCTCCCACAACTGACAGAGTTGAAAACTTCACACTATCATTTTTCCAATAAATTTACTTCTACCTGGTGTGGATGGTCTCTCCAACATGTTCAGATGATGGTAAATAAAGGCTTGACTGTCATGAACTGTGTCCATATCAATTTCCTCCTCTTCTTGAGAGTTTGAGAACTAAGATATCAGGAAAAAAAATAAGCAGATGCTAATAATTCATAGGAATATCAATAAACAGAGCTTAAAATATTCTATTTTTGAGGTAAACTGGGGGTGAGAGGGAAAGGAAGTGATATCTACCACTGCAAAGGAATAAAAATTTAATAAAATAAAAAAGGGTGTCTTTTCTTCTTTCTAATTTACCGTGAAGCTGTGTTAACAAGAGCATTTACTGTCACCTTTAGTTCTTGCCAGCCAATAAAGAACCTGATTACAAATGATTTTGCCAAAGCAAGCGTAATAACTACTGTACATATACACACAACATGTCTTTTGTTTGAACACAGCTTTGAGGGAAGTCAGCAGAAGCCCCTGCTGTTATTCTAAATACCCTACATATTGTGCAAGTTGAATTTCCATTTCTTACTCTGATTTTGAGTTTGACTTTACTGTCTTCATTCTTCTCTAGTATTTGCCCTGGCTCCAATGGAGACCCGAGTGGCATATCAGCCTTCCTCTTCACCCCCTGCTGATGACCAGAAATGCTGGATGCTGTTTCCTTAATAAGATGATCATCCTCCTGAAGCAGCATTAAAAGACCAAAATTAGAAGATAGCAAGAGCCATGTTTCAGCCTAAGAGAGACCTGATAGCTGAAAACACTTCTGAGTAAAGTGGGTGATTTGAACAAAGTTTTCCCTGTAGTTCTGGCAAAAAGTATTTTCTAAAACCCTGTATGGATTTGTGCCAACCTCTCCTACAAACATAGTTTTTCTTTACTTCTATCCCTGCTCCCTCTGCATATCTAGCATTGGCATCTTTTCTGTCCCTTCTCACAATCATGGTACTGTTGGTGTGCAACAACATTTGCTGCCTCTGAATAGCCTTTCTATAAATCTGTGCCTCGCAGACTCTCCTCAGTCCAAATCTCAGTTGAAAAACTGTGATAGCCTCTGATCTACATGTGGAATTTAGCTAAATCTTCTTTTAGTTAGCTTTAAAAGCTAACGATTACTTTATTGAATACAAATCATAAAGAGCACTTATAACTTGGGAATGTTTTTTATTTTTTCACAAAAGAGTTAAACTGTTTTGTAAATTACTGCTTAGATTATTAACAGAAACAGGGTCAAAGGAATGTAAAAATAGCAGGAGAGTCTAGTAGGTTACACATATAGTCATTAAAACAGGAGACAGGTGTTCCAACAAGTCCAATACACAAAATATAGAAAGAAAAATAAAGTACCCACAGAAGCAAACACAGTTAAAAGCCCACTAAAAACTAGACAAAAGCTGTATCACAGACTCTCAAGAGCCCATGGTGCTCCACTGAACCGCTCTTCATCTATCCTACAAAGGGCACTCTAGCCTCACAAACTCTTGCCCTGAACAATTAAACTTCAATTTTATGAGGTGGGTAACTTTTACCATCCTCAGTAACTTCAGTGCCAGAAGTCTATCTGTACTGATTTTAACATGTTTATGCTGTCAGAATATACAGTCTGCTGTTGTGAAATGCTTTTGGATAAACTTTGGCTGATGTGAGAGGCAGCGTTTGTTTTATGTTATTGGTTTGATATTTTTTTTTTTTTTAAACAAGGAAAATCAGTTCCCTGAATTTTGGGGAATTTACAGTGAAAACGGTAATTTTAAAGTAAGATGTAAGAGAATGGAGATGAGGCATAGGAGAAGATACGAGGGATGAAGTGCAAATTGAGGCTTATGCTGTATTTTCACACTAGTGTAAGCCAGTGCTGCTGCTAAAAGCAGAAGCCTCTTCCTCATACATTTCTGTCCTGGGCCGCCACAAGCATTTGTATAACTATATGATGAACTGGACCAGCAGGAAATATCTGTTCATAAAAAAAGGTATTTTTCAACCAGATCCTCCCCTGATCCATCTCACTATGCAGCAACAATTGTGCTAGCACAAGGGAGAGGACAGTACAGGAAAAAGAAGAGTTAAGAGGAAATTTTTTGATTAAGATAGTCTGGCTGCAAAAAAACTCTGGATGTTCACTGAACTGCAACCTAAAAACCTGTCAACAAAATGCCTCCTGCTATTTAATTGGGATGTTTGTGCGCAGCAAATTAGGACTTACTACATTTTCTGTAAATATGTAGGATAGCTCTAATGATATTTGACTCCATCATTTTCTCCCCCTACTGGAAACAGCCTGCAAGGTACTGTGACAATTTGCACTTTCGGTATACTTCTGAATAAAAACCATTTCAAAATTAACTATGGGACTGATAAAGTAACAGTAAACCATCCCATTCAAAAGAGTGGAAAGAGCTTCAAACATGCTAACCACATGTTCATATTCTTGTTCAGGATTTATTCCTAAGCAGTTTCAATCAAATGTAGTTTTTGCAACTGTTAAGAAAATTACTCATTATTTCCAAGTCTGTTGAGTTTTTTCCCTCATAATTAAATTTGTCAACAAAAAAGACACAGTCTTGCAGCAGTGGCAGTTATTCTTAAGAAAAGTATGACCTGAATAGCTTATAAGATCTATTTTCTAACTACACAATGGATTGTGTGTTAGGACTGAAGCCTCCAGAGCCAGAAATACATCAACCTTAATGTATGTGATTTTTCAGAAGTTGTTACAAATCCTTCAGAGCACAGTGCTAAATAGTCAGATTGAAGTGTTCAATGAAGTTGTGTTCAAGTTCCAACTTTCACATCTCGTAAAGTTGTTTAAAAGGAGGTGTATCTATGTATTTTAAGAAGTAACAAATTTACTGATAAAAGGTTTTGGTTTGGAAAATTGTATAACGTGCCTATAAGCAATATTCTTAGTCTAATTAAAGTTTTCATCACAGCATCAAACATTTCTGTGAATCACTTCATGTCTCATAGGCAATATAGAAAAAGTAAAGTTTTACAAAGAACAGAAATGATGAGACTAGAAAAAACAAGTAAAAAGCTTGCATATGCTATGCAAAACAATTTTAGAAAGTCAGAAAAGTTATCATATTGCCAGTTTTTCAAGTGGAAGGAATAAACAATAACAAGGTGCAAGGGTAGCTTAGGTAAAGCATGAGAAGCTTGCCCACAACGCAAGATTAAATCAGCAACCCAGTGCAAGGACTTGGAGCCAGCTGAATGGGATGTATGCAGATGGTTTGTGCTTACGGTATTCTGAAATCCTACTGACTGCCCGTGATTGTTAGTACTATTCACAGGTTCCTGATTATTTGCAACTGATTCAGGGATAATCGTTGGATTAAGTACAGCCTTCTTTTCTTTCAGATTAAGAACAAGTCCAAGCTCTGGTAGTGGTAAACAAGAGGGTCTGCTGAGGCCAAAAAGTGTGAAATAGAGGTCCACAGCACCACATCGTAATCTCCAGTCATGTGAAGTTCCTAAAATCCAAAAGAGATTATTGTTAATACAGAGATACAATCTTCTCCTCCCCCACAAATAAAACACTTTAAGTGATCTGGATCCACCAGAGCATGACATTTTCTGCATTTAAGATACACTTCCCATGTTATTCCTGCCTCTTATTGACTCAAACTCACCTGCCATATCCTGTTTAAAAGGAAGGCTTTAAATTGTTTGGGTTATAAACTGGATGTGTTTAGTAGAACAAGAGTGGGAAATTAAGTGCTATAATAACTTAACGAAAAATAAAAGGAAAAATAATCACTCCCATATGCTTTTATTTTTAAAGTTTCACTTTAGGTTTTGCTATCGGACAATTAAATAGAACATTTTGTTACCAAACTGGCTTCCTGAATCAGTGGATATGTTGCACTCGCCTATGTATTCCATGAAACGTAGCAGGAGCCTTAAGCATGACTGAGATCTGTCCCCTCTGGAAACTGCACTGATAGGGAACACAAACCAGCAATGCATAAACATGCTTTTTGATGTCACTACTATGTCACGTACTTCACTGGATACTCCGTACTCTAATCTATATTCATACTGGAGATATGTATTTTTACTGCACAAAGCAATGCTTCATTGATTTTATTTATCACTGCAAACTGTGTACTGCTTTCATATCTTCATACACAAATAGTCAAAGCACGTTTGGCACCAATCACAACAGAGACATCCAACATCTGGTGCAATGCTGCAAATACAGTGATTCTGGTGCTAACTCAGCCCAGCTCTTGACTGATTGCAAGTTTATTGAACATATTGTTCCATAGCAGGACTAGAACTATATCTGGTAAACAAGACACAGATGTGCCAACTGCCATGTTAATGTGGCTGTGCAAGACTTAGGACAAAATAAAATTACAAGATCTCTCCCTGTAAATACTAAGTTTCGTGGGGCTAAATAGTGTTTTAAGTAAGCTTAGATGTACATACACTTACGCAGTTATAAGTAACTCTGAGGAGTTTGATGACCAGCTGGGTAAGGAGAAAGCAGTATCAGTATTAATCTGGACAATTCTAGCATTAAGCTAGTCTTCAGAGAATGATACATTCACAAATACTGATTTTAAAACTATTCTAATACCTTAACAATAAATAATTTAATAAAATTCTTAAACTAGTACATCTTAAAATGTTATGATGAATTCCCATTCAGTATCTCTCTCCTTTTCCAGTGGAACAGCTAAGCTTAAACACAATTGGTTGCTGAGTTTCTCTGCAATCTTTGGAACTTGTGAGCATTATCAATTTAATACTGATTAACACAGATGAAAAAAAAAAAGATTATATATATCAACCAGAGTCTGTTTTCTATTGCATGTGCTTATGTTAAATGAAAGCATCTCACAACTCTAGAATTATGCAGCTTATGGCTACTAACTTGACTCCCATTAACAAAACATTTTTTCAAGGCACTGTGGAACGTTATAGTTATCCGTTACAGAAAATAAATTAAAACATTATGTCATCTCGATGTGTAGACATTTAAGTACTTAAAGCCCCATGAATCATAATAAAAATGTATACCCTATTTGTTACTTGCAGAAAGAGGTAATGTTTGTAAGTAACACTGCACACACTCTTCTCTCCAGAAAAAGAACAAACAAACTCTCTGATGGGAACACCAAAATTGTTTATTTTCTGTGCCTGACACTTGGCAAATCCTATGAAACTGAACTACTAGTAGTCTACCCACTTCAACCCCTGGAGCATAGCTGTAAACTTTTAAACACTAAAAATAATGATACACGGAGAACAGACAGCCTTCAATGACCTAAAAAAGCTATATAAACGTTTCTATGTCATCTATGTAGTAATGTGCCAGATGTTGAAGGGCAGTTTGTCAAGACTGGATAAAACTGCTTCAGTAATGAAAAACAGGTCAATGGTAAAGATGCAAGCCCTTCTCTCATTAGGATCTTTCCTAATCACACCAGGCAAATTGAGTCTTAGGTTTATAATACACTTCTAGAAATCTCATTTAAATTATCTATACAAATGTTATCCTCTCATATTCTCTCACAGTTTAGTAAAAACAAAGAGAGACTTATCTAATCTAAAGCAAACTTATAGGAAAAAGGTAACGCAGACACCATCATTTGAGGAAACATTTGCTTTGAACTTCTGGGTCAAAGAATCAATCTGTGCCAAAGGACATCAAAGCACACTGCAGTAGCAGACAAAAGAATGAAAAACAAGGAGGTCTGGTACCCTGTGTCACTGAGAAAGTTCTGGAGGAACGTACATGACATTGAATTTCTAAGGATGATTTTTCAATTTTTAGCTATCAAAACTGAGAGCGCTTTTGGCATATTCTGAAGCAAGTCTTTAACACTTATGTCAAAAAAAACTTACAACAACAAAAAAAAAACAAAACAACCAAAGCAGCACACAAAAAGCCAACCTGAATTCATCAGTTTCCAGAGCTGATCTACCAAAGCTTCGTTACACAAAGGGGACTCCATGTTCTTGGTAAAAGGTGGATTCTTAGTCAGCATATCCAGAATCTTGTGCCTGAAAGAGAAAACTTCATCTTTATTAAATCCAAATGAACATACTAAGAATATAAGGTCTGTTCAGTTTGCAATACTCTTACAGCCTTATTCAAATACAGGCTTTCTTCCAAAATTTTAACCTATGTTTTATGTTTTTAGCTCTTCCTTCTGTCCACAATTTGCAGACACGCTGATTTGCCATCAGCTATATAACTTCAAAAGCAAAGTGCAAAGCAGCAGGATGTTATTAGACATAATTTTTAAGAGTTAGGTACAAAATTGTACGCTATACCATGCTCTTCTGTTTAGTAACAATCTTTTCTGCACACTGACTTGATAACTACAAAAAAAGAGCAACATTGGCAAATAAACTCCTTACATACTGACACCAAAGAATTTTTAAATAACTTTAAATGTTTATGACTGGTACAAAATGGCAGGACTAAAACCAGTGACTCGCACGTTTTTCTGGAAAGGAACACTGTCACTGCTTAAATTACATTGGTGTATAAAGATTCTGCACTCACCATGTTTGCCTACAATATTTACATGCTGAGCTGAAAGTAGATACATTTTTCCCCACTTTCTATCTTTAAACTTGGCCTTGGAAACATTTTATGAATGAGAATAATTATTTGTTCCATTACTTATTACTTTAACTATTTTCCCTGGATAGCCAGCCTTCCCCTTGCTGTCTTACACATCTGGGACAAGAAGATTCTTACAGATGGGTTTTTTTTCTTTTCTTTTAGAAGAGGCTTACATACTGCACTCAATTCAAAATTTAAACTCCTCTTTAAAAAGATACAAATCAAATTAAATCCCCCTCCTAGACTGAAGCTAGACCTCCTCTAGTGAGTCTAACTGTATTCATTTTCATTAACAAGAACAACAGAAATAAAACAGAGGACTATCTTGCAGCTATGATCATTGTAAGAAATCACCTATAGAGAGAGTAAAAGTTAAAACTATTTGTCTTTGAAACTCAGTATCTTAATGGTAGACATAAGAAGAAAGTGTTGGGGAAAAACACAATGATTATGAACCTCGGTGTTCAAAGGTTTATAACCAATGTGCTAAAATAGCCAACCACTCATTGGTGAAAACAAAGTTGAAACTGGCAATACTAGAAATTAAACTACATTTTCACGTTATCCTTTCACCCCATCTACAGTCTAACAATTGCTTTACACTCCTTGCTGGGAAAACATTGTGTGCACTATGTTTCAACCTCTGTCTTTCCTAAATATCACAAAGTCTTTTTGGCCTACGCAAAGTCAGATTTATATATTTTATTTACAATCAGGAAGAGATCTGTAACATCAGACTTCCACTACAGGGGCAGAATATCAAATACAAAAAAAAAAAAATACAATGGAGAATAAGAACAATGTGAACTGCTGAAACGTCAAAACACATTTCAATTTATAGAAAATAACAAGGAGAAAAAACAGGTTTGTGAAGTATTATTAAGCAGTTAAGCACTTGATCTATTCTAGCGATTCCAGACCAATAATTTAGTTAGTAGTGCCAGCATTACTAGAAATACTGGCTCTTTATTAACTCACTAACCTTATGTAGGGTACAGGATCATTCTGAACCATAGTAAGCAGCCACTGTAGTTCTTCATAGCTCCTATCAACTGCAAAGAAAAATAAAATAGAATGCCTATAAATATACATAAACTGGAAGGATTTTGATCAACACAATCACAAGTTCTTGAATTAGCACACGAAGAGCCTGAATTACTGCAACTAAAGAGGAATTTCATTAATTATAGTGCAAATTCAAAGTAAAAGGTGGTTGACAGAAATAGAAACTCCTTTATGCCTCAGTTGTTCAATAACCACCAACTTGACTACTAGCAGGTAACTCAAGTCACTTGTGAGCATTGATTGGGAAGATCAGAGTAAATGATCATCTTGGTATTGTGTGCTTCCTAAAATGAATACATTCAAACATTGTTTCAACCATCAGAAGTCTAATATTTTCTATAGGGAATAGAGAACACACAATTCTCATACACAGGAATCTGTGAAACGTTATAAATAGGATAGAAAGAGGAAGACTACAGGGCTTATAAAAAACTGCAAGCATGCTCCTCTCAGTAGCCTTCTTTAGTTTTTTAAATCAGTATACTTTGCAACTAAAATGTGTTTTGGAACTCATCAGCACAGGCTTCTAGAAAATTGCTGCCTGACACTGTTGGAAACAAAATCAGCTTGTTAGTTTAAAATTTAAACTACATTGCAAAATTGCTTTGATAGTCACAGTAACATTACAAAATAGGAAACAACACAGTATCATCATCACTGATTACACAAAAAATGAAAGAATTTTTATGTAATTTTTTTTTCAGGTGCATAATTGTAAGATTTTGCAGCAGTATTCTCATTTTCTCAAAACAATGAAGAGCTTGATTCAGCTTTGCTTTACCTCAGAATTTGGGGTGTATTAATCATTCCACCTCAAAAAACATTTCTGTTGCTTTCCATTTTGTGGTCCTAGCAACGTACTTCTTTCCTCCCCGAGCCTACTGTATTTTTAGTTCTAAATAACCTCAGCTAAACTTTCCTTCCTGATCTCAGTCAGTTTTCAATCAACGGTTTTTAAATACAACTTTTCTAGTCCAATCAATTATGATATCTATTATTCCCTTGTTATTACACTACAGTAAGTTGCTTTTAAAGGAAGCGGCAATTATTTAAATTGTATTATGAGAATTAGCACTTCAGTTCTATTAGAAGCTCTTTAAATACTTTGGACATACAGAACATAAGATCTCTTCTTGGATTGGGAGGAGGCAGCCAAGCAATTAAAAACTACATTATAATACTGCCTAGAAGATGGGTGAACAGTCTGTTGCAGGCCACTTGCAAATCAGCTCTGCTCTTCCTACAACCCAACCAAACGAGAACTGGCTACACTGGTGAGGCACTGAACTGGACTGTATCCATACCGACCAGAACCACAATGGCAGATTTGCCTTAAAAATCAGAGAAATCTTTGAAAATCTATGCCTAGGATATACTCTTAAGGGATTAGTGACTGCCTGTGCTCAACTCCATGCATAGCTGCTTTTCCTGGCAGCTACCTTGCTTGGGACAGAAGGCAGCTAGAATACTGCACTCAAAAGTTGTTTTGCATGGAAGAAAAATAACAGTGTATACCCATGTGGCAAGGACTGACAACATGGCGAACACACTGGTACAATGAGAAGCAAACTGCAATTATTTTGACTGCTAACAAGAGGGATTTTAAAATGGTTTTTGATCAGAAAATTAGAAATCTAGGAGATGAATCCTTTAGGCTGACAGTACTGGATAACAGAACCAAGAAACACCATACTTCTGTGGTTGCAAAACAAAGTGGTTTTTTGTGTCTTAAACTTACTTGTGCTTGACGTAACTTAAGTCTTCCCTGTTATTTGCCTTATAGTGTAAAGTAGGCCTGTTAGACTTCCAAAGGTTTGCTACTAATGCATTTAGCTTGCTCTTCAAATTTATATAGCAACTACAAAACATTTTGGGGAGCAATGACAAATTAAACCGGACCTTGGGCAGAACAAATCTTATTAGCCAGAAGAATCATAGAATACAACAGCCCAGTTTGGAAAGGACCTCAAAAGATCATCTGGTCCAACCTTGCATAAGAAATGGAGCCTAGATGAGATTATCTAGCACCTTCTCCAATCACATCTCGAAAACTTCCAGTGATGGGGACTCCACCAAGTCCCTAGGGAGGTTGCTCCACTGATGGATTGTCCCCACTGTAAAAAATGTCTTTCTTATATCAAGATGAAACCTCTCCTGGTACAACTTGTACCTGTTGCCCCTTATTCTCCCCACATGACTCCTTGTGAAGACAGAACCTCTGTCCTCTTTGTAGCTGCCCCTTAAGTACTGGAATATTGTGATGAGGTCCCCCTAAGCCTGCTCTTCTGCAGGGTGAAAAGACCTAACTCCTCCAGTCTTCGCTCACAGGACAGGTGCTCCAGCCCCCTGATCATCTTCATGGCCCTCCTTTGGACCCTCTCCAGTCTCCCCACATCTTTCTCAAATTGTGGAGGCCAGAACTGGACACAGTGCTCCAGGTGCGGCCTGACAAGCGCCGAGCAGAGTGGGACAATCACTTCTCTATCTCTGCTAGCAATGCCCCTGTCATTTGCCTTGACTGCCGCAGCAGTGCCCTGCTGACTCATGGTCAGCTTGCTGTCCACCCGGACCCCCAGGTCCCTTTCAGCGACGCTGCTCCCCAGCCACACAGGTCCTAGCCTGTACGGGGCTCCTTGGTTATGTTGTCCCAGGTGCAGGATCTTGCACTTGTCCTTGTTAAACTTCATACAGTTCTTGCTACCCTGCTCCTCCAGCCTGTCCAGTTATCTCTGCAAGATGACTCTCCCTTCTGCTGTGTCCACCTCACCACCCAGTTGAGTGTCATTGGCAAACTTGGTGAGGCTGCCTTCAGTGCTGTTGTCCTGATCATTTATGAAGATGTTCCCTGGGGGACCCCACTTGTAGCAGGCTGCCAGGCTGAGTAAAAACCACCGATCACCATCCTCTGAGTGCAGTCCATGACCCGATTTCCTACCCATCTCACAGATCACCCATCCTGTCTGTATCTTGCCAGTTTGTCTAGGAGAAGACTCTAGGAAAAGAAAGATGTGTAGATTTTCATACTTCTGGTAGACATAAAAAGAAGTGAATGCTTTCTGAAGAAAAAATCCTCTTGAGATTTTTTTCAAACTACAAGAGATGGTGTATCAGTTCTCAATTACAGCAGAGAATCTCTGAGACCCTAAACTTTAACATTCATGAGATTAGATAATCACGGATATTTATTTAGAACAGTTTGTTGTTACGTCTTATAAAAATGCAACCACTTTGTTCTATACATATAACTATAAACAGTCATATAACTATCAGAAGCTAACTTTAAAAAGTTAATAAACTCTGCTCACTTCAAGCCAGTTAAGATCAACTGTCCAAGTCCTTGTATGCTGCTTCAAGCATTTTACAGAGTTACCATGTCTCAAAAAAAGCCCTACTATTAACAGCAAAGAAAACAACTTATTCGGTTCCATGGAGAAATGATTTCTTTTAAAGTAACTCAAAAAAGGCAGTGCTATTCCTGCCCTGAGAACTGATAGAAAAACATGGGAGTTCCACACTGCCCCAGAAAATACAGACTTTCCTTTTTATGGAAATTACAAAATCTGTCAGCTCCCTTTGTAAGACCTGTTAAAAAGCCAGCTTTGGCACAAGTAACAGGCATTTGATAGCTGCTGGTTTACATCCAGTATGAACTGGAAACAGGTAACTGGGAACAATGAGAATCAGACCTCTTGGCAATAGGCAGCACATCGTTTCTCCTTCCAAAGGCAGGGTTGGGGCTCTGCGAGACAAGCGCTGCTAACTTCTGTATGTGTAACTGAGGAAGTCAGTCAGCACACTGAGATTCTGGATTTACCCCTCCACCAAAAACTTACCAGTCTTATAGCAGGAGCAGAGGCTAATGCGTTCAGTGCCGGAAGGTTGTACTTGAGAAATGATACTGACGACCGGTTAGATAGTTGGCTCTGCTGTGAATTGCAGTGACTTTATAGAAGATAGATATTTGCATCTGCTACCGCTACACCAGAAAAAAATCCATTGCCCAGAAGCAAGGCAGTTAGGTACAGTAATACTTTAATCCATCATTTCCAGATCTCACAGTGAGCTCAGTCAAAATTTACGCTCGGCTCAATCACCGATTTCTTTAAGTAATCTTTCTAATACCTTTTACCACTAAAGTTTTACCTTCCTGTAGAGTATTTCAAGCAACTTACCCTATCTTGCTTATACAGCAACCCATTTGATCAGCTGTTCTAAAGACATACTATATTACTTTGCAGTACAAACACTTTCTTATCCAAGCCAGTTATTAACTACAAACACCATCCATAAAAGGTCAAGTATTTAATGAGAAAACATTACTTCTATCAGCTTGTCTTTCCAAAGGGTGGGATGAATTAGTGAGGAGATTATTCTAAAGGAAGCAGGCTGATGAGTAAGCTTTCCATTCTCCAGCAAATCTTTCCACTAACACTCTATGAAGGGAGGAACAAAGCAAGCAGCCTAACAGAGAGAGAGATGCACATCACCATCAGAGTTCTGAATGCTAGCTGGATATCACTCACAGGGTCACCAAATGGTACACGTGCAGTGGGTTATGGATCCAAAATGCCTGGCGAATTACAAGACTGAGGACTGAGCCTGAGAGCGATGCTCAGTGGACAGCCTCCCTTGAAGTCATTAGTTTTTCTGTATGACAGTCTGGTTTAGGTCTGTAAGCGTACATCTGAATTCCGCCAGATGTACTCACTCAACAACTGTCTATCTGGTTTGAGAAGTCTTTGGACAGAATGACAGCAGTAAGACCAAAGTCATAAAACCCTCATAAAAAAGAGAGCAATTACTCATGCAAAAAGCATAAGAAACTCTCCATTACCCTGAAAATGAAAACATGAAATTTGAGGCAGAATAATTAGAAGTCTAGAATCACCAGTCTGCTCACAAAGAAAGAACTGAAGGATTCGGCCACTTTGACAGGGACAACCCTTCAGACACAAGAACTGTCAGAAATCTGCTGAACAGATAAAGATTAGCCCAAATAAATGAACACACCAATGCAGTACTAAATTCACTTTTTAAAAAACGAATCATTAAAGATTTAATTTCTAGCTGCCTCTAGAAAGTCTGTCAGGATTGATTTTCAACTTCAAATGGCATTTAAGAAAGCTACCCAGTATTTTTTTCAAGGACCTGCAACAGTCAACTAAAATAAAGACAATATTAGAAGAATGGAAACATCTCACAAACATAAGCTATATATAAGGAATGGCAAAGCATAATCAACCAATAATCATTAAAGTAATCGAAGTGTCCAAAATCTATAACCATAAGATACATGCAAAAAGATAAAGCAAAACCAAGAACTTTGACTAGCAACTACGCCTGAACTCAACTAAATCAAAATCACTGAAAATGGAGTGTTAAAAGAAATTATCAAAATGCCTTGCCACTAGTCACTGTGCTGTCTACTTGTTATTTCAAAGCTTAGGTATCTGATTCAATTTGCAAGACACTGGGAAACAATGCTCACCACATCTTAATAAAACTCACATTCTCTAGGACAAAACATTAACAGCAATCCCAGCTTCTTACCACTATGCCTGTCATCACACAAACACTTCTGGTAGACAGTATTTCAACCTAATATTAATGAGGTAAGTATTACACTTTCCTACTATATTGCAAGTGTTACAAAGTGTCAAAATACTTGAAAAAGTACCTTTTGTGTAATCAACGACAGCCTCCAACGCTGCTATTCGGACATCTATGAAGTGCCCATATTCTGCATATGACTTGAAAAGAGCAGGATCACTTGGGACGTGACCATTCTTCTGAAGCACTCGAATAGCTTTTAAACAGCTAGATGTGGTAGAAAGAGGAAGTTTACATTAGGTTTAGGGAATCCCAGCCAAGAAGAATAAAAATGTTTTCTTCAAAACCAAGTACTGCAATTTTCCTAGAATTATATTATCCAAATTAACATGTTACAATTACTTTCACAGCATTAACACAGAGCGCTCATTAATTCTGAATTAGGCAGAAACACAAACAAAATTCCCCATCATGTCAAATCCATTGTTTGGTTTTAGTAGAACTGTGTTAACTTACAAAGAAAATACAGCTCAGATTATGTTGTGTACTCTGCAGATATTACTACAGGGCTACCTTCTGCAAAACTTTCATAAGCGCTCTTCTTAAAGAGGCAAAAGCATGACCAACTTACGCCTGCTACTAAACGTCTACACTGATAGAAATTAATGTTGAAAAACAGGGCAATCAAGACAAACTTGTACTATCAGCTTTTGGAAACTGGAAGGAGTTTTGACACTTAAGATTAAGACACAGAGGCTAAAATCTCAAATACTAACTACAGAAGGGTACATAAAAGCCAAAAAAGTAGCGTAAATGTGTCTGGTCTCTTCATGCGTACAACAATTATTAAGCCACACCTGACTGTAATGGTATGCCTGTAACTGGGAAGAAGCTTCTCCATATTTAGGAAACGGGTAATTTCCTCAAGAATAAGTCGAACATCAGGATTTAAGTTATCCAATGTTCGAACTTCATTGTTCACACTGACTGCAGGAGTTACAGAGTTGGCCAGGGCATCAATCAGCTCAGCACGATAGTAGTTGTCTGAAAACTAGATAAAAACAGCATTTAAACACAAGCAAATACAACAATATATATTCTTTACAAGCTAAAAAATGTTGAAGCACTGTTACAGAACAAGATCTTAAAACAAAAGCCACGTGAGAAACTGTATGAGAAAGCAAAACAGGAATGAATTTGTTCTGAAAACAAATTTGAGTGATTGAGCAAGGAGACATAGTACCAATCATTTATCTTCACTCTGTAACCAGAGCATATTAATAGTAATACCAGCATATTAATAGTAATACATTGTTTTATAAAAATGGAAAAAACAAGCATTGAAAATGTTTCAGATATGGTAAATAAAAGCCATTATTTCTAAACATGGCCATCTAAAACTACTGGTCTGTTTCTATACCCAGTACCAAGGTTAATGGGTACTTAGCACCTAAGAAAATCAGGCAGTTTATCTAGGTAGCAACTTCACAAGCTTCTGAGGTGAACTAACAGGCTCACTGCTGTTTAGTGAGGAAAATCTTGCTCCTTCATGCACTCCTTTTACCTGGACTCGCACTTTCACCCCTTTCACTGTGTTGGCTGTTGCAATTGTTGGTTGTGTTAATTTATTAAGTGGCAAAATGTATAAAAATAAAATTTAAAAAGCAGAAAACAGTACCGGATTTGAATATTAGTTAATCCAGACAAACCCAGTATCTGTCAAATCTGGCAGATGATGTCAAATACATGCATGGAAGGGACATGCGGAAAAGTAAGGCGAGATCACTCCTTTGGTGGTGAGGAGGTGGTAGCACAACTCATCACATTCTGTGACTACTGGTGCTTGCACTCCTGTGTCTAACTCTCTACCTCTCCACCCTCTATCATCCTCTTACTTCAGTAATCTTGCAACAAAAGTCTTGTTACAGTGCGTGTTTCTACACACAAGAAAGAGGCTGAAGAGGCTTCACATTTGTTCCACTTCACTTTGGGTACTTAATTGGGAAGATTAGGCTAGGCTCCTAGCAGTTGTAGACTTGCTTTGTAGCTAGGGAGATGGAATTATGTATCATCTCAGGATCTTAAAGGTCATCTAATCATCCTTCAGAGGTGGTCTGTGTGGGAAGGAACCTTAGATGACAACATTTTCAACTCAGATGCTTCAATTTAGTGAAGGAATAATATTAACCTGGGTTTCAGCTGTTATTTAACTAGATTAAGACAATCCAGTTCTGTGAGCTAGAGGTGACATTCAGAACCCAGAATCTCAGAGTCCTGTATATTGTTAAAAAAAAAATAATATTTCCTTTCCTTGTTCTTTCAAATATACTCTTCTCAAGGTGAAAAAAAACCAACAAACCCTCCCTTAACTTTCCATGCTACATGTTAGCCTCATGTATTTTCTCAAAACACGCTGGTCTTTTGAATGAAAGAGCAGATCATGAAAAGTACGTGTGCAAGTGAAGACACGAAGGTCCTTACTAGGTTAACAAGCACAAAGAGCTTCCATACATCCAAGAAATGCTGCCATAGAAACGTCAGCTACGGAACATTCTGTAACATTTAGTGTTTAGTTTAGTGTATCACCTTTTCATCAACTCTCCTAGCCAGATATTTACATTAGTGGCATAAAACATCATATAGTATATTAACTGAGATTTTCTTCAACAAAAAAGCGAGAAATTAAAATAAACACATTCTTTACCTTATTCTTCCTGTTATCGTTATACTTGATCAAATCCAAAATAAACATTAACACCTCCTTAGGACAGAGGTTGTGAACGTCTCTCAGAAGAGCCATGGCAACAGGCATAGTCTGTGTAATAAAATTAATACTAACATAATTCCTACATTAATGAAGTGATAGTTACACCCTGAAAAGAGCTACATCCTGAAAATGAGCCATTAACAGTTTTACAACAGCAAATCTCTGAAAAGTTGTATTTAAATGCCTTCTGAAAGTCATACCACATGCTACATAATTTTCAGATCACAGAATCACAGAATGGTCGCGGTTGGAAGGGACCTCTGTGGGTCATCTAGTCCAACCCCCCTGCCTACAGCAGGCTGCAGAGGACCTTGTCCAGGCGGGTCTTGAATATCTCCAGAGAAGGAGACTCCACAACCTCTCTGGGAAGCCTGTTCCAGGGCTCCGTCACCCTCAGAGGGAAGAAATTCTCCCTCATGTTCAGACGGAACTTCCTGTGCTTCAGTTTATGCTCATTGCCCCTTGTCCTGTCACTGGGCACCACTGAAAAGAGCTTGGCCCCATCTTCCTGACACCCACCCTTCAGATATTTGTAAGTATATATTAGGTCCCCTCTCAACCTTCTCTTCTTCAGGCTGAACAAGCCCAGCTCCCTCAGCCTCTCCTCATAGGAGAGATGCTCCAGTCCCCTCATCATCCTCGTAGCCCTCCGCTGGACTCTTTCCAGTAGCTCCTCATCTTTCTTGAACTGGGGAGCCCGGAACTGGACACAGTACTCCAGATGAGGCCTCACTAAGGGCAGTGTAGAGGGGAAGGAGAACCTCCCTCAACCTGCTGGCCACACTCCTCTTGATGCACCCAGGGATGCCATTGGCCTTCTTGGCAGCCAGAGCACACTGCTGGCTCATGGTTAACCTGTCGTCCACCAGGACACCCAGGTCCCTCTCTGCAGAGCTGCTCTCCAGCAGGTCCGCCCCAAGGCTGTACTGGTGCATGGGGTTGTTCCTCCCCAAGTGCAGGACCCTGCATTTGCCTTTGTTGAACCTCATCAGGTTCCTCTCTGCCCAACTTTCCAGCCTGTCCAGGTCACG
>Ga0065711_1003137_pt1 | contig 54042 bp, 27 predicted proteins | sample Hoacrofraction12_FD_59098 | JGI IMG/M metagenome (GOLD analysis project Ga0065711, IMG submission 59098) | Hoatzin crop microbial communities from Cojedes, Venezuela - Epithelial fraction 12 v2 (version 2) | ecosystem: Host-associated > Birds > Digestive system > Esophagus > Crop | place...
AGTTCTGCTCTTCTCCCCCCCCCCCCAATTCCTAACAAGCTTTTTTTCCAAAACCAAGGCAGTTCAACACAAAAGATTTGGGGAAATAGTTTAGCTTTTTCTAGACATACCTCTTATTTTCCATAGAGCTCCTGATCTCAATCAGTCTCCACATTTCCTATTTAGAGCCACTGTGGCTGTCTCTTAACAGTTTTGAGCTGCTGTCATGGTGCCACCATAGCTGCCGTGCTCTGAGCAGTGTGCAACCACGCGTTGTCCGACACATGAAGGCCTGTGACAAAATGTGAAGTTTTGTCCTGAAACATGACACCCCACCCCCCAAAACCAACAATGCCCAAAAAACAGGGCGAAGTGGAGAATCCCTTGTTCTGGGAGTTAGGGAGACTACAGTAGAACTCACTGCTGCTGAAAGTAAGAAATTGTTTCTAGGTAAGAAAATTGTGTTTTTCAGGAAAGTGGTTGTATTTCTCCTTAAGATGTTATGCTTAGCTGAAAAGGCAGCTTACATCTGTCCTGGTGAAACTGAAACATAGGTTCTAGGAATCGTTGTGGCAAAAGTGCACCTAGAGCTGGCGTTGCAATGCTCAGTGCTGCCTTTGTGCTGGCTGCTGTACTGGTGTACGGTACCGCTGGGTGCACTATTCCAATGACAATGCATTTGCTTTGTTTTCAGAGCAAACTTGACGTTTGCACACAAACTTTGCTATTAAAATATAAGTAAAGAAAATGCTGCAAGTAATGTGAGGGTTTTTCAAACTGTAGGTGTCTGTGCATTATATCCAGAGTGCATTAATGCAACATTGTCTCGAGCTGGAGCTTTTAACGGCCTGCTTAAAATGGAGATTCTGCAAAGAACATGGTGAATGTTTGTATCTCCTGTGTAAATTACAAGTCTCAAAGACTGTTATTTTTCTGACTCTTAAGAAAAATACCAATACCTTTATGGAAAGTAGCAGTATTTCTGCATTTTTTTAGTAGGCTGTGTAAATCATTGCCCTTCCCTCAGATATGTATTTAGCTTTCTAAATGCTTAAACTTAATGGCTTTATTCTTCTCACAACTTCTGATCATTGTTATTCCTCATGGAAAAAAAAAAACCAAACCAACAGCTGTATCTCTATTCCTAGTATAATTACTCTGCATGCACAGTCTTTGGCCACATAACCGAAAATGCTTCCGGTTTTTCTTCATGTCATCATTGGGGTTTCTGTTCGGTTTGGTTACGGGAAGAACAATAATTGACATCTGGTAAACATATATTAAAGCATTAACTGTGATCTCATTGAAACAGTTTCTTGCACTGAATTCGCACAAAGTATCAATTTAGCCAAATGTTTTACAGAATTATTTTACTGATCCATACATAATTCAGTAAGAAGTAAATGGGCAACTTTTCTTGCCTGGGATTTCTCTATTCTTCTTTTATCGTAGACACTGTTCTAGTCATAGGTTATTTTCTGTAATTCTATTCTAAATATGTTGGTAGAATGCCAGCCAGTTTAATACTTGGTGCCTTTTAAATTTTCTTCATTCAGTTTGATGTTTCCGATACAGAATTCCTATGCTAAATAGCAAGTAGTGGATTTGAGGCAGTTATTTGCACTGCCTGATGTGTCCTCTAGTGCACTTGTATTATTTAAGTCCTGCCTCATACGGATACTGGCGTTGTGACATACTAACTAGTGTTTAGTGTGTAGTATTTTAAAATGTTGAATATTTTCCTCTGATCTTTATGAAAAAGTTAAAACCTACTTGTTTGAGATCAATGGTTACTTGTCATGTTATCTCCAGCTGATGTGAGACTCTATGATTATCTGCAATTTCATGTTATTCCATTTTTAAAGATTCACTGTATACTGCTACAGATATATTAAGTTATTTTTTGCAGTGACATATGAGCATACATGTTGGACCAGAGCTGGCTCATACTGTCATTTTATCATATTTAATTATGTTATGTTTAATTATGTTCCTTAAATAATCAAAACTATTTTTGTCGTGCTTCTTGGTGAAACTTTCCTGAAGTGAAGACATGTAAGCAAAGTAAAAGGAATGGTTTAGAGTAGTGTAGAAATTCTTCAAGTTATTGTGGGGTAGGTATTATGATGAATGACTGTCTTAATCTAGAGGCTGCTGAGAAATCACCCTACAGACATAAACAGAAGTCCTCCTGATAAATTGCAATTCTTAGCAGTTTCCAGTAACACAAAAGAAGCGTGTTACCCCACATTCCAAACCTTGAAATACCAGTGTTGTCCATTTGCTTCTAGTATGTCTGATGTAGAGGAGGGAGCTGTATTTTACTTCCCTGAATTAAGTAATTGAGACTTTGTTTTAGTCTCTTCAATTTTGTAAATTAACTTTCAGAGTAGGCCATATCTGCTAGGACTTCTTCATTGTGAGATATTCCAGACTCGTAACTGATGAGAAAGTAGATACTGATAATTTTCATCTATTGCAAATTTAATTGGAACAAGCTTTAATCAACTACAAACTAATTTGAACAGGTAAAAAACAATACGACATTAAATTTTCTTTTCTCTTGTTCTTGTCTTTAATCATTATTCATTAATTTGTTTGGAGAAATGACATACCTCTGCTAACATTGTGAAATACACCTTTTACAGTTCAAGTGTTCAACTTAATCATTGAGCAACTTCCAATTCTGGGTGGGTTTATATTTAGAGTTGTTTGTGTATTTTTGTCCTATAGTGTGCCAGTTAAGCCTGATATGTATCTCTTGTTGCATGAATTGTATGTAGTAAGTGGTTGAAATGTAATAAAACTGAACAAAAGTCAAATAAATGAAAGAAATGTAGTTTCAGTGGGAATACTAATATTTGGAATATTCAATGAAACCCACTCTTCATTGCGTCTATGTAGACTATATATATGTATATGCTTAATTTTCGTGGGAGTTTTAGTTGAATGTAAAATTATTTTGTGTATAGTTGAGAATTCAGTTGTTTTCATTATACTCACTAGCATTCACATATACATTTGAATACCTATCTTCTAGAATGCACATCATTTCCTGACAAAAGAAGGCATCTGTGTTTAGACTGTGCTTTTTAACCTTCTTTGATCTGAAAAGTTTAATTGTAAAATCTGATCTCCAGGTCTTTGTGGTTCCAGAGCTCTACTTATTTGCCTTGGTGACGAATACAAGTGCTACTTCTGTTTACACTGCAGAATCAACAGTACTCTGCGAGACAGAACTAATTTTTTTCCTTTTGAGGAGGAGCATATTTAAATTCTACTTGCCATGCCAGTTTGTGCCTGGGCAAACACAGTTTAGTTGGATGATTTTAGCAAAGGCATGACAAAGGGTGTAATTTTGCCATGAAGGTCTTCAAGGTCATAAGGAGTCGGAAGAGAAGTCCCCACTCTGTTCTGCAGATGTTTTTAATTTCATCATATTTAAGGTGTAGCTCTTTGTTTGTTTTTGGGGTTGGGGGGTGTGTGGTTTTTTTTTTTTAGATGGAACTCACTTTATACAAAAATTGGTAGTGACATAGCATCTTGTAGAGTAGTTTTGAAAATGAAAAGCATATTTTTTTAATGGTACAGTGGAACTGTAGCTCAAAGATGTCAGTTGTTAAACTGGTTTGGCTTTTTTTGGACTTGATTATTAGGACGAGTTATATGCTTGATTATGATAAACTAATATTCTTTTAAGTGTTTAATTCAAAGGGGATTTGTGTTATTGCAGACTACAATATGCCTTATCAGCTTCAAGCTGGTGAGTATTCACTGCATGATCTAATTCACAGCTCTGAATGCTCAAAACTGGTGGCAGATTTGTATATCTTCTAATGTTTAGACAGATGGAAGTGAGGAAGACAAATGCACTGATAGTGTGTTTTATGCTTCAGTGAAATGATAAATTCACCCTATTAACTGTCAATATTTATTGTCAGACTACAGTGTGTTTTTTTTAAAAGACATAGATGCAGCATTATTCTTTGAGGAACAAAATGTGCTTTGTCCCTTTGACATGGTTTATTTAGGTTTTTAAACCGTGCTTAGAGAGGTATCTTGTAGTTACGTTAATTAGGGCAACTAAAATATTTTTTTGATATATGTGTCACTGGGAATGGAGGTAGCAGAAGTTTTTGTCATAATTATGTTTTCCATGTTTCTATTAGAAGATTATACATATTTCTCTGTGAATAGAGAAGGGTAACAACTTTAATGAGGGAAAACTTACTAAGCTACCTGTTTGTAGTTTTTCGTATGCATTACTGTATTTTAAACAGCTTTTAAAAGCTTATTTGTCTGTGGTTTCCATGGCATTTATGTGTATATTCACAGATAAAATGTGAGTGGGTGCATCAGAATTGCAGATTCTTTTGTCAGATAGCTGTTTCTGGTTTTGAACAAGAGCTTAGTTTTTATCTTAATGGTCAAATGCACATTTTAAAGTCTTTAAATAGCATATTCACATAAAAAATATCTAATTAAATATACTACTAATAATTTGAGAATTAAAAGAAAAAATAAAATAATGTTATGCATTACTCCACAGAAATCTGAGATTTTTGGCAGCTATGTAAGCTTTTTGTTTCTAAATGCAACTTGTGCATGGAAAACGTGTTTAAGGACCATACAAATTTGTGTTCATGTCTTACTGGCTTTCAAAATTTTAGTACATGATGAAAAAAGATCCTCATGTTAAGTTAGCTGCAATTTCATCTAGAAAGATGCTTTAAAAATAAAATAGTACAAAAAGTTACAAATCTCTGCTTGCAAAGACAACAGATCTGCACTTCAATTAATATTCTTGCCAAATTCACCAAGTGAATATAAACCTGCTGAATGGGGCACTTGTACATATTTTTATCCCCTTCCTCGGCTACTGGCTTGGGTAATGGAGTGTAGATGTGGCTGTTGCGTGCCAGTTGGAAGGGTGCCAAAAGAGAGATGTTGTTTGTACATGTGCAGATGTTGGCAGGATTCCCTGCACTCCTGTTGTCAAAGGGTCTTTTTTATTGCCACAGAGTTATAAATATATCTGTGTAACAGTATGGCATGGAGATTTTTACTAGTACTGTTTGAGATGTTCACTTCTTAATAAACCAAACTGCTCCTAGAATTTCTTGTGTGAAATGAAATTCAGTGTACACAATGGAGGAAGCTTAAAAGATGTGTTTTGAAGATCAGTGTACCATTGTGGCTAATGCTGTGCTTTCAAAATCAGTTTAATCCATTACGTAAATCCCTGCTGCTGATGGAAAGGAAAGGTTCTCTTAGCTCCTTTCCTCTTTTCTGCACCTGGCTGTTCAGGCCTTCTCGCTTCCTCTTGTCAGTACTAGCATGATGTGGTGATGTGATGAGCTGGATCAGGCTACTGATCCAGCTGACCACCAGCCCAGAGAGTACCAGCTGCATTGCTTTCCTAAGGACATGGAGGAGGGGATGGAAATGAGTGTTCTTGATGGGTTGGGAGGGATGGACACCTTCACTTCCAATGGTAGCATGGCCTTTGCCAACTTCAACTGTTTGTGGTTGAATTTGTATTTGGAAAGGGAGGCAAAGGCATAAGCAGAGCAGGACTGGAATACAGGAAAGGAGAGACATGGAAAAGAAAAGGAATGAGGTCTTCCGAAGTCATACTTAGATAAAAATATTTAGGTATCATTGCTGTAGCAATTTATGTGAATATATTGCACTGAGTGCTGATTAAATGCAGCAATATGAAAATATTATGCACAGTTGGTGAAATCAGTTAAACCTGTGTTTATCAGAAAAAGTAACCGGATAAATTTTCTCCAATTGAAGATACAAATTTGGTTTTATCAGATATGGATAAAGTAGACTTGCATGGGATATAGGACTGAAAGGTACATACATTTGGACTGTTCCTTTGTAAATAACTAATTTCATTTGAAAGAATTTTCCCCTTGGATATTGCTGGAGAATTCATTGATTCAATGACTTTTTGGATCAGAGGCTAGTTAGTAGTCTCTTTAAAGAAACTTGGTTCCACTGTCGTGGAAGCGTGCTTACACAGAAAACCACTAGTGAAACATGCAAGCAAGTTTTGTGAATAAAGATTGGAGTGTGTATGGGTGATTTATATTACTGTATTGACTGTTGGGATCTAAGCCAATCTATTTTGTTTTTTCAGGGCTTTTTTAATACTAAATTTGGAGTCTTAGTGTGTGAATTGAGTATAGCTTTAACTTTGCTGTTTGCGTTTCAAGAAGCAGTATTAATTCTTCCAAGTAGATGTGGCTTGCAGTTCCTTCTGTATTACAGAGCTTCTAGTGTTTCTGACTAACATCAGTATTCTAACCTTGGCTTAGCGTCAGCTGATGCCTAATGTTTAAGATAAAATGATCAAAACTTTGTTAGCAAAGGAAGCACAGACATAGGTAAAATTAAGGATTGTTGTAAGGGAGGTATGAATTCTAAGGCTATGGTAATTGGGTATGTAAGCACTCACAACTTTTCTAAATTTTTTTGTTTTTTGAAGTGGGATACACACACAGATGGGTGAGTGCTGGGCACCTCTTCCCTGACTGGTCTTGTAGTTCAGATCTGTTCTGCATGATGTATTTCCTTCCAGTGTCTCTTTTTCTCCATTTACCGTATATGTTTTCTGCCATCATGGATTTCAGGAGGTATAAAGCTTCTGTTTGGACTGAAACCCACCATGCCATTCAACCCAAATGTGGTAAAACCTTTGCTACATCATCGTTGCAGAACTGATTACGATTTGTTTCTGGTGACACGATAGCAGAGTAGTGCATGGCAAAGGAGCATGTGCACAGTGATATCTCCTAATTGTTAAATTAGTGTACATTATATTCTGAGAGAGTGCTAACTTCTGCGCGTTTGGGGCTTCTCAAATTAATGTTTTTCTGGTTTCTGCCTGATGCATAGTATGGAGGATACCTTTTAAATGCTTGTCTGTTCAGATTGAAGTCTTGGGGCACATTCAGTTAACAGAAGTAGGAAAAATACGCTGGTGTGTTTTTGTTTTTATCACTTGTAGTATGTTATTACTATTCAGTCTCTTATGTTAACTTCCATGAAAGCTGCTGTTGGAGACAGATTTTACTTTTGATAAAAATGTGATGTGGCTGTGTGTAATAGACACACAGAGTATTTATGTAGCAATTAATCAAGAGGTAGCCTGTTAAGGAGTACTAGAGGCGTAAGAAAGCCTAAGCTTTCTTTTATACCTTAATCTGTTCTGTAATCCTTTCTGTAAGAAATCTTCAAGTGAGAGGATCCTCAAAGGAATCCAATCAACTGGGAAAAATGGGAAGGGGAGGGGAGAAGGAGGTGTCGCTTTTTAAATCTTTTTCCTTCAGGTTATTAAAAAAATCATTTTTAATTAAAAATGTCAGATACAGAATTATCTTGGTGGGAAGTACACTTGCATTAGTACAACAGATGTGTATGAAACACCAATAGAAAAAGATAATTGATGGAATTGTGCATGTGTATGTGAAAATGTGTATCTTCCCTTTAGTAGTCTAGCAGGGCCTCTTGCTCACGTAAATATATTTTGTGTTGTTTTTTTCTTTCCCCCCTAACTTAGAAGTACATGGAAATGTAGTGTTGATGGATGTTTACAGGTGTCTCTCCTAAATTTTATTGAACAGCCTTTTAAAATCTAAGCTGTTTTGTATTAATGAAAATTTTAAAAAATCTTTTTATGTACAGAGTTTTCCATCTGATGAGGGCTGGCCATTCGCAAAGTACTTAGGAGCATGTGGAAGAATGGTGGCTGTCAATTACGTTGGAGAAGAGCTGTGGAGTTACTTTAATGCACCATGGGAGAAACGAGTGGATCTGGCCTGGCAGTTAATGGAAATAGCTGAGCAGCTGACAAATAATGACTTTGAATTTGCACTCTACCTCCTTGATGTCAGCTTTGACAACTTTGCAGTTGGACCAAGAGATGGGAAAGTTATCATTGTAGATGCAGAAAACGTTCTGGTAGCAGATAAAAGGTTAATCAGACAGAGTAAGTTTCTTTCTCTCCCTTCCCCTCACGCCATGTCTCTTGATTCTTTGCAAGCACAATATTTAAAGTATGTGTAGTTGCTAAATATCCATTTTGTTGGCTTTATAACTAGATTACTAATTAACAAACTAATTATCTCTCATCTGCAATTAGATTACTAATTAACTTGACCAATTTGTCAATTTTATGAAGCATTGCGCTTACCTGAACTTAATTTACATATACTTTTAATCTCTGTAATCCTGCTTAAATGGGGAGGTGGAGGTGGGAGGAGAGGGTTTGGACCTTGGACGGGTTTGTACAGATGGATGGACAGGCAGACAGATGGGCTGGCTGGCTTGTCTGCAGTAGCTAGGAGACGTTCCTTGCTTTTTTTCCAGACGTCTGTAAGGATGGAAGTCTTGGCATTCTGTTTTCTGTGAATGACAAGACGGTCTTATGGCCTGCTTTGCCTTGGTTACATAGCCTGCCTCTGGTTCAGTTGTTCAGGTCGGTGCTCTGTAACAATGGAGCTGAAGGAATGAGTAATTTTAGTGCTGTTTCCAAATGGGAATAGTGAAAATTCATTCATCTTTCTGTCAACTGTAAAAGCTCAAAGCAGTGGCAGCAGAAGAGTTGTTTGACAAAGTGTCATTACATGGGTTTATATTCCTTTTGAGCTTATAAGGAAAACTTTACAGACCTAAAGGCTGAACATGAAACCCAAGATTCGACAGAAGTTCATGGCAGTAAGCCAAGTGATTCCAGTTTGCTTTGGGTGAATGTTTTTTTTTTTTTTTTAAGCTTTGCAAATACACTTCATATGCTGTGCTGCTGAATGAGATGGTATTTGCTATCCACATACTTTTCTACAAGGAAGTATGTTTTTTGGTTTTTTTTTGGTGGTGTGAAGTTTTTGTTTTGTTTTTGTGTTAGATTTATTATACGTTCTCAAGGAGCTTGGATTGAAATTATGTGAGTCTACCAAGAAAACCTTTTAATGTATTGGATATCCGTTACACTTACTTTAGTACTTATGGGCTACACAAACAAACTTTCTTTTTTTTTTTTTTTTTTCTTTTTCCACCCTCTTAAAATAATATTACTTAAGACTTTGACTTTTGGAGCGTGTCTGAATTGCTCAGTCACAAATATGACCAAATGAACTTTTTCAAAGTTGATGTGTACATGGAATAAGAGCAAGTAGCATCTTGCAGAAGCTAAATGCCAAAAGTGTCCTGCTGACGTCTGTTGTCTATTGTTCTCAGACTAATTGGATCTAACTAGGATTTTGCTGCACGATTTGTAATCTAACAATTAGTCAAGAACACAGAAAACAAATAAAGACACAAGAAAGTTCTTAGTCTTTATATAATTTGACATTTAATACTGATTTCATTAATATCCTGTAAAGTTTCATTAAACAATCTCTGGCTAGAGTGATTAATATGCCTGTTTAGATAGTTGAATGTGTACATTCTGTCTAATTGCACTGTACAGTAATATCTGATTGTACTCTATGTGGGATATCATAGCTGAGTTTGATGAAGCCCTTTTTCTCCATTCTGCTTTGCTGACTTTTTTTCAATTCGGGTTTGCTGTTCATTGTATGAATTTTACATCATATTTTTACAGTTTTAGCAGTCAGCCTTCAGTACATGATTTTTTTCCCTAGTCTGGCTTGCAGTACACCATAAATGAGTGGACCAGTAGTCAGCTCAGACACTACCAAACACAGATACATTTTTCTTTGTACATCACAGTGCTAAAAGAGATCTGCAAAACTATGAGACTCCATGATACAGACCTCTTCTCAAACCTGGCAGTAATCTAGAAACTTAAGATGAAAGTTTTCTAACAAAAAGTAGTAAGAACTCAGGAGATCTCATACTTAATAACCTTTTATGTGTTATTGTAGAAGGTAATTTCTGTAAATCAGGTTTTTAAGTTAAAGAAAGCTTTGTGACAAAGCCACTAGTTACACCTTCAAATTTTGATAACTTTTTAAATACATATAAGGAAGGGTTGATAGATGTATGTAAATGCCGTTTGTTTTGTTGAATTTTTTCTATTCAGAGATTATATGAAATGCATCTGCTTTTTTATACGCCCTTCTTAGTTACTACCATGTCTAAAGTAAGAGGTTGGAAGATAACGTTTCAGAAGTTTATGGCAATTACTTTGCAATGTTTTTTTTGTGCTTTGGTAGACCACTTACCACTGTTAGTTCCCAGGGCAACTGGGGAAACCAAATCTGTGTTGCTAAAATAAATCATGTTACTTGTTTCTCTGTGAACTTCAGTAGTGAATCATTCTCTTGTACTTGTTCGTGCTACATTTTTTCCTTTGGGTATCTGTGTGAATGTAGATTTCATGTGTTTTAGTGGGCTGTTTTTTCTGCTTCCTTCTCTTTGCTACCTATTTTACCCTTTTTCTTTCATTCCCTTGTTTTTTGTATTGCCAGGACCATTTCAGCAGAAGGGTTTATCAAACCGTCAGATGCAATCTTAGACTAGAACATTTAAGAAGTCATCTAAATAGAGTTGGTTTGTAGTTTAAATATTACCAGTTTGCTGTGTATTGAGCTTTTGATTGTATTCAGATGCACATATGCCCTTTCCTCCTCTCTCTCAGTTTGTTTTTTTACTGTCTCCTTATATTTCACAGATAAACCTGAAAACTGGGATGTATGGTATGAAAGCAAATTTGATGACTGTGACAAAGAAGCTTGTCTGTCCTTCTCGAAAGAAATTCTTTGTGCTCGTGTCACTGTGGACCACAATTATTATGCTATTTGTCAGAACCTTTTATCAAGACATGCCACGTGGCGTGGCACTTCTGGAGGACTACTTCATGACCCCCCAGCTGAAATTGCCAAAGATGGCCGGCTTGAGGCCTTGCTGGATGAGTGTGCCAACCCAAAGAAGCGATATGGTAGATTCCAAGCGGCGAAAGAACTGCGTGAATACCTTGCACAATTGAGTAACAATGTGAGGTAGTCCACAGTGAAAATTTTTTTGCAACACTGGCTAAAACACTATTGCAAAGACACATAGAAAATGAAGTTTTGAACTTACGTATTAAAAAGAGAAAATAAAATAAAAAGAAACTAGTTTCTCAGTTTTCTAAGTACCATAAAAACATAATTTTATGGTGTTATAATGTTCCTTTGCAAACAGACAAGGTACTCACTGAACTAAAACTTGAGCTACTATTGACTCTCCTCCCTAACTATTTAAAAGGGAGTAGGTAAAAAAAGACTGTGATAGCTTAATTGACAGCTTGTGTGTCAAAGGGTACTTTACATAAAACTACATTAGTGTCACAGTTTTGTGAAGCTGATTTTCTTACTTGGAAAGTCAAGTTAGACTGATGGCCTGTTTTAAAGGCCGTTTTCCTGACATCATTGTCTCATTTTTGTGTTTGTTTAAACACCTTGAAGTGGCATTCACATCCACGTAAATCTAGCTGTCTGCATTGTTGCAAATTTAACGGGCTTTCATGTTAATACTGTGCAGCACGTTCCTACTGTGAGTGCAGGATTCCCATGTTTACTGTCTATTTTTAGGGAGTTTTACACTGTATTTTACTATGCTTAGACATTGTGTATTTTTTTTAAGTTCATCATAAACTCAATTGTCATTTGAACTACCATTCATTTGATGTCCTTTGTAGTTCTGCCATTGGAAATATCACTTGATGTAATTATTGTACAAAACTTTTACCCTTCATGCCAGTATATACACATGACTGTTTAGCAGGAAATCATGGTGTGAGCAAACTCTTATTTTTAACAGAGATAATTTGAGAATTGGAGAGAGACTACAATAAAAAGATCTGTATGAATTTAAATTGGGGATAGAAGCTTGACTAAAAGTAAAAGTTCATTAGTCCAATGTAGTTAAGCGTAGACCAAAGAAAATGGTTTTGTTTATTAGTTTCTAAACAAATAGTAACAAAAAAAAAATGCTAGCAAAGGTAGTAATTCTCAAGATTCAAATTTCAGTTGTCCTTGTTTACTCTTTGAAGAACTTTTAAAACTGTGTGCTTATACTAGAAGAAAACCCTGATCTGAATAATAATAACGTCTAGAAAGTTAGCAGTTTGTTTTACATCATTCCTGATTCTGTTGAATTAAAGTGTAATGGAGTTTACTGAATATTCATCTTTTGGTTTACCAACTAAATTGATCTAGTGGTATTCACTCTGGACACCTTTTATTGAACAACACCTTTTATTGTTGGCCTGTTCCCAGTGCAGTTCAAACTGACTTGCTGAGGTTTGTGTAAATCTGGAGTTGTTCTCATAAATTACAGTTTTTATAAAAATCTGTTAAAGCTACAAGAACTCACTTCAAAGCTTGCTTTTTTTTTTACAACTGCTATAATGCTTCATTTTTCTGAAGTCTTGTTCATAAAAAGATACTCTTAGGAAATGTATGCATATTACTTCTTGTAACAGTAATGAAGGAAACGACTATTTCTTAAATGTGTGTGTAAAACAATATTTCATACAAGCTAAAAAGAATTCTGAGCGAGGTAGTATGTGCTACTTTCGAAAGCAGAGCTAGTATAGCTCGCAGACTGCACCAGAAGACTGATGGAAACAGTTGCTTTACCAAATTATTGCAAGGTGAGGAAAATGGCAAACTCACTAGCAGGCCCTTCTTTCTCAAAGCTCAAGAAGTTGAGCCATATAAAGATGCAAAGTGCTTTTTGATTTCTTAGATGACTATTTTAAGGATATTTTAGAATTCAAAATTCTCACTTGAAGTCATCTTTGCCTATGTAGTCCTAATTTGCTCCCAATCCATTGTCTTGTTTTCTGAAGTTAAAATGCCCAGTGCAGCTTTTAATTTTCATTTGTCCCCTCCCCTCATTTGAAAATGGTTTTACATACTTGCCCTGGCACAAGCTGTCAGAGAAGGTTCATGTTATTTTTTGTCGTAATATCCACTTATTTGAAGAAAATAGACTAGCCCTCAGACTAGGTAATACTAGCCTACCATAAAAGCCTTGACTTATCACTAAAGTTGATTTTAAAATATTTACCACATTTCCCAATGAGCGAGTGGAGTATGATTGTTCAAGTTGTAAAAGAAACAAACACTGCCAGTTCTGTTTACTACTTGAGGCAGTTCTGTAACTGTCAGAATGTCCTGTCAGATTTGGTTTGGGGTTTAGTTCCCTCAGAAATAATTTACTAAAGCTGATTATAAAAGGAATTTGGAACTTAAAAAAAAAAAAAAACAAAAACAAACTACAGGGAAAGTATTGTGGAGAGCAATAAATCTTGTTCCATTTGCACCTATCAGATATTTATTGTACAATAACAATTTATATTTTTAGTCATTGCCCATAATTATTGATGAACACAGTGAAATATTTTTGAATGAGATGTTTGGGGTTTGTATGTGCATTACAATTGTCCTTTTGTACTGTAAGTTACTGTTTGATTGGAATATTTTATCAAAACTGTCTCCCTGTGCCTTTATATTACAAGAAAGTTGTTTCTGCAACTTCTAATGATATTAATAAAGAATACTTTAAGAACCTCATCTCAGATATTGATTTTCAGATCAATCAGACTTTTAAGATTGACTTAGTCTAGGATGCACTAAAATATACATAGAACTAGTTTGTGTGGTATTGCAGAATGGACCATTGTCAAAGTGACAGACAGGAACTTTCCCCCCCTCCTTCTTTCTAGTAGACTGATCCAAAGAATGATCTGTCAGGAATCTTTTTGTTTTTGAGATTATCATGAGTAGGACTCATTTTCTTAAAAAGAACTTGATCAAGCCATATATCTCTGCTCTGTTAACTGAAAGAAAATATTTTCAAATGAAACAAGTTGATGTCTTCTCTCTTTATTATTTGAGAAATGTTTTTTTCCTTGTATTTAGAGTCATTGATATTGCTAGTACCACTGTCTCTTCTGAACAATATTCTAGCAGTTAATGTAATATAAACACATAACTTTTGATGTTTCTGCTTTATTCTGGATTTTTCAGTGAGCATTTGCATTTGAAACTGAATCCTGCGGTTATACTAGAGTGTATGTTCCCTTCTGACTTTCTGAGCCTGTGTAAATATAGGAAAAACTTGTCTCAAAAACACTTGGATTTGTAATTTTTTTTAGTTGCATTCTTGCTGCCTGAACTTACATCTCCAGGAACTGCAAACATGCAGATTGAAACTTGAAAACTTCCAGCGTGCCTCTGATGTCAAGATCATTATGATCTTAAGAAGAAACCAACATGAATAACTGCTGCATCTTTTCTTTCAACAGTTTCCGGAGTAGAGCATAGACGGATCCTGGTTGCCTTGAACTTCAAGACAGGGTGTATCTGGTACTCTCTTACCAGGTACTTTTTCGTTGTGATACTCTCTTATGACACACTTCAAATATGTTAAACTTTGTATGCTACTTTGATTTACCATAGAGACGAGGTTAAATGCATTTGTCTTTATTAGAGTGGAGACCTCGGCTGTCTTTAAAAGACATTAAAATGTTTTGGATTTCTGCAGTCAGTCTGAAGTTTTTGCAGAAACCAGCAACGGTGTTTTCATGGATTCCTGTTTTTCCATATGACATGTCTCAATTCAGTAGTAAATTCTAAGCTGTTTTGTTAGTTATGTATGTGGTTTGAAACCTGTGCTTTGGAGATTGTGATAGATTGGACTGCAAAACCTCTGTCAAAGTGCACGTGTCCAGTGAGCATCGTCCTATTAGGGAAGTATATTGCTCCGTTTGAAGATTTCGTGTGCAGCCTACTTAAACTGCTTTTGAAGTTCCACATGGTTTCTTTCTATCTCATAGTCTTCTTAAGCCTTGAGAAATCCAGTCCATCAAATGGAAACTGCATTAGTGTTGGTTTCACCTACTTTTTTTTTTTGAAGTTGCATAATACAAGCGTGCTAATTTATTTGATAGCCTTCGTCTGACCAGTTCACTTATTATTAACATCACTGTTATTTCTACTTGAGATGTCTGCCAGTGACTTGTTTTCTGTTTCCTTACTTCCAGATCGTGTTCAAAGATGTACAACTAGTTTAAATACACCTTTATCTCCTTCTAGTTTAGTTTTAGGGTGTTTTAAAGACATTTTTCCTGTACTGATTTGTCCTTTTTTTTTTAATGTGACTCTCTAGATCTGACAAGTGTCAGTTTGCCTGGGGTACTTCTAAGCATCAAATTCTTTTTATATTTCATACTGAGTTTTAGGAACAAGTTTCACTATTCTTCTGGGCAAAAGTCTTTGGTAGTACTGTACGCTGCACTAATGAGCTTTTGCAAGATGCAGAAAGGCCCTGTGGCTGCTAGATGTCTTTGTGGAGTGTGCATGTGATGTTGGGACAATGAGGAGTCTGTTGTTTTGGCAGCAGATGAGTCTGTTGTTGCCACACTGGAAGTGTGAGACTATACCTCTTTTGTGTGGTTCAAAAGCTAGACAAATTTCAGGAGCATTAGTAATGAACATTTGCCACAAATACTGACTTGCCTGTTCAGGTCAGAGCAGGAAAGTCCAGACTTTAAAAGAAAAGATATCTGAGGCTGTTTTTTATATTTGGTGGGTTAACTCCGGTCTTCTGAGGACAGAGATGTCAGAGCAGAATATACTTCAAAGCAAAATAGACTGTTTAATATACAACTTATGTTCAGATAGAAAAAAGAGAGCATTTTTTTTTTTAGGTCAGTGTTTCAAATAGCTTGTCTATTAGTCAAAGAATTTTAATAGACATCTTTCTGTTCTGAACAATCTGATGCTTTTGTATATGCTTAACTTTTACTACAGATTCTAGCTTTTGATACCATTAATGGAGGCTTAGTGCATCAATTTAATGTGCCGTTGGCATAACTACAGATTCCCAAATAGATGCCTGGTATCTTTTTAAAGGGATGGGGTTTGCAAAATCGGATGCATTTTTATTTTGTGCTTTTTTTTCCTCCAAAAGTAGCTGTGAAACTCCTCAAAATAGTAGAGCAGCTGATTTCATTGTTTCCAACCATTAATGCAGTTTAATGTTGACTTGAAAGATCTCATCGTCTTTGGTTGTTCAAGCTGGGATAGGAATGTCTGGTTTTCTTTAAGATCTAGCAGTTCTCAGTGTGCAACTATGCCACCTGGACCTTAACAAATATTTTTTCCTGACAAGAAAGCTTACAGTTTTCTCATTTTGTGGGGTTTTTTGGCAGTTTCATATATTAAAATTTTTTCTTATTGTTGTAAGTTAACTTGCAGTTTCACTGTGGGAGAAGGTCCTACCTCCATCTGGAGAGAGAACATGATGAAAGAATGATCAGAATTCTGAGGAAACAAAAAATCAGGGGAATATTTTGAACTTGCTGACATCAGTGCCTCACAGTAGAAAATCAGTATACCAATAGTGGACCTTATTCCATCTAATTCCATCCCCATCCCTGGAGACATTCAAAGTTAGGTTGGACCGGGCTCTGAGCAACCTGACACGGTTGAAGATGTCCCTGCTCACTGCAAGGGGCTTGGACTAGATGGCCTTTAAAGGTGCTTCCAACCCAAACTATTGTGTGACTGTAATTATTTCACTTCTTGTAGAATATCAAGAGCAGGTCTAGTTGTTTATTTAGATACTCATTTTAGAAACTGTATGTTGAGATGCTCGTGCTTGCTTTCCTAAGGGTAAATTTAGAGCTCTGGCAGAAAGCAGATGTAGTTGTCAACAACATCTAAGAATTGCTCTCTTTAAGGGAGCTTGCTCTTTATCAACAGCCAGCACGCTCAGTGAATGAGCAGAGAATATTTGTACCATGAATGCATGAAGTTACATGAATATGGCAAAGTATGCTTTGGGTCTTAATTTCTTGAAACTCATCTCCCGCTTGTTATCCAGTTCTCGTCTGGAGCATTAATCAATATACTTGAAAAAATCATTTCTCTTTTAATTTTCTTGCTGTTTTATGAAAGCTATACATGTGAACACCTAACTGCTTTTTTAAAGCCTGGCAGCTGTCACTTCGTTTATTCTAGAGGAACAACAGACTTGACCAAGGATGGAAAAACACGTTTCTTTCTCAGACTGCAGCTGTACATTCTTTGACTTACATGCCGTTGGTTGTGTTTATTTTTGTTGGTGGTGATATTTGGTTTAAAAACTTCCTAGTTTACAAAGGAGAACTTGACAAGGCAGATAAAAACAGTTGGATAGCTATCCCTTCAGCTGCTCACCTTCCAGTCCTTCTCAGCTGTACACATTGTTACAGTTCTTCCCAGTCTTTTTTGCAGATACTGTCAGCTATGCCATTGCATCATTTTTCTAATTAATTTTCTAATTATTTGGGATACTGTAGGTTTTTTTCCGAAGGCATTATACAAGACTGTGTTATTAGAGTTTTTGTTAACATTTTTGTTAGGAGAGGTGGTATTTTGTCTCTGCTAAATAGGAAAATTATGTATACATGGTATTAAATGATTTTTCTTCTGTTTAAATACTGTTTATTTTCAGCATAATCATTAAGTACAATCATAGTATAAATAGATTTGATTTGCTTTCTGCTAACATTGTATTTTTTTCCTTAATAATTAATTGGCAGTTGAAACAAAGGGTCATTGCATTCCTCCTTCCTTTCAGGAAGGTGGGGTTTGGGTAAAAAAGCCTAGCTAATGGAAGCGTGGTTGTGCTATACTACAGAAGTATGGACCAATATCTAGTTCTATAGGGCATATACTTGCTATGATGTACACCTGCCCCATCATCAAATACATACACTGTCAGAAACCTTTTTTTTATCAGTTTTGTAGAAATCTTTTGCTTCTGGACACCGCTGTCTGAATTTATAAATGTTTTTCATGTATCCAGATACTTTAACAGGAAGTACAATAGGAAGAAGACAAAAGCTTGCAAGGTCTTTGTCCCCTGAGCGCAGCACAGCCATTCTTTGCCTGGTACTAACTGCTGCTGTGTCTGCTAGGATGGGATTGTGTCTCTCCTGCTGCGTGGTTCAGGGCAGCAGGAGCTGGTCAGCAGGCTGTAGCGTTGGTGCCAAAGCCTACATCTTTGCTGTCTACGTGTCTGAGATTTTGCTTAAACCTAAATTGAGGTTTGTCTCCTCAGTTGAGCATCTTCCGTCTGTTTATGCTCAATTAGCGGTTTGAACTTGCGTGTAGCTGTTAGGGCTTGGAAGACATTTGGCATGCACGTGGCTAAGAGCTTCTGGCTTAGTTTTCTCTGCAGGAAACCTGGTTCACATGCATCAACACTACTCTGCAACCAAACCAACACCTGCAAGTGAGAAGGTGTCTGAAAGATTCACTTCAAATCTGCCTTACTTCTCAGAAACAAAATGTTGATGTAAACCCAGACTCCAGCAGCTAAATGGGTTCTTCACTAGACAGTGAAGACCCTGCATTGACCGAACTTCCTCAGAGTTCTTAAGTTTATACATAATGACAAATGTCACATTCAAGTTTTGTTGATATATACAAATGTATATACATGTACAAATATACACACACAATTTTTACTTATGTAAATGTGTAAAAATGAAATTTGTGTGTATCTATACACTCTCTATATATGTATATTTAGCATAAGCTGTTAATGCAAAATTCTGATTGGACTCCAAGTTCTTGGCTAAGACTGATGTTTTACTTAATGGATTTTTTTTTACTTGTGAAAAGTCTGATAATTTTATTTCCCTGCTTTGTTGTCTTTACCTAAGTCACTTTGATCAGCAGATCTGATGTCTGAAGTACCTAAAAACTGATCTTACACTGGTGTTAATCTATAACTAGGTGTTGTTTGAAACAGACTAATGATCTTCCTATTCTTTTTTTAAGTAATTCTTTAGTAAGTTTTTTGATTTCTGATGCAATAACTGAGAATATATGCCACTGTTGTCTTTATATGATAAGGAACTGTGATTATTGATTGTTTTGATCATTACAAAGGTGATTATGTTAAAATCTTGGCAAAATCACTTTTTAGAAATTTTGAGTTGCTTTTTTAACTAGAATTTTATAATTATAATGGGCTGTTTTTCCATAAATGAGCAGTAACTGCAAACACTTCTGCCATGTTTAACCATGTTTTCATATTATGATTGTTTGATTGAACAGGTAGTACCTGTTCTTGATCTCCGGCACTGCTCTTCATTAGTAGATCATCAGAACTTCTGTATTATGCAGATAAAGAAATAAAAATGTGTTCTATTGCTTAGAAATCATGACATTAGCCACAATACGAATTATATTTGTGTGAATTAAAAGTACCCAGGACTGTAGTGAATTAAAAGTACCCAGGACTGTAAGCAGTAGCTGCATTAGAAGCTTCCATAGATGCATTGCCAGCAATCTCATTTTTAGCAAATATTAAAATATCACAAAGGTATTAATGTACAAGGTGATTTGGAGACGTAGCACTTCACCAGCCTCAGACTACAACCTGTCAGAAGTCCGGAAATTAGAAACAGTAGTTTGAGGAGTGAAACAAAGAATGGTGCATGGAAGAAGCAAGCACAACTTGGGTAAGTAAAGCATCGTAAGTTACACTGAAATTTACCAAATGCACATTTTTATCTCGTTGAAAAAGAGAAATACTGTGATTGGGATTTCTGTGTCTCAGCACAAAAAGAGCAATGCAGGAGTTCAGGGCGCTGAACGGCCGTGCTGTAACGTGGCTGTGGCTCAGCAGCAGAGAAGCCTTAACCACCATTGCTCCTATGGACTTCCTCGCTAGGCTGGATTTATTACTGCTCCTGCGAGATGCCAAAGCCCCAGCCATACTGGAGTTTGTATCTAAGCAATGAGCCATTCTGTTGACTAACTTGCTTTTAGTGTATAGCAAATTGCTTGGATATGTTTCAGCTGTGACAGGTGGGTTGCTGTTAGTTGGTATTCACAGAGCTTGCACCACAGATCATGTAAGGTACCGTGTCACGTCAGACTTGTGGTCATGACAAGCAGACAGGTCAAGAATCAGAGAAAGGAAAGAACAAATACATGCACTGCACAAATGGAAAATCTCTACTTTTTTTCTTTTGTGATTAAGAAAACATAGAGCAGATCTTTTATGGAGTGGGATGAAATATTTTTAAAAAATGGTAACTTTATTAGGAGGGACATAGTTTTCGACATAGAGTTTTTTACAGAATACATACAAATTAATCCCATATTGTTCAAACTTGCTTTCTATGTTACTAATTAAGCCCATGTTAGATACAGAATAATGTTTAGTGGATCTCAGGTAACGAAATTTTTGTAGCTCAGACACATTGATCCAGAGATGCTATTTTAGTACTGCTTGAATAAGTGTATGTTGTGTTGTGTACTGCTGTACACTACAGCAATGTACTGCCTGAACAATTTTTCTACCATGTTTGTGTTGGGGGAAAAGAAAAAAGGACTGTTAGTTGGGATCCTGCTTAGCCTGGGCCTGAGCAGCTGAGCAGTAACATACATATGTGCAAGTAGCCAAGAAACAAGGTAAAGGAAAATATGATATATAGACCAAGGTGTCAGTCTATATAAAAATGATGCCTGAATTCTAGCTTCTGTCTCCAACTACATAAGCTACTACAGTGTAGAAGTGTCTTTCAGATTCAGTGATCTTTAACTTGAACTAAAGAAGTTAGTTAAAACGTAGGGGAAAGAGCTTAGGAATTGTGGAGCAATGGTATATTTGGATTACCCAGCAGTTCCAAGCAAAGTCGATGGTTCAGGGGCAGGCAGCTGAACACTGACATGGCTAATGAACTGCATACTGGCAGTACTCCACTGAAGTAATATTAATAGTGGACTTCTGAGTCAAGGAAGATGAACTTTCAAATTAAAGGTGTACTGTTTTGACTAGAAGACCATGCCTAATGATTTCAGGTTTTTTAGTGGTTAAAAAGTTATTCCAGCAAGAGGCAGATCTTGCTATTCTTTGACTTACAATTAATCTTTCTTCTTTTTTAAGTCTACTTTGTGAAAAATGAGGTACCTGTAAGTAGAGAGTTCAGATGATCGACACGTAGCCTTATATGGTCATTTATGCCATTAGTTTTTAAAGCAGCTTTTAAAGCCTTTTTTTAAAAGGTAGCTCTGATTGCTGTATTTCTTATTTTTCTTTGGATCCCACATTCCAGAAAACTGAATTTAGATTACCAGATGCACTAGTTCGTAGAATTTCACAATACTTTTAAACACGGATTTAAGATTTAAAATGTGCTTTTGGTCTCACTTGTGCATCGTGATTTCATTTACCTTTTTATGCTTTTAGAAAGAAGCAAAAAGTATTTAAACAGGTCTAAATTTGTATGCTTTTAGTGGACAGAAATGAAGTGTTAGGAGAGAACATTTGGTTTTGAAGAGAAACAAAAGAAAGTCTGTCTCTCCCTCCTACTTAGTATTCTTAAGGAAAGCCTCTGATGGAAATAAATAAAGGACACAGGATCTCATTAGAAATATTTTATTTTGTGACTTTTTAAAGAATATATCAAAATCCTACCTAATACTTGGCGATGTAGGAGTTAAGGGTTTAAAGGGGAACGGTAGATGACTACGTATACTGGTACAAGCACGATGGGGGCAGTAGGAGCAGCTCTGATCAGGACTGTGACACAGTCTCTGAGTGCCTAAAGCCTAAGGCCTCGCATATTTTTAGAAGTTGCCATGTTACAAATTTAAATCAGACATCTGCAAATTGCTCACAGGGTCAAAGTGCTTTCTGGAGCAGCACATGGCCTTGCTAATAGTGATGTCCCTTTCAAAGGGCAGGGAGAAGGGCCTCAGCACCCATTTTGCACCTGTTTGCTTTTGGTATTCTTAAACTTCTAAAGTTTTTATTGTCTGTTACCATTTGCCATCCTCACTTCCAGAGAAGGTAAACCCTTTGAAATTATGTGCACAATTAATTCAAGGCTATTTCTTAACCTTACTTTGGGTTTGGAAAGGTAAAGGAGGGAACCCATCTTACTGTTTAGATACCAGATCAGTCACAGAGTGGACAGGGAAACTTGGGCTACATAAAAACTGCAATTAAATCAATTACCTACGACAATGTCTTCATCATCTTATTGGTATTTCAGAAATATTCATAATTCATAGTCTACCAAGCAGAGAGGTTATTCCTATTATGTAAATGTTATTAAAAATCAGTATTAAAATTTAATATTCTTTGGCCAGTTCTACATTGTAGGATGAAATGTCAAGGCGTGTGGGAAACTACACTCTGTGGGAATAGGCAAATAACTGGAAGATGTGTGAAAAAACGGGACTTGACTGTCTGCTAAAGACATCTAGGAGATTTACATATCTACAAAAGACATTTTGGTAATTTATAATCACCATGTTATGGTGAGATTAAGACTCTTTTGATGTAACACAGGAGTGTGCTACAGCATGTATCTATTAAAAAACTCATTCCTGATGTAGTTTTAAATTAATTTTGAAAACATTTTGCAGGTCATTTCTCCTTTTACAGCTTTGTGGTGGATTCCCTACAGAGAGAGTGCGTGGGGAAGAAGGTGCTGCACAGTCCAAATGTGGTAACTTCTTAAATACACCCATTTCTGTGATGTGTTCTGTCTCTGTAAAAAATGCTGGGGAGAAGTTGAAAATGGTATTAGTAGTATGGTAACTGAGTGATAAATGGTTTCTAAGTGCATATGGTGATTTAGGAAGTATTGCAATAAGATAAATGCAGTCATTTAGATTAGAGAAAGTGCACTAATTGAAAATATACCATAGAAGTTGATTGTAAGTCAGACTTCTCTTACTTCACATGCACTGTAGGGAGAGTGAACCATGTCTAAAATAGCCTACACACTGGAAAGTCATCCAGGGAGCCGAGATTGCATTTAGAAGAGCTTTTGTTCCCAGCGAGCTACACATGGTAATTTGCATCTGGTATACAATGATATCAGCATACTGAATCGCAGGAAGAGCAGGTATTGGGGTGGGTAGGATCTGTTTTTAAGATTTATTTGTGCTCAGTATGTAGCATAAAGAAAAGAAATATAATGGGACGACCATGAACCATGGTAAGAGTTGTTTCTTCCGAAGAAGAAACAATGAGGGGAGGATGTCTGCTGACATAGCCCCTCAGTCCAGGCAGCTGAGAGATGTCCACGGAAGGAAATCTGTTCAGCAGCCCATAATCGCCCTGAGTTCCAGGTAGATGTTGATCTTTTGTTCTGCCGATTTCCTTTTGGTAACTGTTTTCTGCTTTGCAATCAAGAGCCAGAATTAATTTGACTTACACTTTTCTTTGTCTAGTAACAAAAGAGTCGAAGGCCAAGTGTTGGTGGATACTGGTTGCTCTTCAGAGAACAAAAAATATTAGAGCAGCAGCATGCAGGTAGAGGCGGAATGCTTTACCTCTACGATGTTTCAGAGTTCAGAGGGCTCAGGATATGTTATTTCCTAGTTCAGTTTGATGCAAAGTTCTAGCTTGCAGCAGGAAGCCTACGGTGGCAGACATTAGCCAGTGTGCCTTCGTAAGGTTCCATGTGAAGAGAAAACAGTGTTTAACTCTGGGAATAGCGGTATATCTTGGAGATCTCTTTGCAATTACTCTGACCAGACCAAGTCCAGTTTCTTGGGAACTTTACCTCCACCAGTATCTGACTGTCTATCAGTGGATGTAGTAGAAAGGGATACTGAGCTGTAATTCTCAATGGCTGAAATGTATGGTCAGATGATTCCCCTACAAGAAAACTGTTTAACAGAGTATTCAGATCATATGTTTGCAATTCAAAGATCTGTTTTATTTAATGATACACTTATTTGAGGTCCATTCTTCTCTAGCGTTTTGATAAGGCCTCTATGTTCTTGCTAGTTGTCTTATTAAGGGATAACCCTTGACATTTGCAGCACTTTGACAAACCTTGGAGGGAGATGAGACAACAGTCTACCAATGCCTTATGGGTTTCGTAATTTTGAATAGATGTCCAAGGTGTCAGAAATAACTTTGAAGTAATTTGGTCACTTAAGAAAAATGTTGCATGCATTCAAGGGCATCAAAACAAGGTGATGTTTCTAGAAGTTATATTTTTTATATACCGAGTACGGTTTTGAGGTCAAAATGTTCACAGGTACCCTTTTTATTCATCTTGTTTTATACATCTGCAGGTTTTTTTCCCCAGGTTTTTTTCCCTAGTATGTTTGGGAATATTTTAATACATACAGACCAGATTTTCAAAGCTCAGCGTTGAAAATGGTAGCATTTATATTACTTGCTGAATATGCTAAAATCCAGTAATATTTAACTACATGATATCCTCTTAACTGCCAACTTGTTTTCCTAGTGAAAAAAGATAGAATAAAATAATAGGCATGTTAATTGCCAGTTAAAATAGTGCAGCAGGCTATGGTAAACCTCTCACTTCCTCCTGTCTGCTGTGTGTAAGGTCTCTATATTAATAACACCATGTGATAGTTTCAACAAGGCCAAATGCCGAGTCCTGCACTTCGGTCACAACAACCCCATGAGATGCTGCAGGCTTGGGGAGGAGTGGCTGGAAAACTGCCCGGCAGAAAAGGACCTTGGGATGTTGGTTGACAGCTGGCTGAACATGAGCCAGCAGTGTGCCCAGGTGGCCAAGAAGGCCAACGGCCTCCTGGCTTGTCTCAGGAATAGTGTGGCAGCAGGAGCAGGGAGGTGATGGTGCCCCTGTACTCGGCACTGGTGAGGCCGCACCTCGAGTGCTGTGTTCGGTTTTGGGCCCCTCACTACAAGAAGGACATTGAGGTGCTGGAGTGTGTCCAGAGAAGGGCAACGAGGCTGATGAGGGGTCTGGAGAACAAGTCTTATGAGGAGTGGCTGAGGGAACTGGGGCTGTTCAGCCTGGAGAAGAGAAGGCTGAGGGGGTACCTTCTTGCTCTTTACAACTACCTGAAAGGAGGGCGTAGTGAGGTGGGTGTTGGTCTCTTCTCCCAAGTAACTAGTGATAGGACGAGAGGCAATGGCCTCAAGTTGCATCAGGGGAGGTTTAGATTAGATATTAGGAGAAATATCTTTACTGAAAGAGTGGCCAGACATTGGAATAGGCTGCCCAGGGAGCTGGTTGACTCCCCCTCTCTGGAGGTGTTCAAAAAAAGTGTAGACATGGCACTTCGGGACATGGTTTAGCAGACATGGTGGTGTTGGGTTGACAGTTGGACTTGATGATCTTAGATGTCTTTTCCAACCTATGATTCTATGATTCTATAGAGGATCTTTTCATTATAGTTAACCAATTTACAGCAATAAGATGTCTGGAAAAAATAAAATTCTGATAATCCTTCATTTTCAGTGGAACAAAACAATGCTTGGAGAAATTATAAAAGAAAAAAGAAAAAGAAAAAAGAATCTGAGACCATCTCACCTACCCACCCTCATGGACAGTTAATAAAATGTAAAATGTTTAAGCTTTTTGCCGTGTAATAGGAACCTAGGGGATGTTCCCACTCTTAATCACATCGAGCTTTGACAGGGCCATGGATCCTTGAATACCCCTGGAGAGAGATCTCGAGTAAGTATTGGCTTCACTCACCTCCTGACCGGCTGTTCCACTCTGTACCAGAGAAGTCCTTCCTCCAGAAGTCCTTGAAAGATGATGCTGTGTTTTGAAGACACACAGTCGAGAAAAGCAGGGATGGGTGCTGTGAACTCTTGTAGCAAAAATACGGTATACATACCTAGCTGCTGTCTCCTTTCCCCTAGGCAGCAGAAGGAAAGCCTTTTGCTGCCAACGTGTACCATGCTGAGGTGTGGTGCAGGTCACCGTGGCTTAGCCAGACATATATGTGCCACACAGTTTTCCCTGCTGAAGACGCCTACAGCTGGCTTTGCCGTGCAGTGATGTTTGAGCACTAGAACAGCACTGTGAAGGCACACAGTGTGCCAAGGTTTGTGCAAAGTTTAAAAATCAAAAGGTTGATTTTTCCCTTACTGTTGTGCTACCGGTAGGTGCAGTATGTTACCAGAGACTTTACCAGTTTTTGAAGGCTGGTATTTGTAGAAAGCTCTTCAGAAAGGGAAATATTGATTGCTGCTGCACGGAGATCATAAACAGGGGATGTGTGTAATGTTTAAGTGCTGAGGTTGTATTTTAGTATTGGTCTTCAAGAATGGGCTCACATACATCAAAGCAAAGCCTGGACTTGTTTAAGGTGCTGTTAGAAATCTTTCTCTGTATGACATACAAAGTAACATCAATAATGATACTATTATTAGTAGAAGTAATTTATATTATGGTAATATCTAGGCACTGCAAGGACCGAGCCTCTCCGTGAAGGATCTCTGTGAAATAGAGAAGCAAGGAGACAATCCTGACCCAGAGAGTAACAGTTTAGACATTAGTCTACATGTGGATGGACCAGCAAAAGGTGTGGGAGGAAGCAGCAGTAAAACAAACCTGGTCAGTGCTGGAAGTTGCTGTCACAGTTTACCAGCCTAACTGTTACCATTTTGTACTGCCTGTAGGCATCGTGGCAGCAGGGAACGAGGGAATCTTTTATCACTTTACAGTTCAGCAAGGAGACGATGAGGTGCCGGCAGTGAAGGACACACAAGAATTCACTGGAGATGGTTTACTACATATGGACTTAAAGTAGACTGTTCTGGGCCAAGTCTTTCCCTGAAGGGAAACTCTTGAGAGTGGCTGAACTGTTTAAGCCTGCTTAAGCAGTCCTTTAGGGTAAGTAAAATGCTATATTCGGGGCTTTAAAGTGTGGCTGAACTGTGAAAATCTCTCTCACAGAAGACTGAATGCTCAAGGTTTGTACTACAACATGTATATGTTTATTTGTTTGTAAAGTGTGAAACAGGAAACATTTCCAAGGCTGGAAGGAGAGGCATAATAATGCTCAAGCCTGTTTCCCTTGCCCATACTGGGTTTCATAGAAGGAAAATTCAGGTGTGTGGGCTCAGAGACGTCCAGCAGTCCTCTGATAAATGTTCTTGAAAATACCTTGAAATTTATTGCAAGTAAGTTGAAGAGGAGAAGGGTGGCTGAGAGGTGGCAAAGAATCGGTTAATCCTGAAATGTGAAATACATGAAAAATCTGGGCTACAGTTCTGGTTTTCAGGAAATCTGTATTGCTGGGTCAGATTCTCTAGGATTTTATACACTGAAAAGTTTTACTCCTTCCCCCTCCCTTTCGCCCAGGTTACACACACAAATTTTTCTTAGTTTTTCTTTAGCTTTTAGATCTAGGTTCACAATACTGTCACATAAATGCATTTACATATCATACCATAACATGATAATAATTGCCTGTACGGAGTTTCATAATGCAAATCTCTGGAAAATGGTAACTCGGGAGTTCCAGCAGTAACTTGTCCTTGTTCTGTCTTGCAAAGAAGAGAAAGATTTCTCTGTGCTCTTTGATTCTGTTTACACCCATGCTTTCCTGTCAGCTTGGAAGGATCAGAACAAGTCTGTCCTAATAGAATTGGTTTTGAAAGATTAACATTTAAACACTGTAGTCTTGCCCATATCAAAATGCTGAACGGATTCGACAAAGCACTTAAACACACCCTTTAAAGTGAAGTTTAAGTGAAGTTGCACAGAATCAAGTTTACATTCGTGTCAGTTTAAAATGTGTTTGAGGACAGTTAAGTGCATGCATCCTTTCAGGAAACCTTTATCAGACACCAGAGGAAATTAATTATGTCTAAATTTGATGTAACCTTAATGTCCACTGGGATTGCTGTCCATTAGTTTTTCTGAGATTTTAATGACTAGAATAGAAAATTAAAAACAAATGAAATATTTAGGAAACTATTATCATGACTACATCAAGCTGATCATGCAACTAAGGGGTAATGGCTTCAAACTGAAAGAGGGCAGATTTAGATTAGATATAAGGAAGAAATTCTTCACTCTCAGGGTGGTGAGGCACTGGCACAGGTTGCCCAGAGAAGTTGCGGCTGCCCCCTCCCTGGCAGTGTTCAAGGCCAGGCTGGACAGGGCTTTGAGCAACCTGGTCTGGGGGCAGGTGTCCCTGCCCGTGGCAGGGGGGTTGGCACTAGGTGATCTGTAAGGTCCCTTCCAACCCAAACCATTCTATGATGCTGTGAAGCTGATTGTTCCATTTAATTTTGCTTCTCTGCTAACTTAAGTGTATAATCAGATGAACAGTTAAAAAAAGGTTGATCTCCAACTTTCTCTTATAGTTGGAGTAGTATTTGACTAAAGGAGGGCAGTAAATTGAGTACACTGATTTAACAAAAGACATAATCCTTTTCACATATCTTTTCAGTTAGGAAAGCGCTTATGTATCTATTAAATATACTTGCAAAGGAGTACCTCCTCAGTAGGAGGTGTAGCACTATTTTTCCTTGGTTTACAAAAGGGATACAGTAAATTTTGCTGCTTCGAATTTTTGAAACTGTCTTTTGAATAGTTATTTTAAAAGATTAACCCTAGTGCAACTAAAACTTGTTTGAATTTGGTATGATAACAGAAGAATTTTTTCAAAGTATTGGCTTCATTGAGAGGGAGTCAGAATATCACCTCTTAAGTGCCTAAGTTCTAATGCTCTGGTCCTTCTATAATTAATGGAGAGGCTCTTCCCAAGAGTGATTTAAAACCTACTTCTAGAAACATGAGTTTTACAATATTACCTAAACATGAAAATAAGAAAGGAAAAGGTAATGTTAAGGAAGTTCTGCTAAAGAAACAGACAAAACAAAATGCCAGTGCACAGCTATCAAGTTTATTGGCATGGATTTTCTGACACAAGAGGTGTATATGAATGTGGGAGTCTTATTTAATATTTCCCAAATGAGATAAAAAAGATAAAGATTAAAAGTGATTGTTCTAGTAGTGTGTGCATAGGAGACCTGGTTTAAACTGTAAATGGTTCTTCTTCAGTATTTTGAACTTCACAGATGAATATTTCCTGAAATGTCACACTTCCATTGCATATGGCTCATAACTTTTAAATATGGTTACAGTAAAACAAAACGCATTGCAGATTCAACACATTAATCCTCCATGAGAGATGTGCAGAGCTGTCATTTTCACCAAGCATTCGTGTGTGGTCACTGGGGTTTCCATGGGTCTATTCCGCAGAGACACTTTGCCTTTTGGCAAGTAAACACAGACTTTTTCCTAGTGAAACTGAGAAAAATCTGCCCTGAAAGAAAAGCAGCTCTATACAATCTGTAGTGCTACCCTCTTGTTTCTGTAAAACCTCCAAGAGCCAAGAAACCCATTTTCACAATGCTGCCATAACACTGTGCTTTTATTTGCAATTTTTTCTAAACCATCTCTAGTAAACACTGTCAATGAAGCTGCAGATTATCGCCCGGGTGCCATCTGGAACAATCAGTCTTGAAACCTGACTGTTGAAAAATGAGGTGATGAAGCCAATAATGCCAGATAATATATGGTTCCTCTGTTCTCTATTTTGGTTTGCAAATTTGTTCACAATATGTACCAGCCTGCATACCCCCACCTGTATTCAGTTTTTTGGAAGAGTGGCTTTTCTGATTAGTTTATTATTTATTTGCCAAAAACATTATATGTGCAATGGGTCATTAAGTAACGTGGCACTGAGGCTGTGTTGTTTTTTTGGGAACAGCAGCATTTCCAGAAGTATTTTTAAAAACAAAGGCAAATTGTTTGGGGGCGGAAAGCAAATGGCAGTTGGATCCCTCTGCCCCCATGACTCTTACTCCAGAAATTAGGACAGAGGGTCATTTCTGAGGGAGGAAGGAAGTTAAATACAGAAAGATCTGTGCTAAATGTCTAGTAACTTTGGCACCTAGGCAGTGAATTCTCATAACATCAAATAGGCCTGGGCCAGTGGTTCGTGGGACTGTTCTAGCCACAAATCCGAACCTCAGCACTGTACGGGCTGCTGTGAAAAGTTCCCAGCCAGAGCCAGTACAAAATCGATCCAGGTGGAACCGTGAAAGAGACTCGCAAAGGCTGCTGTTACGAGGAAAGATCTGTAAGGGCAGTATTTCATTTCAACTGTTTATTTTAACAATTTACATTTAGTTTGAGTCTCTTGGATTTTGGGGGTAATATTGTCTTGTTAGGAGAGATGATAAACTGATCTTACATGACTAGTGGTTTATTGAACATGACCTAATTATAATGAGGTGAACGGGAAATATTTTCTGACAAGCTGAGAAAAGCTCTGTGGGAAAGAGCTGTGCAAGGTTGTCTTAACCCTGGCAGGAGGGGATGAATGGAAGTTAACTCTTCAGAGACTGCTCCAGGCACTTAGATAATTGGACGATAGGAGCTATACTGGAATTCAGATAGAATAATTCAGACTTGTTTGAAGTCGTTAAAAGGACTAAATCCACTTCAGAGCAGCAGTGTGATTTTGAGTACGGTTTCTTTTGAGAGCCCTGCAGTGAGTGAGGTTGGGTCTCTCAAAGACAGACATATAAATTAGTGCCCACAGTACTCTTCTCAAATGGATTTCAGTTCTTAGCAGTTAAAATTCTCCCCATAGAAATTAATGATTACCTATTACCTCAGCATCCCCACAGGACTGAGCTATTTTTTTAAACACGATGTTCTGTGGGCCACAGAGCTTAGTATTTATTTCAAATTGTCTGAAATATGTCAATAAACAGCAGTGGAAAGTGTAATCTTGTACTTCAAGTCCCACATATGATATGTATTTCCAACCAATTGCATGATAACAAAAATTATGGCAAATGGCCCCAAGGCGGACCTGGAAGCTGGACAAGGAGACCGGTGAAAAGCCACGGCTGTGCTGGGGTGTGTTTGCTGCCGGGTCTGTGTGCTGTCGCAGGACGCAGCGCAGCAGAGCAGCTGCAGGAACGGCGCAGAAGCGGGTTTCAGTAAAAGTGCTGCTTGATTTTTCTGGCCTCTATTGTTTATCAGCTAAAGCTGAAAAACCTATAAGCGCCCAAACGAATTACAGTCTTAACCTTCAGCTCTTGAGATCTCTCATTTTAGAAGCTTTTCAATTGATTTCAAGAGTGTGGCCTGTGAGAAATAATATAATACATAAAGAAACAACATCATTTTGGAGTCATTTAGGGGAAAGAATATAGAGAAACTAGTTGTAACCCCCACCCTTTTTTAAAATTAAAGAATACAGAATTCATAATACCTAGAATTTTAATCTGTAAAAGTGCTGTTACTATAAACATCACTAACATGGCAAACAAATTATTTTTTCTCTTTTTGTTCTGATTTTATAACAATGGTACAAATATAAAGCTAGAAGCCAATTGCACAGAATAACAGCAGATTCTGGAAAGAATTTTAATTATTGTTAATATTTTGAAAAGCAAAAGCTGGAATTGTTGGAAAAAATGAACGTGCACTGGAAATTCTCACAAAAGTATGTTTAATTTATCAGTTATGGACAACTTAAAGCACTTATGTACCTATATTTGAATGCACTCCTGGAACACACTGTATTACAATTATCAGTATTAAAATTTTATTGTGATGGTTTGATTTTATTGTCACAAAACTTAGGTTTCAATTGTTACACAGGTAAGATCCTATTAAATTAAATGGTAATTCAAAAACAGATTCTCATAATTTCAAATATGGGTACAGAAAAACTAAGGCTGGAAGAAGTGCTAAATACACAATTTTGAAAATATTCTTTTTGTGACTCACAAAATATTCTCTTTTTCAGATTTTTTTTTTTATATGGTGTTCACAGACTGGACAATATATTTTCTTCAGCTAAGGAAAAAAGGTTGTTTCTTAAGGTATTAAGTGATTTAAACTTGTCTGCTCTGGACTTTGTTGTACCATAAGCCCCCAGCAGCGGTTGGTTTCCCCTGCTTTCCATCCCACTGCAGGACAAGGACACTAGTGCTGTGGTTAGGAGAGAGGAGTGCTGACCAGTCAAATGGTTACTGACAAGCAAAAATCTTTAATGGTTGAATTCTGCTAATCTTCCCTCTTGAGGTGTACTAGCTTGGGTCTCGCTTCTCTCCAAAACCAAGTTGACAAGAAACCTTGAGGTGTACCATCAAATCTGAAGCCACAGCTCCCTCCACAGGTCTCCTTCCTGAACCACCCACTGGCAGTCGACACCCTGTTGCCTCTGTGATTTTCTTTTTTTTTTTTTTTTTAACTATTCCCCTCCATACACAAGTCTTTAAGTCTTTGCCAGGTCTGAAGCCAGGTGCAATAGCTCGCTCTTTTACAAAATCAAAATCGTTGTTCTCCCACAAAGCGCTAAATGAAGATACGATGGCTAGTAGTACGTTTGGTTGACAGTTTACTTTGAGTTTTAGGTCTTTTGTGGCATCTAGGGAATGAAATGTGATCCTATGTTATTTTAGTGAACTGACTTAAAATGTAACCTTTTAACCTCATGAAGACATATAAAGCTCAGTGTGTTTTATAAACTGGACATTATTTCTATTCAAACAGAATGAAAGTTCTGATATTTTAATTAGCATTCGGAACAATATTTTTATCTTTTCTTGCTTTACTTTGATTTTTTTTTTCTTACCATAAATCTGTAAATATTTTTTTTGCTCTGAACAGGAAAGTGTTTGCTGGTAACACGTTAGAATATATTTGTCTCCCCTAGTGTCTAAAATGGTGAATTATTCCTTATCCTCTATTAGAAGTATTAGAGCCTCTCCTCTGCAAAAAGCACATTCTGTAAGAAGTTAAAAGCAGTAGGAAATTAAGCTAAGAAGCAGGTGCCAAATAACCTAACTGTACTTTTCACAGTTATGAGTAATCTGCACTTCTCTTTCCTAATGCCTTAACTCAGAAGGCTTATTTAGTGTGTGTGCTTCAAACTGTAATATAGTGCTTCATTTCCTTCATAATTTCTGAAGCTGAGAGCTGAAATAATGTTTTTCTGGGCCTTAGCACATTGCTTGATCTTGCAAAGTCTATTTCATGGTCTGCTAGATCCTAATGGAGATTGTTGGTAATGAGATAACATTTATTTATATAAAAGTAAATTTACTGCCAACTGCCTAAAACCTACAAGCAATTGAAGTAACAGGTTGTCTGAAGTTTTTAGTTCCTTTTATCAGTATGTAAGAAAATATACAGAGGTCACAATTTCAACTCCCTAAGAACCCCCCTCCCCAAATTCTATATGTTTATGTGTCATGGTAGCAAGACAGATTGTCTTTGCACACTTTTAAATGAGGCTGTATGTGAGTGTTTCTGTAGGAGCTGCATTTATGTCGGGAGCTTCTGCTTCCCAAGCCGTTACAATCGTTTGGCAATCAATGTTACACCTCATTCAGTAAAATCAGATCTTATGTGCATCTGTGAATGTAATCAACCTTAAAGCTTAACCATATGCAAAAAGATGGGGAACTTCTATGGAGGCTCTTGACAGGCTCTGAGAATGACCTTGGTATTAGCTGTGTTAATAGCATTTCTAACAGAGAATCTGCAGTCGGCTTTTTGCCTAGAGCCACATTGTAAATTATTGCTGCATTGCAGATTAGTTTAATTGTCCAGTGGAAGTGGGGGAAAAATTGCCATTCTGAATTCCCAAGTGGGATCTACCGTACAGCAGCGAAGGCCAAGCTGAAAAGTCTAGTATGACAATATAGGTGCGGTACCAACAAAAGAGATTTGAAAGAATTTTCTTCCCCCAAAGAGCTCATTGTGCTGTTCACACCATCTAGACTTTCACTTGCAGAATGTGTCCTTTTAGTATGCCCTTGGAGCTCTGTTTTCAAATGGTGGTGATGCGAGTACCCCATTTCTGATGTTTTGAGGATGTTTTGCTTAGATGTTGCCAGTGTTTGGGTGATGAATGGTTTCTAAAATCAGATCTCTGATTCGGGGGTCATCAAAATCATGTTCCTTTTGCAACCATGAAACATGTTATAAACAACTAGACATCCAAAAATCTTTCTGTCAGCCCCTGTATGCATTTACAGTAGGGGGAAAAAGAATATTGGGAAAGATCTATCTGTTGTTCACAAGGCTAGTAATTGGATTATATATTGATTTTAAGTTCAATTCTGTATCTATAGAACAGACTGATAATGTAATGAGTTCAAAGGTTTCATGAGTTCTAGTTTGAAATAGTGAAGCCATGGCTTAATTTTGTAGGACATATCAGATCTATGCCAATAGTTCTTTAGGTGACAGCACATTATGTGTCCACCAACTACTTTTAAAGGGGCAGAGACTCTTAAAACTGTCTGTTTGCTCTCTTTTATTAAAGCCTTCCTGTGCAGAGTGCTGGAGACACTGATGATTAAGACTTCAGGTGTAGTGGCCTCAGGCTAAAGGGAACATTGTACCTAACTTTCAGAAACCTCTCCAAGTCGTCTAAAATAATAACTTTTTCACTTATTTGCTTTTTTAAAGATTCAGGATTGTAGGGCTTTCCATGGCTATGAAGCTGGAAGTCTTTACTGCACAGGAAAGTTTACTGAGAGATTTAAGTTTTACAATTGAAGCACATTAGATGGTTTAAAATACGTATGCTACCTTTTTGTGTGAATTTATACAATGCACAAGCTATGTGGAAAATAATGTTTTTGAAAGGTTGCAAGAGAAAGTTTGTAACAGTAAGATGATGGAGCAAAAACCAGCAAGCTTGGCTAACACTGTGGGAGGTGGGATTTTAGGTTTTGCGGTGGTATGTTTTATCTTCATTTCTCCTTCTTTGTAAATAATGTTAGGTTGAAGTTACACATTTTTGTTTGTTTGTTTGTTTTTTCCTGGAGAGAGCATTTGTTGCTTTTTTTCCTGCTTGGTTAGTTAAGATAGAGCATTTGAGAGGAATTGTACCTTCATTTATACCAATATGAATCTGGAATAACTAATCTGGAATTTGGAATAAGAAATTGCAGTTAGTCTAGAACTACATGGACAGAAAGAGAGAACCCAGCTGCAGTATTTGCTGATGAGCAGGTTGGAGATGAGACTTTAAAGAGGGAGATTTTAATTAATGTCTAAATACTTCTATTAAATTCTAGTTTATGTTTTAGGAAAAGGTTTAAATAGAGGTTCAGGAAAGAAGTTTAAGGGGAAAATTCTCTTTGATGTGCACATATGCACCTGGGCAAGATGCCTTTCCCTGCCTTTCTAGCAGTGAGAGGCCAACATAATACACAAGAAAGTTTCAAGAGAGCAGCTGAGCCTGCGGGTTCCGCTGTTCGCTGCTGCACCATCGGCTCTGTGCTCCTGCTGTCTCCTCATTTAGGTCCTGGCAAACCTGCCGTTCTCTGGTCACCCAGTTCATGCAGCTGAACTGAAAACTCATGAGAAAAAAAATGTGCTTTTCAGCTCCTGGGTTTCTGAATTGGCTCCACGAACCAGCTCACTTGGTGGTTGCATCACTGGGGAAAAAGGTAGGAGGGGTTGGGTGGGACTGGGGTAAGATACAGGTCCACACTCCTGGAGTCTGCCTGAAGGAGCACAGGTGTGGGTGGGCTAGGAGTTATAATTAGGTCTCTTCTGGCCAGTCAGCGTAATGCTGTCTCTCATTGAGAGCTGCTAGTCATTCCTAAAAGAAGTAGCAGTGTGTGCCTCTGTGCCCAGGATGGCTGCCTGCCTGCCCTGGGGTGGCAGGGTGGGTCCTGAAACAACACGCGGCTGGCCCTCCACCTTTTCCCCAGAGTGGCTTCTTCCACTGAGGGTAGGATTTTACCCTGCAGCAGGAAAAGCACAATTAAAGCTGCAAATCAGTTAAGTAGTTCACTTTTCTTGAATGTAGGTTAATGCCAGAGCAGATTTATTTTGTGTTATTTTGTGTTTTTCTTCTGAATTTATAAAAGGACCAGAACTATCTGTTCTCCAGGCACTTCAGTCAACCAAATTAAAGCACAGAAAACTGGTGAATAAACACTATAATCAGTGCAGAAAGAAAACAACTAGTAATCACAAAATACCTAATTCTATAGTTATGCAGAGCCAATGACTAATGATAATACCACTGCATCTGTGGCATGGTTGCCCTTCAGCACTTTTAAAGCACAATACCAAAGAGCCTTGCAGCACGTCCCAGGGGTCAGACACCTGGGTGTTTCAAGTCAATAAGGCAGGGGCATAGTCACGGTGCTGAAGGAGCTGCTGCTTATTTATTAGGAGTAGGGCTGGCCTTAGGGCATTAGCTGGTCTCAGCTGCCACATCGCATCGGGGGGCCAGAGGCAGGCTTGCAGCTAGGCAGGTAGCAGGTCTAACAGGGCTTAGGTCAAACATTGCACCTTGGGAAACCACAGGTCGCTCCTACGTGCTAGGAGACACTCCTTGAATGTGTTCATGGACACTTGCTCTACTTCAGGCTTTACGTAAATTCCCTCTGAGTTGCCGTCTTGTCCTATTTCATTCTTAAGATGAATACATGCCCTGTCTTGAGGCTTGTAGCAATCTGACCAAACACTGACTGAGGAAGCTAATGTGGACAGAAGTTAATACAAAGAAAAGATATTACTGTGCTTGCCAAAAACATGCATGACAGACTGAGCATATGGGATCATCATTAGAGGAAAGACCGTGTATACTGTCTAAGAGGTATAGCCGTACCACCGACATCATGAAACCATTTGGGCTGCGTCGTTTGCTGAGTTGAAGCCTGGCCTAGCATTAGAACAGCCAAGGGTCTCATCATGTGTGTTTTGGAACAATAAACTGCATTTCAGATTTTGAGTTTGTTTTTCAGTAATGCCATCATCACCGTGATAGCCAGCTCCAAACAGCAGCACAAGCCCATTCGTATCTGTAGAGACTGTACGGATGCAATCTGGTGTGCCCAAAGGGGAGCGCTTCCCGGAGGTCAGCTGTCGGGCGCTCCCCCCTCCAGCGTCGGCCAGTGCCCTAGGGTGGGTCTAGGGTACTGCACTGACATTAGATTACTGAATTTCCAACTTCAGCTGGATAAATTACTCTTTAATTTCTGTGGAAGGTTGCTATCTATTATTAAATGATTCCTGTATTCAACATCTGAAGCACTGCTTTGCAGAAGTACTGCTTTACAGTAACAGGCAAGCTAGCTCCTGTACAATCTATAAAACTATTCTTAATTTTCCTGGATGAAAGGTATTAAAAAATGTAAATGATTAATAATTTCTAAGCATGTATCTGGATTTTTTTTTTATTTTAAGGAAATGGCTTAAATATTTAGAGTGTAAGATTAATAGGTCAGATCATACTGAAATGTTAGACTAAGTTCAAGAAACAAGGAAGTTGCTGCATTGTTTAAAATGTTAAGTATATATTTTATATCTGAAATAGATGCTTTTCAAAGTAACAGAAGTTCGTATTTTAATTGAAAGGGGAAAAAAAGAACTTTATCTGAAAAGAGTATGTTATAGGAATTGCAGTACTTTACTCTGACCATTATGTCTTTTAATAAAATATTGCATAATTCAAGATTTTTTTAAAAAAAGCTTTTTTAATAGTTTAATCAGTTTAGGTGGATTTTTGAGCTCAGAAAAACACATCAGTGCCGAGAGGCAGATGGAATTACAGAGCTGTATTAGAATAGAGATAGTATGGTAAAATATTAATAAGAATGATTTTAATCTGCTGTGCATTGCCAAGAACTTTTAGTTGGAGAGAAAGCTGTCACAAAGATGAGATGTAGTACAAGTGGTAGCTGAAATTGAGAATGCTAAACAAAATTATATGCAAAGCAGAACTGCAATGACAATTCTGCAATGGTAGCGATGTGGGTGAAACCCAAATTGAAGGTTATGGATGAAATTCAAAACAACAGATCTGGGACTGGTGTAATTACTGTGCTGAGCTATTATTGTGAACTCTTCATTCAGCTGAGCCTTCCAGGGTACCACATATAATGAAGTTTAGATGCTCTTACTTAATTTAAATCTGCATGCTCATATAGGTCCATTCCTTGGCAATGCTGCCGAGTCTTGTTGAATCTTAAAAGGGAGCAGCAGGCTTTACAAAGGTGAGGTGTTAGATGTGAGTAACTTCAGCGGATCTTGATGGATCTATAGGCTTTTTTGAAGTGTAGAAGGAAGGTAGAGTGATACTGTGCCTCTCGATTCGTGGGGATGTGAGCAGAGGAGGTACACACAACCCTCAGCTGTGTAGAGAAATTTGAATGTGTATGCACCTAAGGCCAGCATCTAACTGAGATGCAGCTAGACAAGGTGTCCCTTCCATTGCTACTTGGATTCAGTGCTCCGCTGTAATTCCCTAAGGCACCTAGCATGGACTTTGAAGTATGTGATAAATTTGGAATATTTGGCCTTTTTGTGATTCTTGTACTATTAAACCTTGACAGACACTGGGTTAAACTCTACTCCATTCCATTCCATTCCACTGTCCCCACTACAGCCTTATACATTGGTTTTATGATAATTCCTAGATTTGGCAACTGATGTTGAGGCCTTCCCACTCAGGAGACAGCACTTCTGTCCGGATACTCTGCAGTTTGCAGAGCTGGGCCGTGTTTTAAAGATATAATAAATTCCAATTTAGTACTTGGTACTGAAAAATTCCTATGGGCACATGGCAAAAATGCTGACTCTGTGTAAAGCAGGTTCTGAAAAGTTTTTAATTTATTGAGAAGTTAACTTTGTACTAGTCCATTTATGCTGAACAGGTATTATTAGTCTTTTGTAGTGTAAGCCAGCCTGAATTTCAGAATTTCTGCTTTGGCTAACTTGAAAAATGCAACCGTATGACTCCAGGTTCAGATCCACACGACAATGACTATGAGAGAACACTTCCAGCACTATGTACGTCAAGGACTGTGAGCAATGCTGCAAACAATGGATACATTGGAAGCTGAAATTGCTATCTTGTAACATTATTACAATAATTTTGACAAGAAATTATGACATAATTTTATAAGCAGCTATCGCTTGCCCCTCCAGTAATACGGGAAACGACAGAAGTCAATTTAAAGTGTTTTGAAGCAGAAACATCAAAACAGTGATGGAGGGGAAAAAAGATGTTTAGGTATGGTTGGAAAAGTGCTTTGCAAAGGTCACCAGTGTATTTTGGTTTAAAAGTAACTTGATTTTCTTTGAGCACAAAGAGGAGTGGAGTTGTGACTAGTGTTTAAGTAAGAACTCAGTTTACGTTTGAAAATCGTATAGTTGCAGCTGGCTGGGAATTGGCACACTTTGTGTGCCCATGTGTTTTTATATGACAGATAGGAAAATAAGTTGGACTGTTCATTTTCAGGCCACTGTGAAATACTGATGCTTATTGCAGACAGTAGTTTCTAGAGGCATTGTATTTTCCTTCAGTACTAGTTGACTTACCCTATAAAACTTACACCTTGAAGGACTCATACTGTTCTAGATGCCCTTGTCATATTTTCTTCCCTGGTGTAATTTAGCTATGTAGCCTAACTGCAGTAGTAGGGCTTCTGTTTTTCTTCTATTTCAAGACATGTGAATGTCCTCCAAAATGTGATGAAGTGGGACTCCCATGCAGAAAAGATAAGAGGCCTGGTTACATCCATTTTGTCTGGAGCGAGAAGTAGTCTTGGCAAATAAAAGAAGTCTTTCTAAAGCAAGGTTTTGGAAAACAAGACACAGCAAGTTGTTAGGCCTTGTGTTTGGCTACAGTAATGTAAGAGAACTCTACAGGGCAGAGGAGATTGGTATATGGCTGCCTTTGGCTCCTCCTAATTGCTGAATTCCCTAATGTTCATCAGAACTTACTAGTAGTGAGAGGTTGCCAGTCTTGACAGAAATAACCAGAAACCTGAAGTGAAGGGTGAGAAGAATGTAACGTGGAGTGGTTGTAATGACTAATGAAATCAGAATGAAGGCTGAATGACACTGATGCCTATATGATAAACACTAGTGGGTCAAAATCTGAGCACTACTGTACCCCAGGAAATTGCAGTTATATTTAGGAGAAAAAAAAAAGCCTGAAACTTGCCTGTCAAGTTGCATTTCTCTTACTGATGTTTACTCTTTCACTGTTGTCTCTTCAGCTTTTCCTTTTCTATGCATTTCCTTCTGAGCCTTGACAAGCAATATTGTTACATTGGTACATTAGGGTAGAGTAAGAAATTTAGAAAAGTATTATGTGAAAATGGTTGTCAGCACAACTTTTCCAGCATTCTTCTAGGCTTTGAGTTAAAATATTAGGTACTGGACGCTCCTTTCTAGCTCTTACCTTGTAACTCAATCTACCGGTTTACCCTCTGGGCCACAGCATCAGTATTCTGTAGCTATTCCTTTTCTTGTTTCCTATGACTTCTCTTTCACACTTGGACTCTTTCATGAAATAAAAATCAGCAGCACTCTTCTGCCCGTAAGGGGTTATTCAAGGTTGTCCCACACGTGTCTGTCTCTGGTGACACGTGTCAGTCTGGGTTGTGGCAATCCCTATTGCTTCAGCATTCTGGTTCTAAATAAAATACTTGGGTAAAATACTTGGAAATAAAAAGCAAAATGCTGATGCAACAAAAGATACAATAGGAGGCTGCTGAATGAATAAATGGATTTGATAAAGATTACTTCTTCATGCTAATGCCTGCTCATGTGCCCAGCTTAGGTTTAGGAAAAGGCATCTATTCACAGTGGCATTCAAGCAAATATTTCGGTGTCAGAGTTTCAGTGAGCTGTTTTTTAAAGTATACTAGATTATATAAATTACTCACACATGGCTTTGGAGCGTAAGTCACCTTTTTGAGATGTTAGCCTTGTAAAATAAACAAGACTAAACCCCAGAGGGAAGAAAACCCACATTCCTTTTATACATTTTAGGCATAGGATTTTACCGCAGCCAAGCCTTCCTCTTCCAATATAAAACCCTGAAGTGAGTTCAAGTATGTACATATACATATATATTTCATTTTTCTTTAATATCATCTTGGTGATTTGGAGAACTTGAAATTCACACTCCTCATCTCATCAGAAAACTATTCTAGATGCTACTTGGGGTGGAATGGCACAGGCCTGCAGGCCAGGAGACCTGACCACATCTCTTTCGTCTCTTGTAGGTGAAAGAAATGTACTTTTCCATCTGACTTTTTCTTTAGGATGGAAGTGGATTTGAAATCAAATTGACATTCTTGGACGTCTCTTTCCTTGAAACAGGCGCTTGAGGCAATCTTTGCTTGTCTGAGTAATGAACTGTGAGTTGCACCAGAGTCTTAAGTACAACCCTGTGTTTCACTGAAGAGGTTTGGGATTAATCACGTGCTTATGATCAAACAGGTGCTTACTTGCTTACCAGTCAAGGATCATCCCATCCCAATATTTGCCTTTTATACTAAAAAATTACTACAAAATGGTTCTACTTCTCTGACTCTGTTTTTTCCCAGTTAGCTGAAATGAACACTTTAAAATCTTTATCAACATAACGAATCTCGTTCTCATATAATGCAGGCTTTTATTAGAAAACTGTAGTCGTATGTCTTCTCTTACTCAAGGCTGATGATTCTGCAAGTATAGGCAAGATGAATATGTGTCATTCCCTCTGGGATTCTGCACATTCCTTATTTCTCACAGCTCCTTCACTTTTAGGATGGACATTGGTTTAATCAGAGCAGTCCTGCCAGTTGTACTTCGTCATTCTTGGAGACATAACCTTAGCTAGTAATTAATTATGCTCTGAATTTGTTAATGAATTCAGGTTCAGGACATCTTAATATATATTCCTCTCTTGTATCACATACTGTACCTACACCCTAGTCAAACATAAATGATTGCCTTTAGTAGGCTGATATTCATGGCATGCTTGAAAAAATGGCTGAATATTTTGAAGCTGTGATCTTGTAAGGTTAGGATCCCTATCGGGTTCTGGATTCATGGCAAATTATATCTGATAGAACTGCTCAGCAGTTTACAATGTTGATGCTTTCTGTGCTTTTTATCATCAAATCCTTACATATTGCATAAAGTAAATTTTCTTCTCGTTTTTCAGAAGACCAAACTGAAGAACAGCAGTGATGTCGTTTGCAGCAGGCACAGGGACCGGAGTAGCACCTTTCTGGCTGTCTCAAGCCAGGAAGTCAGCCTTCAGTCCTTGCTCCCCTTTATTTGGCGAAGGAATCCGCTGTGGTAACTGGCACACTGGTGCAGGAGTAGCAGCACTGAAACTGTTCTCGTTTGCTGCCCACCATCTAGGCAGGGAGCAAGCAGTCTGGCAGGAGCTGCTTTCCTGCTAACTGCAAGCGGACTGCAGCCATCACAATAGCGTTAATGCCTTTTTATTCTTCTGTGGGAGTTTATCTCAATTTCCAACCTATGAATATAAACATTAGTTGGGAAAATGAAAGATTTTCTTATTGATAAGCCATGAAATCAAATTCTTCTTTGATCTTTGCTAGAATTGATCACACACATAGGTTTCTCTGTTCAGAGAAAATCGAGGATTAGTTGCATTAGACATCTAGAAAATAAAACAGCCATGACCATTTTGCTAGGGAAGAAGGGTGTCATGTTATGCTTTATCCGTATAATTTATCTATGCATTGTGTAGAAAATATGTCCTTTTAAAAGATACTGTGAGGAATAATTGAGTAGATGAAAAATGCCACTATTAGAAGTGATCAATGGAGTTTTTTGTCAGATGTGGCCAGATCCAAAACCTGCTGAAGTCAATGAAATGCCTTACACTGATTTAGGCTGGCTTTCATATCACTCCATATAATCATGAGTATGCTGCATGGAAGGCTGTTGTATTGTTTTTCTCTACCATGTCATATAGTAGGTAAAATATTCAGAAGTTAGAGCAAGAACCAAAGAAGCAGATAAACCTAGTCTCACTAGCAGTTATGCCTTAAAGCCAGATTGTGAAGGCATTTGATGCCTAAAGATCAGCTAAAGAGCCTACCGGGCTTTTCAAAATCATGAAGGCGCTTTCACGCATGATCAAGAGGACTGCAGGTCTGCATTGAAAACTGGCTGGATGCTCAAAATGGGGCTCCTGGATAAGTGCCCACTTGATTTTAAAAGGGATACTTAGACATTAAGTCATTGAGATGCCTTTGAAAGTGCTACCCAAAAAAACAACTTCTCATTCTGGAACATCTTTCAGATTATCATTAACTGCAATATGCAAACTTCTGTCAAAATAAGAATCCTATCTCAGCTGTGAGTGGTCAGCAATGATTCTGGAATGTATGGCTATAAAGTAATATGACTTCTCGTCCAAAACAGGAAATGTTTGTTCCATCTTGCTAAATAAAGATGGTAATGGAAGCATATCTACAAAGTCAGTGCAACTTACAAGTCATGCAAATCCAAATTTTAACTTGTCTCAGAAAATGTCCTGGAAAAAATCTATATCAACTTTAAGAAGCAAACAGAAAGATAGTGTTGCTTTTAGGTCTGGGGTAGCATTTGAAGGTTTCCAGATGTGCTTTGTTGGCTCAGAACTGAAAATTTGGAATCTGTGTAGCCAGAGTGTGTAATACAGTGCTACCATTTGTGGAAACTGTGTGTTATCAGATATTCTCAAAAGGCTCCTGGGTATAGAGTTTAAAGTTAAATAGTAAGTCAATGTAAAAGCAATTTAGTGTTTAAAACTGTGGAATGAGGAACAAAAGCTGTCAAATGGCCAAGAAAAATGCAGCTCCCTTTTGGTAGTCATTTTCAGGCATATTCTAGGACTTTTGTACACTGTCTTCAACCCATAATTTGTGAAATGCAGTTTAATTGTTTTTGTCTTCCATTGTGGACCTATGCAACTAAAAGATCTTTGCTTCCAGGCATTGTGTAGAATTTACTACAGTCAAATTAATGACTCGGGCAACATTAAAGACTATAGCATTAAAATGCTTTGTGTATCAGGAACACTCTATTATTAGTTGGCACAGTTTGTATTTAAGCTTTCTGAAGTTACTTTCTTCTCAGGAGAAACTGTTTTACAGTGGAAGCCTGATTTTTCAGTAACCAGGCATACCTGTGCGTACCTAGTAAACCTAGCATTATTAATACAATGTAGTTTACTAAGATGATACACATGCCAATGTCAGACATATGGCAAAGGTTTGAAAATATATACACTCTTTTTCTTGTACTCAGAAATTTCTGAAAGTACAGTCATTCACTGCAAAACCTGATCAATGAAACAGAAGCGCTCTTGCCACCATCTCAAGTGTATAATCTTAAAAATAAGCAAGTACAAGGAACGGCACTGCAACCACCAGCTACCCACAAATGGCAGCTTGTCTACTTGAAAAGCCAGTTAAAAGTGTTGAATTCTGTACAGAGTGTTGATGTTACCTGTTAGTGTTCATCAGAAATAGCTGTGGATAAACACAGCATAGTTACTGGGAAAATGATTACATATCACCTCTGCTAGAGAAGCCTAGTTATTAGACCTCAGAAGTAAGGAACAGAACTATTTTTATGCTAATTTCTCTTTGATCTTTTTTCTTTCCTTTGAGGAAGGAAAAATGAGAGACCACATTCAGTAAAAGCGGAACTAAATTTGCAGTGACTGTTAGCTGTATAAAAGTAACCAGCTCCAGTCCCGTGCTGTCAAATGCATATAGCATGTTTTACTGTTGTCAGTATAAACAACTAACTGGTCAAGTTCATTAAAAATCGGTTTAAAGCCTCACGTATACCTTCTGTTTCTCACATGCAGAATCTTAAATGAATCTTAAAAGATCCTGCTGAAATCTTGACCACTTATTCTTTAGCAGCTGAACAACTGTTGACTGATGGCTGCTGGAAGCTCTGTGACAAATGGTAAATGGCTTGGATTAAGGACTGGCTAAAAATTTACAAGGTATAAGGAAAAATAAACAGGCAAGTCTTTATTAACACCAAAGGAAACAGTACAGAGTGCCCAGAGATAGCCACGGAGGTTGCCAGAGTACCATTTAGCTACCAGTAACCTCTGTGGGCATTTCCACTTGAAAGATGGCAAAGTGGTGAAGGTTACACACAGTTTAAAAGCTTTTTGGTTGGGAAAATCTGAAGGTTTTACTCCCACAGAATCTGAGCACCAAATTTGTAATTTAAATATGTAATTTAATCTGAGATGTATCTGATTTTCATCCATAATCAAGCAACAGAAATGCAAGTGCCTTTTGTCTTTTCTGTATCCATTATCCATCAGAAAACTGAGAAGGGCCAATCTTATGGAACATTATCTTGCAAACTGTGGAGACGGATTTGTGATTAAAGCACGGTAATCTCCATGGTCGCTTATTCAGCCCAAGCCAGAGGATACAGCTCCTCTAATGCACTGCTTTCCTACCTAGGGCACAAGAACAAACATAATATTTACGTTTAGCAGTGGCTGACAGTATTGATGCTTGTGGCTGCACTGCAGTTATCTTTAGACTCTGTAGCAGAAATGACCTACCTAATGTCCCAGACATCCTTTTCTTAAGGGTAGGGTAGACCTGGATGTCTCTGAAAGAAAATAATCACATGTATTATCTAATTCTGCAGGCAGCTGAAGGGAGTGAATTTGTACCTCACAAAATGTTCTCCTCTGTGTAGACTGAACTATGCTGACAAGAACCACTAAAAGCTACAATGTGATGCAGTTATTGCTCATCTGTGTGAAATAACATTGCAAGACGCTTTAGAACAGCAAGTGTTAGTATGTATGTAGTTAAAATTTCAGAGGAGGTGCTTACTTCCACTATCACGTACTTAGAGACTTAGCTAAACATTGATTTTTCATTGTGAAAAATGCTCTAAAATATTCAGCAACTTCAAAGGTTCAGGGCTTCAGTTTTACAGTAGCAAAATGCTGACTGAGCCTTTCCTCAGGGCAAATTCAAAAGCAAGAGTGCAACTTGCTTTGATCAGAGACATCTTCTTAATTATATTACAGTGCTAGTGAAGGCTGCATTGCCTTGATAACTGCAACTGGCAAATTTTACCCTTCCTTTATTCCATCACACTACACAAAATAATCACTTCCTGCATATAACTAATGATTACGATAAATGATCTGTGTTGCACGGCCTTGCCTCTGATCTCTGAGTTGAAGACCAAGGTATTCAGTATACTGGTGGAAAGCCTTCCATTCCCACGCGTTCTTGCAGAAAACAGGAAAGGAAAACACAGCCGTTCCTAGCTGTTGTGTACCTGCGTCACCCTCTTTAAATTTTTGAATCCTGTAAATTATAGAATGTATTTTTGTTTCATTTGATAATTAACAACCGTGCTCAAGTCTAGCAGGTCTGGGCCATATTCACCAGTAGAAAATTAATTACATCAACATGAGAAGGTAGAAACTGAAGCCTGCTGAGAACAAGAGAACAAAAAACCACTATTATGCAATTTAATGCCCCTTACTGGGACTAAATATCTGCCAAGGGGCTTCCTGTTTTCACAATCCTTGCAAAAACCACAAAATACTTTACCTTTTGTGATTGTGAGTTAGGCAAAAGGAGATGCTGTATAACACGTAGCCAGACTACTGATCTCTTCCTTCCTACAGCACTTCTGCAGATGAGACTGAACGTGATGAAAGGCTTTAGACAAAGGGATTGGGCCCAAATGCTGCCAACTGTGCCAGAGGAGAAAGGATGCAAAGCATCACAGATCCTCATGTAAACGACGAAGGTCCAAGAATCGGCATGTATTAGGACGTGTCTGTCTAGGGCGTCCCCTGTTCTGATGGCCATTGCCTGAACTGTCCACACAGGACCTTGACACTTCCTTCCCTGTCCCAGCCTGCTACTGTGTTTTGACCTAAGCTGCCTCCAGTTTGTTCCCCCCTTGTTTTCATTCCTTCTCTTCTAAACTCTATTTTTTGATTTTCTTCAGTCTTTTGTTATTGTACTTGTTTTTTTCCTTCTCCCTGTCTCTGCCAAGGCTTTCTAACTTGCTGTCTTTCCCAGTTCTTCCAAGTTCTTTTCTTCTGAATTACACAGCTCTTTCTTTTCTGCAGTGCCAAAGCCACAGAAAACATCGGAGGAGGAGTTTCTCTTTTAGTGTTTCTCAAGCAGGGTGTTAAATTACTCAAGGCAATTGTGCAATCACAGAAAAAATGTTTCTTTAGGCCAGGCTAGAAATTGCATATTCAAAGCATTTTACTGTCAGGCTATACCACAAGCCTCAGCTGTTCACATGGGAACTGAAATTTTGGAGGCTTAGTGAAATTGGGGAGGATTTTCACACCATGACATTGCAGTGGTATTTTCCCTCTGCCAAATTTCAATTTCTTACTCTAGTCTGAAGGTGTTAAAAATTTTAAATGAAGATTTTTGGGATTTCTTTGAATGGTAAGTCATTATTCACTTGCAGCTTTCTTGAAATTGGCTCATCTGTTTAAGCTGATACTTTCCAAAACCTTTCAGCCTGAGGCAAGCACCCAGCAGTACAGGAAATTCCTAGGAATGGTCAGCACTGGCAAAGTTATAAACAACTACAAATAGGTCTTGTCGTGGAAGGCCGTGAATATGCTGACTGTAAAAGGTACTGTCAGCTCCATGTGTATGAGACAGAACAGAGAGCCTGGCTTTCTTTAGAGGTACCTTGGCAAAGACCTGCCTATCTCCTGAGGCAGTTCACATCTGCACTGTTTCTGGGCGAGTTTCCAAACAGAGAGTGGAGTAAATGCTACTCCACAAGCCAGGACAGGATTGAAAAACTTGCTCTGTAGCCCCTGCGCTCTCAAAGCAATAAGCAAAAATAGGAGGGTGAGACTGTGGTTTATATCCTCTTTACAGATCGCAGAGATTACTGTCTCCAGCTGCTCATTGCCACCTCTTTTGGAGTTCACGATCTCGGTTGAGTTGCCAATGGCAGATACAAGTGGCAGGTTAGATGATTTGGCTTACTGATACATCAAATACGAAGGCAAAAAAAGAAATTAAAAGTCAAAATGCTGGAGAAAGTTAGTTGGTTAGTTGTTTGTTTTATTTTTTTCCTGGAAGGACACTAACATAGTTACTATACTTTGGTGTAAAGGCCAAAGTTTGCCTTGCAGAATTTATGCTCACAGAAATGTTAATGTTACTCAGTTCATCTTCAAGTGCTGGTAGATTAAGCGCTATGGTGTTCTTAACCTCAGCTCTCCAGCACCAAATCAATATGAGCCAATGGTTTTCTGATTAGGCCTATATTGATTCACCTTAATCTAAGTGTAATGTTTCTCCCTATTAACAGGAAGCCCTCAGGAATGCCATGGCTTCCTTGATGATGATGTAATAATCTTCATTACCCCTTTTTTGTTGTTTTTTTGTGGCATAGGTATAGTTCACACGTAGCGTATGAGCTGTTTCTCCATGAAGACCGTGTCTTACTGCTTTGCTTCAAACTTAGTGGTATTATCTTTAAGAATATTAATTAATTATCTTTTAAAACTTTTAATGTAGGTATCTGTAATTTTTGCTTCCGTGGCATGAACAATTCTCAGTTTTTTAATATTCATGATCTGAATTAAAGTAGTTTTGAGAAGTGATGAATATGCTGTGTCATTATGGACAGGGGATGACTGCATAAGACTATATTTTTGCCTTCTAGGAGTAGGTGTCTCAAGAAAAAAATCTCTCAAGCTTAATTGAAAACTAGTTATGCTATGCCTGTACAGGTGTCAATAACTCAATAAGACTTTTCATTTTGTCATGGAGTTTTGTCAGGTGTGCTTTGCTTCTGTATGAAAGGCTTTCCCTGATCCCGGTTAGCCCTGTAAACAAGGAGGGTGCTTTCCTTTTCAACCCTGCTGCTGTTAGTAAGAGCACCACAGGCTAAATTACACAATCATTTAAATTGTTTTCCCCCATTTATTTTTTTCTTAAAAGACATCTTTGGATAAACTTGTCCAAAGCTATTAGTTTTCAGCAGGATTTGCACAGGTGTAACCAAGGACAGTCTGGCCTGCAGCAGTTTATAGTACTGCAGGTGACAGCAAATGAAAACATGCATGGTCAACACGTGGCCTGAACATCTCTGTCTTTTACCGTTCTTTACTGAATGGAAGCTCATTTTTAGTATCACAAAACATTATGATTTCCTCTGCTTCAATATGATTGAATTCATTTAATACAAATGGAATAAATATTCAGTCACTGTAACTAGAAACATTTCCTTCCTCTTCTAGATCAATTCCACGCCACTAGAAGATTGCTATGTACTGACTTCGGTATTTGGCTAGTCCAGTTCGAAATTCTCCAAGCAGCAAGGCATCCATTGTTGCTATTTAAAGACTGTTTCATTGTCTGCTAGGGGGAATTTGCACCTTCCCTACTTTTTTTAACTTTACATCAGCTAAACCTGTTCAAGTCACAGGGAGTAATGAACTGAAGAAACTTCATTCTCAGTTCTCAGCTCAAATTACAGTTGAAGCACAGCAGCTTCGTGTCCCTGGATGCTTACAGGAATCAAACTTCTTTAAGAGGTATGGAACATCTACAAACTATATTTGGCAATGTTTTATTCTCTTTAATCCCATTTAGCATATTCACTTAAAATACCTTGCTGAGAAAATGACTTTTGATCCAAGACTGGCTTAGCAACTTTTGGGACTGCCTAATGAGGCAGCTTGAGATGCGTTTTGAGTTAAATCCAAGTGATGCAATTACGCTATGGGTGCCTGTATTCATACTTGGGAAATAATGACTATTTGGAATACAGTTACCATTCAGGGGCTGGTTTATACCAGGCAGATTTTGATGAGAGATGGAGAAGGTGGTGGTAATTCGTGCTTGCAGGATCAGCTGTGCTAGAGGAAGAGTTAACACCTTTGTGACTGTGGCAGCTGTGTAGATGATTTCTGTGACAGGGTTTTTTTGGTAGAGGGGTTTTAAATTCTGCCTGCCTAGCTAGGAAGCTCTTCCAAGGTGGCTGTCTGTAGGGAGGGTGCTCCTGTCTTTCCCTAGCTCTACTTTTTGTTAGTTGTTTAATAAATCAGAACATGGAGCTGCAGGTAAGGCTGAGAATGATTTTGCCTTTTGCTGTTGTGAGAGGTGATGTGCATGTGTAGATATTTAATGTTTTGGGGTGAAATCACTGGAGGTATTTCCAGCTGGTAGAGAGCGCTGGCAGCATGCTGGCCTGGGCCTCCCCAGCTCCCCTGGGGTTCACCAGTTGGTGTCTGCCTGGGCCCCTCTCCCACCCATCTGAGGCTCACCTGCAGGGTAGGCAAGTGTGTTTGTCACTGTTTCCTCTCCTTAGTTTTACCTAGTTGAGCAGTCCTGGTAGCAGCTTAGAGATGTTGCCTAAACCTTGGCAGAGACTGCTAACAGGGTTACCCAAGGACTAACTGGTTTTGTCTGTGCTGTGTGCTTCTTCTAGCTTTTGCTGGCCTTGGCACAGGGAAATGTTGTAAGTGCTTTCTGCTACTGCAGCTTTCTTGGTCTGCCTGCACTGAGGGTGAGCCAGAGCTTAACCCTAGAGTTGAGGTGAATCTTATTACTAAGGTCTACATTAATCTTTCTGACAAGTCTGCTGTATACTTCAGTGTGTTTCTACTGGATCCAAGTGAATTATTTTTCCTGTGAACAGTAATCTGCTTTAAATATACCAAGCACCTAAACAGTACATGAAGAGACAAGCAGGAACTCATGCCAGTATACTTCAGTTGTATATTAGTGGGATAGTTCTTACAAAAAAGCTAACTCAGCAAATAGGAAAGAAATTATGTTTTGTCAATCCTGTACTGAATCTGTCTACCCTTATTATACATACAAGGTTGCGTAAGTAATAAATCAGGAGCAAGTAAATTGTATGGGGGCAGAAAGACAGTCAATCATTTCTAATCATCACATTATGCTTGACAGTATCTTTAGAAACTGCTTCTGTTACGATGGGGGTGAAGGGAACTTCCTAGCACAGAATCTACCAGCTGCTGTGCTTTTAGAGGTCTGATAAGATGATAATAATGTTGAAAGATAAACATCTGATTGCTGCTTGTGTGTTTTTTGGTTTTTTTTTTGTTTGTTTTTTTTTTTGTTTTTTAAAGGAAACAAGTAAATCTGACAAATGTGGTAGTTGGTTTAAGAGTGATTTGAGAACAAAGCATGTGGTAGAAAACCATTTGTTAGGCTTCACAGATGCAGAAGATCAATTTGCCTCCTACAAGGGTGGTTATCTCTGGTGTGCATACTTACTGCCCATGTCAGTCCATCATTTCTGTGGCCTCTTGGTTAAAGACATTATCTTCTTTAATGAAATTCAGTACATTTTCCCAAATGATCTCAAAGTCAATTGCTATTTAAAATACACACTAAATGCAGTTCTGGTTTATGTTAAAGAAGATTGATCTCATTCCACTAGTGCAAAGGGTCTACCAGTGAGCGTATTTCATAGGCTGTATAGAGAAAACAAGATCAGTAAATGCAAAAGACATATGTTCCTTTTGTGTTTCCTCTCTACTTCTCTGATCAGCTACTTTCTCGCAGTGACCCTCCCCTTTGGAACAATACCCTCTTTAACATACTTCAAGTCTCCTCTTTCTTCGTCTTCTTCAAATGCAATCTGAAAACCTGTCAGCACTGCAAATCTTTCTAGTCTTAACAGCAATATATGTTTTCTAAAAATTATTGTTGCATTAGGCTTCTGGTTCTTTGCCTGAGGTTAGATATGTGATTTTACCTTTAGTGAAATGCTGTGGGGGAAAAAAAAATTTAACAGTGTGAAAAAGGATAATTTTCCTTCCCACTGAAATGAGGTGACTTTAAGGGATAGACTTCAACAGCTATTTAATAAAGCTCAGCAGTACTGATAATCTGTAGATCAGATCAACATTAATTTGGGGAAGAGGCTTAAATACAGTAAAATTTCAAAATCTTGTATTTGACTAGGAAATGGCTGAATATTCCTATTATTAGGATAAATACCATTGGATTTTAACCAAGTAAGTCTAGATTTAAAGATGGGTGAAATTCTAGTGTCTTTGATGCTAATTATTCTTAACAGCTTTGCTATGGTCAGGGTCTTATCCAGCTCTTAAATAGCCTTGAGCTTATGGGGTAGAGGGGGAGGGAAAGATGCTTCAAGCTGACTGTTGATATGTGATTTACAGAAGTGAAATAGTGGGATCAGTTGCAGGACTGGAGCCTTTATGACTTGAATTATCCAGCAGCAAGTTCCTATCTGTTTTTTTCTTCCTGAGATCTGATCTCGGCTGGTTATTGTTCTGCCTATGATGCTGGGGTCTTGCTTGTATGTCAGTTGTCCAACAGGATGGAGGCATTGGGTATGTAACTATTTAGAAGTCAAGCTATGAAATATACAGAAAACTCAGTCTGTATAATGAGCTTTTCTTCATTGGTATTGCAGGGATTTTCTGCTACTGTGTGAGACCGAGGTCAAATCAAAGTGCTGTATGAATACAGAATTTTCAAAATTCACTGTGACAATTTTACTGGAATATTTATCATTATTAAGTTGGGAAAAAGAGATAACTACATTCTGCTTTGCTTTTGCCTATTGATCTTACTGAAATGAGCTGTGCATCTTCCTATTAATCTACCTCCTCTTCCAGAATATGCCTAATGAAGCCTACAAGACTCCCATGGGATGGTTTATTGGAGAACACAGTACTCCTGTTTTGTTTCAGGCTTCAGGTTTGCTTTGTGTCAGATGCTAAGTTTCTAGCTTCTTTTAGGTAACCGCAGAATTGAAGCAGGAAATAGCCCTCCTGCATATCAAACTGACTTCAAGTACAACACAGTAAATACGTATTTGAGTACTTTGGTGATTAACCCTCTTGATAATCTGTGACAGCTTAATCTTAGAAGCTGATTGTGCAATGAGTTTACTAGTTTCTACATTGACAAATTTATCCAGAAGACACATTGCTTAAAATTTGCAGTAAGAGCTGAGTCAGCAGCTGCCTGGCTTGAAAGGGGTTTTTATCAACGCAAGCAAACTGGTTGAAGAAACATTGTGATCTTCTCAGAATTTTTTGTTTGTCCAAATCAATTAGCCCTTTTTGCCTTGCTCTTTCCTCTGGTGAACCTCTTGGCATAGAGCAGCAGCTGTTGAGACAGGCACCACGCACCAGTTCTGTGTTTGTGCTGTGCTCGTGTGGCTCCATACCAGCAGGGATGCTCCTTGACATCGTTCCAAGAAAAAAAATATTATGCTGGTACTTATATAAACAGTCAGATTCTGGAGATTGCTGGTGAGTTTTCCAGTACTGATTTTGATTTTGCGGAATTCTATAAATGACTGTCCGAGAAAGAAAAGCGAATATTGCAATAAATTCTTGGTGAAGTATATAATTCTGTAAAACTTGTTCATGAATCCATTTGATTGTCATTCACCTCTAGGAGGAATTATTTTTAAAAAAGGCTGGCTAACTATTTATACAGTTTTGTCTGTCCTCAGCTTTTTGGCCTGTCCCTGAAAGGCATTGCTTGTTTTTTCTACACCACTACTTGCACTACACTGAGGCCAATCTTTACTAAAAGAATGCCTCTAAAAAACACATCATAGTCACGCTTTCTCATTCTGTTTGTTAAAACTTTGCTTTGCACACCCTTATCCTTCCTCTATCTTTGTTTCTGGCTTTGTGGCTGCTGTGTGCTCCTCCTCGAGCTCCTGCCATGCCATCTCTCCCCTCGTCCTGCTGAGTGAGGCCCTTAGCTGTGGTGGTGCCACCATATTGCTCTTCCTATGGAGGAGTCTAGTTCTGGGCACAGGTACGCACAGATGCTGCATGAAAACACAGAAAACTGCAAAAACCGGTGGTCGAAGGCAATCGCTGATGAAGTTACCAGGAATGTTGAGGGGTGTCTCTGCGACCTGAGGCAGATGTGGGGCAAGCGTGGAGGGAAGGAGCAGGGAGTGGGATGGCCTGAAGAAGGTGGTAAGGGGCAGTCAGAGGAAGCGTCCCCACTGGCGTTTGGCAGCCCTTTCACACTTGTCTGTCTCGACTGGAGAGCTGTGTGCCCCAGGGATGGGGGTCAGGCACTGCCTTCCCCTATGCCTTTGCTTAAGATGGCTGTTGCTGTGGAAACTGCCTGCCAGCCTGCGAGTTACATGGCTGCCTGTGACACATCTCACAGTGAGCAGAGTGCGATCTGGCAGCATGACTCTCCAGGGGACATGTGCTGCAAGTGGGTGTGAGGCCTGGGATGGAGGGCTCATCTCCGGAGCAGGGTTTTCTTGTCACTGCTGTGACAGCCTCACCGGTGCGCCATGGCTGAACAGGAAAGCTGGGGAGGCCCTGGGGAGGGCAAAGGGCTGAATTCCTTTGAGAGCGCTGGCGGGGAAAGCTGGCCTTGTAAGTTTATCTTGGCTTTTCTTTTGGAGATGGCCTTTAGATAGTTCTTTTCTTTTCGATAGTTCTTTTTTTTTTTTTTTTTTTT
>Ga0065711_1000836_pt1 | contig 54034 bp, 28 predicted proteins | sample Hoacrofraction12_FD_59098 | JGI IMG/M metagenome (GOLD analysis project Ga0065711, IMG submission 59098) | Hoatzin crop microbial communities from Cojedes, Venezuela - Epithelial fraction 12 v2 (version 2) | ecosystem: Host-associated > Birds > Digestive system > Esophagus > Crop | place...
TTCTCTTCTTCAGGCTAAACAAGCCCAGCTCCCTCAGCCTCTCCTCATAGGAGAGATGTTCCAGTCCCCTCATCATCCTTGTAGCCCTCCGCTGGACTCTCTCCAGTAGCTCATCGTCTTTCTTGAAGTGGGGAGCCCGAAACTGAACAGAGTACTCCAGATGGGGCCTCACTAGGGCAGAGTAGAGGGGAAGGAGAACCTCCCTCGACCTGCTGGCCACACTCCTCCCAATGCACCCCAGGATCCCATTGGCCTTCTTGGCAGCCAGGGCACACTGCTGGCTCATGGTCAACTTGTCATCCACCCAGGTCCCTCTCCGCAGAGCTGCTTTCCAGCAGGTCCACTCTGAGCCTGTACTGGTGCATGGGGTTTTCCCAGACAGCCTGAGCTCTTCCCCACTTATGGGCCACCTATTGCTTTCCCCGTGTTTCTATTGCAGACCCACGAGGCCTCACACAACCAGCACTCGTTGCCCACCTGGCAGAGGCAGGGCCCCGGGCTGGACTCGCGCATGAGGGGCTCTGCGTGGAGGGTGATGGCTGCAGAGCAAACCAGCGGCTGGCTCAGCCTCTCCTCGCCTCTGCTGCAGCCAGATGTTGCCACAGCATTTGGCAGTAGCGCAAGTGAGCATGCAGGCGTGCCACAAACTACAGCAGCTTGTGGACCCTGATTTTTCTTTTTTTTTTTTAAAAACTGGTTTAGCTCTCACTACATCGAATCACCCACCCAGCCAGACCGACACCAACGTCCGCACCGGGAGGAAGCGGAGCACCGCTTCCCTCCTCAGAAACACAAACTTACTAGTGGCACAAACCCAGAGCAAACCTACACCAGCAGCACCCCTCTTCCTAAGACTTTGGAAACAGCGTGTAATCCCATACCCACCTTCCCAAACTCTGCGTTTCACACGTGCATCACTGGCGCTGATTCCCAGGGTACACGAAAATTCTTGCCTGTAGAGACACAACCCTACGGAAGAGACAACACCACATGTAGCCACTCTAGAGGTGCTCTGCTTCCCACCTCAGACTGCATCCAGCTGATGCCTTCAGAGAAGGGGCAGGAAGCAGAGGTATCCGGATGGGTACCCCAACACGTACCCCGAGGAGGGGCTGGAGGCAGGTACCCAGAATGGTGGGACAAACTTTTAAAAAAAACAACCAACCTAAAAAACCAACCCAAACCCTAAAGCATGGAACCTCTCTACTGTAACTTCACAGATGTGCAACACCATTGTAGTTTGTGAATCGGCTCATTGGGAATGGGTTACCCACGTGAAACATGGATATAACGAGAGCTGACTCAGGCGGTACTTACGGACCTGAAACAACTTTTTTGTGCATGTTGGGCAGAGAAGACTCTCTGCTTAACTTGGCATTCTAAAAAGTAAATACATAATTTATAGGAAAGTAATTTTATTCAAAAATACCTACTGTAGGTTCTGAGTTGATCTGAGAGATTTTTGTTTGGAAATTCAAAGGAAACAAGTACCTGAATACACAAACAAGAAAGCATGAACTTTGAGGCAGATACCCTGCGATGAATATTTAGAAAATTGTTAGACAAGCAGAGAAAGGATTAGGATAGAAATGGAATTAACATCCACTATTTTTGGCTTAGCTTCAGATAGCTTATGAGGGGATCTAGGCTGCTTTCACTAATTCCACTGAACCACTTTAAAGCAACAAATGTGTATTTTGCTATGACTTATGATTAAAGTTGTGACCTATTTAATGCAGTAGTAAATTTAGTCTCAGGATATTAAATATCATTTATGGTATCAATCAAATGACATTCACTGGTAAATTAAGTATGATTCCAGAATTATTCAGTATTTTTTATACTGCATGCATGTATTTTTAATTACAATTTTGACAACAAACACAAGTAGATTTAAAGTGGAATAATTCCTTACTATCATGTCAATATGTAGAGCAAGCTTTCATATAATATATAATACCACACGATATTTCAGTATGATCTTATTTAGCTCCTGCATTATGTATTTGCTAGTGATTGCTTCCTTCCCTGCATTGGCAGGCTTCACAGGAGCGTTGTGATAAACAAGACATCCACAAAGCAAATCATAGTTTTCATAACGAGGAGAGTAACGTGAGATATTAACATAAGAGGATGTGTCAATAACAAAAGAAATCCAGCCATACCCGCATTTCCCCCAACAAGCAAAGGAAGGAACTACAATAGTGCCATAAAATTAACTCAGCTGCTGGATCCTTTATCCCAGGGAAGGATTTTTTTATTTTGAGTACTGTCTTGAGCAAAATATCTGCACCACAACTTTAGCAAGTTATACTACACCAGCTATGCTCTTTCGCAAGTACTCTGTTACTACAGTAACTAAACATACTGTGATACAGTATGAATCGCCTCACAAATTAAACCATACAAGTTAGTTGCAGAATCTGGGAAGAGACAAAGAGGAATTTAATTTTAAATTTAATACTATTTACTAGAAAAATACATGCAATGCCAGAGACTTATTTCTCTAAGTTTTGCATGGTTTGTTTTTGCTTTATAGAACTGTGATGGTCAACCCACAAATCAACAGGACTTGTAACAGTGACTGCAGGCTGTTTCACCCTTCTTCACTTTGCTGCTCATACTATCAGAAAAAAATTTTTTTTTTCTTCATACATTTCATTTTGTGCTTTCAAAACCAGCATCTGACTGCAAAATAAGTGATAAAATCGGAGCCGGTTTCAGAGGGGAGAGCACTAATATGCAAGTGTGGAACTGCGAAGAGTTAGGTGATCTGATTCATACCAAAATTTGTGGATGATGACTGTTAATGTCCAGGTACTGGCCAGGACCCTCCAGGGTGAGCACCAGCACCTTTCCAGAAGACATGCAGCATCAGGGGGTTGCAAGGTCTTCGCCCAGAATTTGCTCCTTTATCTGCAGCATCCTGGCCCCGCTGTGCATCAGCACTTGGCACTCTGTACGATGATCAGCTTCGTAAGACAAACACAGAATTTCTGCAATAGCACCAAACTCCAAGACAGACACGTGCATGTTTTATACAAGAACAGTGTGATTTTAATTAACTTACGAGATTTACTTGAATAGAAGGCTGCTATATGTAGGTTCTCCACTCTCTTTAACCTCACTACAGACACCATGGTAATAAATTTGAAAAGGCAAGAGCGGTTTATGGTTAAAATGACAGAACTTTAATTGCAACCTAAGGGGCAGCTGTCCCTCAGCCATACACACTGCTGACACCTGCCTGAGACACAAGACAGCACATGATCTCTGAACTAAATTTACGCCTGAGCAGCCGGGTTACCTTGGGTACCAGCAGTAATGCGGTGTATTCACGTTATGTTCTCTTCAGGCCTGGTATTTTAAGCAATGTGTCTTCCTTATTGGCATCTACAACTGAACTTCTAAGATGGATGTTTACGATGGTAAAATGACAAAAAGGAACATCTCCTAGCATGACATGAATTTATTTTAGAGCTGTCCTCATTTTAAAGAGACTCAAATCACCAAGATGAAAAAAATCCAGTACGGTCATGTGTAAAAAATTGCCCCTGCTTGCCTACATTGAGAATTATTGGTAACTTGCACAAGATAAGAAAGATCTGTTCTGCACTTACGCAAAGATCGACAGGCTCGTGTTCTGAGGCCCGACAGCCTCCCCCTAACGACACTCCTCTGAAAGGCACAGTCCACTGACGGTAATCACCAGCATCTACTGCTGGGGGGGCGGGGAGTCAAACCACTTGAAAGGCATTGGCAAAACAGGATTAGCCATGGTAAAAAGCTTAGAGATTCAAGTGTCTGGGATTATTTTTTATGTTTTTGATTGTTATTTTATTTTGTGAGGTGTAAGGGAAAGGAAGAAACAGAGGAGTTAAATAAGGGAAAAGGCATCACTCATCAGGGAACTTCAAGGACTTTCTCTGAATTCTGTAAATACAACTATATCAACACAACTAGATTAATACAGAATCAGGCTGAGACCCCAATTACTTAACCTTTAATCCATCATCTGCCTTTAGGCTTTCCATTTTGGAATAGCATTATAAATTAACTATGCCTTGTTCAGTTCAATCTGCTAATGCCCTCTGGTAAATATTTTGGGCAGTCTCATAATATTTCCAAGTGTCAGACAGATCTAGGAGAGACTGATCTGGGCATACACAAATACCATCAGATGCACACAACAGACAAGCGCGCACCGTGTACACAAATGGATGGGGTTATTTTTTTCAGTTCTGCACCACTGGAAGCACTGGTGAGTGGTGCATGTCGCTGGGACCATAATTCACTTGTAGGAAGAGGTGTACATTTGACAGGCTAGAAAACACGAGAGCAGAAGAGTTACACACTCAGTACTCCGCACAGCAAAAGCATAGACTGTGTGTTTTACATATGCTGACTAGTCACAGCTTTTCTTTAATTTCTGTTAATTATCACTTTGCCTATCAGGCTTGACTTGAAATTTCCATCCCTGACTTTGTCTTTCCCCCAGCTGAATCCAAGCACACCAGACAGATAACTTTCTGCGTCAACTGACAACAAGATGAAAAGGAAAAAGTGTCCTTCTTAATGAGTATTAATGAACCTCAATTATTTCCTCACTTAGGACCCAAGCAGATATCTCTTCCTCCAAATGCTGAGGTTACCATGAATATCCTGATTTCCAATGATCTCACCAGGGAATAATAAATTAGTTACCATGTCAGAAAGTGAATAGATTCAAACATTTGCCAATACATTTACCTCAGGGCAGAATGACAAGGCCATTGTGTCTACAGATATCCCAACAGCATAAGAAAAGTCATGTAAGAGGACGAGCATTTGCTTTTAAGCAACAGCAGGGGCAGGCCACAGCCCTGGTAGAGTCCGAGCCAAGAAAGAAGTGCCGAGAGCTCTAAATTCTAAAATAAAAAAGGCTAAAATGAGAGTGTCATGAGAGAAGAGTCTGAGAAGGATGAACCAAAAGAGACTATTTTAATGACAACTTTAACTGAATTCCCAGGAAGGAGAATTTACACAAGGCTGTAAATAAATTATTGGGAAACCAGAGGGGTGCACTGTATCACAGGGGAAGCATGTGTTGGGATGTCTTCCTGACACCACCACATGATGCACTGTGCAATCATGCATCCTCTTCACCACATTTCTCTATTTTATCATCTGTCCCAGAAACAACTTTAAAGACCTCTTAGGATTTTGATCTTTTTTAAGCATAAATTTATAAGCAAAACATCACTCTCACTATGCCTCTGTGTGCACCTCAGTGTACAAGCTGCCCTACAATACACTGAACAGAGCTAAAATATGAGTTATTGTGCAGCCATACTTGATGCTTACTGTTCATATTTGACAGTTCACTTATTTAAAGCTCATCTCTTCAGTTAGAAGATTTAAAACTTTTTCATTAAAATTGAAATATACTGACATGGCCATGTAATCAACTGTTTTCAGTAGCTGAGGCTTTAAAAAACAACAACATAAATATCATGACAGCAGGCAAAACTGACCTAGAATCATGCTTAGAGTGAACAGTGTGTGCCTGCAGAAGTGGTGCATTAATATAATTGCCTTTCTGGTTTAAGCAGAATTATGCAAAATGAAACTGTTAATTCCGCTGCCAGGCTTACGCTGTTAAGAATTGCTGGCTACTGATATCCACTGGCAGTAGACAAGTCCTGCGAGAAAAACATTTCATAATTTCTTTAGAAATTAATCTTGATGTACAAAATTTGTAATGAGCTATCTACATTTGGATTTATTTCAGACAGACACTAGCGAACCTTCTCCTCTTCACAGGAGATGATCAAATCCTATTCCATCACGTGTACCAGTCTGGAGGGGACAGGGTCAGCCAGGTACTAAATGACCCATCTTCCTCAGAGCTCCCTTGTCGGGTCCACTTCTCAGTCCTGAACAGACTGTCCCCCAAGCAAACCCGCTGGAACTCTGCAAAGGACACATGGCTGTCGCTTGCTCAGCAAGCCTCTACCTACCAGAGGCCCAAGCCTGCAGACTGGGTGAAGTGCAGTTGCCTGTGAAGCACCACAAACTTCATCACAGGGAAAACCAGAAACCTGGTTCTGGCCTGCTGCCAGTCTCGCAGCGAGGGAGTACAGCTACGTATTAACGCAATCTGCTTACAAGAGGTCAGCAGTCTGTGCATCTAACGAACTCCACCCAAACCAAGCGATTAAAATTCATGCAAATTCACGCATCTTAGTAGAAAAGATTCAAATCATCATCATTGCTGTTTGCTTGAAAGCTTAGCAGCACCAGTTAGAGGGGAGAGATGTACTCGGCTTGGCTTAGCCTCCCTGCCCTGTGGACATCCTAGCTTTAACTTCAGGATTCAGCACTGCAGTTAGTGACTTCTGAGTATGAGAGCAACGAGGTACTCCACCCAGACAAGTGAAGGTGCATCTATCCCTTCAAGCTGTCGAGGGACAGTTAGCGTGCGCGTGCTCTCCGCTGACTGGAAGGAGGGGGCTGAAGCGCAGCACTCAGCCTCCCAGAAAAACTCACTTGCTTGGGCTCGGTGTTCTGCCGACAGCCATCACAGCTTTAGAACTCGCTATGGTGGCACACAAAGCAAGCTCAAATCTGCCTTGAAAATACTGGCGAGCTATAGCCACAAGTGCAGCAGCTTTTGTGTTCACACCTCATCCTTAATAGAAGAATGGCAAGTCCTATAGCGGCATCAAGCAGTGCTACTGGTGACAAACAAAAGTAACAGTAACCTGAAGCTCTCCAAACATCTTTGTTAGGATAAAGGAAGACAATATTTATAGACTGAAAGATGCCCCACCAAAACAATCAAAGATGGTTCATTCTTCTTCTACATGTGACAGTTAAATGTTTCCTCCCTAAAAACCCCTAGCAAGTTATTTAGCAAGACCTAGTAGTTTACCTTCGTTTCTTGTTCCCTTATTTTTTCCTGTGATTGAACACTATACAAGGGCTACAGAAAAATCCTTAGTTCTTTATTTAAACGACAGTGTTTATGAACTGTACACAAAACACTGGAGAAAAGAAAGATTGAAAAAGGCAATCCATCTACCTCCAGAAGTTGGTCTCAGCAGTGGTAGGGAGAAGACTGACTTCTAGATGGTAGAATGACAGAAGACTGACTTCTAGGTTATAAAAAAAACCAATTGCTCAGTGGTTAGAAAGAGGAAACAATTGCTTTCTAATTCTGCCTGTGCTCACTGACATACTGTATGACCTTGAGCAAGTCATTCACTTTGACTCAGTTTACTCATCTGTGACTCAGGGATTAGATGCAGAAGCCCATGATGTAGGTATTTAAAGGCTTAATTCATGATTGCAGAGCACTCTGAAATCCCAGAATAAAAGATATTAAATGTAAGACATTGAGAAGAATGTATTCTCGGCCTTCTTTTGTAATATGTGGTTTGAAAGAAATAAATAGAACATTTCTGTGTGAAATTCTTGTTGCACTTGCAGAAAACTCCTCTTATTGGGCCACTATCCATGCATCAGAAGCATCTGTTTAAAGCACCTCCCCCTCCAGCTTCCCAGCATCAGCTGAGGATGAGTAATCTTAAGGATTTCAAATACATAAAACTACTATTAACAGAATTTCCTAACATATGTATATATTGTATATCATATTATATAGAAAGTATGCATGCTAATAACATGCATATTACATATGCATGGTATATTAAGTAGTATTGGTTTATTATAAGTAGCTTCATTATACTTTTATAAGCAGAACTGTCACAACTGCAGACCATGCTGTCCTGCAGGGCTGCATTCACTCAAGGCTTTTATTTACTATGATAAACTTTTCATGAAAATCTCTCTGGCAGAGCTTCTGTGACAAATTCAAGTCCTGGGTTCATGCTGCAAGCTGTCCTGTATATACCTTTAAGCTGGAAAAGAACTGGCAGCCTCTATCCAGAGCGCTAAGTGGTGCTACTCACTTATGGTGAAGTAAGTATTGAAAAGGACTAAAAAAGACAACCAGCTAATTGGGTTTCATAGCGTTGCTTCAAGTTCCCATAGTCTGACCGTAGGACAAGCTGGCTTTGAAACGATATGAAGAATGCGGGAGGAGCTAGGAAGAATAAGTTTCCTTTTCAGACTTGATATTTTGTCATAAATGACAGTTATTATGTCAAAGTGCGGTGTCTCTCTCTCAGTAAAGCAACTGTCCCAGTTACTCTGTGGTCTAATCAGACCTATGTGGGCAACCATTATTTATAGTTTGCACAAAACATCTGAAAGGGAGCACCTCTCTGCTCTCTCGGGACTGAGAGAAGAAAAACATTAGAACTTGGCTAGAGGAGAACCCATGCTCACAAAATGCTCTCCCAAAGTTTGTTTGACACCAGAGACCTTAAGGAGGGAAAAACCAAGACACAGCAAAGCAGCAGACTAAAGCTTGCAAATGTTTTGCCAAATACGAGTATGCGAAGAACTTCCTCAAGAACTTCTGTTTACACCCTGCTCTATGTAAACAAGCAAGTTTCTCTTCTTCTTTGTTAATCTCAACAACAAAATGAGCTGCAGAAGTCTTTACTTCCTTGTCAATATTTAGTAATGTCAGAAACACAAAATATTGAGGTATAAATTTGAACAACTGCGGAGCTGCAAGGCAACGCAGGTTCCCGTCATCACCAGCGTGGAGGAAGATCCCACCTGTATGACATGGACAGCTAGAGGATAACCCTTCAAGCATCTGCTGTTAACTGCTCGCAACAAGGTACTGATTATAAAGAATTAAGTCTCTCTTACAGGAATTCTTTGCTTTTCAAACATTGGTTTGAACATACTCAAGTCCCAAGTGCACAAAACCCCGAGAAAGCTGATCTGACATCACGGCTGTGTCTGCTCTGAGCAGGAAGGTTGGAATAGATGAGTTCCCAAGGTCCCTTCCAAACTGAATCACTCAATGATTTTTTTTTTTAATTGTTTTCATAATTTTGCGCTTTTATCTGTCATAGCCAACAAGAAGCTTTCGTATAGCTTCTCATCCTGAGCCTCAAATGAAGCTAGAATGTGCAACCAGTTTGCAATATTAAAACATTTGCTTAATTGACGAGTGGAACTTGTGCCTTTGACTGAAATGAGGTGAAACGGGAACGACTTTGAAAGGAACCGCAAAAGTGATCCCTGTATTCTACAGGCAAGGTGATGGATACGAAAGGGGCAGTGAAATCCAGAAGTCTTTCCAATCTGTTAGCTCCTTTCTTGTTGCTAAATCAACAAAAGCACTCCACCCCTTCCACAGTTTAGAGGCCATTGAGGACCAAATAAAACTGCTAAAACAAGATGCATCTTGTTCCTTGACAATATTTCAAGATGTACTTATCCACCCTGTTCAGTCACAAAAACCGAACTTTCCCAGCAGATTCTTTGCAGAAAGCAATAAAATAATTTTTAAAGACTAAAAGAAATCCAGTTTACAAGAGTTAAGGTGGCTTTGTGCATTCATCATCTCTCCAATTTCCACGTCAGGTTTGCTTAGTCTGAGCTGAAAAGGGAGTTGGACCTCTCAGTTCAGCTCAGGTGACCTGGGTTCTGTCACTCATGCACTGTTGACTAAAGCTCTGCAAGTCAAATGAAGGTCTTACAACTGCTCAATCCCATTAACCGTCATTTGCACACTCAGGTGTGCCATTGCTAAAGCTTAATTAGCAAATATTCTGCAGATAGAGAAATACTCCTGCTCCTTCCTATGTTTTGTATGAAGTGATCTTTCTTATAATGCTTTTTTGGTGCAGAATGATGCCTGGATGTAACTCACGTGCTTAATGCTCGCACTCAACACCACGCTAGCAAAGACCTCACTGATGGCAACTTTAGTTAGCCTGTCCCTATTGCCATGCTCTGACTATTTATACCTAAGCAGCCCTAAAGTGATTTTCTTGTAGTTCCTGTTGCTAAAGATAATTTCTCAGTGGAACCTTATTCTTAAGAACTTTAAAAGCTTTCGTAAAGAAAGAGACCACCTTCTTCCCCACCATCCCCTAGGGAATCAGAGGATACTCCTAAAGGAGTATTCTTAACCGACATGAACTGTCAGTTGCAAAGCTTTAACCTAATTCCATAGTTATAATGCATCCATGAGAAATATCGCATCAAACAATGTTAACCAGAGAATGGCTCATTTAGTGTCTCTCCGTTCACTGCCTTCTCATTTTATCCCTCATGCAGATATTCCTGACCGCTGTACTCCAACATCTATTTTCATTCTCCCCCTCTTTTTGCTTTTACGAAAAGATTTCTCTCCCTCTCGCCACTGAAACACTCCCCACTCCCGAGGAAAAAAAAGACTTTTAAGAGTTTGGATGATTCAGATCTTCCAGCATTTTAACAGCTCAAAGAGAAGTGTTTTCACATATGATACTGTATATGCATATAGCTTTACAGTCCACACCAGTTAAGAAACTCTTATCACTGTTCAATGAAACTGCAAGGATTAACAAAAAGGGCCAGAATGGTTTGGGCCTACAGGCAACAAACTATCCTGTACATCTGCTCAAGACACAAACTTTTGCTTCTTTTAGGAAGTAAGAGAATTGCCCAATGGCTTGAAGATCACCTGCAACAACAAAAACTATGGCATATGATGATAAAAATAGGATTTTTGGTTTTTCTGATTAATTGAAAAAGACACTTACAGAACACAGAAAATTAATAAGTACCATTCACAGTGCTCTGTCAGGTTCCTGAGCCTTTGAAAGCATCTTTCCAAGGCTGCATTGTCCTGCAAACCGTATAACCGCTTGCAACATCCAAATACAAGGGACCAGACAAGTACACTCCATCCTCATTTTAAAACATTAGCTGCAGGGGAAAGGAATGGAGAACTCAGCCTCTTTAATCTCCAGCAGAGCTGCTGAAGAAGGAAGAGGATTTTGCTGCTGTTCTGCACCGAACTGACCAGCCTGCAGACAGGTCGAACACTGTCTCACTGCTACAGAAAAAACTCTGCTCATCTGGAGTGTTTTAAAGCTGTCTCCAAGTTACCCTCTGTCATTGCCCTTAACAGAAAGAAAATGAAACTTCAGAAGTATAACAATCATCAATAGCAATGTTCCATCCTCCCTCATACACTTTTATTTTTCAAGGGTATTTTGAACATGTATAGTTTACTACGGAAGGAAAAATGTGGATTTGGTACGGTTATCTCATGTGGAATTATCATATTTGGTATTATAAACCAGCTCGGACATCACGAGGCTATATGCAGTTCACTGCTTCTGTTGTTTATGCAGCCCTAGATAACTGTCAGATAAACTGAACTGAAACTGCAGCGCTCTCTGGGGTACAGCTAAGATAAAATGTCTGCATGGCAAAAATCAACAAAACCCTACAGAGTAACTGAGCCATAGCATGAAAATGCAAAGTCCTCATCTAATCCACCCTCATAAATGAAACCTTCCCCAAACATAATTCTTTTACACAAAGACTCCGTGCAGAGGCCTCTGAACTCGGATCTGACTGCAATCTAGGTCCCGCAGACATTCAGACACACGCTTCACCTTATGCACGCAAACAACTATTTGCAAGCTTTAATCAACATCTTGGTGCAAGGAAATCACCGATATTTTTGTGTGAGATGATGCTTTGAAGCATGAGTCACTGGAAAAGAGGTAGATTTTGATCTTTGTGTGGTCCATCATATTAATGCATAAACTCAACATCTTAGAAAACATGTTTATCCAACGGTTATCTTTCCAGTCACTTTACGTGCTTAGAGTTCTCTCCTTGCCCACCACTCCCTCCACCCTTTTAAACCTCTTCCCCTAAAATCCAGAAGTGCTTCAGCACAAATTCTTACTTTCAGTCATAGGAGCTTATAGACTACAATGTATACACGAAACACTCTTCTACTACAGTTTCTGATCAAAAGTTACTCTAGTGACAACAAAAAGTCAAACCGTATCAAATCTTTGACTTTGGAAAAGACATGTTCCTGTTTAAGAGAAAAATTTGTTGGTCATTCTAAATAGTCATTGATTGTTTATCTAGGAAAGAAGAGTGTAAAACAAAGATGATATGCAGAAGGCATTGAAATATTCCTCAGTTTTTCTCTAGTGTTGGACATTAACTTCTTAGGAATTTAAAAAACGTAGCACACATGATGGGATAAACAAGGCAAACCATTCTCTGGCAGATTAGTACTAACAGGTAACCATTTAAAGCAATACAATTTACTCTTTGGGGTTTTTTCAGTATGAAAAACCTCACACACACACACACACACACAACATAATCAAAAAGCATCGCTGTAAACTTGCAGGCGTGTAGAAGAATAAGATGAATGGGATTATGGGGGTTTTTCTCCCCAAAGAAAGTGACAAGCACATTGTAGAAACACTTGCTGAAAGACAAACACATACACATCTAAGTGAAAGACACCAGCACAAACCCCCCCTCCTTCTGCAGAACTACATTAAATTCAATGAAAGCTCAGAGCCATAGCTCCCATCATTTTAGTAAAAGAGAAAACTACTATTTCCTGGGCTTTTCCGCCCAGCTCCCAACCCCCTGCTGTCAACACAGCACTTACAGAAGCCTGGGTCTGTCACTGTGCGGCTCCTCTCCCTTCCCCTCATCTGCTTTGTTACTCTCAAAGACCTGCTGGCAGAACGGAGGGACTCGGTGTCCTTACAGGAGACGAGAGAAGGGGCAGTGCATGACGCCCGTGGTCCTTACCTTCCCCCCACTCAGAGACTGCACATCCAGCTCCCCTGTCCAAGACACATGGAGGTTATTTAAAACAGATGCTCAGAAATCTGAGGAGAACGAAAGCCAAGCGAGTTCAGATTTCCTTTAGAAACTGGGCCCCTCGATCCGCCCGACGCTGTTGACACTAAGGCGAGCACACGGTAAGGGGAAGGAGGAGGGATTGTTAGAGAGCATCGAAGGCAGCAGACCAGGAGATGGGGTTTCCTCTGCCTCGACGTGACGCCCCTTCCTGCCCCCCGCCTTGGCTGGAGAGGAAATAAAATGGAGCCTAGGAGGGAGAGAGGGAGGGAGATAATCCTGTGGCTTCATCTGATTAGAGAAACTGGGCCTGTGCGGAGCCGGCGATGCTGCCGGGGAAGCACAGGGAGGGGAGGCAAAGAGGGGCAGGAAGAGGAGGAGCAGAGGGGGAGGAATAGAAATGATAAGGGGAAAAGGAAAATTATAAAAGGTACACAAAGAGACTGGCGCCTGGGCCAAGCCACCCTGGACACATTCAGTTTCTACCCTCAAGTGAATGTGAAATCGCCAGGAGGAAACACCCATTGCTTCTGGTAATCCGGGGAGGTCGAAAAAAAATAATAACAAAAAACAAAAACCCAGAATGTGTCAGTTGTATAGGCACGGACTAGGAATAAGGACGTCCCAACGGACTGAAAAGAGTGAGATTGGGCCGAGCAGGGAGGAACAGAAAAAGCAGTATGCTACAGATAGTTATCTAGTTTGTCACAGACAGGACACAATTTAGAACAAATTTCCTGTTGCAAGTCTTTTTCCAGAACCAGTTTCCACTTACTAAAACAAAGCTCAGTTGAACCGAAGTGACTTTAGACAGCCCGTATCAGCACGCGCATCAGGGTGTTTGCGGCTGCGGCCTTGGTTGTCCTCCCACAAGCTGCACCCCCAGCCCTCCCTCCCATGCCTTGCGCAGGCGCCCATGGCATGGCTGCCCACCGACGTGGGCCCACCGGCACCTCCGCGCTGCTGTAAACAGTTTCCTCTTTCACTCGCCTTCACCAGCTGCTACGCTCGGTCCTTTCGCAGGCACCGCTCCTTGTCCCCACGCCGCGAGCTGCTTTGACTTCCTTCTGGCCTACTCCCCTCTGTTTAAAGCTTTGCACGAGACAGGCTGGTTGGTTCTCTGATGGGGCAAAGAGAAGGATGCCAAAGCATCAAAAAATTACCCTTTCAAGCCCTCTTTCTCTCTGTTCAGGAAGGAGCTAACACCTTTCCTGTAAAACACAGCACATTCTCGCTTTGCTCCCAAGTCTTGACCTGGTTCCCTTCCGTCACTCCTAGCTCAGCTGGGAGGAATTCGTGTGCAATTTGTTCACGTTTCTCCGTACGCGAGCCCTGGAAGGCTGATATTTGCTGTCTGTTGATTTAAAGCCTCTTAGCCAGTGAAGCTGTACCTGCAACCAGGCCAGTTTTAGCTTAATGCATTTCTCGAATATGTTCTAGTCCACGACAATAATGTAGCCCTCCAGGAACAAAACGCTGTCTCGCGGGTAACCCTGCTCATTTGCTGAATGTCATCTGCCACAGTCAATTTGGATCAGGTCTTGGATATCTCCGCTGTAAAGTATTTTTGAGTGTTTCTGAAGAGTAACAGCACTTTAGCGCAGTCTGAGAGCGCCTTCAAGACAATAACTAATGCACCACAGCCAAACTTAACTCTTACTATGCCTATGAGCAGCCAGAAGCTCTCCACTCCAGACACTGCTAGCCCCTTGCTGACATCAGCATTCTGTGTGCAGTGCCAGGTTTTCAGTTTTTGCTTATGCTCGGATGCGCAAAGTAATTCCAGCCAGTCCAGTGCAGAAGCCAGCACAGCACGTGTGTTCACACGTGCTTGAGGGAAGTGGAATCCCTCCAAGACTGAAAACATAAAACTGACCATCACCTTCCATTTGATGTAAGAAGCACAATTATTTCTAACAGAATTTTACAAAAAGCAGTTATCAGATAAGCAATATCACAAAAACTTCTAATTAAAATTTTAGATAAACATGCAACACCTGTAACTCAAAGATAATTTACAGATAGAATCCATCTGATCACATCCTAATGTTCTACTTAAGAAAGCAATACCCTTTATATATAGATGCTTAACTTTTTAAAAATACTTGCAACTCTAGACCATCTTCCCAAATACGGGAGTTATTTAAGAAAGTGAGCTCTTCGCAAATTCTCAGACTTCCCAGTACTGACTGCCTAAGAACCAGACCCAGAAAGCCCACAAAGTAGCATTTAGGTATCCATGTCCACACAATCCTCCGAATCATGACCCACCTCTGCTGTCATTTCCCAAAAAGTGTAAACCGGTGTCATTTCTGCATTCTCTCCCCCTCTCCCACTGCTCCCGGCACTCACCGGGCTCCGCAGTGCGGCCCTCGCGCTGCGGGGCGAGATGAGAACTGTGCTGAGGCAGAGCCTGAGTACATGGGGGGTGTTTGTGTGTAAAACCACACCAGCTTGGACTGCCCTTGGCTGCTGTGGAACCATCTGCTTGGGCTAGTGTGCGGAAAGGCTTCTAGCCTGCACAAGGGAACACGGGGCATTCACAGCTTGAAGATCCACTGAGGACTAGGGAAAAAGTGAGAACAGACACGGCAATCTTTTCTGGTGACGAGTCAGTATGGGGACAGGAGACTGGGGTCCAGTTGCTGCTCTGAGGGCGAGTTGTTCATTTAATCCGATGAGCATTCTGTGGCACAAAAACTGAGGCGGAACCCTTCGCCTAGAGAGCCTTGGTACACTACAACGCATACGACAGCCTACTAAAAAGCCACTGTTAACAGGCAGTAATGGCCTTACTCTTCATGGACTCCACTACTATATACTGAAGATAGACAGGTCAATAGAAAAAAGCCATTTCCATACATCTAACAAAGGATATGCCAGGTTGGGGGCAGGGCGTACATCTCTTTTTAGAAAAGCATCGCTGTCAGACACATTTTGAGTGTTTATATCTACTGAGCAGCATGACGACTTCTGCTCCTTCTGCCTGGGAGAAGATAACCACTGGTTAGACAGCCCGGCTGTAGCTACTGGGGTCTATGAATAAGCCTCTATTCGGCAATTTTATTTTTCTGTGAAAATGAAGATGATTTGCGGGGGTTCACCTCATCTGTTGGTTTTATAAAGATTTTTTTGCGAAATCTGCTAGGTCATCTGCGTTCATCTTTCTCAGGAATAATGCTGTAACACTACCGGCACGACTTTTTTCAAGAAGCGACAAAGACGTAGTACTCCTCTTAAAGGGATTAATCTTTTTGAAAGCTGTCAGGCTTTTCAGTACTGTGAAAACTGCTGGTTTTGAGCTGCGTCATCTTTCTTTTTCATCTTGGATTTAAGAGCAGCTTTCTCAACACAGCAGACCTGTTCTTTTGCCTTCATTTCGCCCTGGCAGTTTGCAAGGCAGCCTGCTGATATAAGCAAGCTCATAGATTTCAGAGGCTTAGTGAATCTCTGCACAACGTTCTTTTTGTTTTGGTTATGAAATGAATAGCACAACAGCTGATTACAGAGAATGCACACAAGATCCCTCCTTTAAGCATGTTTGGTTATAAACCAAAGATTTCATGACATGAAACGTTAAATCTCATCTTAAATCAAGGGACTATCACATGGGCACTCTGCTCTCACTTCTCTCTTCCCCAGATCTCATTTCCTCCCACGCACAACCACCAGAATGTCTCCCCTGTTCTCTACAGTTGTTTAATAGCCAGTAGCAAAAAGCAATAAATACTTGCACAAAAAAATAACCCTTCAAGCCAGTTTTGGGGTAGCTTTAAGCTGCCTTTCGTGCAATAAGAGCTTCGGCCTTTTTGAGAATTTAATCACATGTTTAGCTTCGCTCTGCATTTCATCGCTAGTCTTCTATCTGTTCCATTACTCTCAACTGGGAAGGAGGCAAGCCAGCACCACATAAGCTGGCAGGGCTCCCAGGGCCTGCTCCTAGAAAAAAACACCCAGTACAAACCACTACACTTTGAGAAGTCACCAATAATTCTGTCCTACGTGACTTGTCCACCAAGACACTCTTGCACATGTGGATCTGCACTCTTTTCAAAAGCACATTCATGTATATACTACACCTCTTTAGCTGATTTTTGCCAGCTGTGATTAAAGAAAATGATCTGGTCTTTGGATGACAAATAGAAACAAAAGTATTGGAGCCTTTTCTAGACCTTAGCCGGTGCCCAGGGCCGAGTGCTGTGAAAAAGCCTGCTGTAGAGACAGTTACCTCTACTTAATGGGACTCAAGCATCTAAATAAACACTTGAATTTTGATGCCTCAGTCCCCAAATGGAAAATGAGGAAATGGTATCAGCAAGAACCTGGGGAAAGCACCAAGGAAAACACTGCACTAGGGGAAAGTACTGCAGCCCGGGAGCATAATTTCTGACCCTGATGCACTTTGAAAAAAAAACAGCTTTGCAGCTCCAAGAAAGGCTTTGTTTTCACACACGACCCAGAAGATTCCCAAGAGTTCAGACCACAGTCATCATAAGACAGCTGTCTGTTAGCCCCACAGCCTGTGGATTGACTCCAGCCCACTCAACGCCCCTAACCCAGCCTCCCTTTCCCTGGGCAATATGCACGGGCAGCACAGCCATCCCCATTTCTGCCCCATGCGGCAGGATCCCTCCCATCTGAGCTCCTTGACTCTTTCAAGTGAGCCCAGAGGCGAGAGTATGATGGAAGGAACAGAGACAGAGGACAGAGGCTTCAGGAAAGTTGGGGCAATGTGAAGAGGATTTGGATCCAGTCCCTGTGGCTGCCTGTATCGGACCGCCCTCCTAAGGGGCATGACCCTGGGTTAAACGAGACGGAGACCAAGCTATTATGCAACCCGTACACCGGAGTGACATTCCAAATCAGACACAGGCTGAGAGCAACAGCACTGTACGCTAAATAAGGCTTGCACGAATAAGACCTATAAAGTAGCGCACGCAGATTTCAGAGCAGCCCCACAGAAAGGTAATGATGCTGTTTCAGGGGTACCCAGTGCCAGAGGCGGTCCAGCGAGATGGACTGTAAGCCCCAGGCTAGCTCTGCCTGCAATAATCTGCAGGGTTGACTCTGTGACAGATTGAAATGCAGTAACAGTGTTTATGCAACTAAATCTTGTTCTAATCTATATGTAACCTTTGCTCATGGACATACTGACTCATAGGTCTCTGGAATCTAAAGAAAATCTCCTTTTTTAACTCTCTCCCATCCTTTGACCCCTGGCTGCCAATTAAGCAAATAGATTATCAGAGATCTCGTTCATTCTCTGAGGGACATCAATAGGGGGAAAAAAAGGTATCAACTAAAGTCCTAAAAACCAGTGTACTTCTCCATACATAAAACCAAAGTTACACACCAAGCTGGCTAATGGTAGGCAGGCGGCCTTCAGGTCAGCATTTTCAACCACAGAATGTACCATCTGAACTCCAGGCTGGGAAAGGGACAGAAATTGTTTACTTAGCTCCTAGGGAAAAAGTATTCTCTCTAACATTCAGACATTACCTTTCCAAGTAAAGCAAGGCAACAGTATCTGTGGGAACAACATCGATTCTTCTTAGCTTGAAAGACTTACCTTCATCCTTCTTGCATTTCCTAGAACATTTTCACATATATTTTAAGTGAGGAGCTAACAACGGGAACGGTATGTGGCATTCTTGCTGCAGCAGTCATGGTTCTAGTGATTACTACATGAAGAGTGCCCACATCAGCTGATTTTGGCCCTTCCTGGCTAGGCTTTAACCTAGAACTGTGAAAGGATTTGAGTGAAGATGAACCCCTTTTGGCTTTTTGGGGTTGTGGGTTTTTCTGGTTTGTTTTTTTGCTGCCAATTGAATCGCTCACACAACTGCTGCAACGTTGCCCGTGTGACACTCGTTACCTACGCAATACCTGGTTTAATTTCTAACCCTTTGTACTGAGGATTCACGCACAAAGCTGTTTGGTATCACTTGGAATTAAACGTATTTGGAGTCAAATCCCACTGTATTAGGTGTATTTAGGAGAGGTCATTATGCATTTTTGATGCATACTAGACACTATCAGTACTAGACAAATATTCTGTAAATGGATCAGATATTCCTTATTATTTGTTGCAAAAGCAGTATAAGAACAGGCACAGTGCCTTTTTCTGCTAAGTCCCTTGACATGTGAGGATGGCCCCCGAGCGGATTCCATCATCCTATCGAACTGTTTGTTGTGGTAGAGACAGAAGGTTCTGCACAACACACAGCTGCGTTTTAGCTCTGCCCGGTGCGGTGGTTTGCCAAGGAAAGCCAGCACCCTCCCTGCAGTCTCTCGACCGCGCCGCAAAAACAAAGGGATCACTTAATACAGATGAAATAACGACTTCATTATATGAAAAGTTTATTCTGTTTTCCCTACGCCCAGAATTTTTAAAATTTTTTTCTTTGACCCTCAAGATCTCACTACAGTCTTGCCCAGGCCACTGGGCACCTTTTTTTCTTTTTTTCATACACAAAAATGTATGGGATCACATTGTAAATCTGTTGTTGCTATACGTGGAGTGGTTTTAGGTTCACGCACATGCAGGAACAACCAGAAGTTAAAGCAAACAGATCTTCAGCTTCAGTAGCTCATTCCAGTTGTGTATGCTCCCAAAAACAAAGAACAAATTTTGCCCTCAGTGAAAAGCTTGCATCGCATAAGGCTGTACCAATTAGGGCCATATGACATATGGGATAATTGCTATGCCATATACATGATTTTGTGCTTTCTTGTGCTTCACCTAAATCTTTAGATGCATTCCTGTCTACAGATTCACCTGCCTGCTTAGCAATCCCTCCCCATTTGTCTTTGAGTACTGATACTTTATTTCCACTATGTCTGGCCTAAATCCATTCTTTGTTCCAGAGGGAGTGAGAGTTGGGAAATATTGCCTAAAATAAAAACTAGCCTTGCCATAGAGCAATGTTTGTTGTTATCGCTACAGCTGTATGAACAGTTTATTTTGCATGTGTACATAGGTAATCTTGCAAGGCCTCGTGAAAGTTATGAAGTTTAGACTACTATTACCATGGCTAGGTGGTGTACAAAACTGGAACAAAAAGCCAGATATTGCCCCCAAAAAAGCTTTAAAGCCACGGAAGCTGGAGAGTCACAAGTCATTTTCTCTGCGAAAATCTCTACAGGCCTTGTGCACATCATCTGTGAACTTGGAGCTTATTAATAAAAGTCATTTTAAAGGAGCATTAAAGGAGCATTTTGTACTGTTTTTTCTTAAAACAGAAACAGCTGGTAACTTTCTTAATGGAATTTACACTAGCAAAAAAAAAATCCACAACCATCCAGTAAGAGCAGACTTAGGATTTCTGAAATTCCTATGGTAAAACACAAGAAAAGTCAGTTGAAATAAATAATAGTTCACATTTTCTGCATTCTGTTTCATACAGAAGAAAAAAAAAAAGCCACCTTTAAGTGAACTTTTTGGTCTGCCCTATTGATTCACACCAAAGCCCAACTTTGGACAGGAGGTGGTGCTACAGCTTGCATATATTTTATTATTGGGCAACACCAAGTTAAAGCATACTAGAAGCAAAAGGAAAAGGTAAAAAAACAGAGAAACATTGAGTTCTGTAGAAGTGCCGACATGCGGACTTCACCTATGTATACTTTCATACCAGTAGACATACAGTAACGCCGCTGAAAAGGTCTGTAAGAAGGCCCTAAAGAGAAAGCAAATGCACTGTGTGCTCGTGTCTGACAGGGACTTCAAACACCTAGAAAAAGACGAGTGTCCAGGCACTAAAAAGCCTGTCTCACACAGCATGCCCTGCAAGCTGTAGCAGCTTTCCATGTGCCCAAGGCTCCATTGCCCAGTTCGGGGCCAGATGGAAAGGACCGGTACGCTCAGGCGGAAGCTTCGCGCAGGTCGAGAGAGCGTCCTGCCAGCCTCTCCCTGGAGAAGATCAAGGTTAGCTGCGGGGTCAGGGGTTTGGCTGGGCTGAGATGAAATACCAAAGCAGGAATCCAAACCCCTTAGCTAGGTTAATGCTATCTTCCCCCGCCTTCTTTTGAAAGGGAACTAACAACCAGCCCCCAGAATGAATCCAAAGGGCATTTTACAACAGAGTAGGTCTTTCTTTCACGTCTTCCTTTCTGAAACCATCAATTATCCATAGCCTGCTAAAGCTAAGAACCAGATGTTAGCCCAAGGCCAAGAACAGACAGTTGGAAGAATTCTTGTCTCAGTTACACAAGTGTGAAACTGGAGGAACTCCAGTTATTAAACAACCTATTGAACTACTACTTCAAACAACTTTTGTGATGGATAACTGCCAGTAATTAATGCTGGTGCAGAAATCAGGAGCCTGGGAATGAAAGGCACTATAGAAATTCTAAGTACCCATTATTTCTGCCATTCACTTCTAACGTAATCTAGTTGTTGTAGTTCGGGTACCCATCAGCGGTCCATGCAGACCCTAACCTACTGCATCAGTGACTGATTCACCAGCCTCAATAAAATTAGTCACATTTTAATTGGACAAAAAAAGCCTACCTCTTCCTAGACGGCATTCTAGATGAAGGTGCCACCACTGCGAAAGTCAAAACTCACAAATCTAAGGAATTGGCTGCAAAGGCAGAACAACTTGAATACATTTCACTTAAAATGCCTGAATATAAAGATCATTGTCCAAATGGAATTAAATTAAAAAAAAAATAATTTAAAATCCTTTAATTGAAAGGGATCTGTTGTAACTTTAAGATTATTAACAAATTACAGTAGGGATTAGAATTGAGAGGGAAACTGTCAACTGAATTATGCTAGAATTACTTCTCATTAGAAGGATCTACTGATGCTTGTGATTCTACAGCTCTATCTTCTTTAAGTATTTCTCCATCCTCTGTCATGGAGTGTTCGTACAAATAGCATTAAGTAATGACATGCAGTCAACTTGATTGTAAACAGAATGGTATAAAAGATGCCGAGCAAATATTTCACTAAGATACCCAATTTAAAAAATTCATACATTTCAATTTCACCCACTCTAGTGGAAATTGTAAGAATATCATACAATAAACAATGCAAACATGTTACTTAAGTTGGCGTCTCACAAGCAATGTTACAACACTGTTTTTAAATTAACACATTTTAGAAAACTGTTTTGTGACAGAATATTCTTTAGCTTGAGTGTTCCAACTTTTAAAATCGATTCCCTAAGAGACCATAATCCATTTCCAACTCCTCTTTCTAGTTTTCAGAGGGCTTAAGAGCAACATTTCAGCAGATTTTCAGGCTTACCTTTTCTACACATCTCTTCCAGTGACCGTGTCTGCCTTTTCAGCATCGGTTTCAGCTTTGTCAAAGCAAGAAGGTGGCCCCCACCTGAGCAGCCATAAAAATGGTATCATCATTTCAGCGCTCAAAACAAGACTAACTACCAGCAAAGCAAGGAAATCGCACAGGGGTGTCAGACATACACAGTAAAAACTACAGCATTTGGTGTCTCCCTAGATGATGAGCTATGCAATTTCATGAGAATGTATATTTTCAACAACAGGATAGGAAAGTGCCACCAGAGTTAGAAAAACAGAACACGAAGGAAAACATACTTCAGAAATATGTATTACTATCTGGGGGGCTGACTGATTACTTTTATTGCTAATACTACAAAAATCATTAAAAAGCAGGGAGAATGCAGCAGCCTTTACCCTGTATTCTAAACTAGGATGTTTTGGCCATTATCCTGAATTATAGCACGTATGATTTTGTAGTTACAAATGGAATTTATGTGGGCGTTTAAAGGCCAAGGTTTTACTGTAAGAAGTGAGACCTGGACATGCACACTGAAAAATGTATACATTACATTACAAAAAATGCACCAGAAATGTATTTCTAGTACAATATCTAGGTCCACAAAACATTAAACTCTCAGCTTACTCTCAACTGTTCCAGAGATTAACTTTCTCTGAGAAAACAAAATTATTTTTCAAATCTAGCAGGCGAAAAACACAACTGAGTAAATACCCACAGCTTCAACGGAGAAGCAGAGAGTGTGAGTCAATCCTGGTCAAGGCTGGAATGTGCAGAACACATATTTGATAAGGCAATACTAAATACTTGAAATGAATAGACTTGTTCAAATGCCCAAACTTAGGCCACCAGTCTCTCAGGACATTTCCAGAATTCTCTCTGATCCAATAGTGAAGTTACAGTATGTGAACCTGGGCAGATCAGCATTGTTTGATACCTGAACCTAAAGCTGGGCTTTTAAAACAATGAAGGAAATCCTGCCAGCGGCTGGCTGGAAGCGATCAGGACCATAATCAGACACACAGTGGATGCGAAGAAACATCCTTCACCTGCTGCTATCCTATCCTGCGTGCTGGAAGCAGACACACTCAGACACGTGGCAAGCACCATCTATATGTTTGGTTTATACTAATTATAGTTCCTTCAAGGGTGGTAAATGTATAGGATGAAACAGGGAACCTGTAAAGAATTAGGGTGAGGAAGGAGGTTAGTCATCAGAGATAGAGGTATAATTGTGTTCCTCACATCGTGTATTTATTTCGATTTCGCACTGGTGCTAGAACTCAGCACAGAAAGACTAGAGATCAGGGAGTTTGAGGGGCAGCACAGAATCAAAACTGAAGCTCCCTGCTCAGCAACTTTGCTATGAATTCTTTCCAGAGGTACCTGGAGAAGGTGAGAGCTGCTCCTCCCAGCTCACCCCATCCTGCCCACCGCCGCACGGAGACCGGAGCTGTCTCAGCAGACAGTCATTGCTTCCCAGCTGCACACTTTTCACGCCCCTCCGCACCGCAGCATGGGAGACGGCACATCTGGCTGGGAGCGCTTTAACCGTTCAGTGGGGTTCTGTAAAGCAGACAGATGTTCAAAGCAAACTTACTACTCCTCACATAGACATAAAAGTCAGCTCAAGAGAGAACACTATTAGAAAGCAGACAGTTGTTGGTGTTGTCACACAGCTCAAAACTTTCAGTTGTCTCAAACTTTCTTATAGAGGTTATACTGACAAAGTGCAAAACTGCTGAGCAAAACACCTGTACTTCGGTATTACCACTAATCAGTGTAGAAATAAGAATAGCAAAAGCATTTACTATGCAATATTTATTTAGTAGCTAACTACGTTAAAAGTGCAAAACTGAAATATATGGAGCTTTTTCTTTTTAAAGTGATCTAAATATTTCCTTCCTTATGGAGGACTCAAAAATTAATAGCAAAAACTAACCACACCACACCTACAGCAGGACATTTTAAATGCAATTAGATGAATTCTAAGATTCCACAGAAACAGGTGATATGTTATGAGAATCCTACTGCTTTAATTCCTACGTGCTTCTTTGGCTTTTAGATTAAATGGCACTATGCAAATGCATGCAATAGTTGTGAACAGAACAAGCGTGTAAAATACAAACAGTATTAAATTTGAGATATAGATTCTCATCATACCAGCTAAGAAAGAAGCAAACATTAGCAGGCAAGAAGTAGTGGAGGTCAGTAATTTTGTTAGTAAAGGCCTGTTTTATATTTATTACACTTGCAAGAGGTTGAAGGTGTGTGGTTTATATTTATTTGTAAATATATCTATAATATTATAAATAAGTATAAATATTAATATATAAATATATAATATATATAAAATTTATATGCATTTATAAACACAAATAGGAAAAGCTGTAATTACAACCATCTAAGCAGTGTGTTCCTTTGTGCTCGTGCATTTTGTGAAAAGTTCGAAACAAGTGCACGCCAGTTTCTTGCCCACCTGAAGTTTCAGCATTAAGCTATTATTATTGAAGTCTGTTTGTACATGAGCATAATCGTAGTTTTCAAAGTTCTCTCACACAACCAGCGCTGCACATGTATTATCAGGGCTGACAGGAGAGGTACCCAGCACAACAGCTGCTTCCAACCTGTCCAAGGGCTGCCGGCGGTTCCCCGGTCCCCGCTCGCCTGGAGCCGGGGTGAGGCCGCACTCCCCCCGCTCCTTCCGCCGGGTCGGAACCAGCCTCAGGAGAAGCCGTCCGAGGACTGTTCTGCTGTCAGAGGACAACTCGGCTCTGTGAGCAGACAAAGCAAGTGCGAAGAGTTTATCCTCCACGCCAGATAATGTATTTGATACCGTGAATGTTAATAAAACTGAGTATTCATATAGGGATTAAAGCTTTTGATGGAGAACGGCCTGGTCGTAACTCTAAAAGGCTTACTGCAAAGTTTAAGAAAAGTTTGTTAAAAGCGTATCATCAGACACTACACAAAAAGGGATCAAATCCCAAAGGAGACAGATGATGCTTACCAACATGTCTCTGCGCTAGGATAAACCTGGTACCTCTCACCGGCGGACAGTCCCCCAGCACAGGCCCCTTGGGGATGCAGCAGTCCCTCGAGTCTCTTCCATCTCCAGCTGCCATGATACTGCACCACAGCAGAACACAACACATCAATTTCTCGTGATGACAGGTAGTTGTTTAAAAAGATACGTATTTTTTCCCTGCACACAGTGGATTCACCTTATTTCAGTGGCTGATTTTTGTGACTAGTGGTATATTGTGCCTAAGTTAGAGGTTCTGTTGCTGATCTAATCAGATAGGTTGGAATAAAAGCGAGCCAAATTCTTCTTATTGTCATTAAATCATAGGTAGCTTTACAGAAATGGGTAAAACTTCACCTTATATCTACCACTGTATAAAAAATAAAAAAACAGAATTTGAGCCAATGGCAGTGGGTGGGTCATAAATATTTATCATTCTTTAGTAAACAAATTCAGTACATTAAACTCATTAACAAAGATTGAAAACTCCTTCTCTTACTCCAAAATTAGCGCACAGCTGCTGTACTATGTATTGCATTACAGCTCACCCCAGCTTACTGTCCTTAATGGTAAATGGCAACAAACTGGTTACGGGGGACCACAGGACTGCTGCTGAGAACATTAAAACTTGGGAACGGAGAGGAAAAGTTAATAGCAGAGTCCTGCTGAGCTTGCTTAAAATGTTAACCTTTAAGATACCTATGTCAAACAGTAAAACCACCAGCCACATAAACATCTGTGGTGTTGATAGCATGCCTGTATGAAGTGAACCGTTAATTTCTATTACTTTCACGAGCATTAAACTAAAGCATCTTTCTGCATCAGGCCTTCTAAGCTGTAATCAAATGGCAACCTGACTGAAGACACACATGAGCATGCCCTACAAAACGAAGAGGAACACACAGAATTCCCACACTCAGGACTGCATTTGTTATGCATTTTCCTATACTGTGCATTCTTATGAAAGAAAATTAAGTTACCAGTGTAGCACAACCAGACTCGGCCTCTGTATTAATATTAACTCATAACAAACAAGTCCTTATTTCTGGTTCCTCAGAATAAGTCTTGTACTAATACTATTGTACTAACAGCCTGGCTAAACGCTGCCTAAACCTATCCAGCCCACGTACCGGTTGCAAGGCCAGCCAAGTGCCTGTTGCTGTGGAATAGCCATGGGCAGGATGGTTGCTCCATGCTGCTGGAGACATGAGTGATTATACAACTCAGGGGGAAGCAGCCAGCCAATTCTTGCAGAGAGCTATGGCAACACAGCTGGAGGGGAGCTGCAAAAATAAGTTGGCTCCTATGACTGTACCAAACGCAGGAAAATGAAACAGAATCAGATAAAGGCCTTTGAGGCACTATGGCCAAGTTCATTTTATAGCACAAGGTATTTAGATAAGCATTCTGTACCTGAAGGACATTTCGCATCACTTCTTGCAATGTGGCAACAGTGAAAAACGCCAGTAATACATGTATTTGCAACTCACTTCCTACACTCTTTATAGCTCTAATCAATGAACTGTATCAAATTAGTTTTGAATTCTTCTTCAAAACTACTACTAGTGTTGACAATATTTTGTGCTTGCATCATCTTTATTCACTTGTACATCATACAGAGGTGGCTAACTGCAAGGTATTCACCAAGCGCAGGCAGGTAAAAAGGAGAAAGGAATGAAGCATAATCACAGTATCCCTACCTAAAAGCAGAGAAGGGGAAAAAAAGTCAGTACCAGCTGCGAGAGAGGGCCAGGTCGCTTTGTTGCTTCGGCTGCAGTACACAGTGCTCCGCTGATCCTGAGCCGCCTCCCGTGGCTGCAGAGCAGCCAAAGATAATTCTGCAGCTTGGGCTCATTTTCAGACAGAGGATATTCTGGCAGGATCAGTTCTCAGCTGAGACCTAGTAACATCTTGATGCATCAGTACTAGGTTAGTGTTAGGCCAAGGCAGGTTGTGTATAAGGTACACTGCAGAAATGGTCTTTCCAGCCTTTTACTCTAGCACACTCAGCTAACCTGAGAAAACAATGAACTGAGCCCATTATCAGTTGTCTACCCTTGATCTAGTGAGCAATTCTCACAACAGAATTCCTCAAATTCATATTAAAGACATTTATTAAGTTTTCAGTTTATTAGTACGAAAAAACAAAACCCAAATTATACAAGATTTGGTTTTACCTGAAGTAATCAAAATTCAGGAAACAGTGTTTAATGGATACTTACATTTGACTTCACAGATCAGGAAACACATGCGTCCTTAGAAAGATAACAGCTCCGAGCTTTGCCTTGTTCCTTGTGCCAGGATCTAGTCTCAGTTCAACACAGATGAAGAGCTGGAAGAACAAACCAAACCAAAGTAATGGTACCTTTTGTTTTAGGTGCTCCCGGGTTTTCTTTTTCTTCTGACAGCTCTAACACTTCTGCCATGCTAAGCTAAATCCTTATGCTAATGTAAAATAAGAGCCCAGACAACTCCTTTGGTTTTGGGCTATTTTCCCTGTCTGTAGTCTCTTACATTGCAGTCATTGCCAGCATATCTGAGCACTTGCTAATCTCTCACTGCTGGTGTTGTACATCTTCAGGTGTTGCACCATGCTATAACCAAAGACAAAAACGCACACGAGTGGCATGTTTAATTTAAAAATCATTTTAGGATGTAAATCAAATAAATTTGTCAGCTTTAATATTCCTGTCTACCCCCAAAACGTACGTAACTTTGATCCTCCTATGACACTTTACGTGTTTCTGTGTCTGAACAGAACAAGCAGCTGCTGTTGCTGCAGGTCTATAATAGGAGGGACCCTGTTACTTGTTCTCATTGCAATCACTTGTATACCTGCTCTGGAAGAAATTTTGCTGCCTCCGTTCTTGTGAAAAGCTCACTAGCCCTGCTAAAACAACAAACGCAAATGCCATTTTTCAGCATCACTCAACTCCTGAAATTCAACTAAAAAGCACAAGGTATAGATTTTTGGTTTGTGTTTAAAGCATACGCTATTGGCAATTTATTTCGACTTGTCAAATCTCAAATAAGTGGGTGATTTAAATATATGCATGTACAGAAATAAATGAGACCCTTAGATTCTATGAAAACATCAGTCATGTTCTGTTTTGTTCCTTTATGAAAATAATACTTTCTGTAACTATGAATGCAATGATTATTTCTGATTTATGGAAGTAAGGTAATACATTCAAGTGCAATTGGTGCATGGATAGGTTTATCTGTTACCTAGATGAACTCAGCCTATGCTCCAGATTTATTCCTGGTGGTCTCATAATGAGGCATCAGAGAACCAAACAACAGGACTTCAGTTCAGAAAGGGGACTTTCTTAGAAAGTTAGTTACTGCAGGGCTTTGGGGCTCTAAAACAAGCAACTGCAGTTAAAACTTCCTTTCCTTTGAAAGATCAATTCTAAAGGAGAAGGGAAAAAGTGAGGGATCTGTCTGAAGAATTAAGATCTGATGTCCCGCGCTAGACCTTTAGGCATTATACGAATAAAATAAATTGCAAAACAACAGGTATTTATCATTTCTACCTATGCATCTCTGTACAATTTTTATAAAATTGTGAGAGAAAAACTTTTTGCTGTTACCAAGCTTGGTTTCCATATTTAATCCAGAAGAGTCAATAGCTGTTGTCTTGAGCAGATCCCGAAGCGTTCCGTTTATCATTCCACCAACATTGCACAGGCGAGACTGGATTAACCTGACGAACGCAGAACACACTTAGGAAGACGGTGACCCCTACGCGATTCCTCAGTCCAGGCCATGGTCATCATTCCATTCTTTGGTTGTGGCGCTGCAAAAACAGGACAGTTAAGGGCACTCATTTGAAGGATAACTTTCTTATTATGAATCATGTTTACTGGGGGCATACCAGACATAGCGTTACACAGTACAAGCCCTAAACACTGTATGTATATATATGTATTTATATATAGAGAGAGAGCAACTGGGCCAGAACGTACCCATTCTGGTCCCACTGCTGTAGGACCATGCACAGGACAGACAAAGCAATCTCTCCTTCTGTGTTTTGTAAAGGCCCAACATAAGTGTAACTCAAAGTATCTGATCGCTGTCACCAGGAACAGCAGTGATCCGTTGCAGACTGCAACAACAAATACCCAAAACTATCAAGATAGTCACAGGAATGAGAGAAAGAAAACAGAAGTGGTGCAGACTACAGCTACTCCCCCAAATCTGAAGGAAAAGGAATTAAAATACCAAGTTTATTAACAGTCCTTTTTTGCATAAAGAGATTCATGTGATTTCCCTAATACAGCAGTTGTTATAAAATGCCTGCTACGGTCTTGAGACTAATCTGAGGCTGCTTGGTTTTTATTTCACGAAGCTGGAGCTTATGTTGTAGGGACCATTAACCCTGAGCTATATGAGTTTCCTGAAGACAGAAGTGAGAGGGATTTTCCTGAGGGCAGCATTGGCTGCATCTGGTTCTCCATCAAATAGGAGCGAGAGTCAGGGAGGCTCCTCTTCTCCTTGATCCAAGTCAGAAAGCCGCAGCCTCCTGCTGAGTCCTGTAGCTCATTTCTGAAAACCTACTTGCTGCCCAATGAAAGAAGCTACTTTGCAGTCCAAAACACAATGCCAAACCCTTAACACACGTTTTGATGAAAACTTTGTTTTTCAGGTACTTTTCCTTTTGATGAAGCAGATTTTTGTTTGTAAATATTGACTTGTCAAACTACAGTACATGTTTAGTGAAAAATTATTTTCTAGAAACTTCTACCAAGATACAAGTCGTTTCCCCTGGAAATAGGATTTGTTACTGGGGCTTTTGGAGATCCTGGGCTACGTAAGTCTGTGGCTCCAGAACTGATCTTACTTGTGGTCTGCACCAAAGTTGAGGATTACGGAACTTGCCCTGTGAATTATGAAAACTCCAGTTTGAACTATGGCTGAGCAGTTTAGCCCAGCAGCTCCAGAAGTCCAGGAACAACCTATACTGAACTAATGCTTTCAGAGCTCTTAGCTTCTTTGCTGTGGAAGTAGGCTAGAAAGTAGAACTCATGAGATGTCTGGTACACTACTTTTATAGGTCTATAAAGCTGGGAGCTTGGCTCCCTATGCCAAGAGGCTTTGAGCAGGTGTCACAAGACAAAAGCTTTAAAACCAAAAAGGTTTGCATTTCAGACAACTGAAAAATTAACATTTACAGATTTCTAAATATTTGTGTCTGGAAGTGAACGCATCATATAACACTAGATCTGTAGGAGTCAAAAACTGCCGGCTAACTTCACATTTTTCAAATGAACTCCTCCTATTTTAGCTTGGATCTTCAGACTTCTGCTTAGCTAAAACTTCAGGCAAATCAAAAAAGTGGACTTCAAATAATCAAAGGAATTCTCCACCTACCTTTAACACACTGAAAAATTCTTCCTTTGAAGTCATTCTAGAGTAGAAAAGTCTCACGTGTTTTATAATTATTAATATTTTCTTCCTTTTTCTGTACAGGTTTTCAGTAAAATGTTGCTCCAAAGGACTCTTTCGGTTTATCATGTTGATAAACAGAAGAAGTATGATCTCCTAGAACAAATTATATTCCCATTGAAAAATGAAACATTAATTGATAGCAACAAACTAGTCGTATGGAGAGATCTGGAGAAAGAAAACTTGGAGGTGTGTGATACCAGGCTGCTTGGATTGTGGAGCCTCTGTCATCTCACAGGTACTGGAGGAGTAGAGCTGAAGTAGTTGTGTCAAATACATGAAATGCAGAAGTATTGATAAACACTTGGAATCAAAGTTCCTGTCTTACCAGCCTGCAGATCTATAGCTGTTGTATAGGGATTATCCAATGGCTCAGAACCAGTGGCACGAGTTAGGAGACAGTTACATACAACACCATCTTTTGTTATTTGCTTCTGTTTTGAACTAGAGCAGGAAAAAAAGCAGAAGTGGCAAGGCAATAGGCATCACCTGGAAGAGACAGGAATTCAAAGGTTGAGGGAGGCTGATTAATTGGTTCTGTCAGATGTCACAACAGCATAAAGCCATTACAATTCACTCGTATGCCTTGGTGTGGCAGAAACCGATAATATGCAGAACAACTTCGCCCCTCCCCCCTCCATTTGTCTGTGCGAAGAGAGAGATATTCAGATATATTTGACAGCGTTGTTCGGCTTCCAAAGCCTCCTTCTGAGTATGGTGATAACTAGTTCTCCCTCAGCTACGATGACAACCTGGGCCGCCTCACTGCAGTGGTTCTGAGGGCAAGGAGATCAAGGCTCCAGGAAGAGCGCCATGCTGTCAGTAAGCATGATTTCCTCCCTGCTATCAGCTCCAGAATTCCTTGCGCTGAGTGACTCTGAAAAGAATAAACAAACATCCGGATGATTTAACTGGAGTGGAAACAAGCCATACTTTGTTACTGGGGTAATTAGATTCTGATAGTTCAGTTCTGCTATGTTTTGGGTTTGTTTCATAATAAAACATTTGTCTCATGTCATCAGTAGCATTTTTTTTCTCCTGCTTTAATACAGTGAGCAACATCCCCTTGCTGCCCTACAATCCAGAGCAGGTGGCACTTCAGAGGATACAAGAAATACATATCAGAGCATAAAAAATGTGACACCTTCCTCAATACTTCCCATTACTACTGACAAATACAGGGATTTCTAAAGCTCTGTAATTAATCTAGCATGTGACTTCATGAAAGTACAACCCTATCAAATGACAGCAAGCAGCAATTTACCACTATTTTAGAACAGACATGAATAACAGTTACATTCTTGTTCTAGAGAATAGGATCTTCGAGAACAAGCCCTAACACTACTCAAGCAGAGCATTTATTTATATTCCCTTGTGGATCATTCTCTGCCTTACCTTCTCTCCCACTTAGAATTATACTAGTACTTCAGNAAGCCTAATGATCACTGCCATTTGCACTACTCTATCTTTTCTCTAGGTGAGGAAATGAGACCAGATGGATTTACTTGATAATTGCTTGCTCCTAATATAACTGTGCTTTCTAAAAGCAGCAGCTTGCTGAAACTGAGAGGGAGCAACACGCATCACAGGTGATAAAGGATCAGAAAAGCTCCTTCAGAAGCAATCTCTATGCCAGGCAGAGGCACAGAAAGTGCAATGGCTTCCTGTTTGAAAGGCAGGAAGAAAAGTCCAAAGTAGTAAACAGAAAGCAGCAGTACCCAGAAATTTTACAACTAATTACTAAAGTGAAGATAGAAACCAAAGAAACTATAGAATTACGGTAAATTTCATAACACTGAACTATTGTGTCATGTTTGTAGCTTGGATTCTAAGAGTGAATGCTGTTAAACAAGAGTCAGAGTGGTGATATGAAAAATCACAAGAGGAGAATGAGGCAGTCAGGTCCAAGTCAGCTGGAGAGAGCTAACCACAGGACGTAGAACCTGGTGGTTAGCCACACGCAGCTCACCAGTCCAGATGGCAGGATTTCCACCCAAAGTTATCAAATCATGCTAATGAGACCAGATATTGACAGGATGTAAAACAATCCTTCAGATTTCTCCAATGTAACCCATGTCCAGTTTTCAAGAATCTTACTAAACTCAAAATGGTCCTGCAATGTTTTCACTCATACAGATCAGCATTGGCACTAATACCTCATTTAAATCCAAATGCTGAAATTGTCCTTCACTTCAACGTAATTTTAGGCATTAAATTCACATTCTAGAACCAGACATTACTGAGGAAAGCATAGTTAGAATACAGTAGAAAAGGCACAGAAGCTTAGGATTTTCCCCAAGGTGATGGGTAGGACAATGTCATCCTGTTTTTGACAGGTCACAAGAAACTAAAAAAGTGCTTTTACAGAGAGGTGAAATTCAATCATTAACAGTCTCTTGAATTCTCCTTTTACAAAGCTGTGATTTTTCCATATTATCTTTAGTACAATTTATGAACAAGAGCAAAAGTAAGCTTTCATTCTTGATCATCAGATGAGGACACTACAATTAGTCTCTTCTGTGACTGATTCCTGTTGCTCTAGGCTCAACACTGGGGAAATTATCATTCCTCTAAGACTCTGCAGTGTTTCTGTTGCAGAAGTGGCTAAATATGGAGATGTTTGTCCTGTCATTCGCACCCGATATACACTGCAGTGGTGCTAGTGTTGAGCATAGTTTTTGGTGTCACTCTGCTGTCTTTCTTACACCAATGTCAGGTATCCTGGTACAGCAGGAAATTGATTTTGGTGGCATAAGATCAGCATTTCTATGCTCACTGACAAAACTGTCAGAGTGTTTCAGAGACAAACATACTGAGAAGTTATTTTATCACAAGATGGCTAGGAATCAAATCAGAAGACTAAGTTTATGAGAAGCAGAGCTTCACAAACTTGTTTGATCAATAGAATCTGACCAGATTGATCAGTACGCCAGTAGTTAAATGCAGAAATAAGATTAAGTGACCTTGTGAAACTTCAGCTGAGCATTCATTTCTTCAAAATCATTAAATAATCCTTAGGATTGTCTCTTGCTGCCAGACTGATCAGAAACATTAATATCTTCCCCTTTATTGGTACACAAGACAAGACATGGCTTACACATAGCTCTAACCAACATAATTAAAAACCCAACAGTCTGAAACTGCTTTCACATGAGATACAACTTGATTTATTCAGTTTTGAGAACAGTTCTGTGTTTGAAGCCTGAGGATAGCAGAAACAGTATGTGGAAACAGATTTCCTAAATGAGACCAGTGCAGGTAAAGATCTGCAAGGATTGAGCCAGAGAGCAAATATGATTCATACCCTACAGCTTCTACCAGTCTCAGTAAGAGGCACAATCTGTATCAGAGATATAAAGATCAGTATCTAACTAATCACTTTCACAGCATTTATATCAGAAAAATACTGTTCTTTGTATTTAATTGCTTTTGCAGAGTAATAATTATGAGACTGTTAAGTGTATCCTGATAGTTTATGCAGTCAGGTGCAGTCACCATTCACTCAGTCTTTTACAGATAAAAATCACTAAGACTTTCAAAAGAATTAAATTAATTTGTAAGTCTGATCAAGTTGGGAGACCATTCTGCAGACCAGTGTTCAACTGATTAAATTGGCTTAAGGTGATTAAGTTTATTTGCCATATTTTGCTGGATAAATACAGTAATGTTACAACAATAAATAGTAACAAAATTACAAAAATAAATACTGCAACAATTAAATAATTTTTGGGTCCATGAAAACGCGCCAGTTTAAACTGTATAAAACATCTTAAATTAGTGCAACAACTTCTACACAAAATTAGATTCAATAAGACAGTTGTTTTACAAAAGAAAACAATAGCAGCAAAATTGTTGAGGGTAAATGGCAGAAGCTCCGCTGTTAAAAGGAGGAAAGCAACCACAAGAGCAAAGCAAGCAAAGACGTAACCAAGTTACAGATGAAGTACAGAATAAGACAAACAAATCTCCTAAAATAATATTACTGAAATGTGGCTGTCTTCCTCTACTGAGCCATATATATGGAAAAATTCAGTCTCTTAATCCTAGGGGATTTTCTGGGTCAAAAAAGACAGATACCCAAGTTAAAAACATATGTATAAAAAATATACTCTATGACAATTTATCAGTATTACAGAAGGAGTATATACTATTAGCAGTATTCCATACTAGTCCTTTTGAGGTTTTTTTATGTAAGTTAAAACCAAAATACTTTCTTGTATTTTTAAAAAGATTTGCTTCCTTGAGCTAATTCATTGTAATTCTGTTTGCCATCTGTGGGTTCCTATGGTCTCTGTCACTCGGTTATCGCAGAGGTCAATGCTTCAAAGATCAGGATGAAAATTTAGCAGATGGAAATCCTTTTGCAAAGGATAGCTGTTTTCATCTAAGACAAAATGGCTCCGAATTTCCAACAAATAGGATGCTTCTGTATCTGCTAGCAGCAAGTGACACAGATCTGCCACTATTGTGCTGTAGGTTATATCCGAAGAGGGCACTGCAAGAGAGAACAATCCAATTTACTCTTTGTTTTCATAATTTCACCTAGCATTTAAGTTCTACCTCCATAAAACCTGCACTGAATTATTGGAAGTGTAGCTAAACATCTGAATACAAAATTAACTTTTATTTTTAGTATCTTTTAAAAACAATGTGCTAAGACTTTCTCACTAAACTGTAACCCCTGTGAGCCATGTAACACACCTCTCAAACAGTCAAACAGGATGTATCAAGGGAAGCTTGTCTAAAACACTGCTCAGTTATTTACATCATGAAAGCATGTCAGCTATTTCTAAAAACTGCCAAGAGATTCTATTTTGCATATAAGGAATCCGTTTAGTTACTGAATACTTTGTTATACTGAGTAAGTGTTCATAGCATCTCACCTCTTGTTCTTGCTGCCTCAACTCTGAACTTCTGAGTTTGTCAGATAGCAACTGAAGTGTTCTCTTTGAGGTTGTTGGGTGTTTTTTGTATGTCTCGTACAATATGAGCAATCATCCTGTATCCAGAACAATCTCATCCCAATTCTAAGTTGTCAATCATTAAAAGTTTTACTTCGATTGTGAACTTCACTGACTGTTTCTTTCACAAGTAATTCATGAAACAGTACCTATTAATCTGTTCAGACAGTCTGCAGGAATATTGAGGAAGATTTTTTCCATCAACTCAGAAACCACATGAACACAAATCTCGTATCCTCCATCTTCTACTGTCATCAAAGCAGGTCTAGATCAGGAAACAAAAGATTCTTGAAAGTTAGCTGCTGGTTTTTTGATCAAAGAAAATTTCTGTATGAACGTAATACAATGTAATATTACCCTCCAAAATAACATCAAAAACTAGAAAACAGAAAATCTCTATGCAGTCATCTCTATCAAATCTGTAGATTTGGAATGAGTTTGAGATATATACACCGAATTTACTACTCAATGTTAAAATAACTTCTAAAGCTATCAAGCCTTACTTCCAGACATGTGCAAAAAATGATGCTTCAGCAGTGGTCTTCTGGAAGACAATGAGAACTGCACTGTTATAAAATCAGTGTTATGTCACTTATGGCTTTGAACTTTGTATATTTAAAGTATAGATGTTAATGTGTTAAGTATATGTACCCACAAATATACGAAGGGTACATAAAAATCTGAAATGCAAAGCAGGGAGACAATCTTGGGTGTATCACTTGGAATTGTATCATCTGTAGCAATGTCACCTACTATTGTCTTCTTAATATACTACTCCATAGCCACTACATAATACCAAGATAGCATCTCTTGTACTATGACAAATATCAAATGGCTTCACATGCCACTAAACAAGTAAAAATCCCTCCTCTTCCTGGAAACTATTTTCTACATAGGATATGGTCAATAGTATTCCTATTAGGTCTGAAACGAACCTGGTCCCACAAGCACTGGTCTTTCCAAATTTTGCTGTTTCACGATTCAAAAGTGATACTAGATGACAAGCAACCATTAAGTGATCCATTTTTAGTACAGGTATTCCCTGTATTTCAAGCGTTTGTCTTTCCAACCTGTCATTATTGATGCCATACCTTTTATTGCTCCCACAAGTAAGTCCTTGTTTTTGTTTTTTTTTTTGCCGTGCTTCTGTGAGATGATACCTTAGCAGTCCTCTATAGTGATGTTCAACAGGTAGTTTCTGCTTGAGTTCAAGTTTCCAATTGATTTCACTATGCCTAATTGTTTATACAGCTGATGCAGCTTCTACCTGACATATTACTCTTCAACTGCCCTGAGACTATTTACAATTTGACTTGTAACATTGGCACCATGACAATCCTCACACTTTTTAAAAAATCCGCACCTTGCTGATCAAAGCAGGGTGCAATGTTTGCATCCTGACCATCCCACAGAAAAAACTAAAATAGTAAACACCAGGACATATCACAATAATGTAAATCCTGATTATAGCAATATTGGAATAGTACCAAAACAGTACATGTTACATAAGGCACAATCACCTTCCATGCAGAACTTTTCAGTGGGAGGCGCTCCCAACAGCATAAAATGTGCTTACTGCAGAGAGGGCAGAAATGAAAAGAGCAGCAGTCACTTCAAGAGTCTGCACTGTCAAACAGGACAGTCAGCCAGTGCTACAGTATATTGACTACTGGAGAGTGTTAGGAATAAATTTAGTTAGCATGATGCAGAATATACCTAACAGTACTAATTTGAGTGCCTGAGGGGCAAAGGCAAATGACTGCAAACATGCCACTCTCCCAGTATGCAAATTTGACTTGCAGCTGTTAATCTAAAAGCTACTGCTAAATTTCACAATCTTGACTGAAGTTATCAAAAGAGAGAAGAGAACTCCACATCTGATTATCTGTGAGATTACTTACAATCTGTTAATTTAGACAGAAACCAAAGCCCACACTATTTGTAGTTGTTAAGGACTGCTGCCCAACTTCATGAGAGAAAGCTTAACAGCACACTTTACACTCAGCTTCCCAAATAATTGTGGGCAATTGCTATTTTAGCTTGAAGAAATGTATTTTGGTTTAGACAACTTACACTGAAGGACACGAAAATTATTATGACTACCAGAAATACTAAGTTAACATTTTGCAAAGAGCATAATTAAATACATTTGCCAAGAAATGTACTAAAATGTTGCACAAATTAAAACTTTCAAAACCATGGGCAAATGTGGTCTACAGATCTAACTTGCAAATGAACTGATGCATTAGGAAAGATTAATTTTTCTTCATTCCTGGTTATATGTTAACTACCTGCTTCTGAGTTCATGCTCTGTTCTCAAGGTCATCTAAGTCTTCTTTCAGATAGTTTTATTTACTTCAACAAGAGTGAAGTGTCATGATGAGAAAAAATTCAATGCAGCCTTCAAAAGAGCCTAACACTTAATTTTTCTTTCACTAGCACCACAGAAAAAGCAATTGTGGTTAACTTTATTCCTTAGATACCACTGATAAATTCACTAATATGGTGAATTTAAACAATTGTAAAACAGTTAGAAACATATTTAAGGATATAACTAAATTTCACTAAAGGCATATGTAGTTCTACTAAAATATTCCTTAGAGGCTACTTAGTAAATAGTCTCTAGTAACTGTATACAAAGCTGGTGAAGGATGCCAGTGAAATGGGCTTTTCCACTAGTACAGAAGGTTTTGAATCAATACTCGTTGACTACAAGTATCTAGGAATCTCCTATCTCATTACTGCACTGTTAAAGCATTCATCTTTTTAAGTGACAAACACTCATTGGCATAGGCTGAAAAATGAATTATCTGAAGGGAATGCTACCATCATACCAAATTCCAGGGAAAAGACACTAGGAAACAAAGTTTGGGCAAAAAACAGATAGAAACAAGGACTTATCTGTGATATCTGAAATCTAGGAGGTGAGCTCTAAAATACGAGATTTTTTACTTGGCTTAGTTTTTATGATTTCTAGCTTGATATTCATATTGTCCTAGCTCAAAGAATATGGAAATATTTATATACATTATATGACTGCACTTCAGTATAAGTTTCTAGGACTTTCTGCCTCGTTATTACTGCTACTGTTAAAGTGTTATTATGGTATCTAACAGAAAAAGACAGCTATTTAATCATATACAGATGCATTTATCTTAAGCTTGTGTCTTCAGCATCTGAAGCAAAAGATGAGCTTCATTACAATCACAGCAAGTCAACAAAACTGAGCACCTACATTTCAAAGGAAAAAGATGATAGGGGATGACTTCACTGACCTACAGTCTTGAACCCTGAAATTTTAAGGCTATGTAAGTCTCTAAAATACCAAGATCCTGTCATAATATCTATTTTCATATCATGTCTATTTCAGATCTTAAAAATTAACAATCTTAAAGTAAAAAAATTCTGTTATGTTAGTAAGTTACTACATTCCCTGAATCAAAGCAGCAAATCGAATCACAGATTAATCCTATGTCTTAAGAAGCCTGCAGTGTTTAGTATTATCACATTTACTCATACTAAGTAGAAAACAATATGCAGATTTTACTCCCAATAAGATGCTGGCAGCTATTGTATTACTAGAAATAGAGCATACTGAACTTACTACCTCCTTATATTGAGGGACTAAAACCAGTCTGAGACAAGGGGACATCAGTTGGCAAACCACAGAAAAAAGTAATTTTCTACTAGTGGTGCATACAATTTTATAAACAAGACTAACATTAACCATTGACATAAGCTGTGAGTAGCACAGTAGTGCTGGGACAGTGTATTTAGTTAACAAGTTAACAGGAGAAAAATCTGTCCTAACAGATTAAGATGTAAGTGTACTAAGTTACCCTACAATACAAAATTTGGGAATGCTACCAAGCAAATGCATTCTTAAACTAATCAGAGCAAAATTTCAGTGCAAAAATGATAGTTTTCTTTGAAGTTGTCCATTTAAGTTACACCTCAAGATGTGTTCTCATGCTGAGAACACAAACAGTGGAAATGTATCATTTTGCTATCATATTTTGTGAGATAGTAAATTGAAGTCCTTTAGGACCACATGAGAGGTCATAATCTTATGAAAGAGTGCACTTAATCCTCCCTCATAGGAAAATAAATAGCATATAAAGATGCAAGACTATTTTGCATAGTGGAAAGACTAAGACATTACCTTGATAAGACAAATAGGATTCTAGTATTTAAATCAAAGCCAAGTGAGAAACTATCAAGTATGCAATGATTCATTAAACTAGTTCATGAATAATTTCAGAAATTTTACATCTTCTAGAATTCTATTACATCTATGATTGTCTCAACCTTGTCTACCTACACCTCTTCAAGTTACTATGATACTTACATTTCAAAAGCCCAAGATAAATTTAGGAATTGAACAATTAGTTAATAATACTGTTCCTATATCAACTGCATCTGTTTGGTTAATTCAAAGTAAATGTGCATATACATCTTGTCTCACAGTGCCATCTGCTGATAACTTAGTATCTCTGCTCTCTATGTGAATATTTATTGAAAACATTTGTTAATACTATTTCTGCAAGGCTAGAAATGATTAATCAGTTTAAAAATACGGTTGTACATTCACAGGATTTCAAACTTAGGCTGAAACAAGACGCTCAAGGGGTTTTCCTGTGGTCCTCAAGCTTCTACTCCATCTTAGCTTCCTGACACAGTACTGAGTAAACCTTGTTACAGTATGACACAGTATTCAAAGAAATTAGAAAGTTGGATTTAAACAAAGAATATCACCTATAATAACTGCAATATAATACAGCAATTCAAGAACAGCTCCTTGAAAATACATTAGAAAAAACAGAAATTGCTAACCACACCTCAAATGAAAAATTCAATGTATGGGGGAACTTAAAGTCAAGAAAGTTGTTTACTTCCCTAATAGTACACATTATTTTGTTTTGTTTACCTGTAGAGTGTTTTTACTTTGTTGTACGGCAAGCATCTAACACATTGCTTGTAGATCATGTTCTCATCTGCCTGTAGTTCCAAACCACATTTAGCACAACCTAAATACGTAATCATAGGCAGGGAAGCCAAAACACACTCCACTGAAGTGTCACCACGGAAGACGAGTTGCTTGTACTGCCCAGCTGAAATGGTAAACTTCAGTTCTAAGATTCTGGCTTTTATGTGAACCACTCCTATAAAAACAACAATCAAATCTGCATTCAGTTTTATTTATAACTGAAAGCAAAAGCAAGGGTTACAGCTGATTCAAAAATAATTATCAATAAAAATTTACAAATTTTTTTCCTTTGGTAGCACTTGCTCATATTTTTAGAGATTATTTATACAGTGAAAAATCACTGTGGTTAAATATTATTTTGAAATTTATATATCTACTACATTTTTAGGTACTAATGTGGTAGATGCCAACACAGAAGAGCCTGAATAAGATCAAGAGATTAGAATTATGCAAATTTCCACTTGCTTTTCTTCCACGCTAATTCAGAGACATTGAAAAGCATACCTTTAACAACGTAGCTTTCCACTATTTATACATAAATTAGAGCCAAGTGCTGCAATACCAACTGTATTTATTGCATCCATGTTTAGCACCAGCCTTCAAAATCTTCTAGGTTTATCTGGGAGGGAGTGACTGTTTGTGTAAAATGTATTCTTTGTTCTTCCGTAACTAGTTTTCAATAGCAGTAGCTATTTTAATCTTGCTTTAGATAATTCCAGTTCTGGAGAAATTCTGTTCAGCAAACTTTCAGTGATTAATCACATGCCTGCTAGACTGGTCGGTGTGGACAACATCAGGCAGTATTTCTCCCTGTGTTCCAAAGCTATCTTTCTACAGTACCACATACCACACCTACCTCACCTCTAGGCTCACTGAATGAAGGCTGCATTCACAGCTTGGCTGGGTACTGAGCAGCAGCCTCCAGAATAAATTCAGACTCCAAGGACTGTGCTAGCTTAAAAAAAGCATTTTACTTGATCAGAGAATCTATTTTGCTTAGTTATGCACTGCACAACAGACACTACAGAGCTATGGATAACAACTTTACCTGAGCATTTTTCCTCCAAATGCGTTGAGAGCTTTGTCATCTGCACGAGGGAAGTTTTGCTTTTCTGAAACTTTTCTTTAAATTCAATTGCCCTTTTATCATCATCAAATAAGCACTCACAGGATGACCACGGAGTTGTGTGCAGTTCAAAGTCACCCGAGACAGAACTATGTTGGACCAGAAGGTATTTAAAGTCCCATATGTGATCTACGGAACAAAAAAGCAAACAGAAGAGTTTACTTTCTATATCTCGGTTAATTTACAGAAAGCCAAGGTCACTTACAAGATTGAGAAATGAATCAGTAAGACGTTCTCATATGGTCAGCTCTTGCAACTTTATTTCAAGCCTGATGACATGTAGAATTTTTCCTTTCCCTATAAACTTCGCATGAGTCCTCCCATAACAAAATGACACTTTCATTTCACTTGCGGTAAATTCAGCTTTCAATACAACTCAACTTACTGAAAAAGAAACTAGTTCTGAAATTTCTTGTCAGCGCTAATAAAGAAAAGTTGGTAATGTCTACAAGAAAAAATCTTCACATTAGTAATCAACTCCCATCTTTAATATGTACCTGTTTTTAATGTTCTATCTCTATAATGCTCTGACTTAAAAATATTAATTTTTTCATCTTCCAATTGACTCTGTAATAAAAGTACTTTAAAAACGTAGATTACAGAAGAATAATTATTTTGGATTGTCCTTCACTTTGTTATAAGAATCCAATATTCGCCTACTAATCAAGTCTGATAACCATTTAGGCTGTTATTTTTTCCTGTGTTTGCTGAAGCTGAAAGCTGCAGCCAAAATAATAATTTTTGAAAATAAGGTTAGAAAAATACAGATTTTTTTAATATACTCATGTGTCTGTGTAAGCATTTTATTAGCATGCTTCAGTACTTTCATATTTTGGATTGGTCTGATTTTTGGTGGTATCTTGCTAAAATGGCAACCTGCTGAAAAATCTGCTGTCACACACACCGTTTTACAGTAAAATACTCCAAAAAAAACTTCTCTCCTCCTTCTTGTGCCCCTCATATCTGACTAGAGATCTTGCAGTGCCCCAGAACTCAGTATGCTTCAGTCCAAAGCAGGATTCTGGCAGTAACACTAGAGCAACACAGAGAAAACCTAAACAGAAGGAAACAAATGGGCACTTGGCAAGAGGAGATATATGAGAGTAGAGAATATAGTCTAACTAACATACAAGATTTGGTTGGTACCTGGACTTAACATATTATTCAGATCTTCAACATTCCCCTGTTAATTAGAAAACTGATCACAAAACTTGAGTAAACTGTAAGTAGTCAAGTTCACAGAAGTATACTGAATCAAATCTTTCTTTTTTGGTAATCTAAATCAGATGAGTGTAAAGCATGAATTGAATGTCTGATGACTGCATACTGGAAGCTTGGACTGATATTTAGCAAGAGATGAAAAACAAATTTAAATTCTACTGGCAACAATTTTTAGATGCTCTAGAACTGTATAGTCTTCTGTACTTTATTTTAAGTATGTAGACAGTTTAAAAATTACAAGTCTCCATACCTTCCTGTACATGACTGAAGCTTCTAATCTGCTAGTAGAACTAGCTGATCTATGACTCCTAGCAGGGATGGACATTGTGCTCTTCCTGTAACCCACTCACACTATTTAGCTGTTGTGTATGCTTTAGCATCACGTGAATTTATCTTTTTGGCTACCTTACTAGGACCACATGTTCATGGTTTGTCTGTGATTAAGTATTTGTACAGTTGAGAAATCAATCTTATCTTAAATTTCAGATAATCATTTAACCATTAAAATGCCAACTTCTAGACACTATATAAATACTTAATACTACAGAGATCTACATCTTATATTTTTCTATTTTAAGTATCAAAGAATGATATATTATTGTGTCAGAAATTATCTTTGGTATCTTCTTTTTGCAGCTACAAAAATTTTTTAAATTCTGTATTTTGAAAAGTGTGATATTCTAGCATACTAAATTCTGAAATATTTCAAAGCACCTAACACATAGTATACAACTGCTTACACAGAAGTATGCACAAAAATAAGAGCCATGTAGGTATTATGTAATAAAGGTAATTGGTTAATGCTTAGATTGGATCATCTTCAAGTAGTTTAAGAGGTAGGTCTTGCAGTTAAATGATTTCTAGGAGTGAAGATTACTTATAAATTGAAGTGGAACTGGCAGAATTCAGAGTGTCTACATTTAATAGGTAAAGATTCACAATGAGGTGGTTTAACCTTTCTGTTTAACCTTTTATTTCACACTATATAAAAGCTTTAGGCAGACTTCTTTAGCATTTCAAGTAACAGGGCATTTACTTCTTATGTGTATCCGTTGATCAGAAACACAAACTCTTCAGTTACCAATTTAACAAAAAACCTGGTTTCACTTATTTCAAAACAACAAAGCCAAGAATAAAACAAAATTTGGTAGTAGTCACTGCTGAAACACAGGCTATGTAATTCTTGCAAGAGATGCTTTTAGTCAGTTACAGTTAGATTTGATAGCAAGACCATTAGGATATAAAGCCTGACACTGTAGCAAGGTGGAAAGCAGCAAATGAAAGTTAGAACTAGAAAACAACATCAATTCATGCTAAACCAGACAACGATAAAGAAGACTCCACAAAACGGGTAGCATAGTCAATATTCATTTCCTATAGCTACATAACTAGGCACCAGTGCACCTTGTGTTTCTAAATACTCATGCTTTCTCAGTCTTCTACAGCACGTACATTCAAATTCTCTTGCTGATGGCTCTGCTTCTAAACAGAGGACACATGTTAAATTTGGTATCAAATATGTTGTGCTTTTAAGTGGAGTATTTAAAGGTTGAATGGAAAAATGTTACCAGCTGAGCATTTTAAAGATATTATTAGCATTTCAAAAATCCTTATACAGCTACCTATAGGTACAAGGACTTTACCTTTCTTCCTTTGAAGCTGAGGGCACCAGGCAGCCCCTGTTCCCCATAGCACCATCCTATAGTGTTGATCTCTGTTCTGTTCTACTGTTAGGATAATTTTTCTTTGGTTGCCACCTCTGTAGCTATACACAGATTCTGAAAAAGTTTGAAATTATGACTTCCACAGTAAAAAGCATATAAACACAGAAAAACCACATGCCTCAATATTAAGATGAAGTCATGCTACTATTGTATTTTACAGTACAACTATAAGCAAACAAGCACATACCTACAATTTCTTCAGGACAGAATGAAAGCAACCTGATTTATTCAGCAATATGAACCTAGTTTGAAGGAACACAAAGTATAATAATTACCTTTACCCACCTAAACACTCAGCAACTGGACACCTCCCTTTGAAACAGGAGATATGTGAGCATCTTTCAGCTCCCACTCATCCTGACTCGTATAAGCAGGAAGAAATTGTACTCAATCTCAACAGACTGCCATAATCAGCTGTTAAAGTAACTTCTGTTGAATACACCGAAAGAAACATTTCTCTAGAAGTTTTCACATAAGAAAACTATAGTCACATTCAAGCACATTAAGAGGATTAGTAACAATATATATACATTGAAACAATTAAGATCTCTACAGCACTCTTACTCAGGATACTGCATGTAAGTTTCAGTTCCACACTCACAACTACAATATTTTTCATAAACAGATCATTTTTGAACAAGAATTCCTGGTTTAAATATCTAACAGTCCTGAGATTTATGTACAACAATAAATTACGAAGATTTCTATCTTCGAAATTCACCATTTATATTGACTGTGTGGAAAAATTTGAATCTTAGTAATGCAAACACTAATACAACATGATAGTGCAACATGATCAAATTTATGTGCAAAGTCTGAAGTCAAGAACTGAGAAACAGTGGTACTTGTAAAGAAGATAATCAGAAGTTATGCAGAGAAAAGAGGGAGACTTTTTCCAAGTGAGAACAGTGGTCTTCAATTGCCCAAAGCGTGTTAAACAAACATGGTAAGACACTGCATGAAATACTGAGAATCACCCAAGATAATCTGGTTTTGTTCATTTCAGAAGGTGGAGAAGATACTAGGAAGCAGCTGTAATGGTTGACTATGAACAAATGGAAACAAATTATCCCTTTTAACATGGAAAATTACTTAAGCAAAGAGAATCCTGAAGAAACCACATTCACTATTGGAAGAAAAGGAATGTGTGACAAGAATAAACTCAGAAAAATCATTACATGGACTGTTGGGGATAGGAGTCTTTACAACAAAAAATCTACAGGAACTCAGACTTCCAAAACAAATTATATTAATAAGGTAGTTCTGTTGTGTCTATGCAGAAAAATAAGAGTATCACAGTAAAGCATCTTAGTAGTTTCACACTGCATTTTCCAATGTTGAAAATCAAAAAGAACTTGTACAAAAAGGCACACAAGTAAGGATTATTATAAACAAATATCGCACATACTTAAGAAACAGGAATTCTTAGCTTTAAAAGTCTATTCTAAGAAAAAGTAGAAAGAAATAAACAAAATATTAGAAAAGAGCAACAGCTCCATTATCAATTAAGAAAGGCAAGCAAATCCTAAACCAGTAGATGAAAATAATCAGTAACTTCTTTAATTCTGAAAACCACATGATTTATAGTGCAATCAAATTTTCCTTTATTGACAGGATGTCTATACGGAAGGTAGTTGTCAGGTGAGCTTTGAATTAGTAAAGCTTGACTGGTCCACACAACATGTTCATAAACCAGCCCCTTTCTCAAGCATTGTCTACAGCAAGACTATACCTCAAGTTTCAAGAGCCATTAAAAGACATATTTATGTTCCTCCACCATAACTGCAGTATCTCCCTCTCTTCAGCACACCTCCTGTGCACACCTATCATGCCTGAAAAGGATTTCAAGCTCACGCTCCTTGTATCCAAGACATCCCTGTGGCCATTCCACCTCCCGGCATTTCGTACCTGCATCTCTTCAATCCTCCACCTTACTGCAGAGCAGGTACCACATTATTTGGAGCTATGGAGATGCTCAAGCCATCTCACTGACAAGTCAATACATTAATAACTGCGGTCTGTGGTGTGCGCTCATGCCTTTGTGAAAACACACCAGTCCTTCAGTGAGTAGGAACACTGATTACCAGTGCACACTGCCTGCACGCTTCTCCCAGACATCTATGCTCTTGATCAGCGCTAGCATGCATTAACCTCCTTTTCAGCAGCTGACTACAGTCAGTATTTCCTTCCCATCTCTAACTCCATTTCTCCAACTGCTACGGCCACCACGAGTGGATCATTATAAAGGTTTTACTTGTAACTCCCATGTCAAACACAGGTGTATGGAATGGGAAACAACTATAGCCACCTTGCAAAATTACTATTTAAGTGCCATCTATTGTTGAAGTTCTGGAAGTTGAAGCCTAGTTCCTGAACGTACCTGTTAATACAGCAATGTTGATAATTTTCAAGATTGAGTGAACCAATGTATTCGGCTGGAGCTGGTCTAGCTGCATATACTGAACACTATCCAGTCTCTGAACTTGTCTTTGTGGAATGTCTCCGAAGTGTGGAAGTTCTGATGATATGTATGCTAATAAGCCATGGAGAACACCATCATCCACTATAGGATAAACTTATATGAAAGAAAAAAGTTAAAACGACACCCTTTTTTTCTAAGCCTAATAGTATAAAGTTTATCAGTTGACACACATTTATGCTGACAAAACCAAAATCATTTCACAATACTTCTAAGGCAAGAAATTCTTGAGATGTGTAGCACTTCATCTACTACTTCATCCGCCTCCTCTTAATAACATCCCACAGTTAAGCTAAGTACAGTATTTTAAATTACACCAAAAATAGGAAAGAAATCGTGTATTATAGCTTGGTAAGAAGAACTGCTGTCCTTGATCATTTACCCCAGAACCTGCCCTAAATAGCTGGCAGTAACATACATCAGGAAGACAGTACAAACAATGCAAGTTCATGGTGACACTTCCACTGTATTTTCCCCTTAGTCTCCAACCCTCCGTGGCTCAGGTATCTTTAAAGACTTTGTGCTTCATAGTCTGCAATGAATTACCTTCCCTGAATGGATCTACTTACTCTATAAGTCTCTAAAATTCTTGCAAAAAAGTTAATCCTCATGAAATCTCAGACATCTTACAGTTGAGTCCTGCAATAACTGCTGTTTCTTAACTACGCTCAGATAATTCAGTTCTTCAGAGCTCAGTTTTGAATGATAACCACCTATCTTTACCACAAACTCCAAATGCCTATCTGATGTCATCATGTCCACACCTTGTCCACAGGTATTCCAGTATTATACCTCTCAGTTGCTCACATTTCCTTTTTATCCTGTGTATGAGGCATTGCCAAAATACTTTAAGTAGCTATTTTACTCTGATTTTTGTGAAAACTTATGCACTATGACCTTACATTCTTCTGGATTCAGAGCTGAGCAGTTCCCCAGATTCAGTAACTGACTGCTAAATGTGGATTGCAGCATGATTTCTCCACACCAGGGATTCTCATACATTGTTATATCTGCAAAAAGAAAGCAACCTTACCAACTCATGCATCAACAACATTGAAGTGTATCATACTTTTCTTGACTATAGAACCATCATACATATAGGTGGGAAGGACAGTTTGAAAGAGATGACTTGGAAAAAAATTTTTTTTAATCTATGAACACCACTTACAATGAGTTAATCAAATTCTCAATAATTTGAGAATTCATAAAATATGCAGTAGCCTCATAGGAGGCACTGTATAAGTGGGTGACCCTTGTGTAAATTATCGTGTAACATTTTAGAATGAATAGTACAGTACTAGGCTTACCCAGAAACACTTCTCATGTATTTTGAGATAAGAACATCTAACCAGATAAGAAAAAGCCCAACTTCTCTTCAAAAGCTTTAAAATATCTACCTTTGCACCTCCTTACAAGCACTTAACTCTTAACATAGGCATCTTTAATTGTAGCAGTAGTCAAAACAATTTTATACTGTGTCATTTTTTGCATATTGCAAAACCTAAATGGCTAGATCACTATCAAGTTCTGGTCAATTCCAGCCCAAAATTGGGTGCAATATCCTTTTTACAGTACTGCACTCTCTTCCATGAGATGTGTTCTCTTAAAGAGGGAGGGGTTTGCTCCTGTTAGGTATTAAGGAGCACAAAGGACTTATCAGCAGGAATCTTCATTATTAGCTGACACGTTATGAAAAAGATGAACTGCAAATAGTGTTTTGTATTTTGGCAGTCTATGTCAGTTACTAATTCACAACGTGACCCATGTCAGGATGCTCATGCTAAGCTACAAAGTCCTTCACAGGATAACTATTTCTCATCTTGAGACTGAGCATAACATCGCTATTTTCCAGTCCATCTGCTGGCCCAACAGCAGAGAATTATAAAAAAGTCTATAAATCAAGTAACTAGCACATGTAGTTTGTAGCAGCACTTGTACCTTTCAGGAACAACTGTTTTAAAACATCAACAGGTTACAGAATACACCTGACTACCTATGGCACTGCTGTAGTGTCAACGCACTGCTGTGTCTCAGACCAAAGACTTTGCGTAAGAGATGGGCACACTTCTATAGCACAGTCGATGTTCTGCTAGCAGGATGACTGAAAATTCAAAGTGATGTTCAGCGATGTAAGTGAAGCAAGAAAGATACTTACAAATGCCTAGTCGTAGTTCCAAATTACTGGGTACATACTATCCTACTTTAAACAAGCATTTTAAAGATCCACATTTTAAAGAAACAAAGGAATTCTCACCTGTAAGCAGTACAATATCCCCAGGAAACACAGTGAGTGACCAAAATGCAGCTCCACGCCACAGCACCACCCTTCTCTCAATTTGTGACTGATCAATAACTACAATTGTTGCTACAGGAACTTTGCATGAAGATTTTGGTCTAGACTTCACCTGTATTTCTTTGATATGACAAGGATGTACTATTGCAACCAAAACATTGTACTTTTTATTTTTGCAGCAGCAGTTCTTAAGTGGTGATAGTTTCTTTTGAAGTTTCTTGAACTCTGTTACCCTTTCTTGATCCATTCTCAGCCCAGGACCAGCTGGAGAATTCAGTTTAGCTCTCTTTGATTTCAACGGTCTTTTAAACACTGAGTGAAAAATATGAAGGGAATCTTCACACTTGTAGGCTCTTTTAGAAAAACTCTCATGAGAGCTGTCTACTTGAGAGCATAATATTCCTGAGCTCAGTGGTTCAATATGGATTTCATTTACAAATTGCTCAGCAGGAACATCAAGTTCTTGAGACTTCTCTGTATTTTCCTTAGCACTTCCTTCTTTTGTCACTTTAACACAAACATTTTTCCCATCAGTCTCAGAGCTGAAAAGTTCAAGGGAACTTCTATATTCTTCCTTATATTCATTTTCAGCCACAGTAAAACATGTTCCAACACCAGAATCAAATTGGAAGTGATCATACGGCCTTTCTTCATTTTTGCATGCTTCTGTTTCTAGTAGATTTAAGACTCCTTTCTGCATCTCATTCCGATCCTGTGCAAGAACTGCCATCTGACTTGAAGTCATTATACTACGAAATTCAGTATCTGTTGACACTGCAAAATCTGAACAGTCACTTGGTTCGTCTTTTGGTTTTGACTCTTGATTTTGGGGGAAAAACATACCCAGATATTGACTTAGATGTTCACAGTGATCACTTCTACAATCCATTTGAACACCTTGTCCCACAGACCTTAGATGTATGGTAATCTGCTCTGTACTGGCAACCAAATCAGAAATGTCAGAGCTGTTAACTTCTAAACGACTGGCTTTTCTTTCAGTGAGGTTTGAACAGCCGCCATGTGATTGTGTATCTTGCCTAGCCGATTCTGCAAATTTTTGCAGAAGGTGTTGATCTGCAGCTTGATTTACATGTGTGCATCTATCTTTAGATATTTGGCAATCAGAATAAATTAAGCTTTCTGCCTTTTTAGGTGTGCTGGTACAAGTTACTGTTGCCAAAGGTACAGAAAATGTCAAATATTCTTTTGCTGCCATTAATCTCCCCTGTTCAGACCGCTGAGAGTTGTCATTATTAGCAGGAATTGCTGTGACTATAGAGCTTTCTGCCTCAAACACTAAGTGGTCAGCACCTTTCACTTTTTCAGAAAAAAGACTATGTGTATCACACAAACAGCGGAGTTCTCTCCATTTTTCAGCAGATGCTGAACTACTTTGCTCCGACACCTCCAGCGGGCTTGGAATACTGGGTGCTCCCACAAAAATATGAATTTGAGGTCTTTTTGACATTTTTGATTGCTGTGTAAGGTTGACTCTAAACAATGTGATTTATGCAATAGCGACACTAAAAATTTGTAAATGCAAAAAATTATATTTGGCCTTTTTTTAAGCAATTTAAAAATACCTAAAACTCAAAGGAGTATTTCATAATTTAACCAGTAAAACCACTACTTTAATACTACACAATTAAATACACAAAATAAAAACTGGAAGTTATTTATTGTGTCAAATTTGCATAGAAACATAAATTAAGTAGGGCTTAATTTCTGATTCTGATATGTGGAAACACATAGCAGATGCACAATTATAGTGAAGTTCAATTTAAATTCAATTATTGAGCAGACTATTTATTATTGCTAATAAACCACACTGAATTCACTATTCAGTACTTCATTTTAATTCATGCAAAATAAATGCCTGTAGAGAAACTTTCACAGCATGCTTAGGAGATATTTCATCCCCCAGAAAACGACAATTTCAAGTAAATGATTAAAAATACTAGAGCTATTGAAAATCAGTTTAAAAAGTTTGTTAGAAATGGAGCATTTTACATGCTGTTTTAGCATGAAAAGACTGTATTAAGTGATTATTTTATGACATGGAAGGTTTCAAGATATAACTGATAAATTACAATAATTTAAATAAGCACTAAGAAGTCAGTGAAACTTGAGCAGATGATTCAGAATTAGCTTTAATTCATTTCTATATTATCATACTACCTAAGACATTACCAGCTTTTTGTAGCTTATTAAAAATAAGCCCACCTTACACAGCACAAAAGAACAGACTCCTTACTTTTTAAAATTTATGCTATACTGTGATTTTGAAATACTCAGCTACAAGCATTCATTAAAATGCAGACACCTAGCTACGTGTTTTGAACATTAACAGAAGCTGCTGCACTAGGTAGTTGCTGCAGAGTAGGAAACAGAACACCAGGAATGAAATTCAGGGGCTAATCCAGCTGCAAACAGGAAAAAAAAAAGAGCATTGAAACAAATACAGCATTGAAAAATACTTAAATTTTCTATTAGCACTCATTAAATTAACAGTCATTTTCCTAACAACCCACTAGGGGTCGATAAATCTGCACATTCATAAAGCTCATAGTAACATGGAAAAACTTTAAACATCCCAGAACACTGAACTCAGACATATTATAGATGTAACTGGAAAAACAATATACAACCACTAAAATTAGATCTATCATGCCATAATACAAAGCAGCTACAAAACACAGTATCACTCTTTTATGCTCATTGCAAAATGGATAGTACTTCAAAGACTGGGGTATCCAAACTTCTGCACTTAAATTTAGGCTCATAAGAAACCAACTTCTGAAGGACAATTCCCATGCCTGTGCAAGTTTTAAGTTACAATAATTAAATATCCTAAAAGACAGAATTTACAGTTCAACACTAATGGATCAGGCAAGAAGGGAAAGAAAGTAAAGTGACAGTGAGGTTGAATCCCTAAAGAAGCAATATTAAAAAGTTTTTTAGATAAAAGGCTGCCCAATACATGATGTAAAAACAACTTCAGTAACAGATCCCCTATGACAAACAGAAAATGTTACCACAACTCCAAATGAACATTAAAAGTGTAACTTAACTGATGAGATTAAGTAACTTCTTCCATTTCAAAATGTATAAATCTACTGGCAGCTTTTAAATGGCTTGGTTACAGTCATTACAGATGGGTGGCTTTCTTAACTAGTTACTCTGTAGTTTAACGATATAAATGTCTCTTAATAAGGAGGGTTCAAGCAAATAAAAGGTTCAAATTAATCACAAAAGATTTCTTCTGCATATGTGCTACGGTACAAAAGAGGCTGAACAGCAGATTCTGGCAAGTCCATGTCATTTCTAAAGAACTTGTGTACCATTCAGAGACTAATGAAATAATCATCCCTCTCCAAACTGCGCTTTGGTACAGTAAGCAGCTCTCTCACTTCAGTGTTTAGCTTCCGCAAAGGCTGATCTGTCACAGGTATAAAGTACCATCTTATTCCAGTCTTACTGTCTTGTTGCACATCTAACCTGGAAGAGATTCCAGAGGCTTTTCCTAATTCTACAAAAATTCTCAAGCATTTGTGCATTGAGTTCCAGGGAGACAGACATTTTAATTTAAGTCAACTAAAATACGTTCAGGAGAAAATAGTTTGCTTACCTGCTTTCTACATCCTCAGAGTAAGCTCATAACAAACAAAGTTCTTCTAAGTTTTCTTAGAAAGCTGAGACTCAACTACACTGTAAACAAGCCCATTGAATAATTCAGTTCTTGATGAGTTCTGAGGACACCGGAAGGGCAATGCGGTTGCTAAACAGTACGTTTAGCAGCCAGCTTACAACGTGGGTTTGCAAGACCTTCCAGAGATTTTTGTATTCATAGAAGGGTTGGTGCTTAAGATGCCATAGCGTAAAGTACTCAATTAAAATAAAAATCCTGTCAAGTGTCCTAGACTACTTCATGTAAATATAACGCAGGGCTTCACATACTGTACTAGAGCAAGTTTTTGCACTTTATAGCTTAAAACAAGAAAACAGTAACAAAGGAAAGCTTTTAGATAACTATATTTCATAGGCTAAACATACCTTTCCAATACTAGAAATTCAGTATAAAAGTAAGTTTAAGATCCTGGAAATGCAGTTGTCTTTCACTCTACATCCAGAGATATCCTGTACCATACATCAACTGTATTCTTCCTATAATCAGAGCTGAACAACAAATCAGTTGTTCTCTTAACACCTGCAGGAAAAATACCACAGCAGAATCATATTCCAGGGTGGGGTTTTTTGTTTGTGTCTACTCCCCATATTTAAAACACACAAAATAGCTACGTTTTTAACTCCCAAGCACTACTACATTACTTTAAATTAAAAGCATTGCTAATCTATCAAAACAACAAAATGTAAATCTAAATGCACCTCAATAGCAACAAATTTTCTTCTCAGTGTATACATGTATGCAAATTCTTTATGCAGAGTCTGAATTAGACAAAGTTGTTATCATGGCCTACCTGTGTTCTTCAAAATTATTCATTATTTTTATCCTTGAGATTCACAGAATCATAGAATCATTAAGGTTGGAAGAGAGTTCTTAGATCATCACGTCCAACCATCAACCCCACACCACCATGCCTGCTAAACCATGTCCCGAAGTGCCACATCTACACATTTTTTGAACGCCTCCAGGGATGGGGACTCCACCACTTCCCTGGGCAGCCTGTTCCAATGCCTGACCACTCTTTCAGTAAAGAAATTTTTCCTAACGTCCAATCTGAACCTCCCCTGACA